>Ga0137415_10001096_pt1 | contig 26701 bp, 24 predicted proteins | sample CZODoug3_1_1_16f_FD_183082 | JGI IMG/M metagenome (GOLD analysis project Ga0137415, IMG submission 183082) | Vadose zone soil fungal communities from Angelo Coast Range Reserve, California, USA - CZODoug3_1_1_16fungal (Hybrid Assembly) | ecosystem: Environmental > Terrestrial > Soil > Vadose...
GCAGGTCCAGGCTCAGGCAGCGTCGTATGCAGATCTGCCTTGGTGGCAGGTCTTCCAGGACCCGCAATTACAAGAGCTCATCCGCACAGCGCTCAAGCAGAACTATGACTTGCAGCTCGCAACGGAGCGCATCAACGCCGCACGCGCCCAGGTTGCCATCGCGCGTTCCCGTCTGTTCCCACAAGTGCAAGGGAACGCCGATTTCAGCGGCGGAAAAGAACATAACTTCCAGACCAAGTCAAATTTTCTGCTCCTTACTGCCGACGCGGCGTTCCAGTTGGACTTCTTCGGACGGCTGCGTCGCGCGACCGAGGCGTCGCGCGCTGAACTCCTTGCGACAGAAGATTCGCGCCAGACGGTCATACTGACGCTCGTGAGTGACGTGGCGAGCGCCTATTTCGCTCTCCTGCAGCTTGATCTTCAACTTCAAATCACGCGCGAGACCGTCAAGACCCAGCAAGACTCGGTCAAGCTCACCAATCTTCGCGTCGAGCATGGTGTCGCCACAAGGCTAGACGTTTTACAGGCTCAGCAAGTTCTCGATTCGGCGAACGCCCAAATTCCTGACTTGGAGCGGCGGATCGCGCAAGAAGAAAATGCCATCAGCATCCTCCTTGGCAACTACCCGCAAGCCGTGCCACGCGGCCGCCCCCTGGTGGAACAGCCACTTCCTCCGGAAGTGCCGCCAGGAATGCCTTCCTCGTTGATCGAGCGACGGCCTGATATTCGCGAGGCCGAACAAGTCATGGTCGCCGCGAACGCCGAAATCGGAGTCGCCAAGGCCCAGTTCTTTCCGCAAATCGCGTTGACTGGATCTGGCGGTGGGTCGTTTGGACGCAGCAGCGCCTTCTCGAGCCTCATGGGCTCGCAGATTGGAATCTGGTCTTACGGCGCCCAAGTGAGCCAGCCCATTTTCACGGGGGGAGCCCTTCGCGGAAATCTGCGTGCAGCCGAGTCGCAACATCAACAGGCCTTAATCTCGTACCGGCAAACTATTCAACGCGCGTTCGGCGATGTATCCGACGCGCTAATCGGCTACGAGAAACTCCATCAGGTGCGAGTTCGCCAGGAAGATACCGTCAAGGACTTACAGGAATCCGTTCGCCTGTCCGAGATGCGCTACAAGGGAGGTACGACAACGTATCTCGAAGTGCTGGATGGCCAACGGTCGCTGTTTTCCGCTGAACTCACGCTGGCGGAGGCGCGCGGCACCGAGTACCAGAGTCTCGTGCAGCTTTACAGGGCGCTCGGCGGAGGCTGGCAGCAATAGCCACTGATTGGCCTGATGCCGTAGAAATTCGGACGCTTGCTTGAATGATCTTCCGATTAACCGTTACGAGAGACACGAGCGCTTCGGGCAGTCAATACACTCAAGGTCTGGTTTATCAAGGGTTCGGGACGACTTATCTCGATATTCTCCGGGAAGAGCTTGCGAATGCGCCGTGACCGAAAGCTTGCTCCAGTTGTGCTGCGCCCCGTTTGACAAGAACTGCATCTATCCGCCTCGGGTCCAGGCGGCGCGCTGCACTGCTGCTCATGAGGAAGATTGTGAAACCAAGGACACACAAGCAAATAATCTTCGTCAACGAACGGGAGAAGCAGGTTCGGGATTTTGTCTTTGCATCGCGCGATCCAGAGCCTGCTTCTCTTCACGCGAGAGCGCGCGGGTTGCGCCCTTTGGCAGATCGCCGAGAGCCAGCGGCCCGATCGCGACGCGCACGAGCCGGAGCGCTTCAATTTTCAGTGCATCGAGCATGCGCCGGATGTGGCGATTCTTGCCTTCGTCCAAAACAATTTCGAGCCACGAATTTCGTTCGCCGCCTCGAAGCATGCGAACATTCTTCACGCGAAGGAATTCGTCATCGCCTGCGCGGATTCCGTTTCGCAATTTCTGCAGCAGCGCGTCATCCGCGATCGCGTTGATTTGCACGTGATACCTTTTATCGAGATGCGTCTCCGGCGCGGTGATGCGCGCCGCCCATTCCGAATCATTGGTCAGCAGCAACAATCCTTCGCTGGCTTTGTCCAGCCGCCCGACAGGTGCGAGCCACGGCAAATTCTGCGGCAAGAAAGAATAAACTGTCTCGCGTCTTTTTTCGTCGGACGCCGTCGTCACGACTCCGCGAGGCTTGTTCATTGCAAGATAGATTTTGGAGCTGCTCGCTACTGGCTGACCGTCGATTTCGATGCGATCTTTTCCGAGGTGCACCGGCGTTTCCGGATCGCGGCGCACTGCTCCATTCCATTTCACGCGACCGGCGGCAATCAATTCTGCCGCGCGCGATCGCGAGCAATAGCCAAGTTTTGAGATTGCGCGGGCCAGTCCCACTCTCTTGAGCGGGTGACTGCCCTTCTTCTTGTTTCCAATTCTCGTTTTCACGGCTGCGTTATTTTGCCGGAGCCGCTGGGGCGGCCGTTGACGGGGCACCCGGAGCAGGTACGACGGCTCCTGATGCTGATGCAGGCGTCACATCGGGCGTTGATTTCGCGGGTTCGTGTTTTACGGCGCCGTAGCGCGCGGCCAGCCATTCGCGGGCTTCTTCCGGTTTGTAATTGAATGGCCCCACCCCGCCGCGGTAGGCGATGCGGCCGCTCTCATCAATAATGTAAATGCGCTCGGGCCACGCCGAGTACGCGTTGTCTGCGGCATTGCTCATATCATCGATGCCGAAGGGCAAGGGGAATTTGAATCGCTTGATGAAATCGTTGGCGATAATCACGCGCTGCTCGAGCGTTTTCGGCTGGGCATAGCAGACGTCATCCTTATCCTTCAGATTGGATTTCATTTGCCATTCGTCGGTAGGATGGGCCTCGCGAACATACACGGTCAGAAAATCGGCGCGCTCTTTATAGTCGTTGTAGATCTGGACGACGTCGCCAACCTGGCGGCGGAACGGCGGTCAAGTAAAGCTTCCGAACACCAGTACGAGCGGACGTTCATGAGTTCGTTCGCGAATGTGGAAACGGTTTACGCCGTCCAGGGCGACAATTCGCGCGTCCGGCGCGTCGCTGCCAACTTTCAGCGTGCCGCGATGCATGTGCGGCAAGGCATACCGGACCATCCCATAGGCATCCTTGGGGCTCCCGGCCATGTATGACAGGACGCCAAAAGCAGCAAAGAGCAGCACGCCAAAAACACCCGCGGTCCATTTCCAGAATCGATTCATGCTATTTTGCTCCGGCCCATGAATTTACACGCGCGCGGGCAGGAAATGCCAGCGCGGAACCGCTGCGGCGCCCAATCCTGGCAGCTTTCGCCTGTGCAAGTTAGCATTGAGTTCAGAGCGCAAGAATAGTGCATTTGTATTAGTGTCCATCCTTGGCGCGAAGGATCTCTCTTTTTTCTTTGTACTGCGCCAGAGCCTTTTCAATGACCTTGAAGGCGGCGTACGCCGGGCGGATATCTTCCACCTGGACTTGTTTGCCTTCCAGTTGTTTGTAGTCTTGAAAAAATCGCTTGAGGACGAGCAAGCGGTGCGGAGGAAGTTCGTTGGCTTCGACGTAGCTGTTGAATTCGGGATCGTTGGTGGCGACGGCGATGACCTTATCGTCGCTGGCTCCGGAATCGATCATCGTCATCAAGCCGATGGCCCGCGCTTTGATGAGCGCCAGCGGCTGAACCGGCTCCTGGCACAAAACGAGAACATCGAGAGGATCGTTGTCGTCGGCGTAAGTCTGCGGGATGAAGCCATAGTTTGCCGGGTAGAACACCGCGGAATGGATGATGCGGTCCACTTTCAAGAGGCCGCTGGCTTTATCCAATTCATATTTCACGTTGGAGCCCAGAGGAATCTCGATCACCGCTTGAAAATCGCGCGGGAGATCGTTTCCTGGTGAGACATCATGCCATGCATGAAGCATCTTGCTTAAATCCTTGGTGGCGGAATGGCCGCTGACATTATGTTCCGAGATGAGTCTGAGTGCCAGGACAGGCAAGGAGGAGGCAAGTACGAGGCAAGTACGAGGCAAGTACGACTTCGCTCAGGGTAAGCAAGCTCGCTCGCGCCGAAGGATGGCTGGTTTGGAAAACAGGTGCGGCACCCCTACCCCCCACCAATTTGTATGAATGTCAAAGGAAAGGACTTACTAATTTGCATTTCGTAAGTCCTTGATTCTAAGGGACGCGATTTTGGTTGTTCTGTGCTTGCAAAGCCAAAGTGGCTGCCCGGAAAAAGAAAAAGCGGGAGCACTTCGGCTCCGCTCAGGGTAAACAAGCCCCCAGACTCTATACGCAGTTATCTACGAGATAAAGTCTATCAGAGATTAAGGATTTGTTAAGAGCAATTTTGTTACAATGGCTTGTCTGCCGCTGGATGGCGGATCGAAGCGGAGTGGATCGGGGAAAGCCGGACAAAAGCTCCGGAGACTCGACAGTGGACAAGCCCAGGTTTGAGACGATCTGCCGAAGGCAACTATTGCTTGTGAGTTAAATTCTTTATGGCAAGAGCGACTCGGGGGCTCCAGGTTAACTCCTTTGCGCGCAGTTCTGTTTGGAGCGCGCGGTATAAGGCTAGTGCTTCGCCGTTCTTTCCTGAGATTTCCTTGATTTTGGCTTCGATGAACTCATGGTTCAGATGCTTCAGCGATTGCTCGTCTTCGTCGCTGGAATCTGTCGTTTTGTCCAGCCACAAATAAGTGGCCCAGGCCTCATCCGGCGGCACGGCCGCCAGGATTTTGGCTAATTCTGTATCTTGGACCATGCTGGGGGCGTAATTTGTCCCCATTATCCGATTCTCGTTGGATTCACTGATTTTCTCGCCGTTTTTCCGCATCTCATTCGCAACCCTGGTTAGTTCTATCCGAGCCTGAATGTCATCAATGTAGATCAATCCGCCGAGTTGCAAGTCTCGAACGAACGGACGCTCTTTACCGGATGCAACGGCGACGCTGAAATGCTGTTTTGCCTCGGCGAGTCGCTCCCCATTTTGAAGAAGCCAATTCCCAAGCATGGCATTTGCGTAGACGTTTCGTGAATCGACGTCCAGCGCGCGGCGAAAACTTTTCTCTGACGAAGAAGGAACGTCCTTGAGAGCGATGTGAAAATTGAGCCAATGGGCCCAGCCGATGTGAGCCAGAATATCAGCTTCTCTCGATCCTTTCTGTCCGGCCAAGTCTGCTTCAAGGATGGGAAAGAGCTCTGATAGCTGCGCGCTTGCACGAGTTTCTACTTCCTTGTCATCCGCACCGGCAGCACTAAAGTTCCTCAGCCAAGCCATTGCCGCGTCGCACCTGCCTTGTTTTGCAGCAACAAAGTTCGGGACGAGTTGCAGCGCATGGTCATAAGTAGTCAGTGCTGTGTGGTAGTCCCCATTGTCGCTCTCCGTTTTGGCCTCGCTCAGAAGTCTATCCGCTTCACCGCGGTTGCGAAGACGGCTAAAGGCCGGTCCGAACAACTGAATGCCACTCAGAACGAGGCCTATGATCGCGGCTATGCCACCGACCCACTTGAGAAGGTCCTTGAAATGACTCTTTTGCGGAGGAAGTTGACTGCTCCGGCAATGAGAGCAAATTGTGGCGTCTGAAGGGATCAGTTCGCGACAACTGACGCATGGTTTTCTAGCCCCAGAAGTTTCCGGAGTGGCTGCGCTCTCATCCATGAGCCGTCCTCATAGAGGAAAATCGAACTCGCTGCTTTTTCGGGTGCAGGGTTGAAATTGCGAGTTGCTGCGTCTAAATCTTCGAGAGAACAGGCAACGCACAGCGAACTCGCGCGGCCCCGCACCGGCTGGCGAATGAAAGGCATTCTGAGCCGAGGGAGCCCGGTTGTCAAACTGCCAAAAAAGCCGTTTGGATGCTGTGGGATACCGAGCGGGCGCCGGTCAATAAGCATGGTGTTGATGCGAAAAACGGTTTGAATTTATAGTTAGGCGGCCACCAGTGAGGAGCCTACGATGAGCGTATCTGTCTTTATCGGCACGAGCGTCGACGGGTTCATTGCGCGGACGAACGGTGCTCTCGACTTTCTGCCGGAGGGCGGCGGCGAACCTCACGGCTACAACGAGTTTATAGCCAGCGTCGATGCGATTGTGATTGGCCGAAAGACTTTCGAGACGGTTCTGGCTTTTGATACGTGGCCTTACGGTGACAAGCGCGTCGTGGTCCTGAGCAGCCGCCCCGTCGATCTGTCCGCAGTGCGCGGTGGCGTTGTGGAACAAATGGGCGGACCTCCCGCTGAGATTGTTTCCCAACTTGCCGCTCGTGGCATCCACCACCTGTACATCGACGGTGGCGTCACCATCCAAGGGTTCCTGCGCGCCGGGGTCATTCAACGGCTCATTATCACTCGTGTGCCCGTGCTCATTGGAGAGGGAATTCCTCTCTTCGGCAGCCTGCCGCACGACATTCGGCTCCGCCACATAGCGACCCGGCACTATCCGAGCGGCCTGGTTCAGAGCGAGTACCAGGTCGTCGTCTAAAGATGGGCCGGACGGGAAAGTTTTCCCGGCCTCTTCCCCGCGAGATCGTCCGAGACCCCAGAGCGCGGATGAACCAAACCCCAGAGGAACGCGACACCGAACAGAGTCCACCTTTTCAAGAACCGGCCCCCGAGTAGACAAGCCACCCCACTCTCCTTGCTGCATTAGGTCCGGCAGCCCGCGATGAAGAAACGTTCACGCGGGTGGAAACACTAATAAGCAAGGAGCCTTAACGTGAAAACTGTATGGGTTATTAGACTGTTGGTCGTTCTAACGGGGTTTGTGGCATTTGCGACTCCCCGTGGTTATGCCCAGTCCGAGGTCGACCCCGACCATTTCGGGGCGCCTAATACGGAGCCTATTCCGCGGTCCAAAACCAAGGCAGGAGTTGCCACAGAAATGGGGAAAGTGCGCTTCGCTGGCAAGGTCACACTTCCCTACACCGTGCAATGTGCTGGAAAGAGACTGCCGCCAGGCACCTACTCACTTTCACTTCATTCCGATGGGAAGACTGGCCGGGCCATGCTGAATCAAAAGAGCCAAACCATAGAGGTAGCTGGAGTTGTGCGCATACCGGCGGATAACCGAGTGCGCAACGCGCTCTTTGTGGAATGCATCGGAAAAACTCACAGGCTGTCGGCGATCCATGTGGCGGAATTGGATCTGGTCTTCGATCCGAATCGGCAGGCGGAGCCCGCATCGGACGGCAAACCGAGAAGGATCGAGCGGTTGCCTCTCACGTAGGCGGACGCGCGGAAGTAATGACAACGGCCGATCCCTGATGCTTGAGAGCCCGGAGATCCGAAGGACATCCTCTAACTGTCTATTCCTGCAGGAATGTGGTCCACACGTTGATTAGCGCGCTTTGCCGCGGGATTTCGCGTCGGGATGACGGGGGGTCCAGTCTTTTGGGGGGAAGGCCACATGCCAGAACATCGGATTGGGCAGCGTGAACTCGACTCCCACCTGGGTACGATCCCTGGGGCGCTTGTCAATGTGCGCGACAACACATTCAAGCGCAGCTTTTGTCTGGACGTTGGACAAATTGAGCCGTAGTCCTCTCCAGACCGGTGTCGACACGAGAATCAACGCGCCATGAGCACTGATCGCCCGCGTGTGGGTTTCTTCTTCAAAGGGCCGTTCCGCGGCGCTCTTTCCGGAGACGCGGACAGGGACGGTCATCAATACGCGTTGACTCCTTCTGCGGTTGGCCGCAAGCCAGGAGGTTTCGCGGGATTCCGTAAGCCACGTTTCAAGCGTCCGAACGTGCTCCGCCTCAACCGCGGTAAATACAAGCCCCATACCCTTGGCCGCTCTCGAGTAGACGACTCTTGCCCGAGCTTCAAAAAGTTGCGCCCCTTTTTTGACGCGAACGTCCGTGACCGTTCCTAAAGGGAGGGCGTCGCTGGTGTCTATATAGCAGCCTTGCTGGCTCAAGTCGCGGACGCGCGTTTCGATCCGCGCGCCGGATTCAGCCGCAAGTACCTCAACGGCAGCGGTGAACTCGTAGCGAGGATAAATCCGTCTGTCGGCCCCAGTAGGCGCGACGAATGGGCTAGCAGGGCTCTCCGCAACACTGGGAACGTTGGGAGAGCCTGCAACCGTTTCCGGATTGCTGAGAATGTCCGGAGGGCTCGCAACTATTTCCGAATCACTGGCGATGTCGGGATAGTTCGTAACTATTTCCGTATCAACGGAAATTTCCGAGGGACTCGCGGGTGTCTCCCCAATGCCGGCAGACTTGGCAGGGCTCTTAGCTTTCGAGTTTCGCTTGCGATTGCGGCGCTTCATAACCCTATGATTCTAACGCAAAGGGCGCAAGCGGGACTGAGCTCTGCGCCCGACAATGCACCTACTGTATGGAGGACAAAGCTGCTTTCGACGCGCCGAATTGGAATGACGGCGCAAAGCAACATCCCTTGGACAGCCAAGTGTGGGCAAACCCCCACGGTAATCGGAGATTCGTCCCGCTGAACCCGCGGGATGGGGCAGAGATGGCGTTCCCGTGGTGCATGAGGGCCAGCCAAGAGGTTGGATAAGGCCCGTTTTCAGGGGGCCGCCGCGAAAGGGTTCTCAACGCGAAGTCCAGCAATCTTCTGCCCGGGGTTCAAGTCTTCGGAGAGGAGCCGTATTGCGCCGCTCTTCGCGGCGGCGGCGACGATGAGCGCGTCCCAGAAACCCATCCCCGATTCGTCTTCGATCCGGAAAGCGACCGAAAGCTCGGCTGGAGTAGTTTCCGTGCACCAGATCGAGTAACTGCTAACTACCAGGCGAGCCGAATCCTTTGGCAGGGTAGAGCGAATCTTGCGGGTTACATTCACGTAGAATTCCTGCAAGACCTGCATGCTCAGAACACCCGTGCGTTCGCTCCAAAGCTCACGCAGAATGTTTTTGGCCGTGGCATGTTTGGATTTTGCATCCACATCGTGAGCGTAAATCAAAACATTGGTATCGACAAAAGTTCTACCGCTCATGAAGTTCTTCCCGGCTGACAGGCGCCCCGCCGCCCAAGTGAAAACCTTTGTCGAGTAGCTCGACAGCCTGGCGCTCGGCGCGCTCGTAGGCCTCCTCCTCGCCCACCAGGATTTCAAGCTGCCGCGCAAGCAGTCCGCTGATGGAAGTGTCGCGCCGGGCGGCAACGATCTTGGCCTTGCGAATTGTTTGGCGGTCCAGGCTAATAGTGACATTCTGCTTCATAGCAACCCCTCCATTCCAGCACACGTGCGCCACGTGCAGCACGTACAATATGTATAGCACGTAAGATACGCATGCACAAGGGAACGTAAACACTTAGTGCGGCAAGGCTTAGGGTTGCCGTCCACGGCGCAGAACGCCCAAAGCTTGCCGCTTGAATGCCAATCGGAGATTCATCCCGCTGAACCTCCGGGGCGGAGCAGAGATGGCGTTCCTGGGATGGGCGACGCCAAGGATTATTCGTAGCGCAGGGCGACCATGGGGTCGACGCGCATGGCGCGACGGGCAGGCACGGCGCACGCAGCGAGTGCAACAATGGCCAGCAAAGCCATGACGCTTGCTAACACAAGCGGGTCGAGCGCCCGGAGGCCGTATATTTCGCTGGCCACGGCTTTTTGCAGGGAAGCGGCGCCGATCATCCCCAAAAGCAGGCCGATGGCCACGAGTTGGAATCCCTCGCGCAAAACCAGCTTGAGAACGCCGGCGCGGGTGCTGCCAAGGGCGACGCGAATACCAATTTCGCGAGTGCGCCGAGCGACCAAATACGCCAGCACGCCGTAAATGCCAAGCGCCGCCAGGAACAAGGCGACTCCGCCGAAAGCGTTAGCGAGAAGCATGGAAGTCCGGCGCGAAGACAAAGAGAGGTCCATGCGTTCGGACATGGAATGGACGTCGAAGACCGCCAGGTCAGGATCAAGGCGGCCGATTTCCGAGCGAAGAGCGCGGACGATGGATCCCGGATCGGCAGTGGTCTTGAGGGCAAAAGTAAAACCGCCGGCGGGTTGCTGGGAATTGGGGAGATAATAAGCGCCGACGGGTGCGCCGGAACCGTCAAGGCTTTCGTAGCGTAACGTGCGTGTGACACCGATAACGGTCAGCCAAACGGTATGCTCGTTAATCGTCAGAAAATCTTTAGCCTCGCCGGGGAAATACATGCGGCGACCGACAGGGTCGCGGTCCGGCCAGAAATGCTGCGCCAGGCGCTCGTCAACAATAATCACGCGCGGAGAATTCTCGTTGTCGCGGTCATCGAAGCTGCGGCCGCGGAGCATTGAAATGCCCAAGGCTTCGAAATAACCAGTAGTCACGGAGATGTTTAGCGGAGAAACCAGGGATTCGCCGGGCTTCATCTGGTAGCCTTCGGCGAGAATTACGCTGTCATTGTGATTGCCGCCAAGGGGAATCGCCTCGGTTGCGCCAGCGAGGGAAACTCCGGGGATGGCCCGGACGGCGGGGAGCGCGCGCTTCATGAAGTCGCGCAAGAGTTCAGGCTTGGGATATTTGGAGCGCGGCAGGCCGACGGATGCAGTGACCACGCCGTTGGGATTGAATCCCGGGTCAACCTGCAAGAGCAAGCGAAAGCTGGCGAGAAGCAATCCTGCGCCCACGAGCAAAGCGAACGCAAATCCAATCTGGGCAGCGACCAGAAGTTGCCGGACGCTGCGGGATTTTGTCCCCGTCGTGCCGGTGCGGCTGTCCTCATGAAGTGCGTCATTGACGCTGATTTTTGAAACGCTGGCGAGAGGGAACAGCCCGACAAAGAGTCCAGCGGCAATTGACAGCGCGAGGGAAACGAGAACGACGGTACTATCCATGTGAACTTCGCTTGCGCGCGGAAAATGCTCGAGGCCGATGGCGTTCAGAGTCCGCAATAAGCCGGCGCCGAGAATGACGCCACCCAGACCGCCGAGCAAAGCTAATCCTAAGTTTTCCAGAATCAACTGGCGCATGAGTTGTACGCGGCCAGCGCCCAAGGCGATGCGCGTAGCCATTTCCTTGCGGCGCAGGGCGAGACGAGCCAGCGCGAGGTTGGCGATATTCAGTCCTCCGATGAGAAGAACGAGGCCAGCGCCACCCCATAGCAGATAAAGAGTTCCTTTGACGCCGCCGGTGAGCATGTCCTGGAGGGGTTTGACCTCGGTGTGGAATCCGGCGTTGATCAGGAGTTCCTTGAACTCTGGGAAGCGCTCGAGATTCTCATTGTTCAAAGCGTTGACCTGGGCCTGAGCTTGTTGGAGGGTGGCGCCGGGCTTCAAGCGTCCAATGTGATACCAGTTGTTGTTGTGATGAACGGTCTTTTCTTCGGCGGTGAAAGCGAGCGGAATCCACAAGCGAACATCAGGGTCGATAAAATTGAAACCGGAAGGCATCACGCCAACGATGGTGAACGGACGGCCGCTGATGCGCAGTTCCCGGCCAATGGCGGATTTGTCAGCGGCGTACAATTGCTGCCAAAGTCCGTGGCTGAGGATCACTTTCTGATCGCTGCCGATTTCGCCTTCTTCATCCGCGAAAGCACGGCCCAGCGCGGGAGAGACACGCAGCAGCCTGAACCATGATGGCGTGACCAACATCCCGCGAATCTGCTGCGGCGAGCCATTCAGCTCCACCGTTTGATTGCGGGGGTGGAAGATGGCCTGGCTCTCGAAGGCCGTCATTTCGCGAAGACGGTCAAAATAATCACCGGAACTGCTGTTGTTGCCCCCCGAGGCTCCGGCGTTCGGGTAATCGTTGGACATGATCAAGATGGAATTGGCGTCCGATACGGGCAAGGGACGCAAGACCACGGAGTTCACGATGGCGAAGAGCGCGGCGTTGGCGGCGATGCAGACGGAAAAAGTGAGAAGCACGGTGACGGCAAAGCTTTTGTCGCGCCATAAAGAACGGACGCCGTATTTCAAGTCCAGGAGAAATGCATCCATGATTGGGGTGCCTCCGTAGCGGGAGAGTGTAATGTTGCCACAACCTAAAACGAGCCGGGCGCTTAGGATTCAGTACGCATAGACGAAGGGCAAAGTTCCCTTATGTTTGCTGGTTAGGCCAGGGGCGCGCCCGTTCAGGCGCGAGCTTTGTCGATCATTTCTTCCCAAATGCCTTTGGACTTGAGGATGAGTTCGACGAGTTCGCGAGCGGCGCCTTTGCCGCCATCGGCTTTGGTGGTGTAGTGCGCGGCGCGGCGGACTTCGGGGGCGGCGTTGTGGACGGCGACAGCCAGTCCGACGCGGCTCATGATGGTGAGGTCAGGCAGGTCATCGCCGAGGAAGGCGACTTCGGATTCCTGGGCGCCGGTCTTGCGCAGGACATCTTCGTAGGCGGCAACTTTGTGGCCCTGCTTCTCGTAGACAAATTCGATGTCCAGTTCTTTGCAGCGGCGGCGAAGTGCCGAGCTGCTGCGGCCGGTGATGACCCCGGTGCGCAAACCGGCGGTGACGGCGAGCGTGAGGCCCTGGCCGTCGTGGGCGTCAAACGTCTTGATCTCAAGGGCGTGGTTGTCCGGTGTGGACGCCAGAGTTACGCTGCCGTCAGTGAGCGTGCCGTCGACGTCCATCAACACGACAAGAATCTGCTTCGCGCGTTTCGCGAGTCTTGGTGGAATTTTTCTTCCTCGTAGGGCCAATTGACTTCTCCTCTTATCTTGGGTGTGCGCTCGTCCTCGACCGCTAAACCGTCTCCTGCATTCGCTTGGCTGCCTTGATGGGACGCAGCATGCTGCGCCCCTACAAAGGAAAAAAAGAACCGGTCTAAAGACCCGTCACTACATCAGCTCCAGAGTCCACAAATCGTGCAGATGGACCACTCCGAGCACCCCTTTTGCTTCGTCCACGACCACGATGGAAGTGATCTTGCGTTTTTCCATCAGATTCAGGGCTTCGCTGGCAAGCACATGCGGCGCAATGGTTTGCGGATTCTTGGTCATGCCGTCCGCTGCGCGCATTTCGAGAACAGCGCCGCGATGCTTCTCCATCAAGCGGCGAAGATCGCCGTCGGTCAAGATCCCAGCCAGGCGTCCATCCGGTTCGAGGACCGTGGTCATGCCGAGTTTCTTGGCCGACATCTCATGGAAAACGTCGGGCATCGGCGTGTCTTTCGAAACGCGAGGCAGCGCTTCTCCCGCGTGCATCAGATGTTCCACGCGGAGAAGTTTTTGGCCGAGACTTCCGGCGGGATGGAGAGCGGCGAAATCATCGGGACGAAATCCGCGGCGTTCGAGGAGCGAGACGGCAAGGGCGTCGCCCACAGCCATGGCTACCGTGGTGCTCGCTGTTGGGGCAAGATTCATGGAGCACGCTTCTTCCTTCACGCTCACGTCCAGCACCACGTCGCTGGCCTCGGCGAGCGTGGAATGAATTTTGCCGGTCAAAGTGATCAGCGGCATTTCGAGCCGCTTCAGAGCCTCCAGGAGGCGAACGATCTCTTCGGTTTCGCCGCCGTAGGAGACTGCCAGTATCGCATCGCCGCGCGCGAGCATGCCCATGTCTCCGTGCAGAGCCTCCGCGGCATGCAAAAAAAAGGACGGAGTTCCCGTGCTGGAAAGTGTCGCCGAGATTTTCCGGCCAATGAGGCCGGATTTGCCCATTCCGGTGACGACGACGCGGCCTTTGCAGGCAAACAAGACGTCTACGGCTTTTTCGAAACTGGCATCCAGGCGCGCGAGCACGTCTTGGATGGCCTGCGCTTCAATCCGGAGCACGCGCCGTGCCGTGTCCAGGCTCATTTTTCGCTCCAGCGCCGCACGACCGAATTGAGCCCCTTCAATTTCGTGAGCAGGCTGAGGAGATGTGACAGCGGCAGGGCGTTCGGCCCGTCCGAAAGCGCTTTGGCGGGATTGTCGTGTGTTTCCAGAAAAATTCCGTCAACGCCGGCAGCAACGCCGGCGCGCGCCAGTGGCTCAATGAACTGCGGCTGGCCGCCGCTGGCATGGCCCTGCCCGCCGGGAAGCTGTACGGAATGCGTCACGTCAAAAACTACCGGGTAGCCCGTCCGCTGCAGGACCGGGAACGAGCGCATATCTACAACCAAGTTCTGGTAGCCGAACGTGGAGCCGCGCTCCGTGAGAATGATTTTTTTATTCCCGGCGCTCTCCACCTTCTCCACGACGTTGCCCATGTCCCACGGAGACAAAAACTGCGGCTTCTTCACATTGATAACCCGGCCGGTCTTGGCCGCGGCGATCAGCAGATCAGTTTGCCGCGCCAGGAATGCGGGAATCTGCAGCACGTCGCAAACTTCCGCCGCGGGTCCAGCCTGCGACGCTTCATGGATGTCGGTGAGTATGGGCAATTTCAATTCAGACTTGATTTTGCCGAGAATGCGCAAACCTTCCTTCAGACCCGGGCCGCGGAAAGCTTTTACCGAGGAGCGATTGGCTTTGTCGTAGGAGGCTTTGAAGATGTAGGGAACTCCGGCATCGGAGGCGACCTTGGCAATTTTTTCCGCCATGATCCGCGCGTGTACTTCGCTTTCAATCACGCACGGGCCCGCGATCAAAAAAAGAGGATTGCCGCCGCCGAGGCGCAGCGAACCGAGAGAGATTTCTTTGCCGGTAGCCATGAGGAACTTTGAAGATAGCACAGAGGCCGGAGGCGTTGCCAAAGCAGTGCGTGTAGTTGCAAACTACAGGCAGACAGTAACATGGGCAAATGTTCTGCGTGCGGGAATGATTTCAGTGGGCGCCAATGCCCGAGGTGCGGAGGTAAGCCTAGAGCCAACGCCGAGCAAATCAAAAGGTCCCAAAAAAAGCATGCATTGCTACTATTGGCTGGACTCATCGCCGCAATCGTTGCAAATCGTTTTTATCCGCTGCTCGACGGCGATAGACTCTTTGCGATTGCGTGGTGCGCCTTTTTCCTACCGATGATCCTTAGTTTCATCAGTGCTATGCGATGGGGTTCGATCTTGGACGTGAACCTTTTGAAAGTGGCCTACCTTTGCTGTGCCGTCATTGCTGTAGTATTAGCGCTATTGATCGCAGCGAACGGTAGCTTGGATCGATCGCCCGTTAGGTTAGTCAAATCCTCCATTCTTCGAACAAGCCGTCCAACAAGGAGATACGCAGGCCTTAATCTTTTCGTTGGTTCCTGGCGGCCTGGCAGAAGCACCGAAAAACTCTGGGCTGGTGTTCCTGTCTCCATAACCGCGTCTCCAGGCGATTCCATCTCCGTCGAAGTACACGAAGGTTTCTTCGGACTGCCCTGGTACGGTAACGTCAAGATTTTGTGGAACTAGTGGCTACCGAGCGCAGAGTTTGCGAAGATTTAAGCGGTAGCGCGCGGCGCAGCACGAAGCGCGGGGGCGTGTTTGGGTTCGCTCACCGCTGCGCTGGGACGGAGTTTCTGTTTTTTGTGTTCGAGGGCCGCGCCGATGAAGGCGGCGAAGAGCGGGTGCGGCTCCAGCGGCTTAGATTTGAATTCTGGATGGAACTGACAGCCGAGGAACCAGGGATGATCGGGCGCCTCGACGATTTCGACGTAATTCTCATCCGGCGTGCGGCCGGTGATGCGCAATCCCGCGGCGACTAGGGTTTTCTCGTAGTCGCGATTGAATTCGTAGCGGTGGCGGTGGCGCTCGCTGATTTCCAATTTGCCGTACGCTTTGTGCGCGAACGATCCGGGCTCCAGCTTGCAGGGCCACGCGCCCAAACGCATGGTGCCGCCCATTTCGTCGACGCCGAGCAATTCGCGCAACTTGTAAATCACGCGGTGCGGTGATTGCGGATCAAACTCGGTGCTGTCCGCCTGTTTCATTCCGGCGACGTCGCGCGCGTATTCGATGGTGGCGCACTGCATTCCCAGGCAAATACCGAAGAACGGGACTTTGTGTTCACGGGCATATTGAATGGTGTGAATCATTCCCTGAATGCCGCGCTTGCCGAATCCACCGGGAACCAGGATGCCATCGTAGCCGTGCAGGCGTGCCGCAGCGGTTGCCGCGGAGTCGATTTCCTCCGCTTCGATCCATTCGAGAACGGTCTTGTGATTGTGGGCCAGGCCGCCATGCAGCAGGGCTTCACGCAGACTTTTGTAGGCGTCTTCGAGCTGGACATATTTGCCGACAATCGCGATGCGCGCTTCGCCAGCCGGGTGATGCATACGGTAGACCAGGTCGAGCCACGGCTTCATGTCCGAAGGGCGCGACTCGAGTCTTAATAGCCGAAGAATCTGCTCGTCCAGGCCTTCTTTGCTGAGTTCCGCGGGCACGGCGTAAATCGTGTCCACGTCTTCCATGGAAATGACGCAGGATTCCGCAACGTTGCAGAACAACGCAATTTTTTTCTTCAGTTCCGAAGGAATGTGATGGTCGCTGCGGCAAAGCAGAACATCCGGCTGAATCCCGAGGCTGAGAATTTCTTTCACGCTATGCTGGGTCGGCTTCGTTTTCAGCTCGCCGGCAGCGGCTATGAACGGAACCAGAGTGACGTGCACAAAGAGCGTGTTTTCCGCGCCCAGCTCCAGGCGCATCTGGCGAATGGCTTCGAGGAAGGGAAGTGATTCGATGTCGCCCACGGTGCCGCCAATTTCGACAATCACGACATCGACGCCTTCGGAGACTTTCCTGATCGTTGTTTTGATTTCGTCGGTGACGTGCGGGATCACCTGCACGGTTTTTCCGAGATAGTCTCCGCGTCGTTCCTTCGTCAGGATGGTTTCGTAGATGCGGCCAGTGGTCCAGTTATTGTCGCGGGAAAGTTTGGCGTGCGTGAAGCGCTCGTAGTGGCCCAGATCGAGGTCCGTCTCCGCGCCGTCCTCGGTCACAAACACTTCACCGTGCTGAAACGGGCTCATCGTACCGGGATCCACGTTCAGGTACGGATCGCATTTTTGCAGGGTGACTTTGAAACCGCGACTTTCGAGGAGACAGCCAATCGAGGAGGCAGCTACGCCTTTTCCCAGTGAGGATACAACTCCGCCGGTTACAAAGATATATTTTGGCGCCATCCGTGTAGCCCGGGTTCTTACGCCGGGCTTGTCAGCCCTCCACAGGAGTGACGTACGGATAATTATGGCCGGGACTCGCAGTTCTGTCAAATCGAACTCTCCGCGCGGCAAAATCGCTATTTTCCTCTCCGCGAGCGCGAAACCTTTTTGGCGGGAACGGGTTGGAGATACTGGGGAATAGTCTATGAATTTGGCCGGTCTTGACGGATGTTGCAGAACAGGAAATCTTGCGCGGCATCCGGAAACCGCCTGAGGGGAATTCGCCATCTAATAAAATGAACCTTTAGGCTTGCGCCTCGAAGCTTTTTTTGGTTTGGCCCCCCGCAACGCGGAAAGGTTCCGGGTGGAATTTTGCAGGTGGGAAGGGGAAATGATCCATACAAACAGAATCAGATTGGGCATTCTTGCGCTTGGGATCGTTCTAGGGTCTAGCCTTTCGTCACAAGCCCAGCAGACTACTCAGCCGGATACGCAACAACTGCGCTCTTATAACGTTAGCCGCGAAAGCTTCCTTCTCGGCACAGTCGTAAAATTCGCGACAGCCTCCGACACTCCGCCCATGGGCGCCCATGTAATCCTTCAAACGTCCTCGGGGCAGATTGACGTTCATCTCGGCAACCCAAGAGTTCTCCAGGCTGGTCACCTTGAATTGAATCCTGGGGACAGCGTGCGCATTGTCGGAGAAACACTAGCTCTTGGTGACAGCACCTACTTCGCGGCCCGAATTGTGCAGAAGGGCACGCAAGCCGTAGCGGTCCGCAATACCAGAGGCTTTTTGACGACTCCGGCTTCCGTGATGTCGCCGGCACAAAAGGAAGCGCTGCGAGGTGTGCGATGAAACGCCTCCTCCTGATGCTCGCAGTGGCCGGGGCCCTCTGGAGTGCAGCCTGTAGCGGCAATGGGATTGTCAATCCGCCGCCTCCCGTTGGCAAATACACCAAAGCCAGCTTGAACGGCCAGTATGCCTTTGTGACTAACGGCGAGTCTTTTACTGGCGGCTTGAGTGCCACTCCTCTCGCGCGCACCGGAAGTTTCACAGCCGATGGGCTGGGGAACATTACTACGGGCGTTGAGGACGTAAATGCGCCAGGAATGGTCAGCCCTGCCCTCCAAATAACAGGCGGGAGCTACACCGTCAATGCGGACGGCCGCGGAACTCTGACGCTGCAACTCGGCCAGAATTCTATCGATTTTGGGATCGTGCTAACCTCGACAAGCGATGGCCTGATGATCGATGAAACTTCGAACTCAAGCCAGTCCTCCACGGGAAGCGGAAATTTCATCAAACAAAGCGCGGGTTCGTTCCAGGTTTCGGGAATTACGGGACCCTATGTTTTTGATTTTGCCGGGCTGGACGGAAGTGGCAATCCGGAGTCCTTCGTCGGCGAGTTCACGGCGAACAACGGGGCCGCGAGCGCAGGATTCTTCGATGACAACGACAACGGCACCTTTAGCAGCGGGTCCTTTGTGGGGACCATTGCACAGGATGCGACTCTAAGTAGTTTTGGACGCGGGATCGCGCTCATCGCCGGGCAAAATTACGTCTTCTACATCGTGGATTCCACTCGGGTACGGTTTATCAGCACCAACGGCGGGATGCTTTCTGGTGACGCCGTGGCGCAGAGCAACACCGTTCCCACTAATGTCAGCAGCGTCAACTCCAGCTTTGTGTTGATCGTTGCCGGCAGTTCGATTAACGGGGGCATAACCCGAGTGGGCCGATTCACCGCGAACGGCGCCACGGTAACAAACGTTCTCGAAGATACTAACGACGGTGGGCATTTTATCAAGACAGACAGCGGGACCAACGCGAGCATCGCCCTCGACGCGGCCAACCCCGGCCGTGGGACTCTTACGTTCACGGATCCAAACTTCCTCAACGCTCCGGGCAAATACGTTTTCTACTTGAGTTCCGCGACCCAGGGCGTCATCCAGGAACAAACCGTGAACAACAGCGGCGCTGTCGACGTCGCAGACGGCACCATCGCTGCCCAAACTGGCAGCCCCTTCTCCAGCAGCAACATTTCTGGGACTTACGCCCTGAACTGGAGCGGGCTGAGCCTGCAAAACAGCGGGTCGTTTAACGTTCAGGATGAGGAAGACTTGCTCAGCCAGGTTAACGTCACCAGTCTTAGCTTGAAAGGCGCGGCGGACATTTTCCAATTTCAGAATGGCGTGCCGGTCTTCGACCTGGTGACCAGCGGTTCGATCTCCATCGCTGGCGACGGCACTTCGAGCACCGGCGCTTCCAGCCGCAACACCATGAGCGTCAAACTCACCAAGAGCAACTCGACCACGGTAAACTTTGTCGTTTACTTCGTGAATCCGCAGCTTGCGTTCTTCACCAACAATCAGGACATGAATCGTATCGTGGCGGGGGTCTTGAAGACTCAACAATAAACGCGGCCGCAATCTTTGCGGTAGCAGAGTGTCGCAGCTCGGCGGAGTCCCCGCCGGGCTTTTTCATTATTTCTGCAAAAGCCTCTCGACACGCGCCACGTCTTTGGGGACATCCACGCTGATCGCGTCGTGCTCCACTTCCGCAACGCGAATCTTCCAGCCATTTTCCATCCAGCGAAGCTGTTCGAGTTGCTCGACGCGTTCCAACTCGCCCTGTGGCAACGTCGGATACTCCAAGAGGGCGTCGCGTTGAAAAACGTATAGCCCGAGATGTTTCAGATGCCGCACCTGAATCTTGCTCGCGGTATCCCGCACCCAGGGAATCGGTGCGCGCGAAAAATAGATGGCGTTGCCGTCGAAGTCCAGCACCACCTTCACCACATTGGGATCCATGATGTCGCCCGGAGTCTTGATAGGCGTTGCTACCGTGCTGATCGAAGCCTGCGGCTCCTCCAGCAGGGAATTGACCGCCACATCAATCGCGTTCGGATCGAGCAGCGGTTCATCTCCTTGGACGTTTACGAAAACGTCTCCTTGTTCGCGAGCCGCTACTTCCGCGACGCGTTCCGTCCCAGTGCGGTGCTCGCTCCGCGTCATTCTTGCCTCACCGCCAAAGGCTTCAATGGCTTTCACGATGCGCTCGTCGTCGGTTGCCACGATCACGCGGTTCACGCGCGCCGCCAGCTTGGCCCGTTCGTACACCCGCTGAATCATGGGTTTTCCCGCCAGCGAGATCAGGGGTTTCCCCGCTAGTCGCGTGGACCCATATCGTGCGGGAATAACTACGATGACTTTCGGGGGGCTCATTAAGGCTCCGAGATCGGGAATTTTTTGACCACCTGTGAAGTCTATCTTTAATGGAATCGGCGATGCTACCACACGCTAACCGCTTCGTCCGGCCCAGCGAACTGTTCGATAGTGAACATCAAGCAATTGCACTTGTTTTCAGGAAGCCGAGTGGTAGAATCTCGGTTAGTCCGAACCGCGCGGCCATCCCGGTAGGCCGGGATGACGGGGGTGCCGTGAGACGCGATTTACCTGGTTTTCGCGTTCCAACTTTCTTAGGCCAAGTCCTGCTGGTTGTTTGCATGTTCGCCTTACAAGCCGTCCTTCCTGCCGCGGCGCAATCTCCCACCGACGAAAACAAACCCAAGGACGAACCCAAGCGCGAGGAATTGAAGGAAGTCAAGAAAGACGACGTGCGGAAAGATAGCGCGGGTGTGCCTTTCAAACCGGGTGGAACGATTCATTTTGATGTGGACCTGGCGCTCGTCAACGTCACCGTTACGGACCCTTACAACCGCTTGGTCACCGGCCTGGAAACCGACAATTTCCGCGTCTTCGAAGACAACATCGAACAGGAAGTTGTCACGTTTTCCGCTGAAGACGTGCCCATCTCCATCGGCGTGATTTTTGATTTTAGCGGGAGTATGTCCAACAAAGTCGGCAAAGCGCGCGAAGCGGCGGTTCAATTCTTCAAGACCGCCAATCCCCAGGATGAATTTTTCCTAGTCAGCTTCAATGAGCGCGCTGAATTGACCAGTTCATTCACCAACAGTGTGGAGGATTTGCAGAGCCGCATGATGCTGACTGTTCCCAAGGGGCGCACCGCGCTCCTCGACGCCATCTATCTTGGCCTTAGCCAGATGAGGGGTGCACACAACGCCAAACGTGCCTTGCTCATCCTATCCGATGGAGGTGATAATCATAGTAGGTACAACGAGAGCGATATCAAGCGGCTGGTAAAAGAAGCAGACACCCAGCTCTATGCCGTTGGAATCTTTGACCCGCTTGGATATCGCAATCGGTCGCCGGAAGAGTTGGGTGGCCCGTCGCTGCTCAGCGAAGTAACAGAAATGACCGGTGGCCGCGTGTTTGCCGTGGAGAAGCTGGATGATCTTCCGGATATTGCCTCAAAAATTGGCATGGAGCTGCGAAACCAATATGTCCTCGGCTATCGACCAAGTAACAAAGCTCACGACGCGCGCTGGCGCAAGCTTAAGATCAAATTGCGGGCGCCCAAGGGGCTTCCGCCGCTCAGCGTTTATTCCAAGACCGGATATTACGCTCCCAGCCACTGAGTTCTTCCGGCGTCTCGTTCCCGCGCTGCGCCTATTACTTCTCCTGCTCTGCGCTGCGGCAGTTCTTGGTTCCGCCGCGTTTGCCCAGCTTCCCGCGCCCACCCCGGCGCCGCCTCCGCCGCCCGGCCAGGATCCCAACGCCGGCAGGCAAGGGTCGAAAATTATCCTTAATGTCGACTTGGTCGTTCTCCACACGACGGTCATCGACGACCGCCAGCGTTTCGCCGACGGCCTGAAGCCGGAGAATTTCCGCGTCTTCGAAGACAAAGTGGAACAAAAACTCTCGGTCTTCAAGCGCGAGGATGTGCCCGTCAGCATGGGGCTGGTGATCGACAATAGCGGCAGCATGCGGGACAAACGTCCCCGCGTTAACGAAGCCGCCATTACTCTTGTGCAGGCCAGCAATCCGCAGGACGAAGCTTTCGTCGTTAACTTCAACGACGATTTTTATCTCGACCTCGACAAGGATTTCACCAGCAGTATTCCCGAGCTTAAGGAAGCCTTGGAACGCATCGATTCACGCGGCAGCACCGCCATGCGCGATGCCATCCTTGGCTCCCTTGACCATCTTAAGAAAGCTTCCAAGGACAAGAAGGTCCTGCTCGTCGTTACTGACGGCGAAGACAACGCCAGCCGCAATTCCCTCGAGAAAATGATTCGCGAAGTCCAGAAGACCGACACGGTGATCTACACCATCGGCTTGCTCGGTCAGGAAAACAAGAAGGAAGCCAAGCGCGCCCGCAAGGTGCTCGAGCAAATTGCCGCTGCCTCAGGTGGCTTGGCTTACTTCCCGGAAAATGTCGATGATGTGCACAACATCTGCGAACAGGTCGCGCACGACATCCGCAACCAGTATATTCTCGCCTACTATTCCAGCAACACTCGCCGTGATGGCACGTTCCGCGCCGTCACTGTCGACGTGATTCCTCCGCGGGGCCGTGGCAAACTCGTTGCCCGCACCCGCAACGGCTACTATGCGCCCGTCGAGAAGGCTTCCGCCGCCGGCAATTGACTATCCGACGAGGATAGTCATCCTGGGCGAGTACGCCACGGCGGACGAGTCGAAGGATCTCACCCACGACGCGACCAAGCGTCGTCTATCCCGAACGAAGCATGCCGAAGTGATGGAGTGCTCCGGATTGTCTTTGTAGTGGCGCGGCTTCAGACACGTTCGTTCTGTTCCCTCGGCAAACTGCTAGCCAGAACCAGTGCGCTTCCGCACATGGCCAGGATCTCGAATCCACTGGTCCACGGTCCCGGATTGTGCAGCTGGTTGATGATCTTAGGGACATAAAGCAGCAGGAAGTACAAGAAGGCGATCGATGCTAGGAGCGTTGCCGCCAAGTCGTGTTTCTTCCTGATGATAATCGCAGCGCCTGCCACAACGAAAATGACGCCGAAGAGATAAGCGAGGAGCGGGCGCCCAGGTATCCAAGGGGGGCCCAGTCCTGCCGCGTAACGCCCAAAGACAAGATGTTGAATCCCGAAAGCCAGGAAAGCCAGGGCGAAGAAATATCGCCCGAGTTTCAAGAATGGATCTGCCTTTTCACGCTCTTCCAGAGGCGCCGCATTGGCAAGAATCCAGGCGCCGCCACACATGGCCAGCGCCACAAATCCGCTGGTCCACTCGTTTCCATCGCTGGACTTACCAATGATCCTGGGAATGTGCAGTAGGATCACAAAGAGAAAAAACATCACTCCGAGCATCGTCGCGGCTGGCCGGGCCATGAGTCTGTATAGGATGCCGCCAGCGGCTGCAAAAAACGCCACGCCAACGAAGTACGCCCAGAACAGACGCCCCGGCATAAACGCGGGCACCAGCGTGGCCACGAAGCCTCCATAAATAAAATGCTGAATGCCAAAAACAACCAGGGAAATCGCAACGAAGATTCGTCCGAGAGATTTCATCATAGGAGGGCTTTTGTCGCTCTCATTCTGTATCCCCGACGCTCAGGAGTTTACATGAGTTAGGCCGCCATGTGGCGGCCAATCAGGCACGCCATCCTAAGCCACGACGGCCACAAAGCAACCGTTCACTTTTGACGCTGACCCACCGAACTCCCTTCGAGTTTTTCTTGACGACAACGTATCATGCGAGGGTGCCACTTGAGCAGGAGTCCCAATGAAGACCATGCAGCGAACGCTCTTGGTTATGGGTTTTCTCTCTATCGCGGGGTTGACTGCGCTCTCTCAGTCACCAAGCCTGTCCACTACTCTGGACAACTTGCGGTCCAATGACGAACAGATCAGGCTAAACGCTGCCAGAAGCCTTCCGTATGCGTGGCAGGCCGCTCCGGACCGGAGGGCCTTGGTGGACCAGATTATTCCGCTTCTTTCGAGTTCGGATCAACATGTCAAGCTTGCCGTGCTCACCACATTAGAACAGATTGGTCTTCTTCACCCGGATGAGGCCCCAGTCTTTGCAAAATCGAAGCAGGCGTTGCTGCAAGCTAGCGAGGATCCACTTCTGGACGTTCGCCAATATGCCATCGCCGTCCTCGGCATGACCCGGGGAGCGCCTGACGAAGATCTGAAAAAAGTGGCGCTGCGTGCGTTCGCCGATCCAAGTCATAAGGTGCGCCGCGTTGCTCTCGGCGTGATCTCTTTCAAGAAATTCAACGATCCTGTGATCGTTAATGGCGTCTTGGCACTGGCTTCTTCTAATCCTGGTGACCTTTCACAAGCCATCGATGCCTTGGGCGACATCGCATCTACGGACCCAAGAGCAATCCAGCTCTTTGTCAACGCATTGCGCGGCGACTCTGTATACGTCAAACAGTCGTCGTTGATGGCGCTGGGTAAGTCTCCGAAAGCTGCCACGGCCGCTCTTCCAACGCTAAGGCAGTTGGTGGCCGACCCCAAGGAAAATGAAGGTATAAAGGTCCTGGCGAAGGAAGTGATTAAGAAAGTAGAGGGTGAGACGCGCTGACCAGAATCGAACTGCTACTAGAGGCGACATTCAACGCGGACGAAACCCGGTGGGTTGCCCAACTAAATGCTAGGCGGAGAACAGGCGCCCATGCCCGAGAAATACAAACTCACGCGACCGGAGATGAACGCGCTGTTGCGCGATCTCCAACACATTCTCAGATATCGGATAAGCGGGAGTTTATGCAGGTTTTGCGGAAGCGCGGGATAAAGGACGAGGACCCCCGCTTCGCCGAGATCGTGAAGCTTTTCCACGACCTACGGAGCGGGAAGACTTGACCACGAGCCTGTGGATGTCCCTCAGCATGGCCTTGGCCTCAGTTGCCCGCGTGCCAAGGTGCTCTTCAATGATTGCGGCGGTCCTTCCGACCGCCGCATCAAGTTTTGTCTTTTTGATTGCCATTGCCATTACAGAATAACAGCAGTATGCGAAAGCCCCTGCAACGCCGTTCCTGAGACGTGTTCCTTCTCGAAATCCGCTCCATGTCCGACCGCGGCGCTGCGATTCCGCGCGTTAGAATGGAGGAATGGAACGCAAGGTCTTCTGGGGCATTTTCGTTTCGCTTGGGCTGATAGCGGATTTTACCTTGCCTATCATGTGGTCGCTTCTTGCTACGATTCCCATTGGCTTCTTTAGTTGGTGGGTGGCTTACCGAAGCGACTGGTTCTAACGCAGTTTTTGCTTTTTCTTACCCTGCGACTTCACTACTCCGCCGCTTCCTCATCTCGCTCAAGAAACTCTTCCCATGCGGAATCGTCGCGCCAAAATTTTGCGCGATCGTCTGTCCCATGTCCGCCAACGTGTCGCGCACTCCCAGGCTCACGCCCGCGCCGCCTCCCGGCGAATATGCCAAAATTGGCACGTACTCCCGCGAATGGTCTGTCGTCGGCCAACGCGGATCGGGGTCGCATCCGTGGTCCGCGGTGATCATCAACATGTCGGAGAGACTTAGCATCGGCAAAAAGTCAGCAAGCATGCGGTCAAATTCTTCCAGCGATTTTGCGAATCCTTCCACGTCTTTCCGATGGCCATAAAGCATGTCGAAATCCACCAGGTTGCAGAAAATCAGTCCGCCCTCGCGCTCGCGAACCGCGGCCTTCATTTTCTCCATGCCGTCGGCGTTGCCTTTCGTTGTAACGTATTCTTCCACACCGCGGCCGTTGTAAATGTCATAAATCTTGCCCACTCCGAAAACGCGAACCTTTCGTTCCGCGAGCACATCCATCAGCATCGGCCTCGGTGGGTCGACGGCGTAGTCGTGCCGCCGCGTGGTCCTTACGAAATTCCCCGGGGTTCCAGTGAACGGACGCGCGATCACGCGTCCCACGCGATGCGGTCCGTCCAGCAATTTCCGGGCGATTTCGCACATGCGATAGAGTTCCGCGATAGGGACGACGTCCTCATGCGTGGCAACTTGAAACACGCTGTCGCCCGACGTATACACAATCGGCTCGCCCGTCCGTGTATGTTCTTCACCCAGTTCCTTGATGATCTCCGTGCCGGAGGCCGGTTTGTTGCCAATCGTCTTCCGGCCAATCTGCTTCTCGAACTCTTCAATCAATTCTTTCGGGAAGCCATTCTTGTAAACCGGGAAGGCCTGGTCCAGCCACACTCCCGCCATTTCCCAGTGTCCCGTCGTGGTATCTTTTCCGGGAGAACGCGTCGCGCCTTTCCCGTACGCGCCAAGCGGCGCAATGAGCGGCGCCTGATGATTCAAGGGAGCGATATTGGCCAGTCCGAGCTGGACCAGATTCGGGATTTCCAGCGGGCGCGATTCCGCGATGTGCCCAAGCGTGTTCCTGGCTACGTCGCCGTAATCCGCCGCATCGGGAAGCTCGCCCATTCCCACGCTATCCAGAACGATCCAGAAAACTCTCTCAAATTCGCTCATGTTTCCGCGCCCTCGAACCTCTTTCAGCGAAACTCTACCACACACGGTTGTCCGGCAATGCTGCTCTGCGGTTTTCGTCCTCCGCAGCGGCAGGCCCTTAGACTGCCGATTTGTAGGGCCGGCCTCCCGGTGGCTCTTTGGGCCCTCACTCGCACCTACGATGTTGTAGAGTGATACCAATCGCTCGCTGAACTATTTTCCTTTCGCGTGCGTAGTACAAGATAGCGAGGTGTGCCATGCCCCAGGACGGTCAACCCAGGAGAGTGTCTCTCGTTGTTCCAATCATCCTTATTACCGTGGGGGCTCTCTTTCTGTTGCACAACTGGCGTCCGGCTTTCGATCCCGGCCCAATCCTTTGGACCTACTGGCCGCTCATTCTCATCTTTGTCGGAATTGGGAAGATTTGGGATGGCTCGTATCGAAGTCGCAATCCCAATGCGGCTCCTGCGGTTTCCATCGGCGGTAGCGTCGGTGCAGTCGCTTTCGTTGCGGTACTCGTCCTGCTTTTCTGGCACGGGCGCAGTTTTTCCCACCGCCACGGCTTCGATACGGGATCGCATCACGATGTGCAAACG
>Ga0137415_10001098_pt1 | contig 26681 bp, 24 predicted proteins | sample CZODoug3_1_1_16f_FD_183082 | JGI IMG/M metagenome (GOLD analysis project Ga0137415, IMG submission 183082) | Vadose zone soil fungal communities from Angelo Coast Range Reserve, California, USA - CZODoug3_1_1_16fungal (Hybrid Assembly) | ecosystem: Environmental > Terrestrial > Soil > Vadose...
ATCTCGCAGCAAATCCGCACCGCATCCTGGTACAAATCATCGTCCACATCTTCGCCGCCGGAGTCCGCCGCCCCCGCACTTTGCGAACCGCCGCCCTTCGCGCCACCGCTCGTCTTCCCATCCTCGTCCTTCGGAGCCTCCAGCAGCGCCTCGTTGTATTTCGCCTGCGCCTGCTGACGCCAGAAATCGCACACGCTCACAATCTCGTCCTCGCTCACCAGCGGCCCGTGAATCCGGTGCAGTCGCGCCGAACCCGCCGGCAAATACAGCATGTCGCCCTTGCCCAGCAGCGATTCCGATCCATTCGAATCCAGAATCGTACGCGAGTCCACCTTGCTGGCCACGCGGAAAGAGATACGCGCAGGGAAGTTCGCCTTGATCAACCCGGTAATCACGTCCACCGACGGCCTCTGCGTCGCCAGGATCAAGTGAATCCCCACCGCGCGCGCCATCTGCGCCAGCCGCGTGATCGATTCCTCCACATTATTCGTGTCCACCATCATCAGGTCCGCCAACTCGTCAATGATGATGATCAAATAAGGAAGCGGCTTGTGCTCGCTCTCCACCGTGTTATCAAACAGCGAAAGCGGCTGCTGCTTCTGAAACGTCCGGTTGTACTGGTCAATATTCCGCACGCCGCGCTGCGCCAGCAGCTTCAGCCGGTTCTCCATCTCCCGCGTCGCATTCCGCAACACGTTGGACGCCACCTTCGGGTCCGTCACCACCGGTGCAATCAAGTGCGGAATCCCCTCATACAAATTCAATTCCAGCCGCTTCGGGTCCACCAGCACCATCTTCACTTCATCCGGTGTCGCTTTATACAGAATCGACATCATCAGCGAATTGATGAACACGCTCTTGCCAGTGCCCGTCGAACCCGCAATCAGCAAGTGCGGCATCGAAGCCAGATCCGTCACGCGAATCCGCCCATGCAAATCGCGTCCCATCGCCAGCGTCAGCTTGCTCGGCGAATTCGCAAACTCCGGCGCCTCGATAATCTCCCGCAGCGCAATCGTTTCCCGCCGGTCGTTCGGCACCTCAATTCCGATCGTAGATTTGCCAGGGATGCGCTCGATCAGAATCGACTCCGCCTGCAGCGCCAGGCACAAATCCTCCGTCAAACCAATAATCCGGCTGTACTTGATCCCCGCTTCCGGCTTGAACTCAAACGTCGTCACCACCGGCCCGGGGTTGATCTGCGTCACGCGCCCTTCCACGTCAAATTCGTGGCACTTCTCCTCAATCGCGCGCGCCCGGAACTTCAGTTCGTTTTCGTCCAGCTTGTGGCTGCCCTCGCCCTCGCGCAGCAAATTGATCGACGGCAGCTTGTAGTTCGCATTCCCCTTGGCAATCTTCGGATCACCTTTCTTCTCCGGAGCAGCCTTCTCCTTGTTCAGCACCATGATCGGCGCCTTGTGGCGTGAGTCTTCCTCGTCATCCTTCTCCGCCGCGGACTTCCTGTTCTTGAAAATGTCGCTCAAGTTCTGAAGCTTGATGCCCTTCGGCTGTTCCTTCTCCGGTTGTGACTTGCCCGCGATCTGCGGAGCCACGGGCTTCCGCCCCACAATCCGCCGCTCTTCCACCGCGCGCCGCATCCGTTCCTGCTCGCGGTCTGCCCGCCAATCCTGCCAGCGCAGCTGCGCCCGCTGCAAAATCCCCATCTTTCCAATCGGTCCTTTGGAGCTGCTCGCCCAGGAATGCGCCCCGCTGAACGAAAATCTCGTCGTCATGAATAGCGACACGAAGAACAGCGTCAGCGCCACCAGAATCGCGCCCCCCAAATTGAATCCGCTTCTTAAACCGTGCGAGACCAGCGTCCCCAAAAGCCCACCCGCCGGCACTGCGCCGCGCACGTCCGGAATAGGAGCCATCGCAAGCAGGGAAGGAAGAGATAGCATCAGCAACGCGTACCCAGAGATTGTCGCCACCTGCGAATCAATCGCCCGGCTCCGGCACCACCGGTAGCCCAGAATTCCAACCGCAACGGGCAGCAGGAATGCCGCAAACCCAAAAAACTGAAACAACAGGTCGGAAGTATACGCACCCACAGGCCCCATCAAGTTTTGCGTGATGTGGTCCTCTCCGCTCGCCGCGCTCACATTGAACGCCGCATCGCGCGGGTTATATGTCAGAAGAGACAGTGCCGCCAGGACGGCCGCCACTATGCCCAAAAATCCGATCAGCTCATTGAGCCGTTTATTTTCAGTAGGTGTAAGGAAGCGCACGAATTTCTCCTCAGCCCCGATTTAGCGGCCGCCTTCTCGGGCGGGCGCTTTCGGTTTTGCCTTTGTAGGGGCCGAGCTTGTTTACCCTGAGTCTGTCGAAGGGCTCGGCCCGCTCTAATAGCCGGGGAAGGCTGAGTGTATGCGAGCACAACAATTCCGTTGTGTCGCCGAGCAGGAAGCGGCGCTGTAGCCCCTGCTCACGAGGAACATCCAAATCATAACAAAACCCGCCCCCCGCACAAGCCCATCTTCCTCTTTGTTTCCAAACCCAAAATCCCCCATGTGGCACAGGCACTCCTGCCTGTGCTCTTGGGTTTCTCTTCTCAGCGCCCTCTGTGTCTCTGCGTTAAGCTCTCTTTTCTTCTCCTCATCCCATCCGCGAAGCAAAATACAAAACCGCCACCCCCAAAATAATCCTGTAAATCGCAAATGGCGTAAATCCCCTCCGCCTCACCCAACTCATAAACCACGCCACCGATCCATACGCCACCACAAACGACACCACAAACCCAATCCCCAGCACAATCCATCCATGCCCATCAATATGCGAAACCGAAATCCCGTCCCCATGTTTCCCCACTACCGACTTCAACAAGTCATAACAAGTCGCCACCACCATCGTCGGTATCGAAAGGAAAAACGAAAACTCCAGCGCCGACGCCCGCGACATCCCCGCCAATTGTCCGCCCGCAATCGTCGACATCGACCGCGAAGTCCCCGGAAACACCGCCGACAAAATCTGGCAAGCCCCAATCCAAACCGCCTGCCGCAAACTCATATCCTCCATATGCCACGTGTGAATAACGCCGCCCTTCGCCCCTTCTCCCGCCGCCTCCGCCTTCGCGTTCCGCGCATCCACAAACCACATCACAATCCCGCCAATCAGCAGCGCGCTCCCAATGATGTACAAGCTCTCCAAATGCTTCCCGATAATCTTCGTCATCAAAAACGCCGGTATCGCCGTCACCACAAACGCAATCAGCACCAAACTCAGCGGATGCGTCAGCACCGTCCGGTCCCCGCGCTCCCCCTTCGGAAACGTCGAAAGGAACTTCGCAATCCGCTCCCGAAAATAAATCGGCAGCGTCAAAATCGCCCCCAACTGAATCACAATCGTATACATCTTCCAATAAGGGCTCTCCAAGCTGATCTGCGGATATTGGAGATGCATCAGTGCCTCCGAAATCCGCAAATGCGCCGTAGAACTAACCGGCAAAAACTCCGTCAACCCCTCCACCACTCCCAAAATCACACTCAACAAGTAATCGTTCACGCATTCTCTCCTGGTAGCACACGCTTCAGCCTGTGCTCTTGGGTTTCGCTTCGATTCAACTGCCCCACCCACTCACAACGCGCCGTTACCAACCTTCAGCGCCAGAGGCGCGGCAGACATTAGCCCAGCCCGTAAGGGCTGGGTACAAAAAGAAAAAAACTCCTCCAGCGCCGGAGGCGCGACACATTTTTCCATAACCCGCGGCACAGTCACTCCTGACTGCGCTCTTGTGCCATTCTTCTCTGCGCCCTCTGCGTCTCTGCGTTACGCTCTCTTGATCTATCCTTCTTCCATTCACCAAACTAAACCCTCCCGACGGTCGCTGCTCGCTATTTTCTATTTTCCCTTTTCTAATTTCTTTCTCATCTCATACGCATCAATCTTCCCCAAATAATATTTCTTCACAACAGCTTCCGTACGATATCCATGCCGCTCCCAAAACGCAATCCCGCTCTTATTCTCCACCGACGTTTCCAGCAGCACCGCCTGCACCCCCTGAAACGCAAAATGCTGCTCCATCTCCCGCAACAGCATCGTCCCGACGCCCCCGCGCCGGTACCTCTCCGCCACATCCAAAGTAACAATATGTCCCAGCGGTGGATTCTCCTCCGCCAGAATAAATCCCGCGATCTGCTTCCCGTCTTCCGCCACCATGCAATCCGCGCCGGGCAAACTCAAATAATAATGCAGCGACCACTTGCTATAGGAAATTCCCGGCGGAAAACACTCCTGGTCCAGCTTATGCAGCCGCGCAAAATCCTTAGCCTCATATTGCCGGGTAGTAATCGCCATAAAAAAGTAGGGGCCCAGCAAACTGGACCCCCTGGTGACCCTCATCCTATCTTCTTCAACTCTCGTTGTGTAGGGGCGGCTTTACGTCGCCCTCTTTTCTTTCTCCTTTGGCTGTTGGCTGTCGGCTAACGGCTGTAGGCTTCCCCTACAACTTCACCGTAACTGTCTTAACCTCCGTATAATTCGCCAACCCATACTCTCCCAACTCCCGCCCAATCCCCGACTGCTTGAACCCGCCAAACGGCGCCGCGGCGTCAAACACGTCATAGCAATTCACCCACACCGTCCCCGCACGTACGCCGTCCGCAACCGCATGTGCCTTCGTGATGTCCTGCGTCCAAACCGCCGCCGCCAATCCATACAGCGATTTGTTCGCGCGTTCCACCACTTCCGAAACATCCTTGAATTTCAGGATGGACATCACCGGCCCGAAAATCTCCTCCCGCGCAATCGTCATGTTGTCCTGTACATCGGCGAACACCGTTGCCTCGATGAAATATCCCTTGTCGCCCACGCGCTTTCCGCCCGCCACCAGTTTGGCCTTGTCCTTCTTCCCGGCCTCAATGTAGCCCATCACCTTATTGAACTGTTCCTGGTCCACCTGCGGGCCCTGCTCCGTATTCTTGTCAAACGGATTGCCCACTGTCCGCCGCTTCGCGCGCGCCGCGCTCTTCTCCACGAACTCGTCGTACACCTTCTCTTCCACAAACAAGCGCGACCCCGCGCAGCAGCACTGCCCCTGATTAAAGAACAGCGCAAAGTGCGCCCCTTCAATCGCCTTGTCCATGTCCGCGTCTGCAAACACGATGTTCGGGCTCTTTCCGCCCAGCTCCAGCGTCACCCGCTTCAAATTCGAATCGGCAGCCGCCCGCATAATCAGATGCCCCACTTCCGTCGATCCCGTGAATGCCACCTTATCCACATCCATGTGCCGCGCTATCGCCGCGCCCGCCGTCGGCCCGTACCCAGGCAACATGTTCACCACGCCATCCGGGAATCCCGCCTCCAGCATCAATTCGCCCACGCGCAGCGCGCTCAGGGGAGTCTGTTCCGCCGGCTTCAAAACCGACGTGCAGCCCGCCGCCAGCGCCGGCCCCAATTTCCAAGCCTGCATCAGCAACGGAAAATTCCAAGGAATAATCTGACCCACCACGCCCACCGGCTCATGTTTCGTGTACGTGAAATAACGGCCCTGCACCGGGATCGTCTTGCCCTGAATCTTGTCCGCCCATCCCGCGTAATACCGGTAACACGCAATCGTCAGCGGCAAATCCGCCGTCAGCGCCACCTGGTACGGCTTCCCGTTGTCCAGTGATTCCAGTTCCGCTAATTCCTCCGCGTGCTTCTCAATCAAGTCCGCCAGCTTGTTCATCAACACGCCGCGCGCCGACGCCGACATCTTCCGCCACGCACCCTTTTCAAACGCCGCCCGCGCCGCCGCCACCGCCTTGTCCACATCGGCCGCGTCCGCCTCCGCCACCTGAGTAATCACCTCGCCCGTGGAAGGGTTAATGGTCGGGAAAGTCTTCCCAGAAGCTGCATCCACCCATTTCCCATTAATCAAAAGTTTCGTAGCCGATACCTTCACCTTAGGTTCAATCACAGTCGTCGCCGTAGCCATGGTCGTTCCTCCTTCTCCGATTCTTATTTCTATGCCGTTGTTGGGCCCACTCGCCGCGGCGAGCGGGCCGCTCGTCCAATCTTTGTGTAGTGGCCGATCTTTAGGTCGGCCACTTTTGCGTGGGCCTCCAGCCTATACCCCCGCGCCGCCGGAATCAATAAACCCGATTAACCCCATTAATTTTGTAGCTGGGCTTGTAGGTTGCGGGTCCTTCTCTTTAGGAGGCCGGGGCTTCAGCCCCGGCGTAAGGGCAGTTCATCGTTATGAATCTCTGTGCTATTAGCGCGGATTTCTCTCTTCAAAGCGCTCAAAATTCTATCTAACTCACCTAAGAAGACATCGCCATGGCCAGATTGTCCACTTCGTGAGTCGGCTTGATTGCAGATCAGCACGGCCTACGGAGGCCAGAAGGAAGGCCACGCCACGTTGCCGCACAACAAGGCTGCCCTTCGCCGGGCCCAAAATGAGGCTTGATCCCGGCCCTTCTTTCATCGACCGACGTGAGCTCCCTTCGTCAAAAATTTGGGATCAAAGGCCCTAGGACTTGCTCAGACCCTTTCCAGCCAGCCCCCGGTGAATCCCGCACGCTTCAGCCCACGCTGGATATGCGGGCATTTGCGCATCACGCGCCACACGGCCTCGCTCCGGTAATTGGCGAGCATGCCTAAGATAGGCCCTTGATCGAGGCCGAGCCAATCGCTCGCCACCCAACCGGTCCCTGCGTCCACCGAACCTGTTTCTACCCGCACCGAGGTATCGCGGAAGCTGAGGTTGAAGCTGTCATGGAAACCATATTCGCCATAGAGGCGTGCGCCATACTGCCGGTGCAGAGCCAAAGCGGCGGGCACGCATATCTCTGGCGCGAAGGGCATTGAGGAGATCGCGGCGGTGGGGGCCAGCGTGCCATCATCGTATCCATCAGGCTCGCCCACAGGCCCGCGCGCGGAATAGCCTCTGAATTGCGCCGAGTGGCCTCGGTAGGGTAGCGTGAAATTGCCCGGACCATCGCAGGCGCAGATGCCCCAGATGGTGTCGCTGTATCCCTCCCAGCCCATCGGGTTGGCAATGCAATACGCGCGATTTGCGTAGGTTTCTCGGCGGGAGTTCTCAAAATAATCGAAGCCTGCGGACCGCATCGGAGCATCATAAATCTCGCGAAAATCGATCCACATCTCGCTGTATTGATGCATGCACAGAGCCGCAAAGCTGAGGTGGCGCGTGTCACCCTCCCCGCGCCAGAAACGCTCATAGGGCGCGGTCCAGACGCTCCAACTGCCGTCCTTTGCCGGGTGTCGGCCCGAGCCCAGCGCCAGAATATAGACCATCTTGCCTTCGTTATAGCCGTCCCACGCACGCTCGATAAAGCCGCTCTCGGGGTGCCAGCCCATCGATATTGCCATGCCGGTTTTCGTGTCGGCCTGCTGAAACCAGTCCCACTCGGCACGGTCAATCAGCTCAACGACCAGGCGGCGGATTTCGGCTTCATCGGCGTGGTCGCCATCGAACCAGCCGGCGGCATACAGCGCCCCCAGATGCAGCATGGTGGTATCGACTGTCGAAAGCTCGGTGTCGCGGTAACGCAGCCCGCTGTGCATATCGAGGAAGTGGTAGAAGAACCCCTTGTACCCGGCTGTGCCGTGGCTTGCCTCACCCATCGGCAACTGGCTGAGAAAACGCAAAGTGGTGAGGGTGCGTTGGCGGGCGTCAGCGCGCGTGATCCAGCCGCGCTCCACCCCGATGGGATAGGCGGTCAGCGCAAATCCGATGGCCGCTATGCTGGCAAATGATGGTGTGGGCCAGCGATCGGGCATCATGCCGTTGGCAGGGTTAGCGCGTTCCCAGAAAAAGCGGAAAGTGCGATGTTCAAGGTCGGCGAAAAAATTAGGCAACGGATGGGCAGCAGCCCCCCGCAGCGGCGAGGCGAGCCCTAACCCTCCCAAACCTAGCCCGAAAGCAGCGGCCATGGAACCGGTTACCGTCGCGGAACTGACAAAACGGCGTCGATCTATCTTCATGGACATATCCGCAGCCTGTTTAGCCCGGCAGCCTCTCCTGCTTTTCCTCTTGTTCTTAGCTTCTCCGCGTCCTCAGCTTCTCTGCGTCCTTCGCGTCTCTGCGTTATCTTTTTCTCCCGTCCATCACCTCTTAGAGCCAGCTCAATCCGCCGCTGTATTCCTTACTGACGCCTGCCCCCGCGTCACCACCGTCGCCAACATCAAGCACCCCACCAACAGCACCGCTCCCAAATAATACGGCGCACCCGGCAAATGAATTCTCGCCGTAGGCGAAATCGCCGCCGAAAACACCTGTGTAAACAGCAGCGGCCCCGCCATCCCCGTCAACGCCCGCAACGAATTGATAGCTCCCTGCAATTTCCCCTGCGCAGACGGATTCACCAGCTGCGACATCAACGACTGCACCGCTGGCCCCGCAACTCCCCACAACGCAATAAACGGCACCGCCGCCAGAAGCAACCATCCCTTCGGCGCCATCGCAAATCCCACATATCCCAGCACGCCAAAAAACAGTCCCGACGTCAGGCTAAGCCGCTCTCCGAATTTCTTCACGTACGGCCCCACCATCCCGCCCGACACAATCACCGCGCATACTCCCACCAATGCCAGCGAGATCCCCACGCTCCTCGTATTCCACCCATACCTGTATTCCGTGTACAGCACGAACACGTTCTGCAGCGCCTGATGCGCCAGGTAGTACAGAAACACCACGACCGATAATCCCGCCAACACGGGGTGCGACCTCAGCAGTGTCAACGATCCCAGCGGATTCGCCATATGCCACGCCGACTTTGCCCGGTTTTCTTTCGGCAGCGATTCCGGCAGCACAAACAATCCATACAGAAAATTTGCCAGGCTCAACACTGCCGCCGCCCAGAACGGCGCGCGCAGGTTGTATTGACCCAGCAGCCCGCCCACCGCCGGGCCCACCACAAATCCCACGCCAAACGCCGCCCCCAGGAACCCAAACTTTTTCGCGCGCTCCGCCGGCGCCGTAATGTCCGTTATATAAGCGAACGCCGTGGAAATATTCGACGCTGTAATCCCGGAAATCAGCCGCCCCACGAACAGCCATCGTAACGACGGGGCCATCGCCATGAAAATATAATCCAGCCCCAATCCCAGGCACGAAATCAGGATCACCGGCCGCCGCCCGAACCGATCGCTCCACGCCCCCAGCACAGGCAAAAACAAAAACTGCATAAGGTTCCACGCGAAGCCGAAATACCCGGTGATCGCCGCGGCCTTCGCCATGTTCCCGCCCTCAAACCGGATAATCAGGTTCGGCAAAACCGGCGCAATAATCCCAAACGCCAAAAAATCCAGCGTCACCGTAACAATAATAAAAGCAAACGTAGCCCTCGACACCGTCCCCGCCGGATGCTCTGGAGCCGCCCCGCCGTTCACCACACTCGTCCCAGTCTTTTCCATAAGCGTACGATTCTAGCCTACTTGCGAGAGAACCCACCCAGTTCTGCTAAACTAAACCCAAGGAACTTCCATGGCCAAGGACTACATCGAAAAGCGCGAAACCGGCTACTACGTCATCGGCAGCCGCATCCCATTGGACACCATCGTGATCGCCTTCCTCAACGGCGAGTCCGCTGAAGGCATCGTCGAATCATTCCCCGCACTCACGTTGGAACAAGTCTATGGCGGAATAGCCTTTTATCTGGCCAACCGAGCGATCGTGGATAAATATATCGAGGAAGGCGAGAGGAAATATGAGCGCCTACGCGAAGAATCGCGAACAAAAAATCCTGCCTTTCACGAAAGGCTTCGCTCCATTCTCGAAGGCAAACGAGCCGTAAAACCGTGAAGGTCCGCTTCCTTGCGGATGCAAATTTCAATCGAAAGATCATCGCCGGAGTTCTGCGGCGCGAAGCCCGCATCAACTTTTTGTCAGGTGCCGAGGTGGATTTGACCGGGATTCCGGATTTGCAGGTTCTGGCACTTGCCGCTTCGGAGGGTCGGGTCGTGCTCACCCACGATGTTCGGACGATGGTCAGCGCTTTCGCGGAGTTCACGTCAACTGGGCCCAGTGGTGGCGTGCTTTTGGTAGCGCAGAACGTGCCGGTCGGACCAGTTGTTAACGCGCTGATTCGAATTTGGGAGGAATCGTCGGCCGAGGAGTGGAAAAACCGCATTGGCTGGATTCCGCTCTAGACCTGGGTCTTGCAGTAATCTTCTCTGCGAATCCTCTGCGCTCTCAGCGTTATCTTTTCCCCTCTTTACCGGCCACCCGCTTGCCCTGATCTCGCCAAATGGGTCGCTGGCCGCCAGTCACCAAGCTACACTTCCAAAATCACCGGCAAAATCAACGGCCTCTTCGACGTCTGCTTATTGATATATCTCTTCAAATCCACGCGAATCTTTTCCTTAATCACCGACCAGTCCGCCCGCTCTTCCAAATTCGAATTCTCCACCGTCCGCGCCACACATTCCCGCGCCCCCGCCAGCATCTCGTTCCCGTTCTCGCTCATCAACCCGCGCGTCACAATCTCCGGCGCCGACTCCACTCTTCCCGTATGCTTGTCAATCGCGATAATCGGAATCACCACGCCTTCCTCCGACAAATGTTTCCGGTCGCGCACCACAATCTCTTCAATCTCCTCCAGCGAACCCGAATCCACCAGCACGCGCCCCGCTGGCACCGGATCGCGCCGGAATGCCCCATCCTCCGTGAACTCCACGCTCTTCCCATCTTCCAGCAGCAAAATCTCTCCGCTCACCACGCCCAACTGGTGCGCCAGCGCCGCGTGCCGGAATAAATGCCGATACTCTCCATGCACTGGAATAAAATATTTCGGCTTCACCAGTTGCAGCAGCAATTTCTGCTCTTCCTGGCTCGCGTGTCCCGAAACGTGAATCGGTCCCGCCGAATTGTCGTAATACACCAGCGCCCGCCGCCGGAACATGTGATCCAGCATCCGAAAAATCGCCTTCTCGTTTCCAGGAATAATTCGCGCCGACAAAATCACCGTGTCGTTCTCATCGATCGTCACGAACCGGTGATTGTCCACCGCAATCCGCGACATCGACGACATCGGTTCCGCCTGCGATCCGCTCGCAATGATAATCAGCTTCCGCGGCTCAAAACTCCGGATATCCTGCGGCCGCACCACCATCCCGTCCGGAATCCGCAAATATCCCAGATCGTGCGCGATCTCAACGTTGTCCACCATGCTGCGCCCGACGAACGCCACTTTCCGCCCAACTCGGTCCGCAATATCAATCACCTGCTGAATCCGGTGCACCGACGACGCAAAGCATGACAACACCACTCGCCTCGGCGCTGACCGCGTCAACTCCTCAATCCGCGGCGCCACCACTCGTTCCGACGGCGTGAATCCCGGCCGCTCCACGTTCGTCGAATCGCTGAACAGCGCCAGCACTCCCTCGTTCCCATACCGCGCGAACGCGTGCAGATCAAACTGGTAATGATCCACCGGCGTCTGGTCGATCTTGAAATCGCCCGAATGAATCACCACGCCAACCGGCGTCCGGATCGCCAGCGCCACGCAATCAATCGTGCTGTGCGTCACCGGAATAAATTCCACTTCAAACGGCCCGATCTCCACCAGCCGTCCCGGCACCGCTTCAAACAGCTTCGCCGAATCCAGCAGTCCCGCCTCCGCCAGCCGTTTCTTCACCAGCGCCAGCGTGAACCGCGTCCCATAAATGGGCACATTCAGGTCGCGCAAAATGTATGGCAGCGCCCCGATGTGATCCTCATGCCCGTGCGTCAGCACAATCGCCCGCACGTGCTGCCGGTTCTGTTTCAGATAGGTGATGTCCGGAATCACCAGGTCCACGCCCAGCAATTCGGACTCCGGGAACATCATTCCCGCGTCCACCACCAAAATATCGTCGCCGAACCGGAATGCCATCATGTTCATTCCGAATTCGCCAAGCCCCCCAAGGGGAATAACTGTCAGTGATTGTTTGCTCTTGCTCAATGAAGGTTTCTCTCCACAACCGAACTTTGAATCGTACCACACCGCACCGCGCCTCGCTCCCGCGTAGCGGCCACCTTCAGGTGGCCTCGAACCTCCACTTTGGAGTGCGGTGGCTCTGCCACCGCTTTTACGCAGTAAACCCAGGCGCCAAAGTCTCTTTTCTGCCACACACTAGCCCCGCAAAACCCCTCCCCATCTCACCCCAATCCCTGCTATATTTCTACTCACCTGTACGTACTCCTACCAGAGGCACTCCGCCGCCTCTTAAAAACGTCAAATAAAGGGAAGGGAACTAAAAAGATGATCAGAAAATCCAGCGTCACTTTCGCGCTCGTCTGCGCGTTGCTCTTTGCACTCACCGCGCGCGCTCAGGAAATCACCCCGGCCGAAAAAGACAAAGCTCTAGCCTATCTCGAATCCACCAAAAAAGATGTCCTCGACGCAACCAAGAGCCTTTCCCCGGCACAATGGAACTTCAAAGCCGCGCCCGATCGCTGGTCCATCGCCGAATGCATGGAACACATCGCCGCCGCCGAAGACTTCATCCGCGGCAACGTCGAAACCGGCATCATGAAGGCCCCGCCGGCTCCCGGCCGCGACATCGCCGCCATTGACGCAGGCATCCTCGCCAACGTTCCCGAGCGCAAGACCAAATTCCAGGCTCCCGAAGCCATCAAGCCCACCAACCGCTTCGGCTCCCCGCAAGCCGCCATCGACCACTTCGTCGAAAGCCGCGCCACCACCGAAAATTTCCTCAAAACCACAACCGGCCTCCGCGATCACGCCGCCGACAGCCCCAACGGCCAAAAGTGGGACGCCTACGAATTCATCCTCTTAATCGCCGCCCACAGCGAACGCCACACCAACCAAATCAAAGAAGTAAAAGCCGACCCCAACTACCCCAAATCCTAAAAACAAGGGGCGGCCCGCCGACGGCGGGCCGTTCCTCTTCGTTTTGGCCTTTTCTGTCATCCCGACCGGAGCGGCCCGATCTTTTCTTCCGCGCCGTTTTGTGGCGTGTCGGGCCGCGCAGTGGAGGGACCATGGCAACCAACCATCGCCCTTCGCCTCTTCTCCGCGACCTCTGCGCTCTCCGCGATCTCTGCGTTACCCTCTTCCGTTCTTCGCCTGCCGCTTCTTCCCCTAATTCTTCCCCCCAAAAAACAAATGCGCCACCGACACCAGCAGCACCGCCCCAATCGTAGCCGCCGCCAGTGAATACAAAAACGTATTCGTATGCACAATCCCCAACTGCGTAAAAATCCATCCCCCAATCACCGACCCAATCAACCCAATCAAAATATCGCCAATACACCCAAACCCGCGCCCCCGTGCCATCTTTCCCGCCAGCCAACCCGCCAGCAACCCAATCAACAACCACCCAATCAATCCCCGCTGCCACTCCACAATCACCACGCGCTGCTGCAAAGCAAGCATCCCCAGCATTCCAATCATCGCCATCCCTCCTCAACCTCTTCACTCTTCTCAGCGCACTCTGCGTTCCCAGCGATCTCTGCGTTAAACTCTTTTCTCTTCGCCTTTCACCAGCCTGCCCTGAGCTTGCCGAACGGGTCACTAATCGCCACTCGCCGGCTCCTGCTGCGTCATACAATGCAAAGTCCCCAATCCCAGTACCAAATCCCGGCAATGAATCCCCACCACCTCCCGCCCCGGAAATAATTTCCCCAACGTATTCAACGCCACCCGATCCTGCGCATCATTAAACGTCGGCACAATCACAATTCCATTCGCAATATAAAAATTCGCATAGCTCGCCGGCAATCTCTGCCCATCAAAATAAACCGGCGCCGGCATCGGCAAAGTCTCCACCTGCAGAGCCCGCCCATCCTGATCCTTCATCTTTTTTAGTCGTCCCAAATTCTCCTGCAGCGCCGCAAAATTCGCCTCCGCCGGATCCTCCTCCACAATCGTCACCACGGTCGTCTCATTCACAAACCGAGTCAGGTCGTCCACATGCCCGTGCGTGTCGTCCCCCGCAATCCCATTCCCCAGCCAAAGCACATTCGTCACGCCCAAATATTTCCGAAACACTTCCGCATAATCTTCCTTCGTAAATCCCGGATTCCGCTCCTGCACCTTGCTCTGCAAACACTCTTCCGTAGTCAGCAACGTCCCACGCCCATTCACATCAATCGACCCGCCCTCCAGAACCACGCGCCGCCCCTTATGCTCCGGAAAAAATATCCGCCGCTTCCGCCGGGCATTCGCTTTCCGCACAACCAACGCATCCTTCTTATGATTCGGATACTTCGCCCACCCGTTAAACAAAAAATTGTTGTACGCCACTTCGCCAGCCGTATTCTTCACGCAAATCGGCCCCGAATCCCGCATCCACCCGCGGTCCGTCGGCACCGCAAAAAATTCCACCGATTCCAGCTTCGCCCCGGCCTTCCGCAAAATCCCGCGCACCCGCTTCTCCGATGCCCGGTCTTGCATGAGCAAAAAAATCTTCTCCACCTGTGAAAGCAAACGCACCATCTCCGCAAACGCCCACGGTATCGGCGCAAATTTCCCCGGCCAATCCGTCAATTCATGCGGCCACCCCAGCCAAGTTCCCTCATGCCTCTCCCACTCCGCCGGCATCCGAAATCCCATCTGCTCCGGCGTCTTCTCCTCCGTCTTCGCTTTTGTCAACGAACGCCGCCTCTCAAATGAACTTGAGGGTGCCCCACTCTTCGCGCCTTTTGCGAAGGGTGGGCTCTTACGATCAAAACGCACCCAATCTCTTCTCTCAACTCTTGCCGTTCTCTTCTCTGCGTCCTCAGCGCCTCTGCGTTAAACTCTCTTCTCTTTGCTCTTAACTGTCAGCTCTAGGCTGTGAGCTCTCGTCTCACTCTTCCCCCAGCCACCTCTGCGTCAACCCACCAAACGCATCAATTCTCCTATCCCGAAAAAACGGCCAGTTCCTCCGTTGCTCCTCGCTCTTCTTCGGCTCAATCTCCGCCACCAGAATCTCTTCCTTATCGTTCGAACCCTCCGCCAACAACTGTCCCGCCGGATCAGCCACAAACGAATTCCCCCAAAACTCAATCCCCGGATCGCCCCTCTCCGGCCTCCCCTCATATCCCACGCGGTTCACCACGGCCACAAAACATCCATTCGCAATCGCATGCGCCCTCTGAATCGTCTTCCACGAATCCAGTTGCGCCGCCCCCACCGCGCCCTTCTCATGCGGATGCCACCCAATGCTCGTCGGATAAAAAATCAGTTGCGCTCCCTGCATCGCCGTCAGCCGCGAACCCTCCGGATACCACTGGTCCCAGCAGATCTGTACGCCAATCCGCGCATACTTCGTATCAAAATTCAAAAATCCCAAATCTCCCGGCGTAAAATAAAATTTCTCGTAATACAGCGGATCATCCGGAATATGCATCTTCCGGTATTTCCCCAGATACGCCCCATCCGCGTCCAACACCGCGCAAGTGTTGTGATAAACGCCCGCCGCCCGCCGCTCGAACACGGACACCACCAACGCAACCTTCTTTTCCTTCGCCACCGCCGCCAATCGCTCCGTAGTCGGCCCCGGCACCGCCTCCGCCAAATTAAACAGTTCCGGATCTTCCGTCCGGCAAAAATATTCCCCGGCAAACAGCTCATGCAGGCAAATCACCTGCGCCCCGCGCCCCGCCGCCTCGCGAATCTTCTCCGCCGCCCGCGCAAGATTTTCTTCCTTATTCGTAGTGCAGCGCATCTGCACAAGTCCCACCGCAAATTTGTCGCTCATGCTCTCAATCCTATCACGAACATTTTTCTCTTCCTCGTCGCGAATCTTCCAAAACTGTCATCCCGACCGGAGTGGCCAGCTTTTTCCTCCGCGCCGAAGTGTGGCGCGCCGGCCACGGAGCGGAGGGACCGCGGCAAGATTGCTGTGTTTCCAAAATCACTCGTTACAGCAATCTCCATCCTCACTTCGCTTCCGGTGGCACAGCCATTCCTGGCTGTGCTCTTGGGTTTTTCTTCTCCGTGCTCTCTGTGTTCCACCTCCGCGCCCTCTGTGTGAAATCTTTTCTTTCTCCCCCCTCCTTGCATTTTTCCTCTCCACTTCTAGTACACTACACATACAATTTTTATTCGCACCACAACATCGCATTCATTCAGGTTCTGTCAGGAGAGTCGATGGCCAAAAAGCCAAAAAAAACTGTCACCGGGCGCGTTCTTCACGACCCCGTGAAAGACAAACTCCGCCCCATCTTTCCTCTCGATCTCTCCAAAATTAAAACCATCGACGATCTAGTCCGCGCCATGGGCAACACCGCTTACACCGCGCGCCAGGTAGGTGACGCCGCCGACGTTCTCGAAGCCATGGCTCGCGACAAAGATTGTTTCGTCGTCATGACTCTCTCCGGCGCACTCACCGTCGGCAAAATGGGACTCGTCTTCTGCGATCTAATCGAATCCGGCATCGTCAAAGCCGTCGTCTCCACCGGCGCGCTCATGGCTCACGGCCTCGTCGAAGCCACCGGCCTTTCCCACTTCCGTTACGATCCCTCCAAAATGAGCGACAACGAACTCTTCCTCGCCGGCTACAACCGCGTCTACGATTCTCTCGAGCCCGAAACCAATCTCGATCACGTCGAGGAAGTCGTCGACGCCATTTTCGAAAGTTGGGATCCCAAGGAAGTCGTCTGCAGTTGGAAACTTCACCGCCGCATCGGCGAATATCTCACCAAGCACACCACGGGCCGCGGCATTCTCCGTTCCGCCTACGAATGCAACGTCCCTGTCTTCGTTCCCGCCTTTTCCGATTCCGAGCTCGGCCTCGACTTCGCCTTGAATAAATACGGCCGCCAGCGCGACAAGCGCCCGCTCCTCCGCTTCGATCCCTTCGAAGACTTCGAGAAATTTGCCGACACCATGATGGCCACCAAAAAAATGGGCATCTTCACCATCGGCGGCGGAGTCCCTCGCAATTGGTCGCAGCAATTCGGCGTCTACGCCGAACTAATGGCCCGCCGCGGCTACAAACAGCTTCCGCTCAAGCGCTATTCTTACGGCGTCCGCATCTGCCCCGAACCCGTTCACTGGGGCGGCCTCAGCGGCAGCACCTACACCGAAGCCGTAAGCTGGGGCAAATTCGTCCCCCGCGAAGAAGGCGGCCAACTAGCCGAAGTCCTCGAAGATGCCACAGTAGCCCTCCCCCTGGTAGTCGGCGCCGTCCTCGAACGCCTGAAATATTTCAAACACTAATTTTGAGTGCGGGAGCGAGGCTCCCGCTTTTACAATCGCAACCCCAACAAATTCCTCAACGACGTGCTACCAGCGTCCAACAACTGTGGCACAGCCATTCCTGTTTACCCTGAGCTTCGAAGGGGCTCTGCTCTTTGGTTCCTCTTCTCAGCGTTCTCTGCGTCTCTGCGCCCTCTGCGTTAAATTCTTCTCTCTTCTTGGTTTCATGTTATATTTCTCCTCCCAATCCCACGCCAAACGAGAAAAACATGAAAACCAAATCCACCGTCGCGCTACTCCTCCTTCTCCCAATCTGTGTCCTCGCTCTCCGCGCCGCCCAAAAGGAAACCCAAATGCCCCATCACGCCACCGGCCCCTTCGAAGTCAAACTCACTCCCCTCGACCCCGCCTTCAAAGCCGAAGACAACTCCATCGGCCGCTATTCCCTCGACAAGCAATTCCACGGCGCCCTCGAAGCCAACAGCAAGGGCGAAATGCTCAGCGGCATGGGCACAGTAAAAGGCTCCGGCGGATACGTAGCCATCGAACGCGTCACCGGCACCCTCGACGGTCGCGCCGGCACCTTCATCCTCCAGCACAACGGCACCATGCAAAACGGCGTCTACCACCTAAACGTAATCGTGGTCCCCGACTCCGGCACCGCCCAACTAACCGGCCTCCAAGGCACCATGGAAATCATCATCAAAGAAGGCAAGCACTCCTACGACCTCACCTACACCCTGCCCTGACACCAGAAGGGCCTCTCCGATGCCAAATAAAAAAAGGCGCACCCAATGTGCGCCCCTTCCTGTCTTCCTCTTCTCAGCGTCCTCTGCGTCTCTGCGCCCTCTGCGTTAAATTCTTCTCTCTTCAACTTTCAACTTTCTTCTCCCCCTCACTCCATCACCACCACCGTCCCCAACCCCGCATACACATACTTCTCCCCATACGCCTTCCGCAATCGCGCAAACGCCGGCTCACCCGTGCAATGTCCCGGAGCGATCCTCTGCACTTTCCACTTCGTCTGCAAATTCCCGACCAGCGTATCAATCTCCTCCACCGGCGTAGTCACCAGATGCAATCCTCCAAACACAATCTCTGTCCTCGGATCAATCGCGCTAGCCGCCTCCAAAATCGCCTCAATCCCCGCATGCGAACAACCATCCACAAGCAGCAATCCTCCTGGCCGCTTGATCGCCAGCGTCAACTCCGGCAATTCCAGCGTCCCTTTCTTCTGCGACACCGTAGGCACCACAAAAATTCCCGGTGCCACCTCCGTCAAAGTTTTCACCAACACAAAATTCCCCGTGTCGTACAGCTTTCCCGAATTCAAATGCTCCGGCGCCGTCCCCCCGAAGTACCGCATCTTGCCCGGCAAATCCGTATCCGGCCGGAAAAACGCCGCCGGCACCGGCATCCCGCCAAATCCATTCGCCCCGTCCGCCGGCACGTAAATCGTCACCGCCGGATTCACCTTCAGCAAGTACTTCACGCCCGTCGCATGATCCGAGTGCCGGTGCGAAATCACCGCAAAATCAATCTTCGTCAAATCCACGCGCAGCGCCTTCACGTTGTGCTCGAAAATCTCCGCATTGTTCCCGCTGTCGAACAAAATCTGCTTCCCATCGTGCTCCACCAGCGCCGAAAATCCCCAATCTTTCGTCAACTCCTTCGAATCTGAAAACGCGTCATACAAAATCGTCACTCGATCCGCCGCCATCAACCGCCCGCAAACGCCAGCCATCAAAACCAGGCCCAGCGCTAACCGAAAAAGCTTCCTTGTCATCGCATTCCTCCCTCCAAGAAAAACGGCCCGCCATTTCAGCGGGCCGCAAACTTCTCACCAGTCACCAATCGCTAGTCGTTGCTCACCATCAATCATCATCCCCAATCAAAAACGCCGCCGTCAGCACCGTCGACCACAATCCTCTCTTGTCTCCCACTGCCGACTGCGTAATATTCATCGTCCTTACGATCTTGTTCGAAATCCGGTAAACCTCTTTCTTCTCGTCCCACGAAAGGTCCGGATCAAACTCCACGTTCAGCGTCGTCGCCAGCATTTCCGCCGCCAGTTCTTCCGCGTACTCGCCCGCCACCTCTTCCGTCTCGCCAAACGAGTGGTGCTCGCTCAAATATCCGTACATCGGCCGCTCGCTCGGCAGCGCCAGTCCAATGCTCGCCGCGATCAACCGGTGCGGCTCCTTCGTCGAATTCTCGCTGATCACCGTGAACGCCACTTGCCCCGGCTTGATCAGCTTCAATCCCTCGCTCCGCGAAATCAGTTTACAGTTCGGCGGAAAAATCGAAGACACGCGCACGATGTTGCACGCGGCAATTCCGGCGTTCCGCAACGCGAGCTCAAAACTTGAAAGCCTCTCGCGATGTTTTCCTACGCCCTTGGTCAGGAAAATCTTCTTTGCGACAAACGCCATAGTGCTGGGTCACCATCCATGAGTGATTTTTTAAAAATTTTTACGTCCTGTGGAAAAGTAACAAGTCTCACTCTGAGTGTCAATGCAATATCAGCCGAAAATTCCGCGCACGGACGGCTTTTCACCCTGAGCGATTCTGGCGAAGGGCAGGCCGCCTCGTTTCCTGTGCAATCGCAACTCACCACCGCCAGTGCCGCCAATTTATTTAGGAAATTAAGAAAGGAGGGACTCTCCACCAGTCGCTAGTCACTAATCGCTTCCCCTACTCCCCCGCCAAATGCCTCACCAATTTCCCCAACGGCCCGCACAACGCCAGCACCTTCCCCAAATCCCCCGCCGTAAAATCCGTTCCCACCTCCGACACCGTCGCGCCCTTCCGGCTGATCTGCATCACCCCCACCACTTTTCCCTCGCACAATATCGGCGCGCTGACAATTTTTTGTATCGATTCCCCCGTGGTCGTCGCCGCTTTCACGCCTTCGAACACCGTCGCGTGCCGCACCGCCGAAAAATTATTGTTGATCTCCGTCCGGTTCTCCCGCGCCGTCCGCGCTGCCAGCGCCGAGGGGCTCGACAGCGGCACGAATCCCACGTTCTTCAGCGCCTGCGGCACCAGAAAGTAGAGATGCCTCCACCGCGTCGACACGCCCATGATCGCCACTTCGTCCGTCTGCACTCCCAGTTCCTTGGCGATCTTTTCCGCCACCGAAGCCAGCGGTATTTCCACCGGCGCCGAGCCTCCCGCTTCCAGCGCCTCCGCCATCCGCTCCAATTCCTTCACCAGGCTTGTGCTCATAAGGAAATAATTCTCTGCCCGTCTGCAGGGATCACGCGGGGCCCTGCGAAACTCGCTCCGTCCGCTCTTCTTTCATGTTCATCGCTTTCCCCGCGCCCCGCAACCATCTTTCAACTCCCTTGTGCCTTTATTACACAAGCTTTTGTAGCGGCCACCTTCAGGTGGCCCCGCCCCCGACCCAGTTCCACTTCTTCCACAATTCCCAAATCGCAAAAAATCGCCAATTATCGCCAATCTTTCTCAGACGCCAAAACTTGCAAGCCCTTTCCCAACTCCCTATACTATTTGTGCTGCAAGTCCATCGCGCCCTTCTTTCGCGCTCCACCAAAATTCTTGGGACTCCTGCGGCGGAGAGGGCATGTCTTCTACGGCAACCCGGCCTGAAACAAATTATTTTCTAAGAAAACTTCATTCGCTTTCCGGAATCGTTCCCGTTGGCGCTTTTCTCGCCGAACATTTCTGGTCCAACAGCGCCGTTCTCGTCTCCGGCCCCAAATACGATCAGGTCTCCTACGACCTCCAGACCATCCCCTTTCGCCCGTTCGTCGAATGGGCCTTCATCTTCCTTCCCATGCTCTACCACGCCGGCTACGGCCTCTATATATGGATACGCGGCAAGTCCAACGTCTCCTCTTATCCCTGGGTAGGGAACTGGCTCTACGCCACTCAGCGCTACACCGGCCTCATCGCTTTCTTTTATATCGCCTGGCATCTCTACACCCAGCGCTGGCTCACCCACGGCCGCTCCACCTACGGCGAAGTCCAGCACTTCTTCATGAATCCTTACTTTCTAGCTTTCACCGCCATCGGCGTTCTCGCCTCCTCCTTTCATCTCGGCATCGGCATCTGGAATTTTCTCTGCAAGTGGGGACTCGCCGCCACCGTCAAGGCTCAGCGTGCCGCGGGTCAACTCGGCATGGTCGTCGCCATCACCTTCAGTCTCGTCGGCGTGCTGATTCTCGTCAGCTTCCGCTTCAACTGGCATCCCTTCATTTCCTACTGGCAAAAATGACACAACCTAAAATCATCGTCGTTGGTGGCGGCCTCGCTGGACTCATGGCCACAATCCGTGTCGCCGAATCCGGCGTCCCCGTCGATCTCTTCTCCATCGTTCCCGTAAAGCGTTCCCATTCCGTCTGCGCCCAGGGCGGCATCAACGCCGCGAAAAATCAAAAGGGCGAAGGCGACACCACCGCCAAGCATCTCGACGACACCATTTACGGCGGCGATTTCCTCGCCAATCAGCCTCTCGTCAAGCGCATGTGCGACGAAGCCCCCAACATCATCGATCTCCTCGATCGCATGGGCGTCATGTTCAATCGCACGCCCGAAGGCCTTCTCGACTATCGCCGTTTCGGCGGCACGCTTTATCACCGCACCGCCTTCGCCGGAGCCACCACCGGCCAGCAGCTTCTCTACGCCCTCGATGAACAAGTCCGCCGCCACGAATCCGAAGGCAAAGTCAAAAAGTTCGAAGGTTTTACATTTCTCTCCGCCGTCCTCGACGACGCAGGCGTCTGCCGCGGCATCTCCGCCATGGACCTCCGCTCCATGGAGGTGAAAATTTTCCCCGCCGACGCGGTCATCTTCTGCACCGGCGGAATCGGCGCCATCTTCGGCCGCTCCACAAATTCCGTCGTCTGCACCGGCTCCGCGCAATCCGCTCTCTTTCAGCAGGGCGTGGATTACGCCAACGGCGAATTCATCCAGGTCCACCCCACTTCCATCCCCGGTGAAGACAAGCTCCGCCTGATGAGCGAATCAGCCCGCGGCGAAGGCGGCCGCGTCTGGGTTCCCAGAAATCCCAACGACGCGCGCCCCGCGAAATCCATTCCCGAAAATGATCGCTTCTACTTCCTCGAAGAGTGGTACCCAAAATACGGCAATCTCGTTCCGCGCGACATTGCTACCCGCGCCATCCATCGCATCGTCTATCAGGAAAAACTCGGCGTCGGTGGACAAGCCGCCGTCTATCTCGACGTCTCCCACATCGACCGCGAAACTCTCGACCGCAAGCTCGAAGGCATCCTGGAAATCTACGAAAAATTCTGCGGCGTCGATCCCCGCGAAGAGCCCATGAAGGTTTTCCCCGGCATGCACTACACCATGGGCGGCATCTGGGTGAACGCCGTGGATCAGGCCACCAACGTCGCCGGCATTTACGCCGCCGGCGAATGCGAATACCAATACCACGGCGCCAATCGACTCGGCGCCAACTCGCTCGTCAGTTGCATCTTCGGCGGCGGCATCGCCGGCACTGCCGCGGTGAAATACTCCAAAAATCTCGAGAAGGGAACTGACTCCGTTTCCTCCACCGTCTTCGATCGCGAAAAGAAACGCCAGGACGAAAAAAATCAAGCGCTCCTTTCCCAGGACGGCACCGAAAACCCCATGACCATCTGGAAGGAAATGGGCGAGATCATGACGGAGCACGTCACCGTCACCCGCATCAACAAAAATCTCGAACTCGCCGACAGCCAACTCCGCGCCCTGCAAGCCCGCTATCGCAAAATCAATCTCAGCGACCGCACCAAGTGGTCCAATCAAACGCTCAACTTCGCGCGCGAACTTGAAAACATGCTCCTCCTCGCCCGCGTAGTCACTCTCGGCGCCCTTGCCCGCAACGAATCCCGCGGCGCCCACTTCAAACCCGATTTTCCGGAACGCGACGATGCCAACTGGCTAAAAACCACCCGCGCCAAATACGCAAATGGCGAAATCCAGCTAACCTACGAGCCCGTAGACATCTCGCTGATTCCCCCCCGCGTCCGCAAATACGACGCGGCCAAATAATCTTGTGTTCGCCTTTGTCTTCCGTGGCGGTCCGTTCTTGGTTCTTGTAGGGGCGGGGCTTGCCCCGCCCTCTTGGGTTGCTCTTAGCTCTTGTGGCACAGCCATTCCTGGCTGTGCTCTTGGGTTTTCCGGCTCCTGTGGCACAGGCACTCTTGCCTGTGCTCTTGGAACTAAAATGGCGCCCAGGCCCGTTTCCTGTTCGCTGTTATCTGTTCTCTGATCGCGTTTTACTGATTACTGATCACTCGCTCCACCGAGGTCCGAATGCCCGAAAAACAAGTCCACCTCAAAATCAAACGCCAATCCGCCCCAGGCCAACCCGCCCACTGGGAAGAATTCTCCCTCCGTTGGCGCCCCTCCATGAACATCATCATTTGCCTCCGCGACATCGCCGAAAATCCCGTCACCCGCGACGGCAAAAAAACCACGCCCATCTCCTACGACTCCAACTGCCTCGAAGAAGTCTGCGGCTCCTGCGCCATGGTCATCAACGGCAAAGTCAAAATGGCCTGCAGCGCGCTCGTCGATCAGCTCACGCAACCAATCACCGTCGAGCCGATGACAAAATTTCCAATCGTCCGCGACCTAGCCGTCGATCGCCAGTTCATGTTCGACTCGCTGAAACGCGTGAAAGCCTGGATCCCCATCGACGGCACCTACAGCCTCGGCGAAGGCCCCCGCGTCGCCCCCGAAATCCAGGAAAAGGGCTACCCGCTCTCCCGCTGCATGACCTGCGGCCTCTGCCTCGAAGTCTGCCCGCAAGTAAACGCCGGCAACAATTTCGTCGGCGCCGCCATCATCAGCCAGGTCCGCCTCTTTAACATGCATCCCACCGGCGCCATGCACGCCAAAGAACGCATCCAGGCCCTCCTCGGCGAAGGCGGCATCGAAGAATGCGCCAACGCCCAAAACTGCGTCCAGGCCTGCCCCAAAGCCATCCCCCTAACCGAATCCATAGCCGAAGTAAACCGCGAAGCCTGGAAACAATCCCTCCTCGGCTGGCTCCTCGGCTAACCAACTCTTGCCTTTGTAGGGGCCGGGCTCGCCCGGCCCTCTTAGGGTTTCTTCTTGTGGCACAGGCACTCCTGCCTGTGTTCTTGGGTTTCTCTTCTCAGCGTCCTCTGCGTCTCTGCGCCCTCTGCGTTAAACTCCTTCCTCTTCTCTTAAACTCCTCAACTTTCAACTCTCAACTTTCCCCTCTTCTGCTACTCTACTCACACCAAAATTCCAAGGAGTCCCCATGCACCGCGCGCTCGCCATGCCATCCGTCTGTCTTTTGGTACTCTTAATTATGCCAAGTCTCTCCTCCGCCCAATCCGTCTCCGACCAAGCCAAAAAACTCCAGGCGACCTCCATCGTTATCGACACCCACGACGACACCACCCAGCGCCTCCTCGACCCCAAATTCGATCTAGCAATCCGCCACAACGATGGCAACATCGACATCCCCCGCATGAAAGAAGGCGGCCTAGACGCCATCTTCTTCTCCATCTGGATCTCCAGCAAAATCATGGGCCCCGAAGCCGTCAAGAAAGCCCTCGATCAAATCGACGCCATCCGCGAAACCGTCCGCAAAAATCCCAACGACCTGATGCTAGCCACCTCCGCCGCCGACATCCGCGAAGCCAAAAAACAACACAAAATCGCAGTCCTAATGGGCGTCGAAGGCGGCCACATGATGGGCAACGATCTCTCCGTCCTCCGCACCTTCGCCGCTCTCGGTGTCCGCTACATGACGCTCACTCACATGGACAACAACGAGTGGGCCGACTCCTCCACCGACAAGCCCGCCCACAACGGCTTAACCGATTTCGGCAAAGACGTAATCCGCGAAATGAATCGCCTCGGCATCATCGTGGACATCGCCCACGTCTCCGACAAAACTTTTTACGACGTGCTCGAAACCAGCAAAGCTCCCGTCTTCAGTTCGCACTCTTCCTGCCGCGCCATCTGCAACGCCGCGCGCAACATGACCGACGACATGATCCGCGACCTCGCCAAACATGGCGGCGTAATCCAGATCAACTATCACGTTGGCTTCCTCAGCCAGGAATTCCGCGACTTCGAAAAGGCCCACCCCGAAACCGAAAAAGAGATCAACGAAGAAGTCAAAAAGCGCTGCGGCGACAACGAAGCCTGCAGGCTAACCACCGGCGATCAAGTCGTCCGCGACTTCATGCAAGCCGGCAAACTCCCCAAAGTGGATTGGACCGTAATCGTCGACCACATCGACCACGCCGTAAAAATCGCCGGTGCCGATCACGTCGGCCTCGGCTCCGATTTCGACGGCGCCGTAATGCCCCTCGGCATGCAGGACGTAACCCACATCCCACAAATCACCGACGCCCTCCTGAAAAAGGGCTACTCCGAATCCGACATCCGCAAAATCCTCGGCGAAAACACCCTCCGCGTCCTCTCCCAAGTCGAACAAGTCTCCCGCGACCTCAATAAATAAGCACCTGTAGGGGCCGGGCTCGCCCGGCCCGCTCCTGCCTTTTCCGTCATCTCGACCGGAGCGGCCCGATTTTTTCTTCGCGCCGCCTTTTGACGCGTCGGGCCGCGGAGTGGAGAGACCAAGGCAACCAAGTATTGTCCACCACCTCTTCTCCGTGTCCTCTGTGTTCAATCTTCTTCTTCCTCTTCCTCTTCTCCGCGTCCTCTGCGCCCTCTGCGCCTCTGCGTTAAGCTCTCTTCGCTCACTTCCTTCCTCTTCCCCCCAAAATATGCAAAACTAATCCCCGTAAACACCAATCATTCAATTCCCAAATTTCCGGAGGCCGAATCCAATGCACCTGAAAACCTGCGCGCTAACCCTAGCCGCATTAGCCCTCGCGATCCCCGCCGCAGCCCAAACTCCCGCCACCCCCACCAAACCAAAATCCACCACAACCACCGCCGCCAAACCAGCCGCTGCCACCTACGACCGCGCCCTCCTAAAACCAGCCCTCCTGAAAGAAAAATCCCCGGACACCTACCAGGTTAAATTCGACACCACCCGCGGCGAATTCACCATCACCGTCATCCGCTCCTGGGCTCCTCTCGGCGCCGACCGCTTCTTCAATCTCGTCAAGCACCACTATTTCGACAACGCCCGCTTCTTCCGCGTCCTCCCGAACTTCGTCGTCCAGTTCGGTCTCAGCGCCAATCCCGCCGTCAACGCCGCCTGGGAAAAAGCCACCATCCCCGACGATCCCCACAACCAATCCAACAGGCCCGGCACCCTCGTCTTCGCCACCGCCGGCGCCAACACCCGCACCACGCAACTCTTCATCAATCTAAAAGACAACGGCTCCTCGCTCGACTCCCAGGGCTTCACTCCCTTCGGCCAGGTGGATGGCGATGGCATGAAAGTCGTCGAAATGCTCTACGACCAGTACGGCGAAAATGCCGGCATGGACCAGGAAAACATCTCCAAGGGCGGCGAGAAATTCATAGCCACCCACTGGCCCAAACTGGACACCATCAAATCCGCCACCCTAATAGGCGCAGCCGCCACCACCCCAGCCAAGCCCGCCGCCAAGCCAACAACCACGGCCAAGCCAGCCGCCAAACCAGCCACATCCGCCCCGAAGCCCCAATAATAAGGAG
>Ga0137415_10001099_pt1 | contig 26675 bp, 20 predicted proteins | sample CZODoug3_1_1_16f_FD_183082 | JGI IMG/M metagenome (GOLD analysis project Ga0137415, IMG submission 183082) | Vadose zone soil fungal communities from Angelo Coast Range Reserve, California, USA - CZODoug3_1_1_16fungal (Hybrid Assembly) | ecosystem: Environmental > Terrestrial > Soil > Vadose...
GGGCAGGTGAGTCCGGGCCCGGCGGCCCCGCTGGCGGCCAGCTCGCTGGTCGGCTCGGTGGATGGGCTGGTGGTGATGGGCAGCGGGGCGCTGTTGGTGATCGTGGTGGTCATCGGGGCGAACCTGTGGCTGCGCTGGCAGCGGATCCGCGCGGCCCGGCCGAGGACGGAGCCGAACACCGTCGAGGCGTCCGCCGCCTACCGCCGCTACCTGGTGGCCGCCGCCTGGGCCGGTGGGTCGACCCGCAACTGGGACCACAGCGTCCGTCCGGTATTGGCCGAGCTCGTCGACCTGGCGATGGCCGAGCGACACCCCGCCGGCGGGGACACCCGCGCGGCGGCCCGCGAGGTGCTCGGCCCCGAGCTGTGGGCGCTGGTGGACCGGGACGTGCCGCGCTCGGAGGACCGGTCCACCCCGGGCGCCGGCCGCGAGGCGTTGCTCCGGATTCTGGAGAGAGTGGAAAAGCAGAGTGACTAACCCTCAAGGTGGGTCCAGCGTTGCCGGCCGGGCCGCGAGCGTGCTCGACGAGATCGAGCGGGTGGTGGTCGGCAAGCGGCCCGCGCTGGAGCTGATCATGGCCGCCGTGCTGGCCCGTGCGCACGTGCTCATCGAGGATCTGCCCGGGTTGGGCAAGACGCTGATCGCCCGGTCGTTCGCCGGCGCGCTCGGACTGGGTTTCCGGCGGGTGCAGTTCACCCCCGACCTGCTGCCCGCCGACCTCACCGGCACCACCGTGCTGGACCAGGCGACCGGCGACTTCCGGTTCCGCAAGGGCCCGGTGTTCACCAACCTGCTGCTCGCCGACGAGATCAACCGCACCCCGCCGAAGACCCAGGCGGCGCTGCTGGAGGCGATGGCCGAGGAGCAGGTCAGTGTGGACGGGCACTCGCACCCGCTGCCCCAGCCGTTCATCGTGCTGGCCACCGACAACCCCATCGAGTACGAGGGCACCTACCCGCTCCCGGAGGCACAGCTGGACCGGTTCGGCATGCGCCTGCGGATCGGTTACCTGACGCCGTCGGACGAGACCGAGATGCTCACCCGCCGGGTCAACCGGGGCACCCGGGAGCCGTCGGTGCGGCGGGTGCTGGACGCCGACACCCTGCTGGGGATGCGCGCCGAGGTGGAGTCGGTGTCGGTGGAGCCGGACGTGCTCGACTACGTGGTGCGGATCGTGGCGGCCACCCGGGACGACAAGGACGTGCTGGTCGGGGCCAGCCCGAGGGCCTCGCTGGCGCTGCTGCAGCTGGCCAGGGCCCGCGCGCTGCTGGACGGGCGGGACTACGTGATCCCCGAGGACGTCAAGGCGCTCGCGGTGCCGGTGCTGGCGCACCGGCTGAGCCTGCGCCCGGAGATGTGGGTGCGCCGGATCCAGGCCGAGGACATCCTGGATCGGCTGCTCAGCAGGGTGCCAGCGCCGCGGACCACCTCGCCGCGCGGGGTCGAGCCGGTCCGGTGATCGGGTGATCGACCGCGGGATCGACTGGGAGCCGGCGGGCTGGCTGGTCGGTGTGGTGACGCTGAGCGTGCTCGCCGCGCTCGCTGTGGTCGCCGCCGGGCGGTTCGACCTGGTGGTGTTCGGGGCGCCGCTGCTCGGGGCGCTGGCCGGGGCCTGGTGGAGCTCCCGGCCGGACCGGATGGTCCAGGTGAGCGCGGTGACCTCCGCGGAGCGGGTGTTCGAGGGCGAGTCGATCACGCTGTCGGTGGTGCTGACCGCGCCGCCGGGCGCCGAGCTGCTGGATGTCGAGCTGGAGACCGGCGGCGAGCTGACCGCCGAGCCGCTCGGGCTGCACCGCGCCACGCCCGGCTCGCTGCGCGGGGAGTGGGAGCTGCACGGGCGGCGCTGGGGGCGGGCGGCGGTGCGGCTGCGGGTGGCCGCCCGGGGCGCGGGCGGGCTACTGGTCGGCGAGGCGCGCTGCGCGGTGACCGAGGTGGCGATCTTCCCGAACGCCGACCGGATCAGCGCGGTGCCCCGGCCGATGGACCTGCCCGACCTGCTCGGCGTGCACCTGGGCCGGCGCAGGGGCGAGGGCGTGGAGTTCGCTGGCCTGCGGGAGTACCAGCCCGGCGACCCGCTGCGCTCGGTGAACTGGCCGGTCAGCGCCCGCCGGGGGCGGCTGCACGTGACCGAGCGGCTGGCCGAGCAGGCCGCCAAGGTGGTCGCGATGATCGACGCGTCCGGTGACGTGCGACAGGCCGGCCCTTCCACCCTCGAGCTGTCCGTGCATGGCGCGCTCGCCGTGGTGGCTGCCGCGCTGCGCCGGGGCGACCGGGCCGGCGTGGTGTCGCTGGGCGGCGTGGTCCGCTGGCTGGCCCCCGACCTAGGTCGACGCCACTACTACCGGGTGATCGAGGCGCTGCTGGACGTGCAGGCGGGCACCGGCACGGCCCCGTCCGACCTGGCCGGTTTCCCGCGCACGGTGCTCCCCCGGGGCGCCGCGGTGGTGGTGTTCTCCCCGCTGCTGGACGACCGGGTGATCAACGCGGTGGTCGACCTGCGCCGCCGGGGGTTCGGGCTGGCCGTGGTGGACGTGCTGCGCGCGGAGCCCCAGCCCCGGCCGGGCGCGGACTACGACCCGATCGCCATCCGGATGTGGCGCCTCGGCCGGCGCGGCATTCGGCACCGGCTCGCCGAGCTGGGCGTCCCGGTGGGCACCTGGGTCGACGGAACCCAGCTGGACGAGGTGCTGCGGCCGATGTCGCTGCGCCCGCTGCTCGGAAGCCGGCGATGAGCACGCCGCCGGCCGAGGGTGCCGGGGCTGCCCCCGGACCGACCCCCGGTGCCGGGGCTGCCCCGGCCGGCGCGGGGTCCGGCACTGGACCCGCCGGCACTGGACTCGCCGGCACTGGACTCGCCGGCACTGGACCCGCCGGCGTTGGACCAGCCGGCGGGGCTGCCCAGGCCGGGGGTTACCCGGCCGCCTGCCTGGCTACCGGCACCGTGATGCTCGCCGTGCCCACCGCCATCGCGCTCACCGCCCTCCCGCCGCCGGAGGCCGGGGGCAGTCCGGGCGCCGGCCTGTTGCTCGGCACGGTGCTGGTCGTCGGGGTGCTCGCCGTGGCGCTGGCCACCGCGCGCCCGCGCGCCGGGGTGATGGCCGCGCTGGCGGTGTTCTGCGCGGCCCTCGCGCTGGTGCTGGAGCCGTCGGAGGCGCTGGGCGACGGCGTCTGCGGGCTGGCCTGCCTGGCTTTCCTGCTCGCCATCCGGCTGCACCGGCAGGCTCGGAACGGGCCGGTGAACCTCGGCGACTGGTTCGCCGCGCACCGCCCGATGGCGGTCGGCGCGGCGGTCACCACGCCGGCCGCGATCGCCGCCGCCTCGGTCCCTGCCGGCGGGTCGCTGCTGGTCGCGGCGCTGGTCGGGGTGGCCAGCGCGGTGATCTGCGCACTGGTGTTCGTCGGCTCCTGACCGCCGCCCGGGGCTGCCCACCGCCCGGGGCTGACCGCCGCCCGCGGCTGCCCACCGCCCGGGCCCACCGCCGTCCCTCCCGACCGCACACAGCGTCATGACGCCGCACACAGCGCCCAACCTGTGTGCGGCGTACCGACGCTGTGTGCGGTCGGGGGTGCCGCCACGCTGCCGCGCTGCCACCTCGGCCACCTCTGCCCGTTGCGTCGTCCGCGGGCGCCGCCAGTCAGGGACTGGGTGGGGGGTTCGGCCAGTCCATGTCGGTGGACACCAGGGGGACCGTGGTGCGGGTGGCCTGGTCGGCGGCGAGTGCCTGGGTGAGCTGGGTGCGGGCGTCGTCGGCGGAGTTGTCGGTGCGCCCGCAGCCGGACTGTTGGCGGCACGCGGCGCGTTGGCTCAGCGCGCCGACCACCCGCAGTGGCCCGGCGCCGGAGCGCACCCCCCACGCGCTGATCGCCGCCCACTGGCGCGCCTGGATGCCGTCGGTGCGGTAGATCTGCGGCAGCGCCACCACGGTGGTGGCCGCGCCGGTGGAGACGTGGAAGACGTCGGCCACCGTCCAGCCGTGCGCGCAGGACACCGTGCTCGCGTCGGCCGGGCAGCCGTCCGCCGAGCCGGCGGCGATCAGCGTCCTCGGCGTGCCGCGCACGTAGGCGTCCGCCCAGTGGCGCGCCCACCCGGCGTCCGACCAGGCCGGCTCACCGTCCAGCGCGCCGGCGACCACGACGCGGCCGGCCGGGGCCACCGCGGCCACCCGCCCGACCAGGGTTGCCCACGCCGCGCCGGCCCGCGCCGGGTCGGCACCACCGTCGGACTTGTTGTTCACTCCGAGCGCCAGCAGCGCGTTCGCCCGGCCGCACTCGGTGAACCCGCGCATCCAGCCGACCGCGTGGCGGGCCGGCCAGTCCGAGGTCAACCGGGGCGCGGGGGAGGCGACCGTGGTGCCCGGCGGGCGGATGCGGCCGTCCTTCTCCTGGGTGCCGAAGAGCAGGATGCGCAGCCCGGGGCGTCCGGCCTGGCCGTCCGCGCAGCCGCTGTGGTAGCCCTGCGCGTCCGCGCTCTGGTCCTCGCCGGTGGACACCACGTAGTGGCTGGCGGGGGTCGGGTCGCGCTCCACTTCGGTGGGAACGGCGGTCGGCGCGGCCGAGGACGCGGTGGTGGCGGCCAAGATCGTCGCGGCCACCCGCAAAGGCCACCCGTCCCACCTACGCATGATCACGGAACGTAGCTTTCCGGGGCGGCGGTGCCGGGATGACACGCGCGATGGTCGCCTAGAAGGGTGATCGCCGCGCGCCGGCGTCCGCGCCTCGGTCACCCTGCGCGGTGACATGGCTCGGGCCGGACGGCCGTGCGCGCGGCGAAGGATGCAGCTCGGATGGGTGAAATTCCCACTAAATTGGTCGATTCAGCCAGGATGGCGCGGTGACCGAAGTCCTGAACCAACCATCCAGCCCGCCTGACCCGACCGGCCGCGGCCTGCCCCAGGTGGTGGGCGCCGACTCCCGGGTTACCCTGGCCGACGGCCGGGACGTGCGGGTCGTCCAGCTCAACAATGCGGCCACCACCCCGCCGTTCGAACAGACCCTGGCGGAGGTGAGGGAGTTCCTCGGCTGTTACGGGGCGTTGCACCGAGGGGCCGGGCCGAGGGCGCGAGCCACCGTGGAGGCCGTGGAGCGGGCGGTGGGCCGGATCTGTGCGTTTCTCGGTCAACCGGCCGACAACGGGCTGCTGTTCACCGCGAACACCAGCGCCGCGATCAACGTGCTGGCCAGGCTGCTCCCGCTGACCGCCCAGGACGTGGTGCTGACCTCGGAGATCGAGCACACCTCGAACAACCTGCCGTGGCGGTACAACACACCGGCCCGGGTGCTGGACGTGCGCGCGAACGACGCCGGCGCGCTGGATCTGACGCATCTCGAGCAACTGTTCGCCGAACACAGCGGTCGGGTCAAACTGCTTGCGGTGACCGGGGCGTCCAACCTGACCGGGTACTGCCCCGACCTGTCCGCATTGGCGCAGCGCTGCCACGCGGCCGGGGCGCTGCTGTTCGTGGATGCCGCGCAGTTGGCCCCGCACCGGCGGATCGACATGGCCGCCGCCGGGGTGGATGCGCTGGCGTTCTCCGCGCACAAGCTCTACGCGCCGTTCGGGCTCGGCGTGCTCTCCGTGCCCAGGGCGATCCTGGACCGGCAGCCGGCGGATCCGGGCGGGGGGTCCATCGACATGATCTCCGACGACGGCCCGGTGCTGTGGGCGCCGCCGGCCGAGCGGCACCAGACCGGCACCTGGAACGCCACCGGCATCGTCGCGCTCGGTGCCTCCTGCGCCACCATCCTGGACACCGGGTGGGACCTGCTCGAGGCGCACGAGCGGTCGCTGGTTGGGCGGGCGGCCGAGACGCTGTCGGAGATCCCCGGGGTGCGGCTGACCGTGCCGGCGGCCAGCTACCGCGCTGAAGACCGGATCGGCACCTTCCCGTTCGTGGTGGACGGCCTGCACCACGCGCTGGTGGCCGCCGCGCTGGAACACGAGCACGGCATCGAGGTGCGCGCCGGCACCATCTGCAACCACCGCCTGGTCCGCCGCTGGGCCGGCGTGGATGATCGGGAGCAGGCGCGCGTGGAGGCGGCGATCGCCGGTGGGGACCGGCTGGCCAGCTACGGCATCGTCCGGGCCAGCCTCGCCTGCCACAGCACGGCCGACGACATCGAACGGCTGGCCGGCGCGCTGCGGTCGCTCGCCGCGCACGGCCCGGCACAGCGGTACCGGCCTGCCCCCGAGCACGAGACCTACGCCCCCGCCTAACCGCCGTCCGGGGTTACCGCCGCCCGGGGTTGCCGTGCCGTCCGGGGGTCACCGCCGCTCCGGGGTTACCGCCGCCAACAGGCCGACCGAGCCCGCGCAGACCGTGTACACCCAGCACAGACCCTGCAAGGTCAGTGCTGGTCACAAACGGTCTGTGCGGGCTCGTCGAGGTTGAGTCACGCCACGGGATGTGCGGCATGCCAGCGCCGGACACCCCGCGCCGCACATCCCGCTGTCACGTCGCACAGCGTGCACCGTGTGCGGCGTGACCGGCCGGTGTGCGACGCCGCCACCAACCCTGCGCCGCCACCAACCCTGCGCCGCCACCAACCCTGCGCCGCCACCAACCCTGCGCCGCCACCAACCCTGCGCCGCCCCCAAGGTGGCGCCGGTCAACTCGCACAGCCTGGCTCGCGCCGACACAGCGGCTCAGGCCGCTGTGTCGAGCCGGAGGCCGCTGTGTCGGGCCGGTGGCGCTGTGTCGAGCCCGAGCGGGATCCCGAGCCCGAGCGGGAGCCGGTCGAGCCCGTGCCCGTGCCCGTGCCCGAGATGGAGCGGGGGGTGGTGACTAGTACGCACTCGGACGGCGTTCAGTGCGCACTCTTGGGCTATTGGGTACGCGCATTGGTGCGCTGGCTGCCCGGAATGGCCGCAATAGCGGTTGCGGAGTGTGGTCGAGTGTTGCGGAGCGTCGCGGCTGCTCGACAGGTTGTCGGTGCAAGTACCGCGAGCGACACGAACGGGTGGCGGGCGGTCGGTGATCGGCACGGTGCCGACACCTGTGGTGCTGGAGTGCCCTGCGCGTCACACGATGCGGTGGACCGCTAGGCGGCGGGGAACCGCGCCCAAGACCGCTTAAATCTACTGATTTAGTCAGGATTGTGTGTGCCGGGTCACACGATGAAACGATTCAAATCACCCGACTGATACCTCGGCATCGACCGCGTGGGACGGCATTCCGCCAGCGACCGGGAGGGGGGTTTGACCGCCTCATTACACCGGTGCAACTATCTGGCCGTGCGCAGTTGGAAGCTATTCGCCGCCTACCGGATCCATGTGGATCTGCGTCGGCAAGCCAGCGCGCTCTGTACGTCGCCGGCGAGCTGATCCACTTTCTCGGATAGCCGCTCGGGAGCGTCGTGACAGGGGCGCCTCGAAACTGTCGATTAATCCGAGTCCGGAACCGCTCGCGTGATTGAAGTCCCGGGCACCTGGTGTAGCCACACGTGACGGAGGCTGTCTCCTCCCGGCGTCGTCCCGAACCGAGTGCCCGGTTTCACTGCCACGAACTCGGCTATCACTCGACCTCAGCGATTTCGGCAAACTGCCGGAAACGCGCCTGAGTGCTGCGCGATAAACCGATTTCGTGGGCACGCTCCCCCATTTCGCTCCCCATTTCGAACACGAGGTACACGACTGTGTCTGGAAAGAAAGTATTGCGGGTCGCCACCCTCGGGTTGGCGGCCGCCGGAGGGGCGCTGTTGCTGGCGGCCGGGCCGGCCATGGCGGCCACCGGTGGCACCGACGTCGCACACGCGCCCGGCGATCTGTCGGTGCTGAGCGACCTCACCCCGGCGGGTGTCCCGGTGTTCGGTCTTGTTCAGTCCGTCGTCGGGGCCACCAAGGCGCTGCCCGGCACGAACACGGCGGGGTATTGATGGGCGGCTTCATCTCCAGGTTGCGCCGTGGGCACAAGGTGCTGATCGGGCTCGCGGTGGTGGCGGTGGCCGGTGGGCTGACCGTATTGCCGCACGCCGGCAGCGCGTACGCCGACATCCAGCCGTCCCGCTCGACGATCAAGGGCGGGGACGGCAAGGACTACTGGGTGGAGAACCACCTGGTCAACAACCAGATCACCGCCTCGCACAAGGCGATCCAGGCCGCGGGCCACCGGCCCGAGTACCTGATCGTCTGGGCGGGTGATTCGAATATCGCGGACACCGCGGTGCCGGACATCAAGAACCTGCCCGGTTCGCTGGCCAACACCGTGGACAAGGTCAAGAACGCGCTGCCGGGCCCCGACTTCCTGGCGGTGTTGGACGCGACCAAGGGTTCCCCGACGTACGGCAAGGTGCTCAACACCGGCACGGTGGGCCCGCTGGTGGAGAACGAGCCGCACCACATGCAGTACGTGTGGCACAAGGGCGAGAAGATCTACGCGGGTGGGCTGTACAGCGCGGCCACCTACGTGTTCGACGTGTCCAAGCTCCCGGCGCTGAGCCTGTCCGGGATCAGCCTGCCCAGCCAGACGCTGTGCGGGTCGGTGCCGGACGCGTACTGGGTGCTCAAGGACGGCACCGCGTACGGCACGTACATGGGTGGCCCGGTGGCGCCTGGCCCGTGCCGCTACACCCACGGTGAGGTGCGCACCGGCAACGGCTTCGCCGGCACCCCGGGTGAGGTGGTGCGCTTCGGCAAGCAGGGGCAGAACCTGGTGGAGTCCCCGGCTGGGCTGGCCACCCCCGAGGATTCCAAGCTGTGCCTCAACACGCCGTCGCTGGGCGCGCCCAGCTGCGCGAACCCGCATGGCATCCAGGTCCGGGAGGATCTGAACGCCATGGTCACCAGCGACTTCGCGGAACCGCGCACGATCATCCTGGATCCGCTCAGGGCGCCCTCGCCGAACCTGCGCCGGACCACCATCCGGACCTGGGACATCTCCGACCGCAACCATCCCAAGGTGAAGGCGCTGTCCTACCTGCCGGCCGGTCCTCGGGGCAACCCCGCTGACCCGCTACACCAGGAGAACCGGGCCGTCATGGAAACCACCGTGACGAACCAGCCGGAGCACAAGGGCGCGTTCGCCGAGACCATGCAGGGCGGCGCGATCTTCTACACGCCGGACATCACCTCGGCTCACCCGGTGTGGCGTGAGGTGTTCGACGACACCGCCGCGGACAAGAAGCTCAACGGCGGTATCGGGTCCGGTGCCGGTGACAACGGTGGCTGGGTGCAGACCAGCCCGGACGACAAGACGCTCTACCACGGGATCATCGGGCGTCAGCCCGGCACGCTGGGTCCGTCCGACCCGGGTACCTCCGGTGGCGTGTGGGCGATCGACATCTCCAAGCTGGTGGACGCCGGTGACCACTACGACTGCTCCATCGAGTCGAAGTCGGACATCAACAACGGTGGCTCCGGGGACGACTGCCCATCGCTGATCAGCGCACTGCCGATCAACCCGGGCAAGGCCGCCGCCGGCCCGCACTGGGGTTCGCTGGACAACCTGGAGCGGGGCGACGACGGGTACTACCACGAGACCGACGAGCCGAAGCGGTTGGCGACGGCGGACTACTTCGTGGCGCGTACCAGCCTCGACGGTGACCACAAGGTGTGCATGGTGGACATCGATGAGGACGGCAAGCTCAGCCTGGACCGCTCGTTCAAGGATGAGCAGACCGGTCAGCCGTGCGTCAGCTTCAACCGGAAGACCTGGCCGCACGGGGCGTTCGGCAACGCCAAGCCGCACTCCATGCTCTTCGTTGCGGCTGATGACGACACCAAGTGATACGACCCGGCGGCGCCACTCCCCGAAGTGGCGCCGCCGGGGCCCGGCCGGTTCCCCGGTGACCGTCCCGACCGGCGCGAATGTCGCCGGCGGGCGGTCCGGGGGAGCGGCCAGGCGTACCGCTTTCTTGCGGGGCACGGCCGGACTGGTGGTGGCCGCGCTCGGCGTGGCCGCACTGGTCTGGCTCGGTGGCGGGCGGCAGGGCACCAACCCGGTGCTGGCACTGGTCGACCCGAGCCCGTCGGGGCCTGGGCCGGCGCTGCGGGTGATCCTCCTGGTGGCGACCGCCGCCACCTCCGGGATCGGCCTGGTGCGTGCCCTGCTCGGCCTGTCCGACCCCGGTGACCGGCCCGCACCCCTCCCCGACGGGGTGCGGCGCCTCGCCTGGGTCGGCGGGTTGGCCTCGGCGGCGGCCTGCGTCGCCGAGGTGCTCACCGGCCAGTCGTCCCGCCCGCTCGGGGCGCTGCAGTTGGCGGTGTCGCTGCTGGTGCCGCTGCTGCTCGGCGCGCCGCGGGCGGTTGCCCTGCCGGCATTGGCGCTGGCCGGGCTGCTGGCCACCGAACTGGGTACCGTCCGTGCCGGGCTCCCGCTGGCGCTGGACGTGGCCTACGCGCTGGCCGGGGCAGTGCTGCTGGGCGCCTCGGTGTTCGGGGTCAGCCACCCCGGAGCGGTCGGCAGCAACGCGGTCCGCAGGAACCCGGCGGGCCGCAACAGGGTCGGCAGGAACGCGGTCGGCAGGATCGCGGTGCCGGCCGGCCTGGTGACCTCGGTCGCCGGGGTCGCCCAGCTGCTGCTCACCGGCCCGGGCACGCGGTACGACGCGCTGCACACCGGGTACGGCATGGCGGCGCTGACGCAGGCCGCCCTGCCGGTGGTGGTCACCGGCTTCTGGCTGGTCACCGCCGGGGGTGCGGGTGTCAGCGCCCGCCCGGCAGAGGAGCTCGACGCTCCGGCCGGGCGGGTCGGGGAGCTCGACGCCTCGGCAGAGGAGCTCGACGCCTTGGCCGGGCGGTCCCGGGCGGCCGAACTGAGCCGGCTGGCCGCCGGTGGGCTGGTGGTGGCGTTCGCGGCCGCGGCGGTGTTGGCGACGTTGCCGAGGCCGGCGGCCACACCGGTACCGGGGCAACCGCTGCTGCGGCCGGTCGACCTGCCGTTCCGGCACCTGGCCATGCTGGTACTGCCGATGCGCCCGGGGCCGAACCTGGTGCACATCGGGTCCGCCGTCGACTCAGCCGGTGGCGGGCAGGCGATCCCGAGCGGCCACCACGGCGCCGCGAGCGCGCCGACCGCCCCACCCGGCACCATCACGGTCAGCGCGGGCGGCACCGCCGTCCCGGTGACCGCCCGCCCGGGTGCGTCCGGTGGGTGGGCCGTGGTGGACATCCCGGCCGGCGCCGACCGGCTCACCGTCACCGCCGACGGAGCGCCGACCACCGTCCCCATCGCCGTCGGCACCACCCCGGCCGACCCCGCCGAGCTGCGCGCGCTGACCGGTCCGGACGGCCCGGAGTGCGCCAGCGAGTCCCTCGCCGCGTTGCTGGCCGCCGCCGACCAGCCCGGGCAGGGGCGGCGTGCGGCCGGGAACGACAGGCCGCGTGCGGCCGGGAACGACCGTGCGGCCGGGAACGACCGTGCGGCCGGGAACGACCGTGCGGCCGGGAACGACCGTGCGGCCGGGAACGACAGGCCGCGTCCGGCCGGGGACGACCTTGCGGCCGGGAGCGACCGGCTGGCTGGGAACGACCGGCTGGCTGGGAACGACCGGCCGGCTGGGAACACCCTGGCCGACTGCCCGTCCGCGCGGCTCACCGGCAGCGACGCCGACGCGCTGCGGGACACCGTGACGTTCCTGGCGCAGCGCCGGGTTGCCGGCCTGGACCTGGTGACCGACGACTCGCCGCGTGGCCTGGCCGCCGCGGATCTGGTGCGCGCCGAAGCGGCCAGGCGGAACCTGCCGATCGCGGCGAGCCCGTCCCCGGGGGACACTCTGCTGGTGGTCTCCGGCTGGGCGGGGGCGGCCACCGCGCTCGGTCAGGCCACCGTGCGCGCCGAGGGGGAACCGGCCGGCGGCATCGTGCTCGCGCCCTGGCTGCTCACCGGCGGCGTGCTCCAGGCGGCCTCCTCGGAGGTGCTGCCGCTGCGGTTCAACCCGCGGGACGAACATGCGCGGCGCTACGCGGCGACGGTGGCCGCGGTGGTACCGGGGGAGAGCCCGTCGGCCGGCGGCTACCTGGCCTGGGCAGCCGGGGAAGGCACCCGGCTGGACGAGCGGGCGACGTTCTACGGGGCGGCGCCGGTGGACGTGCCGATGGGCATGGACGACATGGACGGCATGCACGGCGGGTCCAACCCGGCCGACTGGTACCCGGGCGGCACCGTCGTACCGATCAGCCCCGCGCTCGCCGGTCCACCGGGAGCAAACCCGTGACCAGCAGGTCTGTCAAGATCGACCCGTCGCCGAGCGTCAGCCCGCCGACGGGGGAGCAGAAGCACAGCGGTAACGACCGGAGGTCCCATGTCCGTACTCAATGATCCAGCCGAGGGTGGTTTCGGCCGCGCGTTAAGGCAGCTGCCGGCGGTGGACCGGGCCGCCCACCGGCCGGCCGAGCGGCAGGCCCCGCCGACCAACTGGCCGGTGGTCGCGGTGGGCCTGGTGCTCGCCGTGCTGCTCGGCTGGGCGGTGTCCCGGCACGCCAACGCGATCATGGTGGGCACCTCGGTGCTCGGCCTGGCCCTCGGCTTCACCCTGTTCCACTCCCGGTTCGGCTTCACCTCGGCGTGGCGCCAGGTGGTCGCGGTCGGCCAGGGCGTGGCGCTGCGCGCGCACATGCTGATGCTCGCGGTGGCCTGCACGCTGTTCGCCGTGGTGCTGGCCACCGGGACGAGCCTGAACGGGGCGCCAAGGGGGTTCACCAACCCGATCGGCATCGCGCTGGTGGTGGGCGCGTTTCTGTTCGGGATGGGCATGCAGGTCGGCGGCTCGTGCGCGTCCGGCACGCTGTTCGCGGTGGGCAGCGGGCAGACCGCGATCGTGCTCACCCTGTTCGGCTTCATCGCCGGCTCGGTGCTGGCCGCGCTGAGCTACACGTTCTGGTTCGTCACGTTGCCCAGCGGGCCGACCGTCTCGCTGTCCAAGCAGTTCGGCTACCCGGGCGCGCTGGTGGCATCCCTCGCGGTGATGGCGCTGCTGGTCGCCGGCTCGTACTGGGTGGCCAAGCGGCGCAACCCGCCGCCGGTGGAGGACCCGCCGACCGCGCACGGGCTGGCCCGGGTACTGCGCGGGTACTGGCCGATGTGGGTCGGGGCGATCGTGCTCGGTGCGCTGAACGCCGCCGTGCTGTTCGTGTCCGGCCAGCCGTGGGGGATCACCAGCGCGTTCGGGCTGTGGGGGTCGAAGATCCTCGGCGGGCTCGGCGTGGACGTCTCGCACTGGGCGTTCTGGCAGGTCCCGTCGAACGCGAAGTCGCTGGCCGGCTCGGTGTTCGCGGACCGGATCTCGGTGCTCGACTTCGGCATCATGATCGGCGCGCTGATCGCCTCGGCGGCCGGTGGCGCGTTCGTGCTGCACCAGCGGGTGCCATGGCGGCTCGCGCTTGGCTCCGTGCTCGGCGGCATCGTGATGGGCTACGGCGCCCGGCTCGCCGGCGGCTGCAACATCGGCGCCTACTTCTCCGGTATTGCCTCGTTCAGCCTGCACGGCTGGGTGTGGGGGGTGTTCGCCCTGCTCGGCACGTACGTCGGAGTCAAGCTGCGGCCGCTGTTCGGCCTGACCAACCCCAAACCCGCCGACTCGATCTGCTGACCGACCGGCGATTCACCCCGAAGTTCACCCAGGAAGAAGGAGTTAGTCCCATGTCCCACACCATCCGACGCGCGCTCGTGGTGAGCGCCGCCGCCGGCGCCCTGCTGGCCGCCGGCGCCGGCCTCGCCTACGCCGACACCGGGGATGACGACGGGGCCCCGGCGCCGTCACAGCAGGTCGGCACGCCCGGCACCGGGAACGGGCTGTCCGGCGGCCCGACCGACACCCAGGTGCTCAAGGGCGCCCCGGCGATCCCGCTGAGTGACCCGACGCTGGGGGAGGGCACCGTGCTCCCGCCGGTGTACAACGCGGTCAACAGCCTCAGCGGCTGATCACCAGATGTGTGGCCCGTGTCCGGCCGGCGGAATGAGCCCTCGCCGGGCGGACGCGGTCAGTGGTTGCGCCAGGCATCGTCACTCTCCGCGATCCTGCGCACCCGCGCGGGTAGCTTGCGTGCCGCCAGGTCGGCAAGGGTGACGTTCTCCAGCACCCCGCGCACGCTGGCCCGCATCGCCACCCACAGCGGTCGCAGGGCCTCGGCGGCTCCCGGATAGCTGAGGTCCTGCGGCCGCTCGCCGCGCACGGTGGCCAGTGGGCCGTCCACCGCCCGCACCACGTCGGCCACGCTGATGTCCTTGGCCGCCATGCCGAGGCGGTAGCCGCCGTCGACCCCGCGCCGGCTGGCCACGATGCCGGCCCGGCGCAGGTCACAGAGGATCGTCTGGAGGAACTTCTGCGGAATGTCCTGGGCCTGGGCGATCGACTCGGCGTTCCGGTGGGCCGCTGGGGCGACGGCTAATTCCACCGCGGCCCGCACGGCGTAGTCGGCTCTTGCTGAAACCCGCACCTGCGCATAGTGGACTACTTCGCTGGAGAAAAGCACATCGGAGCCCGATAACCCGTGCCTTCGGACGGCGTGAGCAGGAGCATCGGCGACTTCCGTGCGGTCCCCGGCGCGGGCCGGCACCGGCGGTCGCCCGCCCGGAAGGGCGTCCCGCCGGGCTCGAACAGCGTCCCGCCGGGCTCGAACAGCGTCCGTCCGGGCCGGCGGGTGCTGGGCCGACGGGTGCTGCTCATCACCGGAATCGTCGCGGTCGCCCTGAACCTGCGCAGTGCGGTGACCAGCCTGGGCGCGGTACTGGGCGAGGTGACCCGGGCCTGGGGGTTCTCCGGGCTGCTCGCCGGGTTGCTCACCTCGCTGCCGGTGGCGGTGTTCGCCGCGGTCGGGTTCCGCGCGCCCGCGCTGGCCCGTCGGTTCGGGCCGGAACGGTCGGTGGCCGGTGCGATGCTGGTGGCCTCGGCCGGGTTGGCGCTGCGCGCGGTCACCGGGTCGGCGGCGCTGTTCCTGGTCGGCAGTGCGCTCGCGCTGTCCGGCGCCGCGATCGGCAACGTATTGATGCCCGCGCTGGTCAAGCGCTACTTCCCGGCCCGCATCGGGGCGCTCACCGCGCTGTACACCACCGCGCTAGCGATCGGCATGACCGGCGGGGCGGCGCTCACCGGCCCGGTTGAGCGGGCGTTCGGCGCGGACTGGCGGGTCGGGTTGGGCGTGTGGGCGGGGTTGGCGCTGGTGGCGGCTCCGCCGTGGCTGGTGCTGTCCGGTCCGGCCGGCCGGCGCGTCGCCCCGGCCGCCGGGCCGGTGCGGATGGCTGCCGGCGGGGAGGCGGTGCGGCTGGTCGGCGGGGAGGCGGTGCCGGTGGTCGGTGGGGAGGCGGTGCCGGTGGCCGGTGGTGGGGGGCCGACCGGCGATGGCGGGCCGAGCCCGGGCCGTGTGGGCGGTGGTGAGCCGGTGCCGTCGTTGTACCGGTCACGGCTGGCCCGGGCGTTGACCCTGTTCTTCGGCTGCCAGTCGCTCAACGCCTACGTGGTGCTCGGCTGGCTGCCCTCGATCCTGGTCGACGCCGGCCGGGACGGGCGTACCGCGAGCCTGCCGCTGGCCCTGGTCGGCGCGATGTCGGTACCCATGTCGATCGCGTTGCCCGCGCTGGCCGGTCGACGGTTGGAGCAGCGGGGCCTGGTGGTGCTGACCACGGCTTGCTACGCGGGAGGTTACCTCGGCCTGCTGTGTGCGTCGGCGGCGCCGGGATGGGTGAGCGGGCCGGGCTGGCCGGTGTGGCTGAACGGGCTGAGCTGGCTGACCTGGGGGAGTGCCGCGCTGCTCGGGGCCGGCAACGGCGCCTTCCCGCTGGCGGTCACCCTGATCGGGCTGCGCTCTCGCCGGCCGGAGGTGACCACCGCACTGTCCGGGCTGGTGCAGAGCGGCGGCTACCTGCTCGCGGTGGCCGGCCCGCTGCTGGTGGGGGTGCTGCACCAGTTCAGCGGAGGGTGGTCCGCGCCGCTACTCGTGCTGCTCGCCACTCTGGTACCGCAACTGCTCAGCGGCCTGCGGGCAGCCCGGCCAGGCACCGTCGAGTCCGGTTTCATGGTCAATTGAACACCACAGTCCCGCGGCCGTGGGTTCAGGGGTGTGGTGTTCAACTCGGCGAGGCGATTCGTGCGAACCCGCTCGACGTATCCGGCGTGATGAGGTCCCGGACTAGGCGGACGGTGTCCGCCGCGTCGATCTGGTCGCGGCTCAGCCGCAGCGTCCGCCAGCCGTGGCTGAGTAGCTCGGCGTCCCGCGCCCGGTCCAGCTCAGCACGCCAACGGGTGTAGTGGTGCGCGCCGTCGTACTCGATGGCCAGCTTGGCGTCCGGGTACCCGAGATCCACGCGCGCAAGAGTGAAGCCGTGCTCGTCCCGAATCCGGTACTGCACCTCCGGCGCGGGTAGGCCGCCGCGAACCAGGCGCAGGCGCAGCCGGGTCTCCATCGGACTCTCCGCGCGCGGATCGGCCAGCGCGACGACCTCGTCCAGTCGTCGGCAGCCTCGGGCACCCGGTTCGAGAGATCGCCTGACCAGCAGCTCGTCCGGCTCGAACCCGCCTCGCCGAGCCAACGCGTCCATCGCGACCACCGCCTCGACCAGCGGTAGGCGTCGCGCCAGGTCCCACGCGGTGCGTGGCGCGGAGGTGACTCGGCAACCCGCCGCCTCAGCCACGTCGCCTCCGCTGACGGTGCCGTACCGGATGAGCAGGCCAGGATGGCGCCGATGCGTTCGGCCCACCAGGACCTCGGCTGGAGCGCCCGGGGCGGCGCAGTCGGCCCCGAGCAGCGCTGCCGCGGAGTATCCGCCCAATAGCCCGCCCTGCCCTCGGACCAGCAGGTACGCCGCCCTCGACCGCAATGCCAGGTCATCCGTAGCACCCGCCGGGGCGTACACGTCCGGAAGCAGTCGACGGAACCGCGGGCCGGCCAACTGCTTCCAGCTCACCTGGCCGAGCGCGACCGCCTCGGATCCGCGAAACGGCTGGTCCAACACACCCGCAAGCCTGACCGAACGAGGCCACTCGCGTGGTCACTTCCGTCGAACTCAGCGCCACACTGCCCGACACCGTGATCACATAACGATGACGTTCAATTGATCGTAAAGCCCGGCGCGTAACGGCCCGGCGCGGAACTTACCGGCGCGGGAACTTACCGGGTGAGGCGGCGCAGGAGCGGTTCGATGCGATAGCCGACCAGTTCGCGCATCACCAGGGCGGTGTCGGTGCGCTCCACCCACGGGATGGCCAGGATCTGTCCGGCGATCCGGTAGAGGTCGTCGGCGTCGCGGGCCACAACGTGCACGAGCAGGTCGGACTGCCCGGTCATGCCCTGGACCTGGAGCACCTCGGGGATGTCGGCCAGCGCGGCGCTCACCGCGTCCAGTCCGCGCTGGGTGACCCGGGTGGTCATGTACGCGGTGAGCGGGTAGCCCAACGCGGCCGGGTCGATGCGGCGCTCGAAGGACTCCAGGGCCCCGCCGGCGTCGAGCCGGGCCAGCCGGGCCTGCACGGTGTTGCGGGACAGGCCGAGCCGCTCGGCCAGCGCGACCGTCGTGGCCCGGGGCTCCTCGGCGAGCGCGAGCAACAACTGGGCGTCGACGGCGTCGACGCGTTGGGGCCTGGGCACGGTGCGCACTCCTTCCCGGTCGCTTAGCGAACTCGAAGTGCATTCTGCTCAACTCTGTCGGCCCAGGTTGAGCAGCTCAGCGCAAAGTGCTGAAATAATCGCACAATCTGCACGTCCCCGCGAGAGGTCCGCCATGACCAGCACTGCCCCGGCCACTGCCCCGCTCGGCGTACTGGACGAGATCGAGCGGCGGGTGCTCTGGCTGTCCAGCGCGATCGTGCACCACGCCAACCGGGTGCGGCCCAACCCGTCCGGGCTCAAGGTGGGCGGGCACCAGGCGTCCTGCGCGTCGATGGTGTCGATCATGACGTCGCTGTGGTTCAAGCACCTGACCCCGGGCGACCGCGTGTCGGTGAAGCCGCACGCCTCGCCGGTGCTGCACGCGATCAACTACCTGCTCGGCGAGCTGGACGAGTCGTACCTGACCACGCTGCGCGAGTTCGGCGGGCTGCAGAGCTACCCGAGCCGGTCCAAGGACCCGGACCCGGTGGACTACTCCACCGGCTCGGTGGGCATCGGGGCCACCGCGCCGATCTGGGGCGCCATATCCCGGCGTTACCTGCGCTCCACCCTGGGCGAGAACACCGGAGGCGGGCGGCAGTTCTCCCTGGTCGGGGACGCTGAGCTGGACGAGGGGGCGATCTGGGAGGCGATCCTGGACCCGGCTGTGGCGGAGCTCGGCGAGGTCGTCTGGATCGTCGACCTGAACCGCCAGTCGCTGGACCGCGTGGTGCCCAACATCGCCGCCGAGCGGCTGCAGGGCATGTTCGGCGCGGCCGGATGGCAGGTGCTGCCCCTCAAGTACGGCCGGTTGCTGGAGCAGCTGTTCGCCCGGCCCGGCGGCGGCGCGCTGCGGGAACGGATCGACCGGATGAGCAACCCGGAGTACCAACGGCTGCTGCGCTGCACCGCCGGTGAGCTGCGGGCCAGGGTTCCCGGCGACGCCGAGGGCAGCCAAGAAATCGCCGCGCTGATCGCGGACCTGGACGACGCCACCCTGCTGGAGGCCATCCGCAACCTCGGCGGGCATGACCTCGACGCGCTGGACCAGGCGTTCGAGCAGATCGACGACAGCCGCCCCACGGTGATCTTCGCCTACACCGTCAAGGGTTACCGGCTGCCCACCCAGGGACATCCGCAGAACCACTCGTCGCTGCTCACCGACGTACAGATGCGGACGCTGGCCGGCGAGGTCGGCGTCGACCCGGACCAGCCGTGGCAACGGTTCGACGCCGCCACGGCCGCCGGGCAGGCCTGCGCCGAGGTGGCCGAGCGGCTCCGCCGCGAGCCGGCGCCGACCACCGAGCCGCCGGCGCTGCCCACCGACATCGGCCGCCCCGCGCCGCACGGCACCGCGACCACCCAGGCCGCCCTGGGTCGGACCCTGCTGGACCTGACCCGGTCGGCGCCCGACGCCGCCCGCCGAGTGGTCACGGTCAGCCCGGACGTCAGCTCGACGACGAACCTGGGCGGCTGGGTGAACAAGGTGGGGGTCTGGTCGGCGACCGAGCGGCGGGACTGGTTCGCCGACGACGCCGAGACGATCCTGCACTGGCGGGAGGCTCCGGCCGGCCAACACATCGAGCTGGGAATCGCGGAGACCAACCTGGTCGGGCTGCTCGGCGAGCTGGGTGCCACCTGGAGCCGATGGGGACAGCCGCTGCTGCCGATCGGGGTGATGTACGACCCGTTCGTCGAGCGCGCGCTGGAGCCCTGGTCGTTCGGCATCTACGCCGGTGGGCAGTCGATCCTGGTCGGCACGCCGTCCGGGGTGACCCTGGCTCCGGAGGGCGGCGCGCACCAGTCGATCACCACGCCGTCCATCGGTATCGAGCAGCCGGGCTGTGTCAGCTACGAGCCGGCGTTCGCCATCGACGTGGAATGGACGCTGCTCGCCGCGCTGGCCCGGCTGGGCCGCCCGGACGGTGGGTCGGCGTACCTGCGGCTGTCCACCCGGCCGGTGGACCAGTCGCTGGCCGCGGTGCCGTCGGACCCGGCGGCCCGGGAGCGGCGGCGGCGTCAGGTGGTGGCCGGCGGGTACCCGCTGCGCCGCCGGGACGGGGCAGTGTTGACCGTCGCGGTGATGGGGGCGATGGTGACCGAGGCGCTGGCGGCCGCCGACCGCCTCGAACAGGTCGGGGTGCCAGCCGACGTCGTCTGCGTGACCAGCCCGGACCTGCTGTTCCGGGCGCTGCGCGCGCGCCAGGGCCGCCAGGACGGCGCCAGCTGGATCCTCGAGCAGCTCTTTCCGGCGCGGCGGCCCACCCCGCTGGTCACCCTGCTGGACGGCCACCCGCACACGCTGGCCTTCCTGGCCGCTGTGCACGGGGTGCCCAGCGCGCTGCTCGGGGTGACCGGGTTCGGCCAGTCCGGTTCGCTCGCCGACGTCTACCGGTACCACGGCATCGACTCGGACGCCGTCGTGCGCGCCGCCCTGGACCTGGTGGAGTAGCAGCTCAGGACCCGTGAGTGGCAAGTGGTCCGGGGAGACCACTTACCACTCACGGGTCTTGACCAGCGGTTTTGGTGGGTCAGTCGAACTCGCCGGCGCGCACGCCGGCGAGGAAGGCGCGCCACTCGGCGGGGGTGAAGTTCAGAATGGGACTTGCCTCGCCGGCTTTGCTGTCCCGGACCAGCGCGGACCCGTCCGGCCGCAGCGCCACCTCGACGCAGTTGTCCCCGCCGCCGCTGTGGCTGCTCTTGGCCCAGTGGAGTCCGTCTCTCACCGGCCCCCCTTCGGTACCTCGCTACCCGACCGCGTCGGCGGCCTCCACGATGATACGTCGGGACCGGCGTGGACTTTCCGCGGCGGCGCGCAGCCAGTCGAAGGTAGCCAGGGTGCGCCGCAGTTCCGCCGGGTCCTCGATCTCCGGCTCGTCGTTGATCCCGTTGCCGAACACCAGTGGGTCGGCCTGCTCGAACCGGAGGATGGTGAACGTGCTGGTCAGCGCCGGGTGCGCGCCGGCCTCGAAGGGCAGCACCTGGACGTCGATGTTCGGCCGCTCGGCTCGCTCCGCCAGGTGGCGCAGCTGTGCGCGCAGCACGTCCGGTCCGCCGATCCGCCGGTGTAGCGCACCCTCGCTGAGGATCGCCCAGATCCGCAAGGGGCCCACCGGTCGATCCAGCGCGGCCTGCCGGTCCATCCGGATCTGTACCCGGCGCGCGATCTCCTCGTCGGAGGCGTCCGTCCGGGCACCGCGCATGATCGCCCTGGTGTACTCGGGGATCTGCAGCAGCCCACATACGAGCTCCATCTGGAACTCGTTGACCTCGGTGGCTTCGGCTTCGAACGGGATGTAGTTGCCGCCGAGTACGTCCCGGTAGGGCTCCCACCAGCCCTTCACCTTGGCCGCCTTGGTCAGCTCGACCAGGGCGTCGGCCACCCCGTCCTCGGCGCCGAGCAGCTCGCACAGCAGCCTCACGTCCCTGGCCAGCACCCGGCTCTCGCCGTTCTCCACCCGGCTGAGCTTGCTGGCCGACCACTCCATGTCGGTGGCCAGGTCCTCCAGCGTGCGGCCGGTCCGAGCGCGCAGCCGGCGCAGCTCCAGCCCGACCCGGCGCTGACCGATGGACAGCCGCGGCATCCGTGCCCCCTGAGGTTGGTGAGGTTCGCAAGTATGTCGAGTACAGGCCCGCTACACAAACACCATAGATAGGCTCGCTGATTGCAAATTGCAGATTGGTCATGCCATGCTTGCCGCGTGACGGGACACGAGCGGGACCGAGAGCCGACTCCGACTCCGATGAGCCCCGACGAGGTACTGCGCGGGGTCGCCGAGACGCTCGCCACGCACCAGCCGGAGACCTGGCGGTGGCTGCTCACCGAGCACCTGGCCGGCCCGGACGGCCGGTGCCGGGCCTGCGCGCTGTCCACCCGCGCCGCCCCGCTCTGGCCGTGCACGCTGTACTGCGTCGCCGAGCACGCCCAGCAACTCAGCGCCGCCCGCACCGGCCCGAACCTGCACCCCGCACGCCGCCCGCACTGACACCGCGCTCGACGTCGCGTACCGCGCGCTTACGCGCACAGTGCGAACCCCCGTTGTGCGGCGTGGACGGGCGCTGTGCCGGGCCCCGTCGGTCGCTCACACAGCCCACGTATAGCGGACACAGCCCGTTGAGCGGCTGTCCGAAGCCCACGCGGGCTGTGCGAAGCCACGCCGGCTGTGCGAGCGACGCCGGCTGTGCGAGCCGCGAGCGCTCCGGCGAGTGGGTTGGCGGGGCTTTGCTCTGCGCACCTATACGCAACGGCTCCGGCCGCGCACGGGGTTCGCCGGCCTGCCGGCGGCGGCCTGCCGGCGGCCTGCCGGCGGCGGCCTGCCGGCGGCGGCCGGCCTGCGGCGGCCGGCCTGCGGCGGCCGGCCTGCGCGGCCGGCCTGCGGCGGCTCGCCGGGCGCCGGCGGCCGGGCCGCCCGGCCGGGCGGTGGGGGGCGAACGGGTGTGGTCTGATGATCGGGTGACACGTGGTGCCGGGAACGACCAGCCGCTCATCGCCGACCTGGTGCTGTCCGGGGGCGGGGTGAAGGGCATCGCGCTGGCCGGCGCGGTCGTCGCCCTGAACGACGCCGGCTACCGGCCGTGGCGGGTGTCCGGGACCTCGGCCGGCGCGATTGTCGGCGCCCTGGTCGCCGCCGGGCTCGAGCGGGACCTGCTGACCAAGGCCGCCATGCGGCTGGACTACGCGAAGTTCGCCGACCGGGTGCCGCTGGACAAGGTGCCGCTGCTCGGTCCTGGGCTGGCGCTGCTCGGCGACGACGGCCTCTACCGCGGCGACTACGCCCGCGAGTGGGTGGCCAACGAACTGGACGAGCTGGGGGTGCACACCTTCGGCGACCTGAAGCTGGACGACTCGCAGCTGCCGGCGGCCCGCCGGTACAAGCTCGTGGTGACCTGCGCGGACATCACCCTGGGCCGGCTCATCCGGCTGCCCTGGGACTACGCCCCGGTGTACGGGCTGGACCCGGACAAGCAGTCGGTGGCCGACGCGGTCCGCGCGTCAATGTCGATCCCGCTGCTGTTCCGCCCGATGACGCTCACAAACCCGATCACCGGGGGGAAGTCCACGCTGGTCGACGGCGGAGTGGTGTCCAACTTCCCGATCGACTCGCTGGACCGCACCGACGGCAAGCAGCCGCGTTGGCCGACCTTCGGCATCACCCTGCTGCCGGACATCCCGGGTCCGGACGGCACCATGCTGCCGCGCTGGCTGAACCAGATCGTGCCGGCGCCGATCCACCTGCTGGAAGGCGTCATCACCACCGCGCTGGTCGGCCGCGACCAGGCCAACCAGCACAAGCCCTGGGTGCAGGCGCGGACCGTCGAGGTGCGGTCGGACTCGGTGGGCTTCACCCAGTTCAACCTGACCGAGGCGCAGATCCACGAGCTGCACGACGACGGCTACCGGGCCACCGAGGCGTTCCTGGCCGGCTGGGACTGGCAGGACTACCTCCGCCGGTTCCGCCGACACCCGAACTGAGCCCCGAATACCACATCTGCACCAGTCGGCGGAAATTGTCGTCGGCCACGCTCGATAATCGCGCGCGGAATTGGCCCGGGCAGAACTGTGCTGGTTGTGAATAACACTCACCGGGATTCGGCGGCCGGGGTCCCGGGGGCGCTAGGGGTCGTGAGTGCGTAGGGCCGCTATAACGACCCTACGCACTCACGGGGTCAGCGGCGGGGGTGCGCGGCGGCGGGTCGGGTAGCTCGCGGCGGTGATCGGCCGGCGTCGCCGCGGTGATCTTGCGGCGGGACGATACAAGATCATCCGAGCGCCGTTCGAAGACGCTGGCGGGCCGTCGCGCAACCGCCTCGCGGTGGTAATTCGGCGAACGGTCGCCGGGTCCGCGGGGAGGTGTTGCGGGGTGCCGTCTGGCGCGCCCGGTGGCTCGCTCGGCAGAGTCAACCCTCGCCGTCAATGGCGATCAACGGCCGCGCCCGGTCCAATCAGACCCGAGCCTGCTCCCCAGCAATCTGGACGCCACGAAAACTCGGTGAGGGTTTGGTCCAGGCCGTGCGGCGGGGGTGGATCGGGCGGTCGTACCGCCCGATCCCCCCGCCCGCGAACGGGGAGCACCGACTCGACGATGCGAGCCAAGTAAAGGGCCGGAGCCACCATCCCCCGAGACGGCAGCTCCGGCGCGCAACCACCTGTCCGCTCCCCAGCGACATGTGGTAGGTCTGTGGCCACTGATTCTGCTCCGCCTCCGGCCACAATAGACCAGATCGCCGAATGAACCACTCGAACGGGCGTGTCAAGAAGCCACGCCGGACAACTTGGGATTACTTACAGCTGAACTTGGTTGGCGTTTGAGGTGAGTCTCAGGCCCGTCGGGGGGACTTCCGGCGCGGCGCGCGTGTGCTGATTGAACATCTTTGCTAGGCCATTCGGTCGAATGTGACGTCCGCCACGAACGCCGTGGCGCCGCCCCAATGGCGGAAAATCCCTCGACGGCCCCAGACCGCTCCCGAGATCGGACCGAGAACCCTTTGCGGTGGCGCTCCACACGGTGTTCCGTCCGGCCTCGGTGATCATCCCCGTGGGCCCGAGGTGATCGTCACCGCCGGCGCCCGGAGCCGACCGGGGCGGCGCTGACACCAGCACCCCCGGCGGGTCCACGGGCCGCCCAGCGGCCGCCGGCGAACCCAGACCGGCCCAGCGGGTCGGTCCAGGGCGGCTCGGTGGCTCGAGCGCCAGGTGGGTCGGGAGTGCGGCGCGCGAGTGTCCGGTGCGCTGGACGGGCCGCGTGGGGCCGGCCGAAATGCGGGTATCGGAGTACCTGCCGAGCCCGATCCGGGCACGGCCTCGCGGCGCCCGTCGCCGCCGACGTACGCCCGCTCCGCGAGGTTGCCGCGGGGCGCGGCCGGGCGCCCGCCCGGAGCGATCGGCGGCTGGCCTCCGCCGGGGTGCGCTCGAGAGTGAGATTCGCCGAGGCCATCCGAAACGCCACCGCGGCGACGGGGAAGAAAATGCGACCCGGTCGCGCGGGAATTGGCGGTTCTAATGTGGGTCGCCGGATTCGGGAGTTGTCCGCGAGATAGCGGTATAAATAGGGACACCCGGAGGCGATGAAGCCATTCAGGCGGCGGTTGTGCCGCAGCCGGCACCGGGGCCGCCGGGGAGGCCGACGCCCAGCGGGTCGAGCTCGCGCGGGTCCGGGGTGGGCGCCCAGCGGCCGTCCACCGGGGCGTAGGTCCAGCTCGCCCCGGTGGTCACCAGGGTGCGCAGCGCGGCCACCAGCCGGTCCACGTCCTCGGCGGTGGTGCCAAGGCCGATGCTCGCCCGCAGTGCGTCGCCCCCCGGGCACAGCCGTTCCAGCAGCGGGTGCGCGCAGAACTTGCCGTCGCGCAGGCCGATACCGTGCTCGGCGGACAGGTACGCGGCGACGTACCCGGCGGGGCGGTCGGTGACCACGAAGCTGAGCACCGCGATCCGGTCCGGGCTGTCCGGCCAGATGCGCAGCACTTCGACGCCGGGCACGCTGGCCAGTCCGGCCTCCAGCCGCCCCAGCAGCGCCCGCTCGTGCGCCGCGGCGGCGCCGGCGAGCACCGGGGCGAGCGCCCGGCAAGCCTGGGCCAGGGCGGCGGCGCCGAGCACGTTCGGGGTACCGCCCTCGTGCCGGTGCGGAGCGGCCGCCCACTCGGTGCCGGTCTCGGTGACCGCGCGCACCGCGCCGCCGCCGGCCAGGTGCGGCGGGGCGGCGTCCAGCCAGTCGCGGCGGCCGACCAGCACGCCGGCCCCGTACGGGGCGTACAGCTTGTGCCCGGACAGCGCCAGGTAGTCCACGCCGGTGGCGGCCAGGTCGACTCGGCGGTGCGGGGCGAGCTGGGCGGCGTCCAGTGCCACCCGGGCTCCGGCGGCGTGCGCGATGGCCACCACCCGCTCCACGGGCAGCACCTCGCCGGTCACGTTGGACGCCCCGGTGATGGCGAGCAGCGCGGTCGGTGTGGCAGCCAGCGCGACGGCCAGATCCTCCAGCGTGCGCTCCACCGTGTCGGCGGCGCGCAGCGCGCGGTGCGGGCCGCCGCGCCACGGCAGCAGGTTGGCGTGGTGCTCGATGTCCAGGCACAGCACGCTGCCCGGCACGCTGCTGGCCAGCAGGTTCAGCGCGTCCGTGGTGTTCCGGGTGAAGATCACCACATCGTCCGCGCGGGCGCCGACGAACGCGCCGACGGTTTCCCTGGCTCGTTCCAGCAGCCCCGTGCAGACCTGCGAGGCGTAGCCGGCGCCGCGGTGCACGCTGGCGTAGTACGGCAGCACCTGCTCGACGTGCTCAGCCACCTCGCGCAGCGCCGGAGCGCTCGCCGCGTAGTCCAGGTTCACGTACCGGGTCCACTCGCCGGTGACCAGCGGGACGCGCAGCTCGGTGCCGGTCACGGCGGGGAGCTCGGGCCGGTCGGCGGTGGTGTCGGTGGTGGTGTGCGGGGTGTCGGTGGTGTGCGGGGTGGCCGCCGCGGTGGTGGTGTGCGGGCGGTCGAGGGTGACGGTCATCGCGAGTCCTCTGTGGCTCCTGGACCCGGGTTTCACACGTGACGGGTCCGCGCTTGCCGACGTGACTGCCACGCCGGCCAGGTCGTCACCCGGAGCACCCCGCCGCGGAGGAGGGTTGCCGGCCAGCGAGCCGGGGCTTGACGCTGGCGCTCTTGACCTAGTCAGGCAAAGTACGGTGCGACACCGCGACCCGTCAACGCCGTTGCTCGGACAAGAGACCCGGGCCACACGCGGGGGTGAGGAGCCACGGGCACTGGGTGGTGAAGCTGGCTTTCGGCGGATTCGGTCGGCTACGGCTCTACCTGTAGCGGTTATTTCACTTCAGCGCTGTCAACGTATGGCCACACAGCTGTGGTATGGAATTTGACGAGAGTGCTCGTCGCTGAGAGCCCGCCAAGGGCTGTCGCGGCTCGTCTGGCCAGCGGCGTTCCCGGGACGGGGGTGCTCGCACTCACCGCGGTCGGCAGCGGCTCGAGCCGCCGGCCGAAGACAGTCCCTGACGTCCTGATGATCAAGGATTGAGGGTGGGGGAGTGGGAGCCGGCGATGCGGCGGCACGTCGCGTACCTCGTGTGGTCGTCGCGCACGCTCCGGGAGCACGTCGCGCACCTCGCGGGGTTCCCGCGCATGGCTCGAGTAGTGCGGGAACCCCAGAACGTGCGCGGTGTCGAGT
>Ga0137415_10001100_pt1 | contig 26655 bp, 39 predicted proteins | sample CZODoug3_1_1_16f_FD_183082 | JGI IMG/M metagenome (GOLD analysis project Ga0137415, IMG submission 183082) | Vadose zone soil fungal communities from Angelo Coast Range Reserve, California, USA - CZODoug3_1_1_16fungal (Hybrid Assembly) | ecosystem: Environmental > Terrestrial > Soil > Vadose...
TTTTTTTTTAAATTATTTAATAATTTTTTAAATTTTAAAAAAAAAAAAAAGATTTCCCACTATGAAGGCAGCACCAGCCATATTACCAATTATGTAGAAGTTTTTTTTTTAATCACATGAACCGATAAAATTAATTCGAGATTTTAATTGGGGATAGAAAGAATCTTTTTGAAATTTAATAACAAATCATAAAAACAGAATTTTTTGCTTAAATAGGACAAAAAATACTGAACTTTGACAGAAATTCTGATCATACAGCTAATTAAAATTACATTCAGGAGCATGTTTTTGAAGATTGATTGTATTTCATGGAAATTCTATTTTAAACAAGGTATAATTCGACATGGTAACTGAACTTATAAGAGTGAGATTCAATCAAGTATCTGATTGAAGAAAACTGAACTTATGAGAAATAAAACAATTACCAAATTTCTTTGCAATCATATCGACTTCATTGCAATAACTTAAGAAATGTTTAAGCCAACCTCCTTATAATATTGTAATTACCATCAAAACTCTAATAGCAGTTCTAAGACAAATCGTGAAACAAAAAACCTTTAAGATTAAATACATCTTAAATGAATTTCATGGTGAAGATATAACTAAATAACCAATTGATCACAAATTGCAGAAATCATTTTTAAAATTAAACGTAAATCCACGAATTAAAATAGAAAGGAATGATAAGTACTTACCGTTCTTTCAGAGATGTACGTTCCGTCAATTCGTTGATCGACCCGTCCTTCTCAAAATTGATTAGAAACGCGAACCGAAAGGATTAAACTCACCAATTCTATAAAAACAACCGAATAATTAAAATTCCTAACTGTAAAAAGCAAGATGGAAACCATTAAGTCCGTTCCGACCATACTCAATATGCATAAAATTGTATCAATTCGTTCAGAACGAAAGTGATCAAAATCGATTAAAATAGTTAACATTTTTTTTAGTTATTTCTCAATACCTAAATAATTTTTACGAATTTAGACACATTTCAATTAATTTAAATTTAAAGAATAACTTTAGTTGAAGAATACAGTTTTTTAATATCAAAAAATTTTGGAAGAATTTATCATAACAATTGATAATATTTTTTTTTTCTCTCACATTCTATATTCGAATATGATAAAAGGGAAAAAATTTGAAAGTTTTAGGAAGGATTTTTTTCTTTCTCATTATTTTAAGAATTGAAGGATTTAAGGATAAATTATTTGAACTTTGGAATGTATCCTACAATAATTTCGAGGAGATTTTGAAATTTGTTCTTTTTATATATATATCCGATTAATTGACTCAATTTTTACAGTTACCAAAATGATTATTTTATAGTTTTTACTAATTTAATAATTTTTTTTTTAGGCTATATTAATACTTGCAAATTTTACAGAAGATTGTTCGCATCACAATATTAAAATTGTAATTACAGCATTTTGCCATGTTAATATTAATTGTTTATTTACAGAAACATTATAGATTCATCATGGATACATTATCAAATGATGAACCAACTTGGCCACCTGAGATAAAGGTTTATTTAAAACCACCCTCTTATTATGGAAAAGGTAAGGAAATTGTCCTCACCCAAGAAACCCTATGTTGTTCTGAAAATGATGCAGATTCAGAGAACAGCTCTGATAATGCTATTCATTTGTCAATGACATCAATTATTAACCATCAACCAGATTCGGTTGAGTTTTTTAGTTTCACATTAGATAAAAAACCTTATTCTCTTACACCTGATGGACTTATTGGTTCTATAACACCAAACTTAACTGAGAAAGTGCAGTCTTTGGACTTACTGCAAAACAGTGTATTTAGTCCTTTATATAGGCCAAATTACAATTTTCAACCAAATGATTTAGCAAAATCTTGCCTATTAACTCTGTATCTAGATGTACCTAGAGTCAGTTTGAATACCCATTCTAACATAGTTAGGCCTGCAGTTTACCATACCGGTAATCCCTATCAAGCTATAAATTATGCTAACAATGTGGAATTTTATGCTAAAATTCGTTATCCTTTTTCGTTTAGCTGCCAAACAGTAAAAACTCGTTCTCTAAAAAGAAATGATTTCAATTTTTTGTTTTTGAAAGAAGGGAAAGACCTGGTTAATGTGGATACAGTTCCAACTACAACACTTTTCATTCTAAAACCGTTTAGGTTATGTACACATGAATTTCATGCTATAAAAGCTTTGTATTTTGAACCATTGAGGAAAAGGAAAATAGGTGTCTATTGCCCTCTGCAAAGACCAATGCAAATTTCCTTGGCTAGATCACTATGCCCAGATCAAACATACAAATATTACTTAGTTTTAAAAGGTGTCCGACGTGAGCATGAATCTCACACCACTTCCTTTTTTCTAAATTGGATTGCTGACCAACCTGAGTTTAATCTCCCAGGTCAAAATAATAAAGTTTTTACCACACACACTTATGCGTTTTTGACTGACATAACATACAACACTAAAAAAGTGCTGGATGCAACTTGCCTAGAATGGACATGTCCTTTTTTCATTTCTAATCCTATTCTGACTACCTATGACCCACATGAGGTTATAATAGATTTGGAAAACATGTTAATGGAATCTCCTATTTTTCTATCTAATCAAGAGATTACCACATTTTTGCCCACTAGCAATTTTTGGAAAAATACTACTCAAAATTATCCAAGAAAAGTTAAATGCGAAAATGGAGAAACTGCTTATGAAATTTTGGCACAAGAACCAAACAGTCAGCAAATTCATGTTTTAAGAGTTCAGAACAGTTTAAATAACTGTCAAATACCTATATACCTTAGCACTCCAAGTTACCAAGTAATAGGAATTATTACTACTATTACAAAAGAACAACTTCGCCAAGCTAAAATAAATAGAGATTTAGCTGACGAAGAACGCTGCACTTGGGAAAATGTCATGAGTTACTATCCCTACAGAGTAACATACAAACCACAATCCTATCTCATAAAATATAGGAAAACCCTACTGCAAGTTGAAATGATTAATGAGAAACAAAATTGAGTTATTTTAACTAAAAATATTTTATTTTGTCAATAAAAACTTTGGAAAAAATTATTGACGAATTTTCAAAAATTTTGTAATTATATATTTCAAATATTACAGCAATTTTATTTCACCAAATGTTTGAAAGGAATTTTTTTTTTAATACAATTATAAAAAATTAAAAACAAAAAGGACTGGTTAAAAACCATAATTAATCTTTCTTTGCAAATAATTATTCTTGTAAAAAGATAAAAAGATTGATCCAATTAACGTTAACATTGGTTTATTTTGAAAATTTTTCTTATTTTTCTTAAATAAACTATTGTTACAAATTATTGTTTTACATAACTAATGCTTACATATTTTGGTCAAATCGATGGCGTCACAATTTCCAAACGAGTCCATAACGAACGACCTAAGAAAACAAAAAATAATGTAAGAATTATTTTAAATTTTTTGTTGTCAATTTTATAAATTTTTTAGTGTTAATTAACAAAAAACTACCGATTAACATTGAGAAATTTTTTATCCTCTTTTCAAGAAAATAAAAATTATATTCTTAATATAAATTTATTCCTTGAACTTTCAAGATGACTTAAAACAAATCAATTATACACAACATTAAAAATAAATGTTTTACTGTGTTATAAAAAATTACAAATGTATTTTTTCACTTTTTTAGGCTTTAAAGAGCAAATTAATACATTATAAAAGGAAAAATTTTCCAATTAATTTTCCTTTTCTATTCCAATTCAAATTGTTAAAGCCAGATTACATAATCAATTTCATTCCGGGGGGTAGAACTTAAAAATTGCATTTAATTAATTGTTCTTTTGGAATAAAATTTATTATGGTAAATCTAACCTGTAAATAAATAAGTTTCAATATCAAGTTAATTGAGTTAATATATACTCACTTAATTAAATTTTTTTTTAATTAATAAAATTTTACTTGTATATCCTACAAGAAATAATAATGAATTGCAAGTTGTAAACAGCAATATTTTAAGTACAGATTTAAGGCAAATATTAGGCAAATGCTAAATTTTGTAAGCAAGCATAGTTATAACAATGTTGTAAAATCAATAAGTACAATTGAAATCAAGGTATAAAAATAACTTACATGCCTATTCCTCATACTGCCGATGATCCCGCAGAAACTTCTCTGTTCTCAAGGAAGATAGCAGAGAAATTATAACGCAAACTGTCATTCCGACCGCCCAGATCAGCACCAATACTTTGCACCACCACCGGCAGCTACAGCAGCCACACATTATGATCCAGACGACGCTCGACGTTACGGCAACAAACAGTATCTCCTTCAGCATTGAACTAAGAAATGTTGAACTTGAACTTCAGCTCTGAAAACGGAGCGCAACAGCTGATTGTGTTTGTGGAAAAAATAATTAATAAGTATTGCCATCTAGTGCCGAAAAAATTAATCAAAAATATTAACATGGAAGAAAATTATAACAGTGATGTTAGAATAAATAGAATGGCTGATAGACTGAGTGAAAATATAGAAAAAACTGAATTCATCAGTAAAATTGACAATATCATTACAACAGAATTAAAATTGTTACTGGAAAAACTTACTAACATGGAAGAATTGTGTCAAAACTGCCGACAAACACTTAGGGAATTGACAGTGAAATATGAAACCAGGACAGACTAGGAAATGGTATATATTGTGTTTTCTAAACTTAATTAACAGTGTGAAATAAGTTTTAAGAAAGTCTAAGATTAACAAAAATGTCAGAAACCTATCAATCATTCAGCTTAGAAGAAATAAAGTCAGTAATTATTGATGTAAATGAACCAGACATTGGATTTTTCTCAAAAAAGTTTTCCAAATGCTTATTAATAGGATTTTCAATTTTTTTTATACTACTCTCATATAGAATTTTATCAAAATGCCATTAGAAATAAAGTGTGTTCTTGAGCATGAGGCTATCCTACCCTCTAGAAAAACACCAGATTCTGCAGGATATGACCTGTATAGCACTAGTGAAATCTTATTACCACCAAATAAACATGTGATGGTAACCACAGGAGTACATCTAGCCATACCAGAAGGCTATTATGCTCAAATACTAGGGAAAAGCTCTTTAGCCTTAAAATATGGTGTGAACCCTTTAGGAGGAGTAATAGACTCTGGCTACATTCATGAGATAGTAGTCATATTAATGAATTTGGGTAGATTTAATTACAAAATAAATATTGGGGATCCTATTGCACAGTTTATAGTGTTACCATGCCCATCAGTAAATTTTGTTTTAGTTTCTGAACTAGACTATACTGACAGAAGTAATGACCCACCTTTGACTATGAATTAAAGTTAACCTTTTTCTCTACCAGATTCCAAGTTTTAATGTGAGTAAACTAAAATTTTATCATATTTATAGTTTACATTAAGGAGGGGATAATGTTGGGATCTGGGTCGACCGTTAAATAAAAAAGGTTAATTTATATTGAAAACCTTAAACTTCTAAATCCTGTCTGATTCATAATGTAATAATTACTACATAAGGAAAATCAAATAATAGAAAATATCTAATTATGAGGGTTTTAAATATTTAATCTCAGATATTTTTTGGATGATTTAGATTTGAGGGATTTATAAAAAATATTCATGCATTTTGAATTGTGGTGTGATAGTATGCACACTCTAATATCATCTCATAGATGGTATACTATTTATTGTTAATAAGTCAAATGTATGTTATTCTATAAAGACCACATATATTTAACAGTGGCTTTTAGGGGTTCTAATAAGATGTAAGATTAAAAAATATTCATGCATTTTGAATTGTGGTGTGATAGTATGCACACTCTAATATCATCTTATAGATGGTGTACTGTTTATATTGTTAATAAGTCAAATGTGTGTTATTTTATCAAAATCACATGTATTTGACAGTGGCTTTTAAGGGCTCCAATAAGATGCAGGACTAAACAATATTTACTCGTTTTCAGTCAGAAAGACATAAAAAGCCACTACCTTGGGCCATCTAGACTATAGCTATATAAATGAAAATAAAACAGGAACAACCAGCAAACCCTATCTAAACAGGAAATGGCATGTATATCATTGTTTGGGTTGTTTTCAGAATTTTGGTATAGATTACCTCTGACTTCAGTGACATTTGAGTTAAGGAAAATTGAGAAAACAAAATCAGTTCTCATAAGATCTGGAAAACTCGCGGTGTCCTGAATTCCCGAGAACGGGAATTCAGGAGAGGCTTTTAGAAAAACATTTTTATACCTTGTGAAATTGTTTGTATAAGCCTTATGGACTTATAAAATTGTACTTATAAATTGTGTAATTTGCTTTAATTAAATATTAAAGTAAATAATTGTTTAAAAAATAAATTGTACTTATAAATTGTGTAATTTGCTTTAATTAAATATTAAAGTAAATAATTGTTTAAAAAATAAATTGTACTTATAAATTGTGTAATTTGCTTTAATTAAATATTAAAGTAAATAATTGTTTAAAAAATAAATTGTACTTATAAATTATGTAATTTGCTTAAAATAATTGTACTACTTGACATTAAAATAAACTTTAATAAACTATTAAAGTAAAAATAACAGAACTGTTTGGTTAATTTATTAACTAAATATACAACAATTTACTCAAATCATTTGAATGATTCCGCCAATCATTACCAGCGAATATCCTTTAGAAACTTTAAAGTTCAGTCTAATCTCCCAAAGGCTAGACTAAAAGAAAGGGTTTAAGTGTGGCTAAATAATAATAAATGGTGCCGGATAGCCAACTACCCTTGATTTCAGTCTAGGAACATAAATTGGAACCGGATGTCTAGCGCATAATTCTACAAGTCAGATCACAACCTAGGTATTTTACATATTACCTAAAACCGGTTTTTAACACTGGTGCCTAGATCCGCAAAACCAGATTTATAACATTGAGGCCGAAAATACGGGATGATTGCGGAGTCCAGAATGCATCGTCAAGTCATGCAGAGAAGCGAAATGGGTAACTAAAATGTTTTTTTTTTAAAAATAAATAATAATCATTAAAATCGTGTGTATTGTAATAATCATTTAAGGGTAATTAAAAATAATGGATATGGTATATTATTGGTATTGCAACAAATATTGTTGTAACACAGATTCTGAATATGTATGGAATTTTGAAGTTGATGAAAACTAAAAAATTAAGTAAAAAGAAATGTCAGGTATTAGCGACATAAAACAGTATAAAAAGAAATGTCAGGTATTAGCGACATAAAACAGTATAAAAAGAAATGTCAGGTATTAGCGACATAAAATAAATGAACAATAAGGTAAATGATAAATCGAAAATATTAAGGTTAGGGGCTTCAAACAAAAGTATGAGTTTGAAAATTGAACAAAAATGAATATAAAAAGTTGTAAAAGGTTTTTCAGAAATTTAAAGGTATCACTAAAGAAATTTCAGGTTAGGAAGTTTTTGGAAAACAAAAATTGTGAAAGTATGAAATTAATTGTAAAATGATAAATGTAAAAGACTACAAGACTACAATGAAGCAATCGACAGATGATTGGTTATATACAGTTTATTTGAATTGATATGATTAAACAACTTTACCAAAAAGTGTTTGAAAAGTGTCATATCGTCCAGATAAATAGTATAGTAAAATCACACAAAAGAGGACAGCGAAATTAATTCAATGAAGGTAATAAATAAAAGGTTTGTATGCAAGGTAATAATTAGAATCTATAATATACTCAGCAGGAAAATTATGTTTATGTGGAATAGGGTGCTGGCCTATAGAAAGTATTGTTGAATTAAAATTGAGAGGAAAAAATAAAAAATAAGTTCAATAGAGGGTTCTTACAAAAGGTATAGATAAAAATTATTGAAAAAGACTAGGATAGTTACAAGTGGTAAATATTGGAAAATCATAAAAGATAATTGACAGGGAAGAGTCAATATACAAAATTAAATGAGAATTTTATCCTGGCAATTTATGTCTACACTAGAAAGTTGTAAACTATACAGGGGAGTAGTCAGAGATAGACTAGATAAAGCTCAAATGAAATTAGAAACATTGATTCATAATCAGGATTGTATAACAGTATGCTTAGAGACACTTTTGGTAAAAAATGAAATATGGTTACTGCAAAATATGCTAAAAGATGTGAATGTGAGAGTCCAGTTTTTAGAACTGATAGACAGTCAAGCGTCAAAAAATCCGATTAAAATCCGTCCTCCGAGGTATTGGGAAAGAAGAAAATATACTACTTGGGTTAGAAAATAATTACCGATTATGACAAATTGAATATGACAAATTGAAAAAAAAAATAATTACGAAAAATGGAACAAATTTTAGATCAAAGGCTTAGTCAATTCATAGACAAACATTGTACTGAAGGAGAAGATAAGGTGTCCATACACCAGGAATTTAAAAATTATGTGTATGCAAGTTACAATAAGGACAAAATGTGTAAAATATTAGAAGGCAATCTCTCTAGTAATATGTTAAATGGTATAGATAAAGTGCTGATTGTGGTACTGTTAGAAACCATAAAAGGGGGGTTTATTTAAAAAACCATTGCAAAATAAAAGTTAGATAATGACCGATTGTGACAAACCAATAGTGACAGATTGATAAAAATAATTGTGAAAATGGAAAAGCTTTTTGATGAAAAGCTTCACCATTATGTAAATGAACATTGTACAATTGAAGAAAACAAAGCAGTTATATTTGAAAAATATAAGGACCATGTGTTATCCAATGTCAATATAGTTATAATGTGCAAAATTTTGGAAGGTGACCTCCCAAGGAGTTTGTTAACAGAATTGGATAAAATATTGATTGCCGTAATGGTAGAGACTATAAAGGAAATGAAACAAAATTAAGGCCATTCAATGCAAACACAGAAAGCGATTTGAAAAAAAAAAGGTATGAAACTTTGATAATAATATAATTATGAATCAAAGGGAACTTTTAGATAACCATAAACGAATTTTATCAATGGAAAAGCTTCTTGAATGGAATTTAAAAGATTTACAAAATAAGTTTGGGGAAAAATTACTTATAGGGTCATATATTAGTGAACAGATTGAACTCAAAATTTGGCAAGCTAAAGAGGACTTATTACAATTTAGAATTGGGGTTCTATGTCAAACAAGACATTATGAATGTGTAAATAACCATGTTATACTTGACAGATTTATTGACTATTAAAAACAAAAGATAATGTTAATAAATACTTGCTTAGGAATTGATCTGTTTTTAGGAAATTTATGGACATTTGAACAGGACTTGAAATACAAATTATGGTTATTAAATCAATTTAGTCGAATAATAAAATGCAAAATTCAGAAACAAAAAATTTGCATGTCTATTGAGGGAATTCGTATAATGATTAGTCTTATTCAAGTGTGGCAAAAAGTTTGTGTTTAGATTACCAAGATAATGGCTGAAGCAAATATTTCTGGAATGTCAAATAATTTCGAATACACTAAAGTTGAACATGATTTGAGACAAAAAATACACGATCTGACCATAGATATGAAAAATTGTCGTACACTAGAGGCAAAAAATGAAATTCAACGTCTTATTACAGTGAATATATCTATTTTTAACATGTTTTTAGACAAGAGAGTAAGAGATTCCGAAAGAGCTAATGCTTTAGATCTGGATAAGTTAACAACAGAAGAGTCAAATTTTAAATTCTCATGAAAATTGAAATTTGGACAAGATATTAAAAACCTAAATATGTCACTATACTACAATTATGCTTATGTTTTGGGTATGCGAATTGCTTGTAAGTATGCGCTTTCAGAATTAAAAATTACGCATAAAAAATTAATGTCACGATCACAGTTAAGGGACAGACTAATTAATGCTACTGTAATAAACGTACTAAATGAGGAAATTATAAAGACAGAAATGGAATTTGCTGGACTTAATTTCAGAATCAATCAACTTGAATATGAATTAGGTTTGATTCCTGGTGAACAGAGAGACTAATGGCGACAAAACCCGATTTGACTAAAATGGATATTAAACAATTTTATAAACTAAGGCTAGTGTCAGAAAATTTAAATATTGTGGCAAGAGATCATCTATTATGTTCAAATGAATTTAAAAATAAAACACAACTGTTGTTTAAACAAATGAGGGGACTATTGAACTTATCCAAGAAAGATTTTTCTATAGATAATGAAATTGATTTATTGGATAAAGAAGTTCAAAAACTGAACCAAGAATTGAAAGCGATACAAAACATTTCTAAGATTAAGTAAATAAAATAACGAATCATGTCTACTTATGCAGAAAAGGTCAAAAAACATGTGGAGAAGTTACCTCAGCATAACAATGTTTTACATATGATAACTCCAGCTACACGTGTAGTAATTTATGAAACTTTTGAGTCACTTATTGCTAAATTTGTTGCTGAAAAACTAAAACCCGAAGATGCCAAAAGAACTGAACGATGGATTAAAGAGTCATTTGAGTTTAACAATTCTATTCAGAAAATCACCAAAGTTATAAAAGGCAACAATGATGTTAGGCTAATAACTTCAGAAAAATTGTATTTAAAGGCTTTACATTTAGTAAATCCCTTTTTGATGATACAAAATAAATTGACTTTAGATAGAATGTTCATGACAGAATACTCTTTGTTTGCATCTGAATACTCTATTTCACTATAATGGCGAGTACAACAAAAGGAGTGAGTGTCTTTCAAAAAAGTCATTTTTTCGAACGAATAAGCTCTGAATCCGCCAGAAAGGTAAAAGAAATTCATGCTGAGTTAATAAAAAATTGTACTTGGGAAAGCTTACAATACCCATTTTACATTAACGGGGAAAAATATTATGCTTATAGTCCAATTAGAGCTAGAGGTTCTTATAACCTAATTACTAAAGTAATTGAAGGGGATGACACTAACATTAACTTACTTTTGACTGAGAAATTGTATCTTACTGCATTACTGAGAGTTGATCCATATATAGCTATAAATGGTGTTGATTCAGATAAAAAATTGATCGATAGGGACAAAATTGAATATTTGACACAAAAAGCTAAGAAAACTCATTAAGAAAATGTCGGCAGAATATTATGAATTGTTGAAACAAGCGTTTACTGTCCGATTGAGAGATTTAAATTTGCAAAATGAAAATTTAGAAAATAATTCCTGTTGGAGAAGGTCTAAAGCGCAAAAAAGGCTATATTTAAATTGCAAAATTAAACAAGTAACTAACATTCTGGAGAACATTGAATTGAATTTAAAGATAATGAAACATCTTGGTAAACATTGAATTATTGGCTAAACTTAAAATGGTAGATTTTGCAATTTCAGATATAATGTTTGCTAGATACAGTCTGTATATGGATTTAAATAATCTACATAGAAGATATCATGAAACTAGTGCCATGCCAATAAGCCACAGGAGGACTGTTTTAATTCACTATATCATCAGTATGATACTTATGAGAAAAAATGCTATCAAAAAATTGACAAAAAGACTTAAAATAAATCGACAAATTCCATATTTTGTTTAAACAATGACAACTGATATGTTTAATCGTAAACACTGGTTAGATCTCATTATTAAAGGATATGAAGAAATCTTGGTGGATATGAATATGAATGATTTTCCTGAATTTTTACAGAAATATAAAAAATACCGAGCAGAACGGGCATCATTATCACACCAAATAGCTTTTTATTATACTATAAATTATCAGGCAATAGTAAATAATGAAATTGATCAGAGTAAACATTTTATGTACAAAGAATTAATGTTTTATCATAGACAGATTACTAAAATAGAAGCTAAAATTGTGGACACCATAGAGCAAGCTTTATTAATGTGATCATGAATGACTTAGAAACTTTACTTTCTGAAAGACGAATTTTAAGAATTTTGTGGAATTACAAAAAAGAATGGTTAATTAGAACTGATTCTCCACTAACCTATGATGTCAAGCAAAATATAGAAAAACTATATAACGAAATTGTCAAAATTGATAAGAAAATTGCAGACTATATTGAGCGAGCTAACCTTACTATATACACAAAAGGGGGTACTGAAATTAAGTTGAATGGCAATAATTTTATGAATTGATACAGGGAAAAATCAAACCATTATTGTATAACAATTACTTCAAAAACCTGAATGAAGGTAATAAACCACAAGGGGCGATAAAATTGACCACTGAGTTCATAAAAATTAATGGGGTTCTAAAAAATTAGAAGTTGACAGCAAATAAGTAATAAAAAGTTATGAGGATGAGAAAATCAAAAAAGGTGATAATGTTGATTAAATAAAACTTCCAATCAGACGAGGAATATTGTTGAGCTCTTTTTATTGGTTCATGGGAAAAATAAGACAAAACCTGAAACTGTTGAATTTTCTCTTGGCAAAAATAAAATTAAAACTTAGAAATGAGATTGTGTGAAATGACTAATTTTGCTGATTAAAAGTTGGTGAAAATTTAAAACTTTTTGAGATCAATTGAAAAAGTGTAATAATGATAACATTAAAAACTCGATTAAGGTTAAAAATGATAGAATTTTGATTAAGTGAATTTATATAAAGTGATCGATTAATGACTGAAACAGTAAGGTTGGGACAATCCTGTTATATTCGAACAAAACTGACAACCGTGACAGAGGAACAAAGAGGTAGGATAATTGAATGTTTTAAAATTCGAGTAAGAATACATTTATGCGAACAATCTTTACTTAGTAGTTATGAAGAACACAATCTGTATGAAACAATATGTGAACACACCTTAACAGAGGGTCGAATTGAACAAATGTTGCAAGAAATTGTAAGAAAAGAAATTAATACATCTCATTTGGATATAGGCTGTAAAATCTTAAAGAAACTTTTGTGTACTATTGTACGAGACAGAAGAAAAATCAGAATTGAACAATTTAGGGCTTTTAAACTGTATGTTAAGCAAATGAATCGGTTGTATGCTGGGAATAAAAAATATTATCATTATAGATAAACTAGTTGAATTGAAATGAATGCGGATAGAATTTTGATGGGAAAAAATGAATTTAACTATTTGATAGAAAAACTTTGTCAATTGAACGATAATCAAGCTCAAGCACTTAAAAACAGATTTCAAGAAGTAATAAAGGTCAACATTTATGAAATTCAACCTCATCTTTCTATTGGGGAATCGAAATTAAAGACATCTGGGATAATAGATAGTGTTTATTCTCCTTCTCATTTTCAGAATATGCAATTCTTTTCTGATCATTCTATGATTACTTTAAGAAATTTGGGATACTGGGGATCTGTATGGCTGAGAGAGCTTAGAAATTACATGTTCGAGGGCGTTTATGCAAAAGACCGTTAATAATCAAAAGCTTTTGTCAAAATGTACACAAAACACTTTAATTCTGACAGGTTTATAGAATATATGGCAGAATATTTGTATGAGTTTGAATCTGATAAAAAACAACAAGTAAAAACAAGATTTGAGGCTAACATAAAAATTCAAATTCTTAAACAAGAAAATAACCTTAATGAGGACGAGTTAAATGCTGGAGTTAAAAACTGGGTAGATAAAGTCATTCTTTATGAGAACTTTCAAGTTATCATGATGTATGCTGATTTTGACATACTAAATTCTCAAGTTTTGGGTCCTATGAACACGGTTTGGGTAGAAACGCTATTCGAATATATGGCAAACTTTGAAGAGTAATTAAAAATAAAATAAGAGATTAAAACTGGGTGATACAAATTAATAACACATTTGGGAATACTTATTGTAATTCAAAATGGAACCAATGTATTTTCAAACTGATTTATTTGTGGAATGTATGGAAGAATATTTTAACTTTACACTGATTCAAAAACAACAATTAGCAGATCGATTTGTCCTAGAGTTATACAGACAGATATCATTGTGTAACAAACATTTGTCTGAGGGAGAAATCCAAATTAGAACAAATAATCTTGCAACTGAGGTTTGTAATGGGGTAAATTTGCACATAATACAAATGCATGCTAAAAGTGATATGTTGAATTCTGAAGCATTGGGGTTTGTTAATACAATTTGGGTGAAAAATCTCTTTGATTATATCCAATGTAGAACTAGTTAATAACATTTGACAACTGAATAAAAGAAATTTAAACATTTTTGAAGGAATCTAGAAAATGGAAGAAGTAATGTATGAAGTAGTTTTTGATGTTGACGAATTTGAAAGCTGTATGTTTAAATTTTTCTGTCTTAACAAGGGCCAAAGAGATGAATTAAAAAGTAAATTTGCTGAAAATTTGATAACATGGTTATATTATTATTGTCCGGGTATACAGATTAATGAACAACAAGATGTAATAAATAATTGTTTGAGTAAGGTCTATACAATAGAAAATTTTCAATTAATACAACATTATGCAGAACTTGAATGTCTCACTACATTGAATTTAGGTCTTGAAAACTCCATTTGGGTGAAAAGTCTTATTGATTATATCTCAGGGGGAGAAGGTACTTATGAAGCAATTTAGAAATATTTTGTTATTAAAGTTAGGATTAAATGACATGGGAATTTACAGAGGATTAATGACCACAGATAATCTGACCGACTTGGTAGCGCAATTCGCTTATGTCACTGACTGTCAAAAACAAAACCTTCGAAAGGAATTAGGACGTGAGTTGCGATTATGGGTTACGTCAACTAATCACGGTAATCTAAATAAGAAAGACATATTGAGACAAATGAATGAATGTATAGTCGAGATTCGTAAAAAAATAATTATGGGTTTAAGATTGCATAGAACAGAACCTCAGATTTTGACACATGAAATGTTAGGACCTGTGACTTGCATGTTTGTAAAAGTATTGGCGAATTTTGTTGAGCAGGTTAATGATTTAACACATAGTAACTCTGAAAATCATTAGAAAAGTTTAAACGATAAATGAAAATGACTGCTATTGTAGACCTAGATGAAATTATTATGACTCATGATGAACTTAATGAATTAATGATTAAATATTATCGACTTAATGACGAACAATCTAAGGAACTGAAATTAAGATTTAAATCTAAATTGCGGGACTGGATTATAAATCATCCTACTGAAATAGAATATTACTTGGGAGAAGTACAGGCTATGATAAGCATGGAAGTATTGCAGGTTTTTGTTGAACACCGACCTTTGACTCTAAAAAATGTAGGACCATTGAATTGTGCATGGATGACAGAACTCAAAAACTATACCAAGGAATTAGAAGATTCTGGCATAACAATTACTTGAATAAGATAAAACTGAATTTGACAATTTAATGAAAAGTGACAAACATAATTTAAAAATGGAAACAATTGCCGTTGTAATGTCAGCAGAACTTTTTGACGAAATAATGACCAAATTTCGTAATTTTGACTTAAATGAAGAACAAGAATTAAGAACTAATTTTATGGAAAAACTAAGAACACAATTTTGTACCGGAAGTGGCATAACTCCTATAGAGGTAGAGACTCAAACATTGAAACAGTTTAATGAGGTTTACACACCATTGAATTTTGCATTAATGCAAGTGTATGCCGATTTTCAGTCTTTAACTTTTAAGAATTTAGGACCTTTAAACTGTTTATGGCTGCAAGAATTACATGACACTGTTAAAAGGCTTTATCCGCCTAATAGTCCGATTTTGTAAGAATGACTTGATTAAGAGAAACACACTAATTACTGAAAATGATTAATAAAGCTGAAAAAATGACAATGACTGAATTTAATTATTTATTGGAAAACTATTATAACTTAGACAAAGAGCAGAAAGAAGAACTGAAACTTAAATTTACTAGAAATTTGAAGGATAGAAATTGGCTATATAGAAGACATCCTACTATAGACAAAATTGAGAAAGAAACCGCTAAGCAAATAAATGAAGTATATTCAGAAATGAATTTTACAATTATGAGAACTTGTGCTGAATATGATGGATTAACCATAAAAAACCTAGGGTCATTGAATTATATATGGCTTCAAGAGCTCAGAAACTATCTGGTAGAATTGTACAGTTCAATGATAATTAGTTAAATAAAGGATACAGTAAATATACAGAAATTTTGAACAAAAAATGGAATCTGAATGTATAAGTCCATTAGAATTTCAAGACTCAATGAAAAATTATTACCGATTCTGTCCAGTTCAAAAACAAGAGTTAATGCTTAGATTTATAAGGAAACTTGAAAAACAAGTATTATCTAAATATCAGGATATATCTAATGAAGACTTGCAAGAAAGTATTGAATATTGTACTGTTTGTGTCTATAGGAAACAAAATTATGACGCTATGTTTTCTTTTGCATATTGTGACGAATTTACTATTGGTAATCTGGGGGTAATTAATTGCATTTGGCTTAGACAACTTTTCAATTATGTATCCGAGTTGCGGAAAAATGGAGAAGTTAATTAAAAAAAAAAATATGGATTTGAACAATAATGTATTTGTATTGAGTTCGGCAAATTGTTTGAGGGATTTTTATGGAATATTGAGTGAGGAACAAAAACAAGTATTAAAATTTAGATTTATTATGTATCTTGATGCTAAATACTATGAGGGAAAATACATACCCACCAAGGAACAATACTACAAAGATATATCTTGTGTTTATACTGAACAAAATTTTAATCGCATGCAACAATGCTTAAATTCTGGTAAGTTTATGGAGCCACATGTTAATGTATTTAGTATAATCTGGTTACACATATTTCGCAGTTATTTAAATGATTTAGGACTATTATTGCAACAACAATAATAAAAATGGAATTAAAAAGTGAGTTTGGGGCTTTACTGCCAAAAAACTATGTGAAACAGACATATAATCTGCTTACAGCACAACAGAAAGTAAAATTAGATGAAGAATTCGTAATAAAATTAAAAGAAAGATATTCAAATATACAAAAATCATTATCTGAAAGTGAAATTCAAGAAATAAAAGAAAATATTTACACTCAGCAAAATTTTGAAAATATACAACATCATTTAACTATGGGCTCAATTACCATAGATAACATAGGCTATGACAGTCATTTGTGGTTTCAAGTATTTCTGGAATATCTGTTTGATTTATATCTAATAGGGCAAATAGACTTAACTAATGTAGTATACGAATGAAAAATTAAAATTTTAAAAAATGGAAAATAGCCATCTAATGGTGATAACGCAAACTCAGCACTGTATTAAGGGAATGCATGAAACACTTACTCCTACTCAGAAACTCCAATTAAGAACTCGGTTTGTAAATGAATTAACTAAAAGATATCAAGAAGGTGATTGTATGCCAAGTCAAAAAGAGTTTGAAACTGATATAAATAGTGTTTACACAAATGAAAGTTTCGAAAAAATGGAAACATGTTTGAATTCAAATAAATTAAATGCTCACAGCATGGGAATCATTAATTTGTTGTGGTTTGAAGAACTTTTAGATTTCATATATGAACTATGTAATGAAGGGAATCTGGAAATAAACCTTAATCTAGATATAGACCTAATAATTTGAAACATGGCTGAAAAAACATTATGTGACTATGGTGTACCTTGCTGCAGGCACAGCGATTTTATAAAAACTTTGTTTAAATCGTTTACAGGCGAACAAAAATCTCAATTACATACAGAATTTGTCAGCAGAATGATAGCTAAAAATAAGTCACAAGATATCACACCAGCAAGGCATAAATTCAAAAAAGATATAAACAGTGTTTATAAAGAAGGGAATTTAGATAAAATGCAATATTATTTGAACAAAGGGACATTAGGGGAAGAAAGTGTAGGATCTATGAGTCTAATTTGGTTTGAAACATTAATGGATTGTTCGTATGAAATAACTCAAAAAGGAAAATTGATGTCATTTAGTCAGAATTCAACAACAGAAAAACATAAAAATATAAGGAAAGAATAAAAAATTATCAATGTGGCCAGAACGACCAGTTCAATTGGTGCAGTTCACTGTGTTTGCTCTAGCAACCATTTTGATTTTGACAGCCATTTTGGTGGTATGGCATTTAATATATTATCAAATAATACTTTGAACAAGAAAAAGTTGCATTATAAGGAAAGAAAATGATTAACGCAAAAAGCTTAAGTGATGCTGTAAACAAAAATCGAGCAGAAAATATTGAATTGTATCCAATAAGAACTTATACAGAAATAAATGAAAATGTTAGACCTGTCACAAATGGATCAGAAAATGGTTATGAATCTATTGATTTGAATCTTCCTGACCCACCAGATGATTTGCAAGAAACAAACCGATATGAGTTAGATGAAATTGAAATATTATTAATACAAGCTTTGGTATTATTATGCACGATTTTGGCCTTGTTATTGTTCTTTTTTGTGGTGTATAATGTTTTGGAAGACCGCTCTTCAACTCAGCAATTTTATAAGAAATATCCGATATTAAGAAAAAACTTTACAAATATTATGCAAAATGTCGTCAAAAGTACTATAAAGACAAACCAATAATGAATGAGTCAGAATTTAATAGAAATTCAACCATTGAATTCGAATTAAAAGAATTTGAGAATTGTTTGCAAAATTGTGGTTTAAAAACATTGGAGTCAACAGATATCATAATTGAAGAAATCGAAATTCAGAATTTAGAATTACAAAGTTTCGAGTATACCAATTTGGAAGAAAAAGATACTGAAGAAATTGATTTAGAATTATTGAAATATATGTCTGAATGTATGGAATTGGGGTCAATAAATTCTGATTTTGGGGTAATGAGTTCTGAAAATGAAGAAAATGATATTGCAGAAATTTTGGAAAAGGAATTCAAGGATTTCGATTTTCTAGATTTAGAATTTGCAGATGTTGATATATCCAGTTTTGATTTAGCTGAAATAGATCTAAGAGAATTTGATTGTTTTGATATTGAAATTGAAAATTAAAACCTGACTGTGACTAAAAGATAAACACTAAATAATTGACAAAATGGCGTCTAACAAAGAAGAAAATAATGATGAGGAATTTGAAAAAGAGGAAACTGATAAAGAAAATACCACTGAAGAAGATTCTAAAATTGAAACCATTGTGTTAAAAAAGTTACAAGTAATGCAGGAAGAGATAGATAAAATGGAAAAACGTCAAAAACAGTTGGATGAAGTAAAAAATTTAATTGTTTTAGAAGAATCTGAAATGGAAGCCAATAAAAATAACATAGAAACTGACACAAGTGAGATAATGAAATTACCTATTTTTACCAAAAAACTTGAAGAGCTTAGTGAAAAAGTTAGACTCGAATATGAACGGCAATTAAGAATTAAAACTAATGAGCGAATATTTTCTAAGAAAAATAAAAAGGTGGTTTCAAATTCACCAAAATCATGGCATAGTACACCAAATATTAAGGGTTCTAGACTTAGACCAGGGCTTTCTGAAAGTACGATCTATGACGATCAAGACGATGAAGATGAACAAAATTTTGCTGAAAGTATGCTTTTAACGAATAGATTAGTCAGTCCATCTAATATAATAGCAGCACATAATGGAAATGGTGATGATAGAGAAGATGATCTTTTTGAACCAAAAAGAATGAAAGGGGTTATGACAGAAGCTTATCTAATACGTTCTTATAGGGGGTCTGAGGATAGCTTAGAAAATTTTGAAAGTGATTTGAATAATACAGCAGAAATTTGTAGTTGGCGAAATAATCAAAAAACTTATGTGGCAAAAAATAAATTAGCTGGTGAAGCTTTGAAGTTCAAAAGTACCTCTAGAGATTTGAGAGATTCCCAAGATTTTGATGAAGTTTTAAAGTTATTAAGGGATAGATTTGAACCAAAAGTTAGTGTCCATACTTTGATAAATCAAATTCAAACTTGTAGACAAAAACCTGATGAGAATATAGCTGAATTTGCTGCTAGACTAAAAGCTATAGGTTATAAATTAGCTGACATTCCTGACAGTAGAGGAGCTGAAGAAGCTGCTGCTCAGCATACACTGAGCGCATTTTTAAATAATTTATATGACTTTCATATTAGATTAGCAGTATTAAAAAGAGAACCAACAGATATAAGGGAAGCTGTAGACTATGCTATGAAAGAAGAGCAATTTGCTAATAATGCTAAACAGTCAAGAAAAAACTATAATTCTAGCCTAGTACCTACCGAAGACGAACCACAGAATGAAACAGAAGAAAATTTATCCACAGAAACGAGATTTCAAGATATGGTAAATATAGCAATACAAACGATTAAAAAAGAAACTAAAACAAATGATGAAAAATGGAATAAAAGGGCTGAAGAATTTAAACAAAATGCCGAACTAAATAAACAGAAAAATGACCAATTTAGACAAGATTTTGAGAAAAAATTTGAATTAAAAGAAGATAATTATCAAAAATTAGCTAGGTTTAATCAGAATAATTATGGCAATAAAATGAATAACGATCCACGAGATGTAAATATTGAATGTTATCTGTGTGGAAAAAGAGGACACAGAAGAAGAGATTGTAATTATTGCACTTATTGTAAAAAGGGACCTCATAAAGCTGAAGAATGTCGTCTCAGAATAAGAAATGAAAGAGAGGGGATATATGGTGGGAATAATGAAACAAGGGCAGGAGTTGGACGTTATCCGATTGTTCCATACGGCCAAAATGCTTGGTCGCATGCGCAACCGATTGGACCTCCAGGAATTCCGCCTACAGGATGGCATAATCCGCCATCTTGGCAGAATTCATCTGGATGGCAGGGTCCGCCCAGATGGCCTAATCCGCCTAATAATCCACCATACTCGGTTGGTAATGATGGACAAAGTCATAGTACCTATCCAAGTCCATCAAACAAATTGCCAATCGAGTATAACGCCTCACCTCAAACAAAAAATCATTCATGACCAAAAAACGAAATTGAACCGAATAGCAAATTAAAAGATGACAAAATGATAACTGAAACAATAATAGCGACTGAAATAATTAATGCTGCTGAAATAGCAAATTTACATTCTGTACCGGTAATTAATGTAAAAATAGGGGGAATAAATGTGAATGCGTTGTTTGACACATGTAGCAGTTTAAGTTTGATAAAAAAGTCTGTGGTTGACAAAATGAAGAAAGTAAAAAATTACAGTCACGATTCTATAAGTCTAACTAGTATATCAGGTAGTAAGGTAGCAATTTCTAAAACTTGTGAGTTGGAATTAAAGATAGGGGAAAAATGTTTCAAACAAAAGTTTTTTGTTACAGATAGTCCCTGGGCTTTTGATTGTCCAGCTATAATAGGAATTGATATAATGAGGAAATTACAATTAGCTTATAATCCTGTAAATGAAACCGTTTATCAAGTGGGAGATACATGGAGTTTTAATACAGTAGAATCACACACACATTCTATGAATAATGCATTAACTATGTTGAGTTGTTCACTAATGACAGTAGATAATATGTACATTAAGCCCTTCACTGCTAAGAAAATCAAATTAAAAGTAAACTGGCCAGATAATGACCAACTGAAAGAGAATGAAGTGTTATATTTAACTCCTTCATATTATGTGTATAACAATTGTGCTGTAAATATGGAGAATGCTCTAGTTAAAGTTGTTAATGGCTGTATTAAGACCTATGTTCAAAATAAAAGCGATAAGGAAATTTTAATACCAAAAGGAAAATTGTTGGCTACTGTGACTAAAATTGAGGAAGAAAATGTTTGTTTAAAGGAATTTAATTGTCCTGATTGTGAATTTATTGAGAAATTTTTGTACAAAGAAAATGATATTGACATTGAAAAAGAAGCTGACAAAAAGGTGAAAGACTTGCATGACCAAATGAGAATTTTAGCTGTAATTAAAATACAAGAATGTAAAAAAGGCGATTGTAAAACCTATTTAGATATGAATGACCCAGCTGGAAAGGGGTTCGATGGAAAATTAAATACTTATAAAGCAAAACTAATTAATTCTGCTATATCGAAAAGAAATATGAAATTGAGACAAGGGTTAAAAGAGGAAAGAATTAAATTAATGACTGAAGCTAGAAAAAAATTGGAAGATATTCCGGATGCCGAAATAGATAAAAATGAGGAATTCATGTCGAGAGATGAAAAATTGTTAGCGAAAATTGATTTGAACCATTTGAATGAATATGAAAAAGAAAAGTTTGTTGAACTTGTCAAAAAACATTCACATGCCTTTGCGTTAAACAGCTCGGAAATGAGTTCGGTGCCTAATTATAAACACCGAATTGATACAAAAGACAATAAACCGATATGCAAAAAACCATATAGGGTACCACTGTCAGAAATAGAATTACAAAAATCTCATATTGATGAATATTTAGATGCCAATATAATAAAACTAAGTGAATCCGAATGGAGTAGTTGTTGTATTTTGGTAAAGAAAAAAGACGGAACTAGTCGATTGTGTGTAGATTATAGGGATCTGAATGCTATTACAACACCAGATGATTATCCTATGCCTAATGTAACTGAAATATTGAACCAATTGGGGGGAAATAGTTATTACACATGCTTAGACTGTTTTAGTGGGTTTCATAGCCTAAAAATTGCAGAAGAAGATATTGATAAATTGGCTTTTTCCACTGTATTCGGAAAGTATACATTTGTAAGAATGCCATTTGGGTTGAGAAATGCACCATCTGCATTTCAACGAGTAATGAATACAGTTTTGAAGGATAAAACCGATAAGAAAGTTTTTGTATACATGGATGACATAATAGTTATATCTCAAACACTTGAAGAACATTTAAAAGAGTTAGGGGAAATATTTGAATTACTGTATGACAATGGTCTCAGATTAAAACCATCAAAATGCGATTTTGCAAAAGATAAACTAAAATATTTAGGCCATATTATAAGTAAAGAGGGTATACTACCTAATGAAGATAAAATTAAAGCGATAAGAGATTTTCCGACTCCAGAAAATGTTAGTGATATACAATCCTTTTTGGGTTTGGTGGGCTATTATAGACGCTTTATTCCTAATTGTTCAGATTATAGTAAAAGCATGTCAAACTTGCTTAAAAAAGGCGTAGAATTTATATGGAATGATGAGTGCCAAAAATCATTTGAGTATTTTAAAGAAGTATTGACCTCTGATACTGTGTTAATGCACCCAGACCCTAATAAACGATTTTATCTGGCAACCGATGCATCTGATTATTGTGGGGGTGGCGTACTCATGCAAAAAGATGATGATGGGTATTTTAGACCAATATGGTATGTCAGTAAAAGTTTTACAGCTGCACAAAGAAATTATTTTACAACTGAAAAAGAACTGTTAGCATTATTGATATGTATAGAAGCATGTAGGTGTCTCCTTTATGGTAAAGCTTTTACAGTTTACACAGATCACTTAGCATTAAAATGGTTTTATAATTTCAAGGAACCTAATCAGAGACTGGTGAGATGGTCACATAAGTTGAGAGATTATGATATAGATGTGGTCCATAGACCTGGTAAAAAACATCAAGCTGCTGATTGTCTAAGTAGAAGTAGAAAAGGACAGGTAGATAGAATAAAGGAAGTTTGTCCAAATCCAAATGTGACTTTTTCTTATGATGAATTTTCAGAAAAACCAATTGTACAGGTAGAAATAGATTCACAACCTATTATAGCCGTTTTAAAACAAAAATCTGGTCAAGCTCAATTAGAAAAATTGCTGAAAGAACGAGAAGATACTAAAAAATTAGAAAAAGAATTTGGAATTTTGACAAATGACTCTTTTGTTATCGATTATACATGGAAAGATGTTTTGAAACAACAAAGAAGTTGTGAATGGTCAGCTGAAATTATTAACTATCTTGAAAAGAAAAATGAGGGAATTTTAGATGAAAACATTGAAAAACCTATTTCTATGAAGGGGTTAAATTTTTATTTGGAAGAAAGTGGCATTTTAAGACTAAAAACAGAAAATCATGGGAGACCAAGAGTCAGTGCGTTAGATAGATTAGTGGTAGCAGACCCAGCCTACCAAATACAGCTGATGTACCTACATCATGATACGATTTTCGGGGGTCATTTTGGGACAGAAAAAACCTTTGAGAGAATTAAAACTTCCTATTATTGGCCTAAAATGAGAATAGATATAGAGAATTATTGTAAGAGTTGTTTAATATGTCAGCAATTTAAGAATAAACCTACGGCTAAGAGATCTTTACAGCGAATGCCAACACCCACTAGACCTTGGCAGTTCACTTCATTAGATTTACATGGACCTATGCCACCAACGCATAAAGGAAATGTGTTTATTTTGGTATTTATTGACTATTTGACTAAATTTGTAGAGGCTATTCCATTGCCGAATAAAGAGGCAAAGACAGTGGCTAGGTGCTTCGTGGACAATATTATAACTAGATACTCATGTCCAGAGGTTTTATTATCAGATTTGGGAAAAGAATTTGTAGCAAAGGTATTTAGAGAGACATGTGAGATTTTGGGAATAAAAAGACTATACACAACAAGTTACCATCCACAAACTAATGGAATGGTAGAAAGAATGAATAGGACTCTTTCAGGGGTTTTGACACCATTTTTAAACGATTTTCAGAATAACTGGGATGATTTGCTTCCATTAGCTTTATGCTGCATTAGAAATTCAATTAATAAAACTACACATGAAACACCGTTTCATGCTTTATATTCATTTGATGCGAGAATGCCTTTTCAGACTATGACAGAACCTATTGTAAAGAAATATGATTTGGACACAAATTATACAAGTGAACTTTTAACTAGTCTTAAGTTAATGCATAAAAATGTGAATGAATCTATGATAAAAAGTAAAGAGTATAACGAAAAATACAGGGATAAAACTGCAAAAAATATACCGTTTGAAATTGGACAGTTAGTGTTGCTATATACTCCAACTACAAAAATAGGGGCTTCACCTAAATTAACTAAACAGAATAGGGGACCTTATAGAATTATTGACAAATTTGGGTCACACAATTTTCAAATAAGACACTGTGGGGATTTGGATGATATTCAAAAAGTTCATGCTCAGAGATTAAAACCGTATGTTAGTAGAAAGCCTTTTATAGCTCCAGATTTAGAACAGACTGTGGAAGTGCAGGTCATATTTGATAGTAGTAGTAGTGAGGAAGATGAAGAAAGCGAACCTATATATAATCCTATTACTGGTCTACCAGAGACAGATGATGAAAATTCTGAAATTATTGTCAAGCCAAAAAGGGTAAAAAAGATAATGGTAAATAAGTCTGGAATCACGAATAAGTCCAATGAAGGCACTGAATTAAGCCAAAAAACTGTTAGGACACCCATGTCTAATTCTAAGAAAAGTGTTGATTTTGATCTATCTCAAAATGAAATCATAGAATTTAATAATGAGAATGCAGAGATTCAGAATTTAGATGAAAATAATGTAATTAAAATTGATCAAGTTAATCAAACAGAAAACGTTGATGAGACAGATAATGAACCAGAAAATGACTTTAGTGAAAATGATTTTAATGACTCAGAAAGTAATGAAGAGGACTCATACACCGACCCGGATGAAATTTATGAAAAATCAGAAACTTTTAGGAAAACCTTGTCAAGGGATGTATCTTTAGAAAATAGTTCCGATGAAGAAACAATAAAAAACTTATCAGAAAGGGATAATGAACAAGAATTTAGTTTGATAAAAGATGATATAAATAATTCAGATAGCGATACTGTAAGTTCGAATCCCGAAAAGGATAATTCCGAAATTAGAACTGAGAATAATGACGCATTAACGGGTAAAAAACTAATTAAAATTGGGGAAAAACAAAAAGATGTACCTGTCCTGAGAGATGTCCGGGATCAAAGGCCGTCTCCTGGCGAGAATCCGCATGCGACAAGATCGCGAGGTGCTGCTAGAGTTGTAGAAATCGAACACTGCTTGAAACGAAATCAAGATGCCGCTCGTCCGGAACACACAGATCGTAAGTTAGAAGCGATGCGCGAAGCTAAAATACAACCAAAAGTTAAAATTGTCTTTAAAAGTCAAGATAGAGTACCACAAATATTTAGAGTAACTGAAAATGTTGAACAAAAAGAGTCACAAAATGATAATGGTCAAGTTTCTATAATAGAAAAAATTAATGAAAAAGATAATCATCTTGAAGATGAAACCGAAAAAGTAACCCAAGCTACAAATGAGATTGAAAAAGCTAATAATGAAAGTGAGCCAAAACCTGAAAGTACGACCGAAAAAGGTCTGAGAACCGTTTTAGAATATTTGGACAGTATTTAAAAGACTGAAAAAGTTAAAAATTGTGATATCAACATGGTAAATATTTATTATATTTATTGGAACACTAATTCTATTTGTAATATTTATTGGAACACTAATTCTATTTATTGTATTTATTGGAACACTAATTCTATTTATAATATTTATTGGAACATTTTTAATAATAATAATTTAAGTAAAAAAGGTAAAAGTATGTTAGTAATTGAATAAAAATGTACAGAAACGACAAGAAATTAAGTCTAACCAGAAAATTGGGGTAGCGAGACCTGTTTAATGAAATAAAAATGAAAATTGGGGTAGCGAGACCTATTTAATGAAATAAAAATGAAAATTGGGGTAGCGAAACCTGTCTAATGATATAGAAATTTGAGTGTTGAAATTCATTAAAAAATAAAAAGTCAAGCGTTCCCAATAAACGAAAAATTGATGGTTTTAGAAAAAATAAAAAGTCAAGCGTTCCCAA
>Ga0137415_10001101_pt1 | contig 26641 bp, 21 predicted proteins | sample CZODoug3_1_1_16f_FD_183082 | JGI IMG/M metagenome (GOLD analysis project Ga0137415, IMG submission 183082) | Vadose zone soil fungal communities from Angelo Coast Range Reserve, California, USA - CZODoug3_1_1_16fungal (Hybrid Assembly) | ecosystem: Environmental > Terrestrial > Soil > Vadose...
CAGTTGTCGCAATTGCTGCAACCGGCAATATGAAGCGTTTCGCCGAAATAGCCGAGCAGACGGCTGCGCCGACAGCCGGCGGTCTCGGCGAGAGAGACCAGCGCGTCGAGCTTGCCGACCGACACGCGCTTATAGGCATCCGAGCCGTTGGACTCGTCGATCATGCGGCGCTGTTGCACGATATCGGACAGGCCATAGGCCATCCAGGCGGTCGAAGGCTTGCCGTCGCGGCCGGCGCGCCCGGTCTCCTGGTAATAGGCCTCGATGCTCTTGGGCAGATCAAGATGCGCCACGAAGCGCACGTCCGGCTTGTCGATGCCCATGCCAAACGCAATCGTCGCGACGATCACGATGCCGTCCTCATTGATGAAGCGGTCCTGATGGCGGGCGCGCACGCTCGCATCCAGGCCGGCGTGATAGGGCAGGGCGGGAATGCCGGCGTCGCTCAAGGCTGCCGCCACATCCTCGACCTTGGCGCGTGACAGGCAATAGACGATGCCGGCCTCGCCGGAATGCCGCTCGGCGATGACGGTTTTGAGTTGCGTCAGCGCGTTCTGCTTGTCGACGATTTCGTAGCGGATGTTGGGCCGGTCGAAACTGGCGACGAAATGCGGCGCACCGGTCAGCGAGAGCCGGTCGACGATCTCCTTTCGCGTCAGTTCGTCGGCGGTCGCCGTCAACGCCATGCGCGGCACGTCGGGAAAGCGCTCGGCGAGAGCGGACAGGCCGATATATTCCGGGCGGAAGTCATGTCCCCATTGCGATACGCAATGCGCTTCGTCGATCGCGAACAGCGCGATCTTTGCCTGGGCGAGCAGCGCAAGGCAGCGCGGCGCCAGCAGCCGTTCCGGGGCGACATAGAGCAGGTCGAGATCGCCCGCGATCAGCCGCCGCTCGACATCGGAGGCTTCCGCGAACGACAGCGTCGAATTCAGCACCGCTGCATTGACGCCGGCCTCGATCAGCCCTGCGACCTGGTCGCGCATCAGTGCGATCAGCGGCGAGACCACGATGCCGCAGCCTTCGCGCAACAGCGCGGGCAATTGGTAGCACATTGATTTGCCACCGCCGGTCGGCATCAGCACCAGGCAATTGCCGCCGTCGGTCACGTGGCGGACGATTTCCTCCTGCGCGCCGCGAAAGCCGGGCAGGCCGAACACGGAATTCAGGACGGAGAGCGCGTTGGGGGCAAGGTCAGGTACGCGTTCAAGGGCGGAAGCATTGGTGGGAACAGACATGCGGATTTGGTCGTCCGATTAAGCGCCTGGAGGGCCAGCCTTCGAGGCCGTTGTCCGGATCGAGGGATATCACACCGGACCAGCCAAGGACGATAGCAGGTGTGTTTCTGATTCGGGCCGTCCCACTTATTCACGCCAAATCGGCTCCCGCAAATGTGCTGTTCCGGGCCGCTGTCCAAGGCTCCGACCCCCTAGCCTGGGAGGAATCAGGCTCCTACAATCGCTCCGGCGTTCGAAAAACAAAAACAATCTTCAGGGAGATGCCCATGCCGCTCCATCGGATCGTTACGCGCGTTGTTTTCCTTGTGGGGGCCGTATTGCTGGCGGTTCCAGGCGGCGGGGCGGCGCAGACCGCTTTGCCGGCGCTGACCGGAAAGGTCACGGCCGGGCCGGATGCGCTGGAGGGCGTCCTGGTCAGCGCCAAAAGAGGCGGATCGACCATCACCGTGACCGTCGTCAGCGACAAGGACGGCCGCTACAGCTTTCCTGCGGCCAGGCTCGAGCCCGGCCAGTATTCGCTGCGCATCCGTGCCGCCGGCTACGAACTCGACAATGTCGGTCCAGTCGAGATCGCAGCCGACAAGGCCGCGACCTCCGACCTCAGCTTGCACAAGACTGCAGATCTCGCATCGCAGCTTTCCAATGCCGAATGGCTCGCCAGCATGCCGGGCACCGACACCCAGAAAGGCCAATTGCTCAACTGCGTCGGCTGCCACACGCTGGAACGTCCGCTGCGTTCGACCTATAGCGCCGATGATTTTATGACGACCATTCTGCCGCGCATGCAGGGGTATGTGAACCAGAGCATTCCTGCGCACCCGCAATTGCGACGCGCCGAGCGGCTGATGGAGGAACTCGGCGATCAGCGTGTGCAGGTCTACCGGGATGCTGCCGAATTTCTCGCCGGCATCAATCTCAGCTCGCGGTCGCAATGGAACTTCGAACTCAAGACGCTGCCGCGTCCGACCGGTGCCGCCACCCGCGTCGTCTATACCGAATACGATCTGCCCCGCGAGACCATCTCGCCCCATGACGTGATCGTCGATGGCAGCGGCATGATCTGGTATTCCAGCTTCGGCGAGCAGAATCTCAGCCGGCTCGACCCCAGGACCGGCAAGGTCACCGAATTTCCGATCCCGGAGCACAAGCCGGGCTTCCCGACCGGCTCGCTTGGCCTGCGCAGCGACCGAGAGGGCAATCTTTGGCTCGGCAATATGTACCAGGCGACGATCGTCAGGTTCGACCGCAAGACCGAGACGTTCAAATTCTGGCCGCTGCAAGGCGACGAAAACATCGACGCGGCCCAAATCAACATGGTCAGCCCGCAAAGCTCCGACGTCGATGGCAAGGTCTGGACCCAGAACAACGGCTTTGCCGGCGTTCACCGGCTCGACATCGCAACCGGCAAGTTTGAGACCTGGGAGCCGTTCAAGGGCGTGCCGGGCCCGCACAATATCTACGACGTGATTCCGGATTCCAAAAACAACGTGTTTTTCACCGACTTCCGCCAGCGTCATATCGGCCGGATCGACGCCAAGAGCGGCGAGATCAAGTTGTTCGAGATCCCGACGCCCAATTCGGCGCCGCGACGTGGCACCATGGATGCGCAGGACCGGCTGTGGTTCGGCGAATATCGCGGCGACCGCATCGGTATGCTCGACACCAAGACCGGGCAGTTCAGGGAGTGGCCGGTCGCGCCGCGATGGTCTTCGCCCTATGACGTCATCACCGACAAGAACGAAGAGGCCTGGACCGGTTCGATGCTCAGCGACCAGGTCACGCGGCTCAACACCAAAACCGGCGCATCGATCAATTATCTACTGCCGCGCAGCACCAATATCAGGCGGGTGTTCGTCGATAATTCCACCACGCCGGTCACCTTCTGGGCGGGCAGCAACCATGGCGCGTCGATCGTCAAGGTCGAGCCGCTGGAATAGCGTTATTTGGTCGCGTTCTGCAAGTAAGCAATCAGGTCGGCGCGGTCGCTCGCGCCGGCCATGCCGGCATAGGGCATGCGATTGGCCGGTACCGTGGCTTGCGGATCGCCGATGAACCTGTCGAGCGTCTCCGGTGTCCAAATAATTCCGCTGCGCTTCATCGCCGGCGAATAGCGGAAATCCGCGATCTCGCCGGCCTTGCGCGCGAAAATGCCGTGCAGGCTCGGCCCCACATTGTTCTCTCCGGCCTCCAATTTGTGGCAGGCGGCGCAATACCCAAATTTCGCCTGGCCGCGCGCGGCATCGCCGTCGGCGCGGGCTACGCCGGCTGCGAGCAGCGTGATCAACACCGCGGCAACACCGCGTGAAGTACCGATCATGCTGGCACCAGCGGACCCGGATTTTTCACATAACGGTTCTTGATCGCATCCGCGGTCCAATAGGCCAGCGCACCCACCGGGCCGGTCGGATTGTACGACGAGTTGTGCGGGAATACGTTGGCACCGACCACGAACAAATTGTGGCAATCCCAACTCTGCAGATATTTGTTGACCGCGCTGTCGCGCGGATTGGTGCCCATGATGGTGCCGCCGGTATTGTGCGTGCTTTGGTAGGGCACCACGGTCCAGGGATCGGTGCGCGCCGATGCGGGGTTGAGTTTGCTGGGATTCATCGATTTGGCGATGTCGTTGACCACCTGCGCGGCGTGGCGGCCCATCTTGTGCTCGTTATCCTGGTAGTCGAACGTCATGCGCATCAGCGGCTGACCGAACGCGTTGCGATAGGTCGGGTCGAGGTCGTAGCAATTATAGCGGTTGGCCATCACGCTGCCGCTGGCATTGATCACCATCGCGGTCTGGTACCATTTCGCGGTCGCTCGCTTCCAGTCGCTGCCCCATTGCGGCGTGCCCGATGGCACCGGGCGGTAGCCGATCGGCAGCGGGGTGTTGAAACCGCCCGACACATTATAGCCGCCGACAAAATCGAGCGGCGCGCGGTCGAAGGCCCAGTTGGTGTTGAAGTCGTCGATGGTGGCGTTGGAGCCGCCGGCGTTCATGAACGGGTTGAAATATTTGCCTTCGAAGAACAATGTCGCGCCGGCGCCGGTCTGATAGCAATAATTCTTGCCGATCACGCCGCTCTGCGCCACCGGATCGTACGGCTGGCCCAGGCCCGACAGCAGCATCAAATGCACATTGTTGATGGCATAGGCGCAGAGCAGCACGATATTCGCCGGCTGCTCGAATTCCTCGCCGTTGAGCACGTTGGTATAGGTGACGCCGGTGACGCGCTTGCCGTCGGAATCCTTGAGCACCTTGGTGACCCAGGAATGCGTGCGCAGCTCGAAGTTGGGATTGCGCATCGCGATCGGAATCACCGTCATGTGCGGACTGCCCTTGGCGTTGGCTTCGCAACCAAAACGCTGGCAATAGCCGCAATATTGGCAACCGCCGAATTTCGATCCGTCCGGATTGGTGTAGGGCTGCGAGGCGTTCGCCGACGGCCGAGGGAACGGATGATAGCCGGCGTTGCGCGCAGCATCAGTGAACATTTCGCTCGCCAGGATCGGCGTCAGTGGCGGCAACGGATAGTCGCGGGCGCGCGGCGCCTCGAATGGATTGCCGCCGGCCTGGATCTGCCCGCTGAGATTGCCGGCCTTACCGGAGACCGCCGCGGTATATTCGAACTTGTCGTAATAGGGCTCGAGTTCAGCATAGCTGATGCCCCAGTCCTGGATCGTCATGTCGTCGGGAATGAACTTCTTGCCGTAGCGCTCCTCGTAATTGGAGCGGATCTTGAATTCCATGTCGGTCCAGCGCCAGGTATGGCCGCTCCAGTGCACCCCGGAGCCTCCGACCACCTCGCCCGGCAGGAAAGAGCCGAGCCGGCGCATCGGCAGCGCCTCCTGCTGTGGGCTGTTGCGTACGGTGATGGTGTCGCGTGCGGTGTTCTGCATCAGATCGTGGCGCACGACATAGCGCAACTCGTCGCGGATATTGGGCAGCGAATAGTCGCTCTCGCTCGAACGCGGCGCACCGCGCTCAAGCGCGACCACTTTCATGCCGGCTTCCGCCAGTTCCTTGGAAAGAATCCCGCCGGTCCAGCCGAGCCCGACGATAACGACATCGACTTCTTTGAGCTTGGTGGTCATGGCGCGCCCCTCAACTCATGTCCGCGATGCCGAGCGGCTTGTTCGGGAACGGCTTGCCACGATATTTTTCGACGTGATCACGATGTACGGCAATAACGCCGGGAAAGCCGATGATCGCCCATCCCGCCTTGTTGCGGTTGCCGCCATAGATCGGGTCGGAATACATGCCCTCGATCACGGTCTGATACAGCGTCGTCCAGAACACCCGCACTGGCAGCCCATTGTCGAAGGTGATCTTGCCGGTCGACAAACCGATCAGCACCTCCTGGCGCTGCGCGGCCTCGATCCGGTCGAATGACTTGCCGTAAGCCTTGAGGCAATGCGCGTTGGTCGCAGCGATCCCGGCGCGATAGAGCTGCGCCGGCGTCAGCGGCAGCTGGTAGCCCTGGCTCGGCGCGCCCTGCTTCCAGGGGCCCTGCATATAGAGGCGATCGCCCTTGCCCCAGCTGCCCGCGAGCGCGTGATCGATATAGACGTTGACGCCGAGATCGGTGCCTGTTGGGCTCACCTCGTCGGCCGGGATCATGTGATCGACCAGCGACTCGATGAAGGCGGCCTCATCGAGATTGAAAAAGGCATAACCCGTTGCGTCCGGAGCGGCGGCGGGGACCGCTGACGCCGGTGGCTCGGCTTGCGCAATTTCAGGGGTGGCCATGGTGGCTGCGCCTGCCGCGGCAGCGCCGCCGACAACGGCGCCCTTCAGAAAGCCGCGCCGGTCGAATTCCTGGGCTGTCATGAGCGCCTCCCCTGCCTCCGGGACGCAAACCCGGGGGTCGTTATTTTGGACGCGAGCATGCTGCTTTTGGATCATCTCGGCAAGGCGGATGCCGATGATGACTGGAATGCGCTGGCGGATATCGTCCGATATTTTGTGCGCCGCAACGGTGCTCTGATTTCGAATCCGGTTCCGGTCTCGGCATGCGACTTGCGCCCGCCACCAAAAGGAACGTCAACAGCGGGTGATCCGCGTCTTGCAGACGAACGGCGGCAGGAGATTTGTGCTAAAGCATCGTCCAACGACAACAAAGACCGGCGGGAGCGCATGACCGGGCCGTCGCGGATCACCGCAAGCGTCATCGTGATCGCACTCGTCGCCGGGGTGGCGGCCGCCTTTGCGATCGCATGGCGGCCCGCGATCGCAGCGATCGATCCACCCGCGCCGCGGTCTTTCGATAAGGCCCTCGTCAGCCGGGGCCGCGATCTCGCCGCGATCGGCAATTGCAACGATTGCCATACTGTGCGCGGGGCTAGGAATTTCGCTGGCGGCCTGCCGGTGCCGACGCCGTTCGGAACGATCTACTCCTCCAATATCACACCGGATCCCGAGACCGGGATCGGGCGATGGCCGGAAGCCGCGTTCCGCCGTGCCATGCGTTCCGGCGTCGACCGCGAAGGCCAGCATCTCTATCCGACCTTCCCTTACGACCATTTCACCAATGTTTCCGATGAGGACGACCGGGCGCTCTACGCCTTCCTGATGACGCGGCAGCCGGTTCATGCGCCGGCGCGCGCGAACGAGCTTTCTTTTCCACTGGATCAACGCCCTGTGATCGCCGGGTGGAAATTGCTGTTCCTGCGCCGCGATACCTATCGGCCAGATACTGCGAAGAGTGCGGAATGGAATCGCGGCGCCTATCTCGTCGAAGGGCTGGCGCATTGCGGTGCCTGCCACACCCCGCGCAATGCGTTGGGAGCGGAACGCATGAGCGCGCAGTTTGCCGGCGGCGAGGTCGACAACTGGCACGCTTATGCGATCAACGACAAATCCCATTCGCCGGTGCCGTGGGACGCCGATGCCTTGTACGCGTATTTGCGCCACGGCTGGCATCCCGATCACGGCACCGCGCGCGGGCCGATGGCGGAAGTCGTGAGCAATTTGTCGGAGGTCGCGGACAGCGATGTCCGTGCCATCGCGATCTATATGGCCGATATATCGGGGGCGGTGACGCCGGAACGCAAGCGCCAAGGCGAGGCCGCGCTGGCCCAGGCCAAGATGCCCGCTACGCAAGTCTTGCCGCAACACGCAACGGGTGCATCGATCTATGCCGCCGCGTGCGCGTCCTGTCATGAAACCGGAAAGCCGCTGCCCTATGGCGGCGTCAACCTCGCCCTCTCTACCGCGATCTCCAGCCCCGATCCGCGCAATCTCGCCAACATCGTGCTGTCGGGCGTTCGCCCGGTCGAAGGCGAACGCAGCCCGATCATGCCGGGTTTCGCTGCCAGCATGAACGACGAGCAGGCTGCGGCCTTGCTGAACTATCTGCGCAGCCGCTTCAGCAACCAGCCGGCATGGAGCGGCGTTGAAAAGACCGTGCAGGACGCGCGCCGCACCGAAACCGTATTTCTCCAGACCTCGGCCGGACCGCGCGACCCGCCCGCCGATCCCACGCAGCGAGGCAAGCCATGATGACATTGAAGGTCAATGGTCGCGACCATCAGGTCGATGCCGATCCGGATACGCCGCTGCTCTATGTGCTGCGCGACGACATCAAGCTCAACGCCGCCAAGTTCGGCTGCGGGCTCGGTCAATGCGGTTCCTGCACCGTGATCGTCGACGGCAAGGCCGTATTGTCCTGCGTGACGCCGCTGGTCTTGCTGGAAGGCAAGCACGTCACGACGCTCGAGGGCCTTGGCACGATCGACGCGCCGGCGCCGATCCAGCGCGCCTTCATGGAAGAGCAGGCGGCGCAATGCGGCTATTGCATCGCCGGCATGATGATGCGGGCGCAGGCGCTTTTGCAACGGAATTCCAAGCCGACCGACGCGCAGATCCGCGCCGAGCTTGAGCCGCATCTGTGCCGTTGCGGCACTCATATGCGGATCCTGCGCGCGGTGCATCGCGCCGCGAGGCTGATGGATACGGCCGATGCCGCTTCGGCAACCAACGGGAGCGCCCAATGAACGCGCCCGTCATTCTCGATCGCCGACGCGTGCTTGCCGGCGGTGGCGCGCTGGTCGTCAGCTTCTCGCTGTCCGGCGCGTTTGCGCAGGACCAGGCGCCGGCCGCGGCGGCGCCAAAGCCGCCCGGCAGTCTCGCAACTTCGCCATATCTGGATTCCTGGATCCGAATCGATGCCGACGGCAGCATCACGGCGTTCACCGGCAAAGCCGAACTCGGCCAGGGCTTTAAGACGGCATTTCAGCAGATCGCCGCCGAAGAACTCGACGTTCCCTTCGAAACGCTGAAGGTCGTCACCGCCGATACGAGGCTGACGGCGAATGAAGGTTACACCTCCGGCAGCCACTCGATGCAGGATAGCGGCACTGCGATCCAGAACGCGGCCGCGCAAGTGCGTGAGCTGCTGGTCGCGGAAGCAGCCAAACGGCTTGATGTGCCCGCCGAACGCCTGAGGACCGATAACGGCGCGGTGGTCGCTCCGGACGGCAAGCGCCTGTCCTATGGTGAACTGGTCTCCGCCGACATGCTGCATGTCCAGGCGCAGCCAAAATCAACACTGAAAGACCCTGCGAGTTTCAAGGTGATGGGCCAGCCGGTGCCGCGGGTCGATATCCCCGCCAAAGTCACCGGCGGCGCGGCCTATGTGCAGGACATGCGGCTACTGGGCATGGTGCATGCCCGAATCGTGCGGCCGCCGAGTTACGGCGCGCAGCTGACGGAGTGCGATATATCAGCGGTCGAAAAACTGCCGGGTGTCGTCAAGGTCGTGCGCGACGGCAATTTCCTTGCCGTCGCTGCGGAAAAGGAATTTCAGTCGGTCAAGGCGATGAGCGCGCTGTCGGCCGCGGCGAAGTGGAAGGAGACCGCGAGCCTGCCGAAGCAGGACGATCTGCTCAACGTCTTGACCAAACTGCCGTCGCAGGATTCCACCATCTTCGAGCGGCGCAATGCTGCCGTCTCCGGCCAGAAGACGATCGAGGCCACCTATACGCGGCCCTATCAGTCGCACGGCTCGATCGGGCCGTCCTGCGCGATCGCGCAATTCACTGACGGTGCGATGACGGTGTGGACGCACACCCAGGGCGTCTATCCCGATCGTCAGGGCATCGCCGAAATGCTGCGCATGCCGCCCGCCAGCGTCCGCCTGATCCATGTCGAGGGCTCGGGCTGCTACGGCCATAACGGCGCCGACGATGCCGCGGCCGACGCGGCGCTGATCGCGCGCGCTTTGCCCGGCCGGCCCGTTCGCGTGCAATGGACGCGCGAACAGGAACACACCTGGGAGCCCTACGGTCCGGCGATGGTAACGAAGCTGAAGGCCTCGCTCGATGCCGATGGCAAGATCGCGGACTGGAATTTCGAGGTGTTCAGCAACACCCATTCGATGCGGCCGGGCGGCGCCGGCTCGATGCTGGCCGCACAGCACATGGCGCAGCCGTTCGCCGTGCCGGCGCCAAAGCCGCTTCCGTTGCCGGAAGGCGGCGGCGACCGCAACGCGATCCCGATCTACACCTTTCCGAATGCGCATGTGGTGCATCATTTTATCCCAACCATGCCGCTGCGGATTTCCGCGATGCGGGCGCTGGGCGCCTATCACAACGTGTTCTCGATCGAGAGCTTCATGGACGAGCTCGCGGCCCTTGCCGGCGCCGATCCGGTCGCGTTCCGCCTCAGCCATCTCGACGATCAACGCGGGCGCGACGTGATCGCAAAAGCTGCGGAAGGCTTTGGATGGAAAAGCGGCCAGAAGCCACCGCCGGATCGCGGCTACGGCTTTGCCTTTGCCCGCTACAAGAATCTCGCGGCCTATTGCGCCATCGCTTGCGAGGTGGAGGTGAACCGGGAGACCGGCCGGCCGCTTCTGGTGCGCGCCGTAGCCGCCGTCGACAGCGGCCAAGTGGTCAATCCGGACGGGCTGATCAACCAGATCGAAGGTGCGATCGTGCAGTCGATGAGCTGGACGCTCTATGAAAGCGTGACCTTCGACGACGTCAGGATCACCAGCATCGATTGGCAGACCTATCCGATCCTGCGCTTCAATTCAGTACCTGAACGCATCGACGTCCACCTCATCAACCGTCCCGGCCAGCCCTTCCTCGGCAGCGGCGAAACCGGGCAGGGGCCCGCGGCAGCGGCGATCGCCAATGCGATCGCCAACGCCACGGGAAAACGGCTGCGCGACCTGCCGCTGACGCGAAAACGCATCAAGGACGCGATCGATGCGTGAGACCGTCCGTGATTCTGCCGGACGCCGATTTACTCCGGCCCGAGCGGTGTATTCTCGATGGTATAGGTGGCCGGCAGGTTAATCGGCCGGTAAGTCGGGACCTTGTCACGCCGCTCCAACACCGAGCGATGAATGATGGCGCCTTCCGGGATCGGCCGGGGTTCGCCGCGCGGCAGATACCAGCCGAGGTAGGATTTGTGCTCCGGCCATTCCTTCCACTTCGCCCGTTTCGGCAGCCATTCGAGGATTTCCCACGCCACTGTCAGCGAAGCATGCAGCTGGGCGGTCGCGTCTGGCGCGACATAGACGTGCTTGCTGTCCGGTTTCGGCTGCCCCCAGCCGAGATGGTTGATCATGGCCCTGTCGATGCGAAGTCCGGCCACCTGGGCTTGCGCGATCATCCACAGCAGCGGAAATTTCGAAAGACCGCTTTCCACCTCGGGATAGCCGCAGCCGACATCGGCATGCACGCCGGCGAACCAGACCTGGCGGATGTCCTGGGCGGTCGCGGTCGACGCATCGAATGGATTGGATCGATACTCCTGAGGTTCGGTCCAGCGGTTGAGCCGAAACATCCGACGGCGTTCGTCGATCGACATCGCCTGCCGGAATTTTTTGACACTGTTATTGGTCCGCGTGAAGCGCAGGGTCTGCAAATCAAACAGAAAGTCGTCCTGCCGGGGAACGATGACGGAGGCGACGGTGTCCCACACCCCGATGAATTCGATTTCAATAATGCGGCCGCCGGCGATCTGGCTGAAATGCCAGGCTTCCTTCAATCCCGAATCGTTGGACGAACCGTCGGAGTTCTGGCTGTCCGAACTGGCTTTCTTGTAGGTCGAGAATGCATATCCAGCCAGATCGATCTGATCCGGCGGCAACAATCCCATCACATGAATGAAGGCCGCGAGCACGCGCACGGTATAGGCACCCCGGCTGAAGCCGAACAGCCAGACCCGGTCGTCTTTCTCGTAAGCTTCGCACAGGAAGCGGTAGGCGCCGAGCGTATCCTCATCAAGTCCGGCGCCGGTTGCGAGGCTTAATACGCCTTGGGCCTCCTGTTTGAAACGCCCCCAGGAGTTCTGCAGGCCGATGGTGCCGACGCCCGGATGATAATAGACCCGTTGCGCGTCGCTTTTCTCGAGCACGCGAAAGAGCTTGAGGACGTTCGAGATGGTGGTGCCGATCTCGTTGCCGGTACCGTCGCAGCAAATCACTATATCCTTCGGCATTTCCCTCGCCCCCTGCAGTGCCCGGATGTCCCGATTCCCATCGTAGGCAGAACCCGATCTCGATTCAATCTGTAATTGAATCTTTTCGACTAATCGCGTGCGTGAAGGTTCTTTGACGTTGTCTCCGGCGTTCGCCGGGACGACGTTGGTGGCGCGCTGCCTACTGATACGTTGCGACGATATCCGACACCGCGCGCTCGAGCTGCTGGGCGGTGGCGCATTGGCGTACGACCGTGCAGAAGGTCGCGTAGCGCGGCATCTCGGAATCGCCAAAGCCCCAGGTCATGCGCCCTTCCGGATTGAGCCAGACCAGCCGCTTCGATCGTTCACCGATGCGGCGCAGGATGTCGGCGCGCGGATCGAGGTTGTTGCTGCGGGCGTCGCCGAGCACGATCACGGTGGTCTGCGGCGTGACCGCGTTCATCCACTCCTTCTCGAAGTCGGCCAGCGAGCCGCCATAGTCGGACGAACCGAAGCCGACCTTGGACATGATCTCGGCCATCGCCGCTTCCGGCGATTTGGATTCCAGGATGTCACTGACCTCGATCAAATGTCCGGAAAACGCGAACGAGCGGACGTCGGATACGACCTCATGCAGGCTGTGGATCAACAGCAGGAAGAAATCGGAGACGCGCGCCACCGAGCCGGAGACGTCGCACAGGGCTACGATCTTCGGCTTGTCGCGATGCCTTCGCTTCCAGGCGGTGAGGAAGGGAATGCCGCCCCATGCCGCGTTGCGCCGCAGCGTCCGGCGCACATCGAGATGGCCGCGGCGCTGGCGCTTGCGCGGCTTAGAGTAGCGCTCGCGCAGGCGCCGCGCGATCTGGCGGATCAAAGCGCGCATCTGCTCGACCTGCCGCGGCTCGATCCGGGACAGCGGCGCGTTGCGCAGGATCTCGTTGCGCAGGTTTTCGGCTTCCTCGCGCCCGTAGAGCAGCAACGCCTGCGAGACGGTGTCGCGCACGGTTTCGCGCAGCGCGTCGAGCGCAGTCTGCAGCCGTTCGGCCAAAGCAGGGTTGGTCGCGGTCAGGTTATCGAGATCGTCGCGCAGCCGCTGGATGCCCATCGCATCGAGGATGCGGCCTGAAAATATCCCACGCTGGGTAAAATAGCGGATCTCCGACAGCGACGCCGCACCCGACGCATTCGCGATTGCCGCGGCAATCGCATTGCGGTCCTGCGACAGCAGCATCTGCGCGAGCGGGCCCAGGTTTTGGTTTTGCTCGCCGCCGCCGGCATCGCCCGGCGCATCGGATGCGGTGTTGGAGTCCGTCTCGTCCTGATCGTCGGCCTCGCTCTGTTCGGGCGCAGCCTCGGACGCTTCGGGCTGGCTGAAGAACAAATCAAAGCAGTCGCCGAGCGCGCGCTTTTCGTCCTGCGTCTTGGCGAGCGTCAGCAGAAAAATGTCGCGCAGGATGTCGCGATCGGTGAAACCGAGTTTGGAGACCGCACGCATCGCATCGATGCTTTCGGCGGGCGAGACCCGGACCCCGGCCCCCCGCGCCGCGCGAAAGAAGCGATGGAGGTTCTCTCTCATCGTCCCTCAACCAAAGACGTTTTGACGCGAAGCCTTGGCAATGAAGGTGGAGACCTGCGGCCGCGCGGCCTCGATGTCGGCCTCGTATTTCAAGAGCACGTTGAGCGTGTCCTTGACCATCTCGTGGTCGAGTTCGGTAGCCTGCAGCAGCACCAGCACGCGCGCCCAGTCGATGGTTTCGCTGACCGACGGCAGCTTCTTCAGGTCCAGCGTGCGGATCTCGTGAATGAAGCCGACCATCTGCTTGCGCAGCGTCTGCGAGATCCCGGGCACCCGGCTTTCGACGATGCGCTCCTCGAGCTTCTGCTCGGGAAAACCGATGTGAAGATGCAGGCAGCGGCGCTTCAGCGCGTCGCCGAGGTCGCGCTCGCTGTTCGAGGTCAGGATCACGGTCGGTGGCGCCACCGCGGAAACGGTACCAAGCTCGGGGATGGTGACCTGGAAATCCGAGAGGATTTCGAGCAGCAGCGATTCGAACTCGGCATCGGATTTGTCGATCTCGTCGATCAGGAGCACGCAGCCGGCCGGCTGCTCCAGCGCCTGCAACAGCGGCCGCGGCTCGACGAATTCCTTGGAGAAGAACACGTCGCCGAAATCATGCAGCTGATCGAGCGCATCATGAAGCGTCTCGGCGCCGCCGAGTACTTCACCAAGCTTGTCCTTCAGGATCTGGGTATAGAGCAGCTGCTTGGCGTATTTCCACTCATAGAGCGCCTTGGCTTCGTCGAGCCCCTCGTAGCACTGCAGGCGGATCATCTTCAGGCCGCGCCATGCCGCGATCGCCTTCGCAAGCTCGGTCTTGCCGACGCCGGCCGGGCCTTCGACCAGGATCGGCTTTTCGATCTGCTGCGCGAGATACACCGCGGTGGCGATTTGCCGGCTCGCAATGTAGCCTTGCGCGGCAAGGCCGCTTTCCACTGCCTCGATCGAGGCCGAGGGCCTGATATCAGCCACGAATTTGAGCTCCGGGTTGCCTGGGCGTCGGTCTGTTCTGCCCGCGTTCCCGGCAAAGAACAAGTCAAGTTTGGGCAACGCCGATCGCCGAATCCGGCATTTTCCGCCCAGCGCAATACCGGCCCGGGACGGTAGCGAAGCTGCTGTGGTTCGCGCGAGCCCGGCGACGCTGCCCGCGGGAAATCGATCAGCTAGTTGACGCAGGTCTTGACGAAATCCTTGCGCTGCGGGCCCACGATCTTCTGGTCGACCGCCTGCTTGAGGCAGTCGAGATGTGCCTGCGCCATGCAGAGCTGCATCTGGTCTTGCCGGTCCTGTCCTTTGAGCGCCTGGGATGCAGTCCGACAGGCCATTCGTTTGCCGCCGGGCACCGGTACCGCGGCCGCAGAGCTGGATTGCGCCGGAGCGGCCGGCGTCGGAGCGGGCGTTGGCGCAGACTGCGCCAATGCAGCCATCGAAAACACGATCGAGCTAATCGAAACGATGGCGATGACTGAAAGTTTCATGGAGGCCTCCTGTTGGAAGCCGAGGCTAGGTATTGCTGTCTGAATGGGTCGTGAATAACCGCGCTCACTTCAGCGCGAGCCCGGTCGCCGCCTCGAGTTCGCCGATCGCCTGGGCTGCGTCGAGCACCTTGATCGTGGTCATGCCCATCTCGCGCGCCGGCTTCAGGTTGACGCCGAGGTCGTCGAGATAGACGCAATTGTTGGGATCGACGTTGAGCGTCTCCACCATCATCCGATAAATGCGCGGATCGGGCTTTCTCAACCCGATCTTGGCCGACTCGATCACGTGATCGAACAGCGCCATCACCTCGGCGACGTAGAGCGTCTTGCCGCTGCGGCTGCCGATCGCATTCGCCGGCAGATTGTTGGTGATGCAGCCGGTCTTGAACTTGGCCTTGACGCGCTTCAGCGCTTCCACCATCTCGGGCCGCAAATCGCCCGAGAGCAGCGGCAACACGTCCTTGCCGCGGACCTCCGCGCCTAGCGCCTTTGATTCCTGCGCGAACAGCTCATCGAAGGCATCGATGTCGATCTCGGCGCGCTCGAATTTGGCCCAGGCATTTTCCAGATGATTGGCGGCGTTGGTGCGCCGGATGATGTCGGCGGGCAATCCGCGCTCGGCCTCGAACCGCGCAAACGCCTCGAATGGCGAGGTCGTCAACACGCCGCCGAAATCCCAGATCACTGCTTCGATCATTATTTCCTGCCCACAGCCATACGCATTCGGGGAGCGGCTAACACGAAATGATGACGGGAACCAGCCCGTTACGACGCTTGGCGAGATCGGCGCCGCGGGCTATTGCTGCGCCGATGAGAAAATTGGCTCGAATCCTCGTAGTCCTCGCGCTGCCGCTCGCCGCGCCCGCTCACGCCATCGTCGGCGGCGGTGCGCCGAGCACCGAAGGCGTCGGCCGCTCCGTCGTCACCATCGTCGGCTCGCGCGGCAATTTCTGCACCGGCGTGTTGATCGCGCCGAAGGTCGTGCTATCAGCGGCGCATTGCGTGCAACCCGGCGCCGACTACAAGATCGTCGACTATGGCGCCGACCGGCAACCGAAATTGCAGGACGTCAGGAACGTCGCCATCCATCCCGCCTTCAAGATGGAAGCCATGACCGCCCATCGCGCCACCGCCGATGTGGCGCTGCTGCAGCTCGCAGCGCCCGCCGCGGGGAAAGCCCCGTCGGCGCTCGGCATGCCCAATATTCCGATCCTTGCCGGCAGCCGCTTTACCATCGCCGGCATCGGCGTGACCGTGCGTGGCGACGGCAAGAGCGGCGGCGCCATTCGCGTCGCCGGCCTTGTCGCGACGGGCAAGCCGGGAGCACTACAGATCCGCCTGGTCGATCCGGTCGGGCAGGGCACGCGCGACGGGTTAGGGGCCTGCACCGGCGATTCCGGCGGGCCGGTGTTCGAGGACAGACCGGGCGGCCCCGTCATCATCGGAATCATCAGCTGGTCGACCGCGCCGAACGACGCGGCGGGCTGCGGCGGCATGACCGGCGTCACCCCGCTGACGATTTACCGTGACTGGATCTTGCAGATGGCAAGGCAGTGGGGCGCGGGGTTGTGAATGACTCCCTTACCTCTCCCCGCGAGGAGCGGGGCGAGGGAGAAGAGGTCTAATGCTTCGCGGCCTTGTTCGCCGCGGCATTGTTGAGCACGATCAATCCATCCACGGCGACACCGAGCTTGCTGTTGATCAAAAACGGATTGACGTCGATCGACGCGATGCGATCGCCCGCGTCCGCCATCAGATTGGACAGGCCGACCAGCGCCTTTACCGCGGAGGCCTCGTGCAGTGCCGGCTTGCCGCGATAACCGTTCATCTTTACGCCGGCCTTGGTCTTGTGGATCAATTGCTTTGCTTCCGCCGCATCGAGCGGCGCGCCGGCGAGCGCGACATCCTTCATCAGCTCGATATCGACGCCGCCGGTCCCGAACAGCACCACCGGTCCCATCTCGGCGTCGAGCGAGGCGCCGACCACCAGTTCGAGATCGGCCTTGACCTGCTGCGCGATCAGGATGCCTTCGAGCTTCGGCTTGCTCTTGAGCTTCTTCACCCGCGCCATGATGTCGTTGAAGGCCTTCTTCACCTCGGCCGCGCTGTTGAGGTTCAGCACCACGCCGCCGATATCGGATTTGTGCAGGATGTCGGGGCTGACCACCTTGGCGACGACAGGAAAGCCGATCGTCTTGGCGATCTTCACCGCTTCCGCCGCGGTCTGCGCGATCTCTTCCTTTGAGACCGGGATGCCGTAGGCCCTGAGCAGCTTCTTTGACGCGACCTCGTCGAGCGCCGCGGCACCATTGGCGTTTTTCAACGTGCTCTCCAGCACGGCGCGGGCGGAAGCTTTCGAGCTCGATACGATGTCCGGCACTTCTTTGCGCAGCGTCGAATACTCGATCAGCGACCTGATCGCGCCAACCGCGCGGTCGAGGCCCTGCATGACCGCGACATTCGGCAGCGACTTGCGCAAGCCCTTGGTGAATTCGGTGAAGCCGATCGACATCGCGCTGATATAGACCACGGGCTTGGAGGCGGCGCCGGCCATCTCGTTGACGATGCGCAAATTGCGTTCGCGCAATTCATGCGGCGCCTTGGGCAATTCCGCGTCGATAATGACGATGTCGGTATCGGGATCGTCGATCATGATCTTGATCGACTTCATATAGATGGAAGGATCGACCACCGCGGCAAAGCCGGCGTCGAGCGGATTGCCGACGATGCTGCCGGGGCCGAGCATCTTTGCCAATTGCGCGGTCGCGTTCGGGCTCAATGGCGCGAAGTTCAGCCCGGCCGAGTAGAACGCGTCGATCAGCAGGCCGCGCTTGCCGCCGGACAACGACACGGCCGCAAGGCGGTTGCCCTTCGGCGGGTCGGCATGAACGAAGCATTCGGTGGTCTCGATCAACTCGTCGAGGCCGCGAACGCGGATCACGCCTTCGCGCGTCGAGATCGCATCAAAGGTTTCGATCGAGCCGGCGAGCGCGCCGGTATGCGCCATCGCCGCGGCGCGACCGCCTTCGGAGGCGCCGAGTTTCAGCGCGATCACGGGTTTGCCGGCGGCACGCGCGGCCTTGCAGGCCTCGCGGAACACCTTGGTGTTCCGCACGCCTTCGAGATAGACCACGATGACGCGGACGCTCGGATCGGCCGCGAAATAGGCCATCAAATCGGGCGTCTCCAGCCCGGTCTCGTTGCCGGTCGTGACCATGTAGCCGACACCGACGCCGCGATCTTCCAAGGCTTGCCGGATCGCCATCATGATCGCGCCGGATTGGCCGGCGATCGCGACCGGTCCCGCTTCCATGGTGACGATGCGGTCGTCGATATTGGTGAACAGGTTTTCACCGGCGCTCAAATTGCCGAGGCAATTAGGGCCGGTGACGGCAAGGCCGGTTTCCTTCACCGCCTGCTTCAATTGCTCCGCCAGGCGCTGGCTTTCCTCGTCCTGCAGTTCACTGAAGCCCGAGGTGACGATGGTGGCGGAGCGGGCGCCGGCGGCTGCGGCGTCGCGGATCACCTGGACCGCGAAACGCGCCGGCACCAGCACCAGCACATGGTCCGTTTTTTCCGGCAGGCTGGTGAAATCCTTGTAGCAGGTCACGCCCCAGATCGTTTCGCGCTTGGCGTTGATAGGAAACAGCCCGCCTTGGTATTGATATTTGATCAGGTTGTTCCAGATGCGCTCGGCATAGTTGCCGGGCTTGTCGGTGGCGCCGACCAGCACGATGTTGCGCGGGTGCAGCATCGCATGGATGCGCTTGACGATGTCGCTGGCATCAGGGGAGGGCGACCATTTTTCGACCTGACGCGACGCGGTGCTTGCCTTGGCTTCCATGGAGTCTGCTCTTACCCGGTTTCCTTTTGGCCGCAACGATCCGCGATCGTACGGGCCAGGATTTTTCATTCCTTCTATTGAGACTTGAAGGGGGTGGCAACTCACGTTGGGCGCATGCAGCCCGTCGCTTTGCACTTGATATCCCGTCATGCGGAGAATTCAGACCAAATCATGAACCAATCATGGTTGCGTGCAGGAGATAGCGCTCCGGCCCCGAAGTCAGCGCATCGAACGGCCAACAAGTCGACAGCACCAGCTCATATCCGCCTGTCAGGGGATCTATCCCCGAGGCATCGAAGCGCACGATCGAAGTCGAGTCCGCCCGATAGCGGAACGTCCCGCCATCGCTTCTGACGATATCGATCTCATCGCCGATGGCGACCTCCTTAAGAAAGCGAAAATGCGTGTCGCGATGCGCGGCGTAGACCGCGACGCCACGCTCGCCGGCGTTCGCCGTCAGCTCGACATGACCTGGACCGAAGGCCAGTGCCTGGCCGCTGCTTCCGGCCAGCACGATGACGCTGGCACCGAGCCGCTTCACCTCGATGCGCGCGATCGGCCAAGTATCCGCCCATGACCACGGCTTTGTCTCGTGGCCGGTGGCAAGGGTGTTGGCAAAGGCCCGTTCCAGCAGCACCTGCGCGAGCGCGGCCTTGGCATGGATGTAGGCGCCCTGGCCGAGCAGGATGAGGCCCGCAAGTGCGAGAACGAGAGGGGCGGTGAAACGGGGCATCGATGCTTCCTTCCGTCTTTGCGAGGAGCGAAGCGACGAAGCAATCCACACTTCAATTGCGGCTCGATGGATTGCTTCGCGGAGTTTATCATCGGGCGCGCATTCGCGCGACCCGTTGGCTCGCAATGACGAAAAAAGTCGCGCGCGCGGCCTGGGGGACGGGAGGCCGCGCGCGCTTGAAAGAGGAGGTTGGGGCGCCTCCTCTTTTCATCCGGCGTCAACGCGCAAACGTCTGGCGCCGGTTGAACACGAGCAGGATCAGGCTGAGCGCGAGCAGGATGGCGCCGGCGATCATCTTCAGCTCGGAATCGGTCGCCGTCTTCGGCAGCGTGACCGTGGCGGGCGCCGCCGTGACGGCAGGCAATGCGCGCTTCAGCGCAGCGACCTGAACTTTGGCGTCGCCGGTATCGGCGCGCCGCTCCGTCGGCGTTGCCGGCAATTGCGGGCGTTCGCCGAACACCTTTGCGAAATCCCAACCCGCCGGCAGGTTGAGCGGCAATTCGCTGACTTTCAGCGGCTCGCCTTCGGGACGGCTCGGGGTCTTGTCGACCGCAATGAGGCTGGTCAGGCGGGTGACGAGCTGATGCTCCAGCGCCAGCGCGAGGATGGCCTTGTCGGCGTCCTCGGGGCTCTCCTGCCGCGTGGTCCGCGCGACCTCGGCATCCGCGATCTTGCGGCGCGCCCACAATTTGGAGAGGCCCTTGCCTTCGGCCGCGTTCGCCAGCGGAAGGGTAACGGCCCACGGGCGGTCGCCGATACGGCCCTTGAGCTCCACCGAGCCCGCGAGCTTGTCGAGCTTTGCGGCCAGCACCAGCGGTTCGTCGCGATAGACGTCGGGGATCGCCACTGGGGTGATGTCCGCCGCGGCTTCGGAGAATTTCGCGGTGAGATTGGTCACCGCGGGATTCTCGAGCTTGGCGAACAGGCCGCGCATGCGCTCCTCGACCTGTTCGACCGAGCCGATATGGGTGAAGTCGCCGCGCCCGAGTTCGGCGGCGCGCGTCATCAGGAAGGTGTTCGGTGCCGAACCGATGCCGACCATGAAGATGCGCGAGCGGCCACGCAGCGCGTTGATGGTTTCGAACAATTGCTGCTCGTTGCCGATGGCGCCGTCGGTCAGGAACACGACCTGGCGGACGGTGTTGGCATCGCCGCTGACGTCGGACAGCGCCGCACGCATCGCCGGCACCATTTCGGTGCCGCCATTGGCCTGCAGCGCGCTCACGAAAGAGCTGGCTTGGCCGAGATGCCCGGCGTCGGCCGGCACCGAGGCCGGAAACAGCACGTCCATGGTGTGATCGAAGCGGATCACGTTGAAGCGGTCGGCGGGCTGCAGGCGGCCGAGCCCGTAAAGCAGGCTCGCTTTGGCCTGGATGATCGAGGTGCCGCCCATCGAGCCGGAATTGTCGATCACGAAGATCACCTCGCGCGGCAACGGCTTTTGCTCGGCCTGCTCGACCGCCGGCGGCGTGACGAAGGCGAGCAGATAATCGGCGTTGCCGACATGCTCGCGGAACAGTCCGACCGACGGCGCCGTTTCGGCGGCCGGCTTCCAGGTCAGCTCGAAATCGCGATCCGCCGGCGCCGGGCCTTCGGCAAGCTTAATGATGCGCGTGCCGCTATCGGGGTTTTCGATCTTGACGGCGTGGTGAGGGCTTTTGACGTCGCCGAGCGGAAAGCCGGCCTGCAGGCGCACGGTGATGTTGGTCGGATTGATCGGCGCGCTCTGCGCGGGGTCAAGTACTGGCGGCGAGATGCGGTCGCGGTCCGGCACCGGATCGGATTTGGTCGCGCCCCAGCCGCCGCCGTCGGGTCGGAAGTCGACGCTCTGCACCACGGGTGCGGGATTGTAGCGCGGGCCGACCACCATCGGCACCCGCAGCGAGAATTCATTGCCGGATTGCTGGACCGGCTCCTGATATTCGATCTGCACCAGCACGGTTTCGCCAGGGCCGATATTGGCGACCGAGTTGGTGAAGATGTTCGGCCGCTCCTGTTCGGTCAGCGCCGCCTTCTGCCCGTTCTGCCGGGCCTGCTCATAGATGATGCGGGCCTGCTGACGCTCCTTGATGTCGCCGACCACGACGCGATCGCCGACCACCATCTTCAGCGCGTCGACCGCGCCGCCCGAGGGCAGCGGGTAGACGTAGGTGGCCTCGACCCAGTTTTGCGTCGGGTTTCGGAAGATCTGGGTGACGCGGGTGCGGATGGTCGGGCCCGACACGGTGATGTCGACATCGATGCCGAGCCGCGTCGCATCCGCGTAGCCGTCCTCGGTCTTCAGCAGCAGCGAGCCGGAATGCGCGTCGCTTGGCCTGAGGATGGCGGCTTGCGGGCTTTCCGCCGACCACCCCGGCTCGAAGCTCAAAAACAATGCCGCGAACCCGACAACGAGCGCCGCAATACCTTCCACCACGAAAAACAGCAGGATTCGCATCTTGCGCGACAGGCCCTGGCGCCTGCCGGTCTGGATATTGTCGTAAGTCGTCATTTCCTTCACTCCCGAGGGCGTTTTGCCGAGGGAAAGTGTTGGGGAACGCGCGGTTTGGCGCGAGCAGAATGATCGGCATTGTTCAGCCACGGTCCGGCTCGGTAGGCCCTGGCTGAGGCGGCTTTGTGCGGTTTTGTGCTGGATTGTGCGTCTGATAGAATGGCCGGGACAAAGCGGGGTGACGATGCCGACGCCGGACAAGCAGCTTTCAGCCGAGCAGAGCCGGCAGGTCGCGGAGACGGTTCGCGAGGAAATCGCGCGTCGACGCATCTCCCGGCAATCGCTGGCCGAGCAGGCCAAGCTCAGCCTTTCGACCCTGGAAAAAGTGCTCGGCGGGCGCCGTCCGTTCACGCTCGCAACCACGGTGCGGCTCGAGCAGGCGCTTGGCGTGGCCTTGCGAAAGACGCCGGATATTCCGGAAACGGCAGCCCCGATAAACGGCGACGTCGCGCCGGATGGTTTGGGGGCATATTCGCGCCGTGCGGTCGCCTGGATCGAAGGCACCTATGTGACGATACGGCCGTCGTTCGGTGATAAGGCCGCGATATTCGCCTACCGCACCGAGATTGCTTGGGACGCCGCCGCATCGTCGCTCTTGTTCCACGAAAGCGACAGGCAGGATGCGGCATACACCCAATACGGTGAAGTGGCGGTGCCGAACCAATCGGGCCACATTTATCTCGTCACCAACCGGCACGGGCAACACCGCCTGATCACGGTGGCGCGCCTGGCCATCTCAGGCGAGATGTACGGCATCATCACGACGCTGCTGGCAGGCCGCGGCTCGCGGTTGACGCCGATCGCAGCACCAATTGCCTATCTGCCGATCAAGCTGGTTCCAAGTCCAACCCTGGGGCGGATTTCACCTAATGAGGCCAATTACCCCCTTTATCGCGCGCATCTGCACCGCACCATTGACGAACCGTTTGCCATGTTCTTGCCAGGCTAGCGGGTCGTGGCTGCCGCTGAGGGCTTGTAATTCCTGTGAGAGCGTCTAAATCAGCCGGATTCGAATTACCGCTCTGCCTTGTCGACCGCGCCGAAACCGGCTCCTTTCTCCAAGACATCGTTGCAATCGGATCAAGCTCGCGCGAGTATCGTGCGTGCAAAGAGCATTCGCGCATCTTGGAGATAGTTAGATGGCTACCGGAACAGTTAAGTGGTTTAACGCGACAAAAGGCTTCGGCTTCATTCAGCCCGACGACGGCGGAACTGACGTTTTCGTTCATATCAGCGCCGTCGAGCGCGCTGGTCTGAGCTCGCTCAATGAGGGCCAAAAGCTTTCCTATGAAGCGAAGATCGACAGTAAGCGCGGCAAGACCAGCGCCGAGAACCTTCGCGTCGGCTAAAGTCGTCGATTTGGGATTTCCACGGATGGACTGGGATCCCTGGATCGGCCGCTGTACATGCTGAGTATGAAGGCCCGCTGGTGATGAGCCAGCGGGCTTTTGTTTTGCAGTGCGGTATCCGCATCTGACATCATTGGAGGCCGGAAATGGCCGAACGGCTGGACACCTTGAAAAAGGCGCGGGATCGCATGCTGGAAGAGCGCGACGCGCATGCCAAAGTGCTTGCCGCGCCGTTCGACCGCGAAAAGGCGGAGCGCGCGCGAAACAAGTTCGTCGAAACTCAGGCATTGATCGATGCGCTCGACCGGGCGATCAGCGGCGAGCAGACGACCGGTTGAATACTACCCAGCATAGAGCAGGCGCCGATATCTACGTTCGACATCGGCGCCGTTCTCGTTTAGCCGCCCGTCTCGGCGCTGATGATGTCGCCGAACAGCTCCCATTGGCCGTTCTTGAACCGCATCATCTTGAGCTGTTCGATCGGGGCGAAGTCGGTCGGGCCGGTGTTGACCGTGACGCCGGGGATCAGGGTATCCGGCGTGAAATCCTTCAGGCTGGCGGCCTGCTTCATGACGTTTTCCCGGGTCAGATCGTCGCCGGATTGCTTCAGCACCTGCACCATGGTTTGTGCCGCGGCGTAGCCATAAACCAGATTGGTGTCGGAGAGGTTGGCGCCCGGCATGTATTTGTCGGCAAAGGCCAAAAACTTCTTCATGCCTGCATCGTCCTTCCATTGCGGATCGGACGCGTCCTTGAGATAGGTGGCCGACAGCACGCCCTCCGACGCCTCAAACCCGGCGGGCTTCATGACCGCGCCGATCGAGATCGAGACGTCGGTCATGACGTGCATCGGCTTCCATTCCAGTTCGGCCATCTTCTTGATCGCCTGCGCGGCAAATTTCGGCGTAGAGATGTTGACAAAGACGTCGGCGCCGGTGCCCTTCAGCTTGACGATATGGGAATCGATCGAGGGCTCGGTGGTCTCGTAGCTTTCCTCGGCGACGATGATGCTGGAAGATTTGTCGCCGAAGATTTCCTTTAAGCCGGCGAGGTAGTCCTTGCCGAAATCGTCGTTGGCGTAGAACACCGCGACCTTGGCGTCCGGCTTGGTCTTCAGGATGTATTTCGCGAAAATCCGGGCCTCGACGCGGTAACTCGGCTGAAAGCCCATGGTCCAGGGGAAATCCTTCGGGTCGTTCCACTTGCTGGCGCCGGTGGCGAGGAACAGTTGCGGCACCTTCTTGGCGTTGTGATATTTCTGTACGGCGGTCTGGGTCGGGGTGCCCAGCGCGTTGAACACCAGAAATACTTCGTCGCTCTCGATCAGCTTGCGGATCTGCTCCACCGTCTTCGGCGGGCTGTAGCCGTCATCGTAGGAGATCCAGTTGATCTTGCGGCCGTTGATGCCGCCGGCATCGTTGATCATCTTGAAATAGGCTTCCTCGGTCTTGCCGATGACGCCATAGGCGGAAGCCGGCCCGCTATAGGCCTCGACATTGCCAATCTTGATTTCGGTGTCGGAGGCGCCGGTATCGTATTTCTTCTGGGCCAAGGCCGGGGTGGAGACCTGGGTGAAGAGCAGGCAGAGCACCGCCGCGGCGGCCAACAACGAAAATTTCTTGTTGTTCATGAAAATGTGTTCCTCGGGTTTTTTGTTGGGGACTGAGAGGAGAAAATCGCAACCGGTCCCGGCAGACGGTCACGAGGCGATGGCGTTGGTATCGGTAGCCTTCGGCGTAGAGAAAGTCTTTCGCAAGGTGGGTTTGTGGATCTTCCCCGTCGCATTGCGCGGCAGGGCATCCACAAACTCGATCAGGCGCGGGCATTTGAACCGCGCCAGATTGGCCGCACAATGCGCATGAATTTCCTCTCGGGCAAGCGTATGGCCCGGCTTTAGCGCGATGATCGCCATGCCGACCTCACCCCATTGTTCATTCGGGATGCCGATGATGGCGGCTTCGGCAACCGCGATGAGCTGATGCAGCACGCTCTCGACCTCGGCCGGATAGACGTTCTCGCCGCCGGATATGTACATGTCCTTCCAGCGGTCGACGATGTAGTAGAAGCCGTCCTCGTCGACCCGCGTGGCATCTCCGGTGTGCAACCAGCCATCGGTGAAGGAGGACGCGTTGGCGTCCGGCTTGTTCCAGTAGCCGGGCGTGACGTTCGGTCCTTTGACCCAGAGTTCGCCGAGTTCGCCGACCGCGGCATCTGACCCGTCGGGACGGACGATCCGCACTTCCGTATGCAGCACCGGCTTGCCGGAGGAGCCGGCCTTGCGCACGGCGTCCTCGCGATCGAGCGTCAGCACGGCAGGGCTCGTCTCGGTCATGCCGTAGCCCTGCTGCAGGGCGACGCCACGCGCCTCCCATACTTTCAGCAGCGGCACCGGCATCGGCGCGCCGCCGACGCCGCCGATGACAAGCCGGCTGAAGTCGGATGTGGCGAAGGCCGGGTGCTGCGCCATGAACTGATAGATCGCGGGCACGCCGAAAAACTGGTTGATGCCCTGCGTTGGGTCGCTGATCAGCTGCAGCGCCTGTCCCGGATCGAACGTCCGCATGATCAGCACGGTGCCGCCGGCATGCAGCACCGGGTTGGTGTAGCAATTCAAACCCCCGGTGTGAAACAGCGGCAGCACCGTGAGCAGCACCGACGACGGCGAGATATAGGCCGGGCCGCCGAGATTGACGCAATTCCAGAACGTCATGCCGTGGGTGATGATGGCGCCCTTGGGCTGGCCGGTGGTGCCGGAGGTGTACATGATGGTGGAGATATCATCGAGCGTGACATGCTCAGGCTTGTCGAGCGGTTGTTCCGCCGCGATGGCCGCTTCATAGGAGCCGCCGGGCCCGAGCAGCAGCGCCGATGAGACGTCGCAAAGCTTCGCCACCGTCAACGCGACCTCGGCCAGGTCAGCGTCATGGATCATCACCGTGGGCGAGGCATCGCCGGCGATGTAGTGCAATTCGGGGACGGTGAGGCGGGTGTTCAGCGGCAGGAATACCGCCCCCAGCCGCCCGCAGGCGAACTGCACTTCGAGCGTATCGGTCGTGTTCAGCGCCAGTACCGCGACGCGATTGCCCCTGACAATTTTGAGCTGGTCGCGCAGATGGCCGGCGAGGCGCGAAATGCGCGCGTCGAATTGTCCGTAGGTGAGATGGCGGCCGCTGGCGAGATCGACAGCCGCCAGCCTGTCCGGTGTCCGGCGGCCGAAATGGGCAATCCAGTCGTAATAGCGAACCGGCAAAACTTCCTCCCGAAGGGTGAGCGGTCTTGCGCCGCCTGAGCTTCATCTTATGCCATAAACCACAGTGGACCGGCCGTAGCGGGATACTGTCTTGCGTTGAGTGGCTGCCCGGTGGTCCAGGCCACGAACGAGCGGTACTGCTTCGAAACACAGATTCGCGATCTCGCCGCATGATTTGCGCGAGGTTTTCCTGGAGTTTCCCGCCCTCTTAAAAACAGAGGGCGCAGGGAAGACCGGGTGCACGCTGCACCCGCGGTCTCGTGTGCAAGTTGCACAAAGAGATGCGCACACG
>Ga0137415_10001104_pt1 | contig 26599 bp, 29 predicted proteins | sample CZODoug3_1_1_16f_FD_183082 | JGI IMG/M metagenome (GOLD analysis project Ga0137415, IMG submission 183082) | Vadose zone soil fungal communities from Angelo Coast Range Reserve, California, USA - CZODoug3_1_1_16fungal (Hybrid Assembly) | ecosystem: Environmental > Terrestrial > Soil > Vadose...
CCCCTTGGCCATAAAGGAATGGAGGATTGTCGTACCCCTGCGCGGTGCCCTGGGTACCTGAACCATACATAGGCGAACCGTTCTCAAAATCAGAGCCGTAGCCATAACCGCCATAGCCGTAGAACGGCGAAAACCCGCACCCTGGCCCCCAGAAAGGACCGCAGGGCGGCCACCAGAAGGAATTGAACGCTCCGCCAAAAAAGAATGGCGCCTCAAAGAATACAGGGAAGCCAAAAATGGGGAATGGCCGTGGGTGAATTGGGCGCGGGTGAATCGGGTTGGGCCGAAAACGGAAACTGCCGGCGTTGAATCTTGCCCCAGGAAGAGCTGCTGCCGGGCCCCGAAATCCGGACACCGCTCCATGGCCTGCCGGAGCAGAACCATGCGGCGCGTTCACGTGCGTGCCGCCGCCGGCAAAGTGTCCGCCACCTCCGAAATGCCCGCCGCCTCCGCCGTGGCCTCCGCCACCTCCGTGTTGTGCCAGGGCAACAGGAGTCTGCAAGCAGGCACAGGCCACGACACTGGAAGCAACCAACATAATTTTTCTTAGGATCGAACCGCGAAGCAAAAAGCGCGCCATAAGGGTACCCTCCCTGCAGCCTCCAAAGTAGAAGCTGCCAGGTTCGCGCGGATCGTTAAATGGAAGTCTAATCCCTTTAGATGCGGGTTACAATTCGCAGGCCGCCTGCCCTGCCTGCGATTTCGTTAGTCTTCCGCGTCTCCGCAACGTATCATTCCCGCCGATGATGCGTATGAAAAGGCAGATGCTAGTTTTAAGCCCTAAGCCTTAAGCTCCCGGCTTTTGGCTTATGGCTTTTGGCTTTCAGCTTCCGACAGGGGTTCACCATGATTCAAGAGCGAGCGCTGAAAGTCGTGTTGGTAATAGTGGGGCTGCTGTTTCTGGCGATGGCTTACCCGCTGCTGACGATGCGCTTGGACGAGGCGCTGCAGATGATGATGAGCGTCTACGTCACGCTGGGAGTTTTCCTGCTGCTGGCGGCGCGCAAGCCGTCCGGGTATCGCAGCGTGATCGCCTTCGCGGCCTGGTCGAGCTTTGCCCATGCCGCGGTCATGGCCGTGCAGGCCGTGTACGATGTGCCCGAGCGCGTTCATTTCATGATCGGCGTAATTGCGATGGTGATCATCGGCGCCGCCCTGATCGCCCTCTCGCCAGCAAAGCTAAGAGTGGCCGAGGCCTGACAGCCGTCGGGACGAGCGCTCGACCTTGCCTGCGGGCGTTGTTAGGATACGTCGCAGGGCCATGCCTGCAAAAAAACCAGCAAAAAGGAAGGGACGCGCGAAACGCCACGAGCTTGTGGAGTCGTTGCGGATTTCACTGTGCAAGCGTTTCGGTGTTTGCGCCGGGCAACGCATCGGCGTTGCGGTTTCGGGCGGCGCGGATTCGGTTGCGCTGCTGCGATTGTTCGTGGAATTGCGCGAAGCGCTTGGGGTTGTTGTTTGCGTGGCGCATTTCAACCACAAGTTGCGCGGGAAGGCTTCGGACGCGGATGAGAAATTCGTTGCCAGGCTTGCCGCGCAGCACGGGCTGGAGTTTCTCGTCGCGAGCGAAAACGTTGCGGCAAAAGCGAAACGCGAGCGGGCGAATCTTGAGGATGCGGCGCGGCGCGCGCGTTACGCCTTTTTCGAGCAACTTGTGAAGGAAGGGCGGGTTTCGCGCGTGGCGGTTGCGCAGACCGCGGACGACCAGGCGGAGACGGTGCTGGCGCACATCATGCGCGGCACGGGACTTGCGGGCCTTGCCGGCATTCACCCGCAGGCGGGAAACGTGTTCCGGCCGCTACTGGGAATTCGGCGAGCGGCGCTGCGGGCCTACCTGCGAGACAAGCGGCAGAAGTGGCGCGAGGACGCGAGCAACCGGGATGAAACGCGGACCCGGGCGCGCATCCGCCATAAACTGATGCCATTTCTGGAAAGGAAATTTCAAAGTTCGGTTGTCGAACACCTGTGCCAACTGGCGGAACTCGCGCTCGAAGATAATTCCTACCTGGATTTCACGGCGCAGTTTCGGGTGAACAAAGTTGCGAAAGAAATTGGCGCGGGCGTTTCCATCCCGGTCGGCGAGTTTGCCGGCGTCCAAAAAGGCCTTCCAAAAACGGGCGGCGAAGAAGGATCGCCTGAAGCGGACACCCTCGCGTTGCAAAAGCGAATGATCCGTGAGGTTGTGAAAGGCGTGAAGCCGCGGGCCGGCGAATTGGGCTCGCTGCATGTAGACGCGGTGCTCCATTTGGCCCAGAGCGGCCACTCGGGAAAGATTCTGCAATTGCCCGGCGGAGTGGAAGTACGCCGGGAACGCGACTTCCTGATCTTTTGCCCGTCGGCATCGCCCAAGGACAAGGCCGAGCCAGGAACTTTTTCGTTGCACGTGCATTTGCCCGCAATCGGCGAGGAGTTGCAGCTTGACGCACTTTCTCGCATCTTGCGCTTTCGGGTGATTGACTGGCCCTCGGAAGGGCGAGAAACTAGTAAGACAGGGGCGGTTCTGGACCGCGACCGGTTGCGTGCACCTCTTGAATTGCGGAATTGGCGTCCCGGGGATGCCATGCGGCCAGCGGGCCACCAGAATCGGCACACCTTGGCGCGGCTTCTGAATGAGCTGGGCGCGAGCCGCTGGGAAAAAGAAAGCTGGCCGTTGCTGACAAGCGCGGGAAAAGTGGCGTGGGTCCTGGGATTGCCGGTCGCAGACGAATTTGCGGTGGTTGAAGGGAGCCGTGCAGCGGTGGTGATTACCGAGGAATCTTCTTCGTGAGCCGTGCAAAGGCTGGTTCCTACTCCGAGGCACGCATTGCTGGGCGCGTGAAAACGCTAGGGCGCGCTATTTCGCAGGCGTACCGCGGGCGGCGGTTGGATGTCGTGGTGACGATGGATCGTTCGTTTGTATTTGCGGCCGACCTGGTGCGAGCCATTGATGGGCCCGTGGCGATGCATTTTGTGCGGGAAGACGTGCGCGACGTGGAGATGGACGGACGGGTGCGGCGGGAAGTTTTTTTCGGGAATCGGCAGACCACCAGCGGCAGCGAGGAAACCTCGGAACTGAAAGGGCGCGACGTTTTGCTGGTGGATGTGGTGCTGGAGAGCGGAGTTACGCAGGAATTTTTGTTGCGGCGCATTGGGGAAAGCAGGCCGCGATCGCTGCGGCTGGCGGTTCTGCTGGACAAGGCTGCGAAGCGCCGCGTGGCGCTGGAGCCCGATTACTTTGGCTTCCAGACTGCATCTAACTCAATGTGGTCTGGGTATGGGCTGGCCGGATCGAACGGCATGGGGCGCAACTTCAAGGGATTGGTCAGCGGCGAGCGGGCAAGCAACAGTTCCAAGCGGGCAAAGAAACGAAAGCGGTGAAGTGGCGTGCGATTTTTTAAGGCTTTTTGTACGGGCTTGATTGCGAGGGTAATGTGAATTCCACGGCAAAAACAATTCTTTTCTGGATCTCGATCGTATTCCTGGGCGTGATGCTCTGGAAGCTGGTTTCGGCCAACGGGCAGGCTGCGCGTGAGGACACGCCAAGCTACAGTGAGTTCATAGCCAAAGTAGACGAGGGCGACGTGAAGGAAGTGACGATGTACCTCTCGCCGAGCAGCTACGAGATGCAAGGCGAGTACGTGCGCCCGGCAAACCGGAAATTCCGGGTCACCATCCCCAAGGAAAACGCTCCGGAGATCACCAAGAACCTGCGGGACAAGGCGGTTCAACTGAGCGTGAAGGAAGTGCGCAGCGGCGACTGGGTTCTGATCCTTCTGAATGCCCTTCCCTTGCTGTTGCTCGCGGGGTTTGTATTTTTCCTGATGCGGCAGATGCAGGCGGGCGGCAACAAGGCGTTGAGTTTCGGCAAGTCGCGGGCGCGGCTGCTTTCCGCGCAGCAGAAGAAAGCGACCTTCAAGGATGTTGCGGGCAGCGACGAGGCGAAGGAAGAGTTGCAGGAAATTATCGAGTTCCTGAAGGATCCGCAGAAATTCCAGAAGTTGGGCGGGCGCATTCCAAAGGGTGTGCTGCTTGTTGGGCCTCCGGGCACGGGCAAGACTTTGCTGGCGCGGGCAATTGCGGGCGAAGCGAATGTGCCGTTCTTCTCGATTTCTGGTTCGGACTTCGTTGAAATGTTCGTTGGCGTGGGCGCCAGCCGCGTGCGCGACTTGTTTGAGCAGGGCAAGAAGAATGCACCCTGCATCATCTTCATCGATGAAATCGACGCGGTCGGGCGGCATCGCGGAGCGGGCCTCGGCGGGGGACACGACGAGCGAGAGCAGACGTTGAACGCGCTGCTGGTGGAAATGGATGGATTTGAATCGAACGAAGGCGTGATCCTGATCGCGGCGACGAACCGTCCCGACGTTCTGGATCCGGCGCTTCTTCGCCCCGGGCGTTTTGACCGGCGCGTGGTTGTGGCCCGCCCCGATGTAAAGGGCCGCGAAGAGATTCTTCGGGTACACACACGCAAGGTTCCTCTTTCGGATGACGTGGATCTTTCGATCATCGCGCGCGGCACTCCGGGTTTCTCCGGCGCCGACCTGGCGAACCTGGTGAACGAAGCGGCGCTGTGGGCCGCGCGGCAGAACCGAAAGTTCGTGTTGATGGACGATTTTGAGATGTCCAAGGACAAAGTGCTGATGGGCGTGGAACGCAAGTCCATGATCCTGTCGGACGAAGAGAAGCGGAACACCGCGTATCACGAAGCGGGACACGCGCTGGTGGCGGCGATGACACCGGGCGCCGATCCGGTTCACAAGGTGACGATTATTCCGCGCGGCATGGCGCTGGGATTGACGATGCAACTTCCCGAGGCGGACAAGCACACCTACACGAAAGAGTTCCTGGAGGGCATGCTGGCCGTGCTGATGGGCGGTCGCAGCGCCGAAGAGATTTTCCTGGGCCACATCACAACCGGCGCGGGCAACGACATCGAGCGCGCCACGGATATCGCCCGCAACATGGTCTGCGAATGGGGCATGAGCGACCTGGGGCCGCTGGCGTTCGGCAAGAAGGAAGAAGCCATCTTCCTGGGCCGGGAAATCGCGCAGCACCGGGACTTCAGCGAAGACACAGCGCTGCAGATCGACCGCGAAGTGAAGCGGATCGTCAACAGGGGTTACGAGGCTGCGAAGAGTCTTCTCTCCACTCATAAGGAGACGCTGGACAACATCGCGCAGGCTTTGCTTATCCGCGAAGTGCTTGACGCGAACGAAGTGCGCTTGCTGATGGAAGGTAAGCCTCTGCCAGAGAAGCCGCGTACACCTCCCACGGTGCCTCCGCAGGGTGCGCCGGCAGCGGACCCTAAGGTGGTTCGGCCGGAGATGCGGCCGGCGCCGGGCTTCACGCGAGGCGATTCGCCTGCAAAGGCCTGAGACAGCTAAGTTCCTAAAATTGCATTCGGGGGCCCGAAAAATCGGGCCCCTACTTTTTTGAGCGCGGAGGCGTACAATACGGCCATGGGACTGAAAGACGGCGAAAACCTGAATATCACTTGCCCGTGCTGCCAGGCGAAGCTGGTGGTGGATCCGGCGTTTGGCGCGGTGCTATCGCATACGGCTCACGTGAAGCCCGGGCCGGATGTGGACCTGACCCAGGCTGCGAGCATCCTGGAAGAACAGAAGAAAAATCGCGAGGACAAGTTTGCGGACTCGTGGTTTCAGGAAACCAACAAGGAAGATATTCTCGCCAAGAAATTTGAAGAGGCCATGAAAAAGGCCAAGGACGCGCCTGCAGGGAAGCCCATCCGCGATTTTGATTTGGATTAGATTTGGCCGGTAGTGATTGGCGACTGGTGGTTCCCTGCCCCTGAATGCGTACCTCCCACTCCATGATTGTCAGGAAAAAGTACAAGCTGCTGGCAGGCCGGCGAACGATTATTTTGGGCGAGCGCACGCTGGTGATGGGTGTGCTGAATGTGACGCCGGACAGTTTTTCGGATGGCGGGAAATTTTTCCGGGTTGCGGATGCGGTAAAAGCTGCGCTGGCGATGGAACGGGCAGGCGCGGATATTCTGGATATCGGGGCGGAATCAACGCGGCCGGGTTCCGCGGGCATTTCGGCGGAAGAAGAGTTGGAGCGGCTTCTTCCAGTGCTGCGGGCGCTACGCGGGCGGATGAAGATTCCCATTTCGATTGACACGCAGAAGGCCAGCGTGGCGGAAGCGGCGCTCGATGCTGGGGCGGAAATGTTGAACGACATTTCGGGGCTGAAGCAGGATCCGAAGATTGCCGAGGTGGCGGCGCGGTTCGGCGTGCCGCTGATTTTGATGCACATGCGCGGGACGCCGCGCACGATGCAGAAGAAGCCGTGGGCGAAGGATGTGATGAAAGATGTGAGCCGCGGGCTTCGCGAATCCGTGGCTATTGCGCGGCGGGCTGGCGTGCGCAAATCGCAAATCATTCTTGATCCGGGGATCGGCTTCGGCAAAAGTTTCGAGCAGAATTACGAATTGCTCGCCAAGTTGCCGGCATTGGCGGGACTGGGCTATCCGCTGCTGGTTGGAACCTCGCGGAAAGGATTTCTGGGCGCGACGCTTGCACGGAATGGAAAGCCTTTGCCGTCCAGCGAACGAACTTGGGGAACCGCGGCGACGGTGGCGGCGAGCATTTTGCAGGGCGCCCATATCGTGCGCGTTCACGATGTGGAGGAAATGGTTCAAGTGGCAAAGGTCACCGACTGCCTGCTGAAGGCCTGAACTGCGAGCGGCCCCTTTGGAATTTCGAGCACGCCAGGGCTGGCGAAGAACCTAGACCGGTTTCAAACCCAGCGAACGGATGGCCCGCTTCGACTGATCGCGCAGCATGAGCACACGAACAAAAATCAGCAGCGCCACAAGGCCTCCGCCAAAAAACGAAACAAGACCCTTTTCCACGGCCGATGTAATTGCTTCGGCAGCACCAGCACCGACGGCAATGCGCAGCGGCGGTCCTGGCTTTTCCCGGTGGTCCTGACACGCCAGCAGGTACGTGCCGTCCCGCTCGACGTTAAAATTGAGAAGGGAGATGCCGGAACGGGCGCCGTAGTTATAAGTGGTGGAGCCGTGGGGGGCGCTCATGGGAATCACGTCACCGTATGGAAGGGCGCGAAGTTCACAGCGCACGCTGGATTTCAAAGCGAACATTGGAGCGGGGTCCGAGCTGCCACCGTACATTTGCTCCAGGAATATGGTGTAGGAGAGATTGCGTTTCAGGTCGAGATCCATTTCACCGGGAACATTGGCGTAGGCCATCGAAGCGCCGACACGTTGAATCTGGGTAACCAGGGAGAAAATAGCTAACCCCACTCCGGCAAGGAAAAATGGGATGGCCAGGGCCGCCCACCACAGGCTTGGCCGGATAGTTTGTGTCTGAGTCATCGCCCGCACCTCGAGTCAAGTGCCACCAAGCATATCGCGAGATGCGCAAATTTCAATTTGCCCGGGCGCCGTGGGATATAATTCGCGCGCTGATGCGCATTCGAGTTTTACGGAGCTGAAATGCAAATTCACCGCTACGTTTTTGGGTGTTTGGGCTTGTGCTTTCTGGCCGGTTTTCAACCCGCGATGGGGCAGATTCCAACGATGAAGCCGGACTCCCTGCGTCCCGGGCAGGCAGGGCAGGGCGCGGCGGCTTGTTCGGCTACGGAGACGTCGTCGTGTGCGCAAGCGGCGGCGAAAATTGCGCCGATTGTGATGGGTGAATCGCCGCTGGAAGAGAATTTGCGGCGGCTGACGGATGGAATTGGCGGACGCATAACCGGTTCGCCGGAGATGGCGAAGGCGGTGGAGTGGGGCGTGGCGGGATTTCGCGCGGCGGGGGTAGACGTACACACCGAGAAATATATGCAGCCGGTGGCTTGGAGCGAAGGCGAGACGCGACTGGAGGTGCTGGGCGCGGAGCGATTTCCTGTTTCGCTGGTTTCAATCGGACTTTCGCCTGCTACTCCGGCCGGAGGATTGGAAGGCGCGCTGGTGAATATAGGGACCGGCACGGACGCTGATTTCGCACGCGCGGGAAGTTCGGTGAAGGGCGCGATCCTGATTGTGCACACGGAAGTCAGCTACACGTGGAGCGATCTCTTCAATGAATACCTGAACCCGCCGGCGATTATTGATCGGGCGTTGAAGGCGGGGGCGCTGGCGATCCTGTGGACCGGGGAGCGCGAGAGGAAGCTGTTGTACCGGCACACGAACACCACGGACGGCAAACTGGAGCGCATTCCGCAAGCGGTGGTGGCGCGGGAAGACGGATTGCGGCTGGAACGCGCGGCGCTTGCGAATCCCGGGAAGCTGCGCGTTCGTCTGAAGATGCCGAACAAGATCGGCGGGCCTGCGGAGCAGCAGAACGTTGTCGGAGAGATTCGCGGGTACGAAAAACCGGATGAAATCGTGGTGCTTGGCGCACATCTGGATTCCTGGGAGCTTGGGACTGGCGCGCTGGACAATGGGTGCAACGCGGCGCTGGTGATTGAAGCGGCGCGCGCGATCAAGGCCAGCGGGCTGCTGCCGCGGCGCACGATTCGCTTCATTTTATTCAGCGGCGAAGAAGAGGGATTGGTTGGTTCGTGGGCGTATGTGAAGGAACATCGCGCAGAGATGGACAAGTATCGCGGCGTGGTGATTTTTGATTCGGGGATTGGGCGAGTGACGGGTTATTCGCTGGGCGGGCGCCGCGACATCGAGCCGGCGGTGCGTGAAATATTGAAACCGTTCGCGGGATGGGATGTGGATGGCCATACCTATGACGCCAGTTGGGGCACGGACCACTTTGACTTTTTGCTGGAGGGCGTGCCGAACCTGGTGGCGAATCAAGAGGTCGCCAACTATTTGCTGAACTACCATGCGGCTTCGGATACGTTCGACAAGGTGGACATTCGCGAACTGAAGTTGAACACGGTGCTGGCCGCGGTGACGGCTTGGGGCATCGCGGATCGTGCGGAACCGATTGGGCCGCGCTATTCGCGCGCGCAGTTGGAAACCCTGATGAAGGACACAGGCCTGGACCAGCAATTGAAGACGCTTGGCATGTGGGCGGATTGGGAGAGCGGTTTACGGGGAAGAAAACCCTGACGCGGCGGCACCCGTCAGCGGCGGGGTTCGAGCTATACTGAAGATGTGAGCGGAAATCCACATAAAAGCGGTGTTTTGGCGGCGGAGCGGGCGCAGGCGGCGTTCAAGATTCTGGCCCTGGACTATGGGCGGACGAAGATCGGGCTGGCGCTGGCGGACAGCGAAGCGCGGATTGCGCAGCCCTATGACACGATGGAGCGCATCAACCGGAATGAGGATATGCGCCGGCTGAGAGAATTGGCGCGGGATCTTGGCGTGCGGCAAATTGTGGTGGGACTTCCCTTGCGGCTGGACGGCACGGGCGGAGAGATGGCGGACGAGGCAACGCGGTTTGCGCAGCGCGTGCACAAACAAATTGGGGTGCCAGTCGAAATGGTGGATGAGCGGCTGAGCAGCTGGGAGGCCGAACGCATTTTGGAAGAAGAGATGGGGCGGCGGATTGTGCACGAAGAGACTCCCCACGGACGCCGGAAAACGGTGGGAGCGGCGGATGGCAAGTACACCGTGGATGCCGTTGCCGCGATGGTGATTTTACGGGAATACCTGGCACGCACGCCCCTGACGGAGGAGAGCCGCTAATTTGAAAATTCTTGCCGCCCTTATCCTGCTGGTTGTACTTGCCGCCGCGGCCGCCGCCGGCTACGTCTGGTATTCCATCGAAAAACCGTACGGAAAGATTCCTGCCGAAGGAATGTATGTGGACATCCCTCACGGGGCTTCGCGGCGGGCGGCGGCGCACATCCTGAAAAAAGCCGGAGTGATCCGGAATTCGTTTGCGTTTGAATTTTATGCGCGGCGCCACCCGAAGAGGACGCTGCAGGCGGGCGAGTACTTCTTCGATCATGCGCAGGCGGGCAAGGAAATTTTCTGGAAGCTGGCGAACGGCGAGGTTTACCAGCAGCCGTTCACGGTGCGCGAAGGGGAAACCATTTATGACATTGCGCGCGATTTGGAAGCCGCGAAGTACATGGCGGCCGATGATTTCTTGAAAGCGGCGGAAGATCCGACCGAGATCAAGGATCTTTTTCCCGAGGCAAGGACGCTGGAAGGTTTTCTTTTCCCCGCGACCTATAATCTGCCGAAGCACGCGCCAGCGGAGGAGCTGACCGGGATGATGGTAAGGAAATTCCGAGAGGCGCTGGCGAACGTTTTGCCCAATGGAAACAAGGGAAGCGATCCGCCGGTGTCGATCGGCTCCGTGGTCACGCTGGCCTCGCTGGTGGAACGCGAAACCCCGAAGCCGGACGAGCGGCGGCTGGTTGCGGGCGCATTCACCAACCGGCTGGAGAAGAACATGCCGCTGCAGTGCGACCCGACGGTAATTTACGCGCTGCAGATGGACGACGAGTACAATGGCACACTCAGGCTGAGGGATTTGCGGCTTAATTCGCCGTACAACACTTACAGGAATCGCGGCTTGCCACCGGGGCCGATCGGGAATCCAGGCGAAGTTGCACTGCGCGCGGCTTTGCACCCGGCGCTGACGGACTATCTGTATTTCGTGGCCAACACGCAGGGCGGGCACTTTTTCGCGTCAACACTGGCGGAACACAACAAAAATGTGGCCAAATATCACCGCCTGCTGAACGGGGAGCCCGCGGAACCTCCCGTGGTGGAAGCGCATCATACTCATGCGGGCGGTCCGACGCGCAAAGGCAAACGATGACCGACGCGGTCAAACACAAGAAGGACATGATCCTGGACGCGGCGCGCGACCTGGGCGTGGAGAAGTGGACCGTTGCGGAGATTGACCAGCTTCGTCGAAAGCTGCTGGCGGATCACGGCGAAGCGGGAAAAACCGGGAACGATTATATTGCCGACGTGTTGAAAGCAGCGGGCTGGAAGATTCAAATTACTGAGCGCGAAGAAGCGGAAGAGCAGTTTGAGGAAGAGTTTGAAGACATTCTGCACTTTAAGACGCTGCAGGACGCGGAAGTGAGCCTGACGCGCCTGGACGAACTGCTGCGGCGTTTTCGCACGCATGGAGAACGGGCGGCGGTGGAGCGGGTGCTGGAGATTGCGCGGCTCGGCAAGCGCCGGGCGGAGATGATTTCGCGCAACCGCAAGGTGGAAGAGCAGAAGCGAAAAGAGAAGAAGGAAATCGCGGAGTGGTTTCGCATCTGGCTGGAGGCGCCCGACACGTTTTTTGACTGGCTGGACGTGCGCAAGGCCTCGCCGGAATTTCACGCCACGTTTGGCGAAATCGAGGAAGAGTAATTTTGCCGCTGGAAAACAACCTGCCTGATTTGCCGCCGTATTCGCTTGATGTGCAGGCGATGGATCTTGGCTCCGATACAAAAGCCGTGGGGCTGGAATTGATCGAGACGGAGAGCCGCGAGCCGCTGCGGGGCGAAGAAGCGGCTTCGATCTGGGCAGCGGTGTTTCCTGCGCTGGTGGGCGATGAGACTTGGGTGCTGGATTTTTTCAGCCATCTGGATCGCGTGCGCGAGTATTGCAAGACGCATGAGGTGGAATTTCGAGAGGCGGCGAACCGGTGCCTGGTGATTCCTCAGCCCGCCGGCGAAACATTGCGCGGATTGATTGCACGATTCGCGGGAGAAACATTTGGATTGCGGTGCGGTGCCGCGGCGAAAGAAGCGGATGCCACGGTCGAGAGCGAGCTTTCGCATCGCGGACTGGATGCTTATCAGGACGCTTATACGCGATACACATTTTGCGCGATCTGCGAGCCGAATGATGGCTGGGTAACGCTGCTGAGCCAGACATTGTGGCCGAGCGAAATCATTCGCCGCGCTCGCCCGGCTTTGCAGCCGTTTGATGTGCACATTGCGCGGCCCCAGTAAGGAAGCGGTTTGACGCTCCCTCGGATGGTTGCTAAATTGCCTAGTTTGGATAAAAGACGCGGAATTCACTGATGAAACGCAGATGGAAGCGCATGATTTTGGTGACAGTGTCGGCGGCGGCTTGCGGCTGCGGGCACGCGGTCAAGAAGACCACGAACGTGCCCGTGACGGAACGGCCCGTTGCACGGGAGGCCAGTGAAGAAGAACTGCTGGATCGCTACAATGCGCTCGCTCGCGGCCTGAAAAGCATTGACAGCACTCTGGAGCTGAAGCCGACCGCGGGCACAAAATACAGCGGCGTGATTGATGAATACCACGAGGTGAAAGCGTTTTTGCTGGCGTCGCGCCCGTACAACATTCGGATGATTGGCCAGGTGCCCGTCGTCGGAAAAACCGTGTTCGATATGGTGAGCGACGGGCAGACGTTTGAAGTTTCAATTCCGCCGAAGAATAAATTCCTCGTTGGCCAGGTGGCGCTGGAGCGGCAAAGCAGCAAGCCCATTGAGAACCTGCGGCCACAGCATCTGGTGGACGCCGTCTTGTGGCCGGAAGTTCGCAAGGAAGAATTGGTGCTGATTGAGGAGTACAACGACGAAAACGCCCGGTATTACGTACTGACGGTGCTGCGCGGGGGATACAAATCGGAAATTTTGCGAAAGATCTGGTTCGACCGCTCTGATTTACGCATGGTGCGGCTGCTGTCCTACGGACCGAAGGGCGCGCTGCTTTCCGACGTGCGGTATGCGAACTGGCAACCCGTTTCCGCGGGAAGCGTCGCGGAATATCCGATGAGCATTCGCATCGAGCGGCCTCACGACGAATATCGGCTGGACCTGACGATCAGCAGGATTGCTTTGAATGAAATGTTGGATGCGGACCGATTCAAACTGGAAGCGCCGGCGGGAGTTGAGGTCGTGCGCGTGGGAGAAAATTCCGGGGAGAAACGGCCATGATGGGCCAGTTTGTCTTCCGCAATCTGTTTCATCGGCCCCTCCGCACATTGATTGGCGTGGTGGCCATCGCCGTTGAAGTTACCCTCGTCATTGTCGTTGTGGGGCTCACTTCGGGCATGCTGCAGGAAACTGCCAAGCGAATCGAGGGAATTGGTGCTGACATCATGGTGCAGGCGCCTTCGGCACAGATCTTCATCGTGATGAGCGGCTCGCCCATGCCCATCAAGATTGGCGAGAAGATTCACGACCTCAAGTATGTGCAGTACGTCAGTCCGGCGTTTCTGCAATTCAACACCTCGGGCGGCGTCGAGACAATCTGGGGAATTGACCCGGCTTCCTTCCGCGACGTTTCCAACGGTTTCGTGTTTCATGAAGGGCACGACTTGCAGGGGCGGGACGATATGCTGGTGGACGACTGGCAGGCCAGAGCGAAGCACGTAAAGCTTGGCGATACCTACACTTTGCTGAATCACGACTGGAAAGTCGTGGGTATTGTGGAGCATGGAAAGGCGGGGCGCATTTTCGTTCCCATCACCACGCTTCAGGAACTTGTCGGTGGCCGGGACAAAGCGACCATTTTCCTGGTCAGGTGCACGCGCCCGGAGCACACGCCGGATGTGATCGGCGAAATCAAGGAACTTCTGCCCAACTATCCGGTGCGGCCAGTAAAGGAATTCATGACGCTGATGACGTCCACCAATATTCCAGCGCTGCAGACGTTCATCAATTCAATGATCGCGCTGGCGGTTTCCATCGGATTGCTGGTGATTTTTCTTTCGATGTATACGACGGTGCTGGAGCGGACGCGCGACATTGGCGTGCTAAAATCGTTGGGTGCCAGCAAATTCCTGATTATCCGCGCCCTTTTGGCGGAAACCACGCTGCTTTGTCTGCTGGGAATATTTACGGGCATCGGCCTGAGCTATGTGGTGCGGGCCGGCTTCCTGAAGTTGTTTCCGACACTTTCGATTTTGATCACCGCGGGTTGGATCCTACGCGCGGCGCTGATCGCTATTGTGGGCGCGTTGATCGGCGCGAGTTACCCGGCGTGGCAGGCTAGCCGCAAAGACGCGGTCGAAGCACTCTCATACGACTAAGGAACCGGGGGAAACTAGGCAGAGATGGCAATCACAGTTACAATACGAACGAATTCCACCGGAAACGCGGAGCCCGAGCTCAAAACCTTGGAGCCGATACTCAAAGTCGAGAACGTCTGGAAGCTGTATCACGCGGGCAAAGTGGAAGTTCCGGCCTTGCGCGGCGTAAATTTCGAGGTTTTGCCCGGAGAATCGGTGGCAGTGATGGGGCCTTCGGGGTGCGGGAAGTCCTCCTTGTTGTACGTGATTGGCGGATTGGCAAAAGCGTCGCGCGGGAAAGTGCTGGTGGATGGCAACGACCTGGTTGCCATGAGCGACGCCGAACGAACCAAGCTTCGCCGGCACAAAATCGGATTTGTTTTCCAGCGATTCAACCTGCTGCCGGCGTTGTCGGCCAAGGGCAACATCGCGATTGCGCAATACATTCACGGCGACGGATTCGATCCACACCGGTTTGAAGTTGTCACCAAGATGCTGGGATTGGATGGAAGGCTGGAGCACCGGCCATCGGAGATGTCCGGCGGCGAGCAGCAGCGCGTGGCGATCGCGCGGGCAATCATCAACGAGCCGAAGATTCTGCTTGCCGACGAGCCTACGGGCAACTTGGACACGAAGAATTCCGAAATTGTGCTGGAAATGCTGCGGCGTTTGAATAAAGATCTGGGGCAAACCATCGTCATGATCACGCACAATCCTGAAGCTACAACGTATTTCGACCGCGTGGTGCACATGCGCGATGGCGTAATCGTGGACGGAGTGCCAGCAGACTGAGCCATGGCGGGAATCGGCCGAATGCTTTACCGGATGTTTTTCTGGTCCTACGAGCGCGGCTCGTGGCAGTACGACGTTGCGGTAATTCTGATTCTGGTTTTTGTGTTCTCGCCGAAAAGCTGGTTTCACGACCAGCCGCAAGTGGGCCTGCCGGTGAATTCGACGCAGGTGGAACTGCTTTCGAAAACGGGTGAGACGGAAGTTTATAAGGTGGATTCCCGCGTGTTGGCCCCACCGGCACGCACCCCCGCGCTTCAGAACGACCTCCACAATGTTCTTCAGAAAGCCGGCCCAGGGCTGCAGGACGGCCGCTTCGCGATTGGCAAGATCGAGCCCCTGCGCGACGCCAGCGGCAACGTCATTGCCTACCAAGTGGAAATCAAGCACTAACCGAGAGGTCAAATTGACACAGCGCCATGAGAGTCGGCGGCCATCCCCATGTGCTACGATTTGAAGGTACAAAGTTTTGAACTAGACAGGGGAAGCATTGAAAAAAACCGCCCTTTTTGCATTGATTCTGCTGCTCGGTTGGCTGGAACTTCCGGTTTCGGCGGGCGGCAGCCAGAATTCCGGCAAGCTCACACTGGATTACGTGCTGACCATGATGGACAGGTCGGCCGAGGACTTCCGTAGCCTGACGGCGGCGCTGGACCACGTGAAGTACACCGCTGTAGTGAAGGATACTTCGACGGAATCGGGCGAGATTTACGTGCGCAAGGATTCCAAGCTGCGCATTGATTTTATAACGCCCGATCCTCGCACAATCATACGGAATGGGGACAATCTTTATATCTACACGCCGAAGATTAACCGGGTTGAGGAATACAACATCGGGAAGAACCGCGTGCTTGCCGACCAGTACCTGGCGCTGGGATTTGGGGCTCGCGCCGAGAGCCTAAAGAAAAGCTACAACGTGGCCCTGTCGGGTGAGGAAGAACTCGACGGGCACAAGATGGCGCTGGTCGAGCTGGTGCCGCGCTCCGATGAAGTGCGCAAACAGATTACGAAGATTGTGATGTGGGTGGACGAGGCCTCCTGGCTGCCGGTGCAACAAAAATTTCTGGAAGCGGGTTCCGGTGATTACACGATCTCCCGGTACAAGAATGTGATGAAGAACCTGAAGATCGGCGACGGCAAGTTCAAACCCGATTGGCCGAAAGGCACGAAGATCGAAAAGCCGCACGAATAGCAGGCGGGCCTGCTTTAAGCCCGCGCTCCTTCCCTTTCCAGCAATTTCTGTTTGCGTTGCAGACCCCAGCGGTAGCCTGCGAGTTCCCCGTCGGTGCGAATCACGCGGTGGCACGGCACCACGATGGAGGTGGGATTCGTGGCGCAGGCGCGAGCGACGGCGCGCACGGAATTCGGCTTGCCGAGCGCATGGGCCACTTGTGTGTAAGTGCGGGTGGCACCCAGCGGAATCTTCTGGAGTTCCTGCCAGACGCGGCGCTGAAACGCAGTGGCCTGGACATCCAGCGGCAGCTCCTTGCTGGGAGCGTGCCCGTCCACGCGGCTGAGAATTTCCTTCAGCCAACTTTCGTTGGAAGGCGCGGAGCGTGCAATCTCCGCGCGCGGGTATTCTTTCTGTAGCGCGCTTACCAGAGTTCTTTCGTCGTCGCCGAGGTAGACCGCGGAGATTCCGCGCTCGGTGCCCGCGACCAACACCTTGCCCAACGAACTTGCTGCTACCGTGAATCCGATTTTCATTCCTGCTCCTCCCTTCCGGTACGATGCCGGGGTCATTCCTAACTGCGAATTTGTTTTCTCGTAAATGCGGCTCGGCGAGCCGTAACCGCAGGCGTAGAGCGCCTCGGAAATGTCCGCGCCATCACGCAGCATCTTCTTGAATTTTTCAAGGCGCGCGGCGTGAGCGAACTCGCGCGGCGACAGGCCGGTTACGCGGTGAAAGACGCGGCGCAGCTTCGCGGTTGAGGCGTTCAATTGCGCGGCGATAGAGCCGAGACGGATCGAGTCTTCCTCGCTCGCGCTCCCAAGAAGTTTCGCGGCTTGCTTCACCAGCGAAATCGATTCCAACTGCTCCTGGGGACGGCAACGGCGGCACGGGCGGTAGCCATTTTTTTCCGCTTCCTGCGTGGTGCGAAAGAAAACGGCGTTCTGGCGGAGGGGCCTGCGCGCGGGGCAGGTTGGCCGGCAGTAAATATGGGTGGAGCGCACCGCCAAAAAGAATTTGCCGTCGGCGCGCGGGTCGCGATGCAGAGCGGCTTGCCAATACTCCGCGGCGGCTTGCGAGGAGATGTTGCTGGTTTCCGTGCTTGAAGACTGTTTGTTCATGCGCCGAGATTACAGAATTTCATGATAGCAATCTATCCGGTTTCAGGCGTCAAAGTCAGTTCAGCCTTCACCGGGACAGGGCACAACTTCTTCCGGCCGCACGGTAGGTTTGTGCGGTGCCAGAATCACCAACAATACCGCGGCAAGGATGGTGCCGCTGGCGATCAGGGTTCGCGGGGTTATCGGCTCGCCGCCGAGGGACCATCCAAGGAACAGCGCCACAACGGGATTGACGAAGGCATAGGTAGCCACGCGGGACGCGGTGCTGTGCTTGAGGATATAGATATAGGCCGAAAAGCCGAGCGCGGAGCCGAAGGAAAATAAATAAAGCACAGCGAGCCAGGAACGCAAACTGACTTGAGCCGGATGAAACTGGTGCAACTCGCCCGTGGCCGCGGCAACGATCCACAGCCCCACGCCCCCGGCCAGCGACTGCATAGCAACGCCCAGGAGAGGCGAATGCGGGACTGGGTGATGCCGCGAATAGATGGAGCCGGCGGCCCACGCAAGCGAACCGAGGATCAGGGTGATTGCGCCGACAGGATTGACGCGCTCCGAGCCGCCGAGGTGCGAGGGGCCTACCAGCAACGCGATGCCGGCAAAGCCGAGGACGAAGCCGATAAGAACACGCGGGCCGGGCCGGACGCCGCCGGGGCGGAGCCAATCAAGGATCACCATCCAGAGCGAGACCGTGGCAACGAGGAGCGAGGCAATGCCCGAGGGGACGCGGGTTTCGGCCCAGGAGAGCGCGCCGTTGCCGCAGAGCAACAAGAGAAGCCCGGTGATGATTGTGGTGCGCCACTGCGCGAGCGTCGGCTTTTCTTTGCTTATATGGCGGAAGAGTGGATAGAAAACCAAACCGATGGCGATATGCCGGATTCCCGCGAGAACAAAGGGAGGAATCGTTTCGACGCCGATTCGAATGAAGAAATAGGTCGAGCCCCAGAGAACGTAGACGGCGGCGAACGCAATGAGTACATGAGTGCGAGGAACGGCGGAATCGCGCAGGTTCGCTGGGGAGACTTCGGAGACCGATGGAGTGGAGGGGAAGCTCATTTGCCGACCTGTTCCATTCCAAGATAACGTGAAACGAAAATGAGGGCAGCGACCATATTGGAAGTAGGCGTAAGAAAGGCGAAAAAGAAGGAAACATTTGGAACAATTTTCAGTGCGGTACTAGTCCTAAGTGTTTCGGTTTAGGACACTTCGGCTGTTTTCCACAGATTGACACTTTTCCTCATTGGTGGCATTTTGACAACCCAACTTCTTTGTGGGGTTCGTGTCCGGCACGTCAAGTAATAGAACTGTGGCAATGGGGCCTGTGTAGAGTCATCTCTCTGAGGGGTGAGATGAGCGCCAGCAATCACGCGTTAGCTTGGGACAATTTTCCAGTACAGATAGACGTTAAGGCGCAGGCTGCTGCTCCTGCGATCTCGCTTCCAGAGCCGCCGGCCGCTTCGCCAGTGCCTGCGCTGCGGGTGATGCCGCTGTTGAGCGGGCCGCAGCCGCGCCGATTCGTGCGGGTGCCCACGCATGTTGTGGGGGTCCATATGGAGCAGCGGGAGTGCCCACGGGCGTCTCTGCGGCTGCCGCTGAAGCTAAGGAGCGTTGGCGGGGTGCTTGAGGACTATCCCGTGACCCTGGTGACGCGGGACATCAGTTCTTCCGGAGTGTTTTTCCTCTGCCCAAAGGCTCTGGCAACGGAAACCGAAATTGAGCTGGATATCGTATTGGTTAGCCGTCCGCTGGGTTATGGAAACGTGGTGGTCTCGTCCAAAGCGCATGTGAAGCGCGTGGAGCCGGCGAATATGCCCGGCTGGTTCGGGATCGCGGTGAGTTTTGATGACTTTGCGTTTGACCGGGACGACAACATACCGGGACGCTTTTCTCCTGCTGACTGACAATTACTTCTCAACTTAATTCCCTGCTCCCCATCTTCCCGGCCGTGGTGTTTCTGCTACTCTGGTGGCGATGACTCTCGGGCCCGTGCTTCACGGTGTGCTGTTTGATTGGGACGGCACGCTTCTCGATTCCTACCATGCGGACTCCCAGGCTTACCTTGCGATGTTTCGCGTGATGGGTGTGAACTGGGGGCTTCAGGAGTTGGAGCATCACTATTCTCCCGACTGGTATACGGTTTATCGCGCGGCAAGAATTCCTGAGGCGCGCTGGGACGAGGCGGATCGGGTCTGGCGGGCGTACTACGCGAAGCATCCGTCGAAATTGATGGCGGCTACGCGGAGGGTGCTGGCGCAATTGAATAAGCGGCACAAACTTGGGCTGGTTAGTAGCGGCGATCGCGAGCGGGTGAGCCGGCAACTGCGACAATTTCGACTAACGAGCGTGTTTCGCACCCGCGTTTTGGGAGGCGATACGAAGGAGAAGAAGCCGCATCCTGCTCCTTTGTTAAAGGCGTTGAAGGAGATGAAGGCTGAGGCGCGGGATTGCGTTTATGTGGGAGATACGCCGGAGGATGTGGAGATGGCGCGGGCAGCGGGAGTGCGCGCGATCGCGGTGCTGGGGCCGTTTCCGACGGAGAAACGGTTGCGGGCAATGAAGCCGGAGATTTTGCTGAATGGGTTGCAGGAGTTGCCGAAAGTTTTGCGGGAATTATACGGCGGCTTGTAGCTCACCCCTTCAGGGGTGAGGTTTTTCCATCCACCGGCGCGAATGGCGATGGGGCCATGGAAACCCTCAGGCCTGAAGGCCTGAGCTACAGGATTCGGACACATCGTCAAGGCTTGGCTGGCGGCGTAGCGGTGGGCGACGGACTCGCGGGCTGCGAGACTTCGGTTGGCGGGAATGGCTTGAAGTCGGACCATTTAATCGTGACGCGGACGGGAACTTCGCGGTCTTGTATTTTATAGACGTCTTCGGAGCGGGAATAGTTGGGGAACCAGTATTTGCCTTCCACGTTTTCGCGATACGTTTCAAATATATTGAACGGCAAACCACCCGGGCGCATCGGACCGAGGTCGGTCACCCACTTGCCGTAGGTCTTCACGACTTCCAGATATTTCTGGTCCACCCAGAGGATGCCGTCGAAGAGCGGGTGCTTGCGGTCGAGCGTCTTGGGATGGACTTCAAAAATGTAGCAGTCGATTTCGTCGACTTTTTCGCTGCTCAAGAATTTCACGTTGTACTTCGAGAGTTGGTCGGTAGTTAGAGGAAAGGCCGGGACGCTGCCGAGATAATGCGCGTCATCGGGCTCGAATTGCAGATATTGCAGTGAGGATTGCGGCGCGGCGAGAGCTTTCTCGTACAGCTGGCCGCTGCTGGAGCGCACGGCCTGGTACGTGGCATCGTATTCGCCGGCGGGTTTTCCATCGGGGCCGAATTCCTGGATGCGCACGGTGCGGCGATAGGAGTAGAGCGGCCGCTCCGCGAAATACAAATCTTCCTTTTTCGTGAACGAGTTGATGATTTGGACCGGCGGCAGGGAGGGCGGCGCTTCCGGCTGCGCTACGCCGATGACGCGTTCTATTTTGTGTTCGGGCGGAGGCGCTTGCGGGCCGGCGGGGTTTTCCTGGGCTGCTGCGCCGGAGATCGCCAGTAACGATCCTGCAACAGCAACTAGCAGGACGCGCGGTCGAATTTGCAGGTTTACAAAATTCGGTGGGATTCGCAGCATAGTGAATTAGATGCGTCCGGCAGGAAATTGGGCCGCCTGACACCTGAAATCCAGTGTAACGCAACGGCGGCAGAGGCATGCGGCGATTTGGAAGAACGGGCCGCGGCTCTGATAGACTCGAAATATTGTGAGTGAGGGGATGGTCGCACGTCGCTACATGGTCACGGGGCATGTGCAGGGAGTTGGCTACCGGAATTATGTGGAGCACACCGCCGGCAAGCTGAATGTGGACGGGTATGTGAGAAACCGCCGCGACGGCAGCGTGGAAGTTTTCGCGATGGGCACAACCGAAGAATTGCAGAAGCTGCGCAAGGCGCTGGAGCGTGGGCCGATGATGGCGCAGGTGGGGCGGGTGAGCGAAGAACCAAGCGACGTTGAGGCAAAATACATCGGGAATTTCACGGTTGAATTCACGGAATAACAATTCACGGAATAACCAGGAGCCGAGCGAATGGAAGATTTGAAGAAGTTGATCCGCGAAATTCCGGATTATCCGAAGCCGGGGATTCTGTTTTACGACATCACCACGCTGCTGAAAGACAAGAAGGGCTTCCACCTGATGATCGACCGGCTGTGCGGGCATTATGAGGGGCACACGATTGACCTGGTGGCGGGAATCGAGGCGCGCGGCTTTATCTTTGCGCCGGCGCTGGCGTACCGGTTGAATGCGGGATTTGTGCCGGTGCGGAAGCCGAACAAGCTGCCTTCGAAGACGGCGAAGATTTCGTACGCGCTGGAGTATGGGACGGATTCGATGGAAGTGCACGAAGATGCGGTACAAAAGGGGCAACGCGTGCTGCTGTGCGACGATTTGCTGGCCACGGGCGGCACCGCCGCGGCCGCAGTGCAACTGATCCGCTCGCTGGGCGGAGTGGTAGAAGGCGCGGCGTTCGCCGTGGAGCTGAATTTCCTGAAGGGCCGTGCGAAGCTGCCGGGGATTGACGTGTTTTCCTTGATGAACTATGACGCGTGAGGGCGCTCCCTAACCCAGCGCTTTTTCCTAATGGTTTCCTTTCGCCTCGTACGTTGCGACTACAGGAAGCTGGGGACTGCCGTGCTGGGCCTAGTACCCGCCTTTCCGGTTAGCGTTAATCGGGACTTGGGTTGTTTTAGATGGTGGGCAATCTCGCGTTACCGCCAGGTCGCGATTTGCCTGCCGATGAGTGAACGGCCTCCATTGTTCTTGACCGAGCGCAACGGGCTGTAACTTTTGACAGTGGGATTTGGTGCCCCATCATGACAGCCTCGCCAGACGAGTGAAGTCGTGTCGCCATGTCAGGAATTTCATGCGATTAGCTGTCCTATGCTTCTTAGCCTCCGCCGTGCTCCCGTCCGTAAGCCGAGCACAGGCTCCTGATGGGGTTCCTGTCATCAAGATTATGAAGGAAGACAGCTCGATTAAGTTCCACGTGAAGGCTTCAGTGGCGATAGACGGCACATTCGATAAGTGGGACGCCACAGCAACCATGACCTCTACGGACGTGGAGACAGGCGTTCTTGACATCAAGATTCAAGCAGCCAGCGTGAATACCGGAAGCGGAATGAAAGACGGAAAATTGAAGGGCAAAGACTTTTTCGACGCCGAGCACGCTCCGTTGATCACATTCCACTCGACGAAGATTGTACAGACCGGCCCCAACACACTTGATTACGTCGGAGACTTCACGATACGCGGAGTGACCAAGCCCGAGAAGCTCACGTTCACGCTTTCCGGCAAGGGGACGGGCTCAGGCGAGATTAAAGGAACGATGGCCTTCGATCGCAAGGACTACGGCATGAACAAAGGCATCCCCTTGGTGAAGATCGCCGATCGCGTCGAAGTGATAGTCGACCTCAAAGGGAAGCGAGTAAGCGGACCTCCGCTGGTATTCAAGCAGTAGACACCTGTCACCGTACTGAAACGTGTTACATCCCGCCGCAGCACAGCGCATCGCCCCGAATCGCGCTGGCGTGTCCAACTGCCTGCAATGCCCGCAGAAACAGGAAACGGCCCGCGGAGTTGTTTTCCCGCGTCAGGAGCGGGCGTTCTTGATGTCTTCGCGCGCGTTCTTCTCGGCGTTCCGCGCCTCGCCCCTGGCATTCACATCCGGCTTCAGAGCGAGGATGGCTTTCTCCAGACTGAGGGCTTTCGGGGGCGCCTGGCACGACTTGATATCACCGTTGGGGCGTACCGCGGTCATATCCCATTTCAGGCAGTTGAATTTGATCTGCAGGTTGCCGCTGGCGTGAAGCGAAGCAACGCAATCGTCCAGGGTCTTGAAGAGGGTGCAAGCGTCCTTCAGCGTGGTGTGCGCCGGCAGCAGCGCCTGCAACTGCAGCGTCAGCGCCTTTTCCTCCACGCTGTTCGCCGCAAGCTCCTGGCTGGCGGTCGGTTTCTTGATCCACTTCATGGGATTGTAGGAACGCGCGGCCGCGGTGGCGGCGCCAAACAGAATCGCGGCTCCGGCCGCACCAAGGAAGAGAGTTTTGTATTTCATATTGTGGCCTTTCCTGGGGGTGGGCGCTGGGTTGATTGTAGTGGGCCACGCTGTGTCGTGCGTTTCGAGGCTCGGCAGGTACGGTACTCCCCGTATCCGTTACTCTGACCTTCCGGCCAGTCTGTGAAAACAGAACCAAAAGGACTTTGGTGAATGGCGAATTATCGTAAAGAAAAATCGCTCCATCGGATAGTGGCTCAGCAACAGAGGCAAAATCAGTGCAGACGACAAGATGCTTGTTTTGGTGAAGAAATTCTTCAAGCGGAACCCGATCTCGCGGATGTGCATCAGGAAGAATAAGGATCGCCGAGGTTAGTACTCACTTGCCCGGTTAGTGTTAATCAAGAGTTGAGGCCGTTCGAAGGGAATATTCAGCATGTTACGCTTGGAAAGCGACGCAAAGGAGCACACTTGCAAGACTGGCGAGCGAAAGCGCTTGAGTATTTCCCCGACCTTCGAGACTTAATCGAGCAAGAGCGCAGTCCACTTAGTCTCTGGATCGAACTCTATCGTGCTCTCGTTATCGCCTATGACCAACAGCCAATCGATGAGGACCGAATCGCAAAAATCTACGAATACGCGTCGTGGTGTTTTCAGCAGCCCGAGACCGGGAATATCGAAACTGACCCGTCAAACGGCGTAGCCGTCTCGTTCATTGAAGACATCCCGCTCGATCAACGCTTCGCGAACTGTGAACCAATTCTCAGGTTTGAAGAACTGCATCAACGCCCGCTGCATCTTCCTGTCCCGCAAGTTCTGAGCGATGTAGACCTCCTGCTTGGCAAAAGGGTCTACCGCTTTAGGGTAAAGTGCTGTGGCGATGTCTCGGGGCAGAGCGGGAAAGTGCCGTGCCAGTCGATCACCAATCAACAGGTCCAAGGCTGTCACAGTCGCCATGTCAACCGCGTCCAAGTGTCCGAATGTAGTGCCAACGTCGATAATGGCTTTACCATTTGAGCACGGAGAGGACTCATGTTCAACCCCTTCAACGAGGTCGCCGAGAGCGGTTCTGTGGATGCCGAGTTGGTGGAGCAAGCCAAGAACGGCGACCGCGCCGCGCTGGAAAAGCTGATCCTGCGACACCAGGCGTGGGTTTACAATATCGCGGTTCGCATGGTCTTCCGGCCGCACGACGCCGAGGAGGTCACCCAGGAGGTGCTGGTCAAGGTCATCACCAAGCTCAGCACGTTCAAGGGCGAGAGCACGTTTCGCACCTGGCTTTATCGCATCGCCGCCAATCACGTCCTTAACATGAAGCGCCGGTGGGCGGAGACGCGAACGACGACGTTCGCCGACTACGGCGCCGCCATCGACGGCACGCCCGATCTCGACTTGCCTGATCCGAAAAGCGTGCCCGTCGAGGTGCCACTCCTGGTCGAAGAAGCCAAAAACGGCTGCACGATGGGAATGCTGCTTTGTCTGGATCGCAAGCAACGGCTGATCTTCACGCTCGGCGCGATCCTCGGTGCCAGCGATACTGTTGGCGGCGAAGTCCTGGAGATGACCACCGACAACTTCCGTCAGTGCCTGGCCCGCGCCCGCCGCGACCTTCACAGCTTCATGAACAACCAGTGCGGTCTGGTGAACAAGAACAACCCTTGTCGCTGCCCGAAGAAGACCAGGGGCTTCATCGAGCAGGGGCATGTCGATCCTCACCACCTGTTGTTCGTTCCACAGCATGTCGAGCGCGTCCGGGACATCGCGCCCGAATCGGTCCGCGAGATTGAGGATGTCGTCGAGCGACAGCACGTCGCCATTTACCGTGAACACCCGTTTCTCCAGCCCCCGGACCAGATCGACTGGCTCCGGCGCGTGTTGAAGAGCGAGGATCTGCGCGGGGCGCTGCATCTGAGTTGAAAAATCTCGGCCAAGAGTTGTCACGGTCGGTCTCCCCACGTGTCCATGAGAAAGACGGAGCAATTGCTCCGACGTTTCTCACACAGGGAGATGACCATGACTCTCGATCTGCCGAAACCCATCGCCGCCTATTTCACCGCCGATAAGGGCGACACTGAGGCCTTTTCTCAGTGCTTCACCGAAGAAGCCATCGTGAAGGATGAAGGGCACACCTACCGCGGCCGGTCCGCAATCAGGCAATGGAAGGCGGAGGCTTCGACCAAGTACCAGTACACGAGCGAACCCTTCGCGTGCGAACAGAAGGACGGAAAGATCATCGTCACCAGCCGGCTCACCGGCAATTTTCCCGGCAGCCCCGTGAATCTTCGGTTCTTCTTCGGACTCGAAGGCGAGAAGATCGCGTCGCTGGAAATCATCCCCTGAGTGTCAGTTTCCCTCGAAATGGAGGCAGGCCGATGTTCGCAGTTTACGCCACACACGCCGCCCCCGACGACCCGCTCTCGGCACTGAAGGTCGGCGAGCGGCCCGACCCGGACGTGCCCGAGGGTTGGGTGCGCGTGAAGGTCAGTCACGCGAGTCTGAACCGGCACGACCTGTTCACGCTGCGCGGGATGAGTGGGCACCCCGAGGGGATCACCTATCCCATCATCCTGGGCAACGACGCGGCCGGCACTCTGGATGACGGCACACCGGTCGTCATCTACCCGATGATGGGGAGCGACGACTGGCGCGGTGACGAGACGCTCGACCCCAAATGGCACATTCCGAGCGAATTCATCCACGGCACTTTTGCGGACTACGCCGTCGTTCCGAGGCGAAACGCGATTCCTCTGCCCAAGAACCTTTCGCCCCTCCACGCATCTGTCCTCGGCACGGCCTGGCTGACTGCATACCGTGCGCTCTTTACCAAGTCGGGACTTCGGGCTGGCGAGACCGTGCTGATCCAGGGTGCGACAGGCGGTATGGCGACTGCTCTTATCCAGCTCGGTCGTGCAGCCGGCTTTGAGGTCTGGGTAACAAGCCGCTCGGAAGAAGGCCGAGCGCAGGCCAAAGCGCTGGGCGCCCACCAGAGTTTCCCTTCCAATGAGGCACTGCCCCGAAAGGTGCCGGTCGTCATCGATAATGTCGGGGCAGATTCCTGGGCTCACAGTATGTCATCGCTCGCCCGGGGCGGAACGCTGGTGACCGTCGGCGGCACGACAGGGTTTGAAGTGGCGCTGAGTCTCCTGCCGGTTTTTGCCGACCAGCTCACCATCACCGGCTCGATCATGGGCACGCTCAAGGACATGGAGGATATGGTGCGCCTGATTGCTCAGGCCAAAATCGAACCAGAAATCGGCGTCGTTCTGCCGATGGAACGTGCCCAGGAAGCCTTTCGTGCGATGTGGGAAGGCAAGACACACGGCAAGACGGTCTTCACCCGATGAGCTTTCGGGGCGGAAGCGTCTGCCACGGCAGTCGAATGCCGGCTACGGTTCGCGAACCTGATCCGCCGCGCTTGCGCTTCTTGTCCTGGCGGCGCCGCGGACCTTTAAGACCGACGACCGCCGAACTCATCCGCGTGAAGCGACACAAATTCCCGGACGCTCATCGCCGGCCGGCCGGTCACCCGCTCCACGCCGTCCGCCAGCCGGTCATACCGACCTGCCCGGTGCAACTCGGCCATCGTCACCAGATGCCGGGTCAGGTGCT
>Ga0137415_10001105_pt1 | contig 26597 bp, 56 predicted proteins | sample CZODoug3_1_1_16f_FD_183082 | JGI IMG/M metagenome (GOLD analysis project Ga0137415, IMG submission 183082) | Vadose zone soil fungal communities from Angelo Coast Range Reserve, California, USA - CZODoug3_1_1_16fungal (Hybrid Assembly) | ecosystem: Environmental > Terrestrial > Soil > Vadose...
GTCCTGTGGCCTGCGGCTTTGGGGGTCACCCCCCACCCCTTGGTGACGGTCAGTGACGGTCGCTGGGGTTGGTCAGGTGTCGCGTTCGCGCTGTATCAGTAGTGCTGCGATGGATACCCATGTGTCGGCCAGCTTCTCTAGCCGTTCCATGAGTGGGAGGTTGGTTTCCATCTCGGCGGCGAGTAGTAGGCCGTAACTGACGTAGTGGACGATGCGGCCGACGCTTGGTGTCTGGCTCATTGGGTGTTCCAACCCCCCGGTTGTAGTTCGGCTGTGGAGCGGTCGTGGCATGGCGTCACGCCGCTGCCCGCACGCGGTTCATGTTGCATGGGTTGCATGCTGGCACCAGATTGCTTAACACGTTGTTGGTCTTGTCGGCGTCGAGGTGGTCGACCACCAGACCGTCTAGATCCCGTGGGTACTGCTTATGCCAGGCCACGCGCATGTCACACCAGTGACACCTATGCCAGCCAGGACCGATGCGGTCGAAGAGCACGGCGCGGTGCTCCAACACCCACCCAATGGTGCGTGCAAGCGGATGGCCAGGACGGTGCACGAGGGCGTAACCGTTGCTGGTCGCGGAGCGCCCCGTGGCTGACCGTACGGCGAGCGGGTCACCATGACGCCGAATGCGGTAGTAGTGCATTTCGCACAGCGGGTTACGTCCTGAGCGCGGCGGCTTGACGCAGTTAGCGATGGTACAGGTAGGTTGCTGCATGTCGACTCCTAGATAGTCGGCCGGCCCCCGGACGGTGACACGTCGCGGGGGCGACTCATTGAGCGTTCCAACCGCCTGGCTGGAACTCGGCTGTGGATCGGTTATGACAGCCCGAACAGAGTGGCCTGAGGCGGTGGTCTGCGTCTGGGTCTGTGACTCCGGCGGCGGTGAGGTCGCGGCGGCTGTCGGGCCAGTGGTCTGCGACGGTTGAGGGTGCGCCGCAGAGCCGGCAGAACAGGTTTTCGGTGCGGCGTAGGTAGGCGTTGCGCCGGTGTGTCCAGCGGGTGTCGTAGCCGCGTTCCTGGCGTGTGCCGCGTTCACGGTCGGCGGTGGTGGTGCAGTCGGGGCAGCGTCCGGATTGGACGAGGTTGCCGCAGCCAGGCCGGGTGCAGACCTTCACCGTGGCACCGCATCTCCCGCTCGCAGGTAGCCCGTCCTGCCGCCCCACGCCGAAGCGAACGGTTGTGGCCGGCGCCGGGGCCGAGACCCTCGGGAGGCGGGTGATGCGGTGTTGTGCGGACCGCAGCCCGACGGCGGCCAAGGTCCGTCGGAGGTTCGCCGATCCCGGTCAGGCACGTGCTGCTGCGGTCCTTGTGGCCCGAGTCAGATTCGAACTGACGTCCTCCTGGTTATGAGCCAGGCGAGCTACCAGGCTGCTCTATCGGGCGCTGTGGTGGGACTTGCCACGGCCACGGCTCGACGGTGTATGGCCCGGTGGTGGTGGTCTTGGCTGGTAGGTGGAGGAGCCGACGCCACCAGGGTCTGGGCCAGGTGATTGTCACCATGCAGCGGGGTTGGTTGTTCGTCGTGGTGCCCATTCTTGGCGGTAGCGTGCTCATGGCTGGCCTTCGCTGTGCATCTGGTCGATGTGCATCCAGGCTTTCTCGGTTTGCCGTTCGATGGTGTCGCCGACCTCGACTTCGATCATGCCGTCGAGTAGGCCGCAGGTTTTGCCGGGGCACATGAGGTAGTGGCGGCCGGCGGCGTCCCAGGTGATGGTGAAGTCCTCGGCGCGGATCAGGTTGCTCACCGCTGCCAGCTTTCGACGATCGCGGCCAGGGCGTCGTCTCCGCCGGCCTGCAGCTCGGATGGTGTGGGCGGGGCAACGGCGTGGGTGTGGTCTGCGGGCGGCCACGCGCCGGGCATGCACCGGGGTTCAGGATCGCCGAGCTGGGTCACGTCGATCAGCTCGGGCTCGGCGCCGCAGATGTAGCACCGGTAGTCACTCATGCTGGCGCCTTGGCGGTGGTCTTGCGCTGGCCGAGCGCACTGGTGCCGTGGAGCTCGATGGTGATGTGGGTCTGGCCGGAGGTCATGCTGAAGTTCCCGCCCGGCACGGCAATGCCGAACACCTCAAGGTGGCCGTCGCTGAACTCGACACGCAGCGACACGTTCTCGTGGCGCTGGTGCAGCTCTAGGGCGTCCTTGGTTGCCATGGACAGCCGCGCCGACCATGTGTAGCGGCCGGGGATCTGCTCAGGGAAGATGCCCGATCGGGTGCCGGGGGTGACTTCTTCGCCGCAGATGCGGCAGTGCCAGTGGGTGATGTTCGAGCCGCTGCAGTCGGGATCGTGGTCCACGTAGCTGCAGGGCACGACCTCGACGCGGGTTTCGAGGGTCGGGTATCTGTCGCCACGGTTCTTGTCGGTGCTGTAGGCGTGGAAGTGGCCAGCCGCGTCGGTGAACGTCCAGCTTTCGTCGGGCTTCGGCGAGTTGGTCGTGACGTCGATCCAGTGCTGTTCGACTTCGACTTGGCATGGCAGGCCGGGGCCGCCGTTGACGTGACCGGTGCCGGTGATGCTCGTGGCGCTCACTGCCTGTCCCCTTGGGCACACTCGACCGACGCTAGGGCCACCGTACAGGTTTGCCCATCACTGATCAAATCAGACATTCGGTTACTCACCTCAGGCGAAGTAGGTCATCAGGGTGCCAGCCGGTGTGTACGGCGGCGAGGCGCCACCAGCTTCGAACGTCGTCGGCGAGCTGGTCCGCGATGGACGGGGCCAACGCCGGTGCGGCGCCGACTAGGGCGTGGAGGGTGGCCTGGTACCAGTCGGTGTCGCGGGGTGGGCTGGGCAGGTGGAGCTGTGTGCGCCATCCGGCTATGCCGACTTGGATGGTGCTGCTGGCGTCGAGGACGTCGAGGCGGAGGGGTGGGGCGCTGTCGGATGGGTGTCGGCGTTCGGGGCCGGTGAGGGCGGAGCCGGGTGTGAGTGCTTCGTTGAGGGCGTCGAGTAGGCAGGGGAGGGTTTCGATGCGGCCTCGGATGGCCACGTGGATGGGGTCGACGAGTTGGCGGATGTCGTCGGCCATGGTGGCTAGCCGGTCATGGCTGGGCGCCCGGGTGCTCACGGCTGGGTGCCATCGGCCGCTGCTCGGCGGCGACACGGGCAGCCCGCCGAGCGACATGGGCTCTTGCAGTCCTCGATTACGGTCACCTCGGTGCTTGGCTGCGGCCGATAGAGGGCGGCGGTGAAGTGGGCGGTGGCAACAACCGCCTGCCATGACGACAGGCCGGGGACCCGGGCGTCCCAGCGTTCGGCTTTGCGGAGCCATTCCTCGCCGGCCGCGTGGTGCTCTTCGGGGGTCATCGGGCGGGCACCTTCTGCCATGGGCCGGTCCACCGTGAACCGTCAGGCCAGGTCAGCGTGTCGCGGTGGACCGGGTGGGCGTCGGCGCCGAGTAGGTCGGACTCGACGTCGCCCATGGTCGGCGGGTCGTAGCTGTTGAGATCTTCGTCTACTACGAACTGGCCGGAGCCATTGCGGAAGCGAATGTTGTATTCGGTCCGGCTGGTGGCGTCGATTCCGACGACAATGGCCGAGCTGGCCTTCCGGTCGTTGGCGAACACCAGTAGCTCCAGGGCATGCTCATATTCGTCCTGTCGGGGGTCGGTGCCGTCGTCGTCTTCGACCCAGTCAGCGGCGTGGTGCTCGATCCAGGCTTTGGCTGTGGCGATTTCTTCGGTGGTAGCTCGACGACGGCCGGCCGACGCGCTCATCGGATGGCGCCTTTCGGAAGGTACCCGTTGTCTTCGAGGCGGGCGACGGCTCCGAACACTGTGGGCCGGGGGTAGCGGACGCGTTCGGCGAGCTGGTCGAGGGTGAGTAAGCCGCCCCGGGTGTAGTCGTCGACGTTGAGCAGTGTCGTGGGCCAGTCGGCGATGGTGCGGAGCACGTGTTGTTCGGCGGCTGAGCATGACGGGTCGGCGCTGGCGAGTATGACGGCTTCGGCGATCAGCACGGCAGGTCCTTCCGGTCCATGCGGGCGATCCGGAGTAGGCACCACAGGGCGAGGTGCAGCAGCGGCCTGAGCGGCTTCTTGGGACACCCGGCCAACCGGTTGGCGCCATTGTCCTCAGTCGACGGCATTGCCGGCCTCCTTCGCCAGCCGGTCGCCGTGGTATGCCCGGTCGCTGATGCATTGGTCGCAGCTACCACAGGGCAGGCCGGGTCCGCAGTTGGTGTGTTCGGCTGTGGTGTGGTGGTTGAGGTTCGGGTCGTAGGCGCGGCAGCCGCAGGGCGCGGCCATGGTGCGGAACTCGTCGGCTGCTTGCCGGTACGCGTCGCCCACGGCGGTGCGGAGTTCGTCGATGGTCAGGCCCATGGCGCGGAGGTTGCCGTCCACGATGGCCGCGGACTGTTCGGGCGTCTCGGCGTCGGCCAGCGGGATGTCGACGGGCGTGAAGCGGATGCCCTCCATGGTGCGGGCGATCGAGGCCACGTCTTCGGCGTTGACCAGCTCGGCGTCAGCGGACACGGCCAGCCAGTCGTACGACCCGTCGAAGACCCACGCGGCGAGGCGTTCCGCTGTGCCGACGGTGACTTGCTCGACGTCGCGGACGGTCAGTTCCTCGCTGAGTTGGACGATTCGGGACGCGGCTTGGAGGGCGTGGGCGCGTACCTGTTGGTCGGCGGTGAGGTCGTAGGTGGTGGTGCTGGTGTCGATCCACGACGCGTCGAGGTCAGTTGGCTCAGGCATCGGTCGACTCCTGGACGGTCGGGCGCGCGGCGTACCGGTCGGCGAGGTAGGCCAGGACACGGGCCTGGGCGGCGGGGTCGAGCCGGTCGAGGATCGTGAAGAGGCGGCGCATCGCGGCGAGCTCGGCGTGGACTTCGGCGAGGTCAGGCATCTGGGGTCTCCGGTTCGGTGGTGGGCCAGGGCCAGCAGCGCGGGCACCAGCGGGCGTCGTGGCGTTCGGTGGCCTGTGCGGCGAGTAGTGCTTCGCCGGTTCGGGTGGCGCGCCGGCATGCGGTGGATCCGCCGCCGGGTATGGGCCGGTGGGCTTCGATGTCGCGGCGCGCGGCGGCGATCCAGACTTCGTCGTTGGGGGTGGGTTCGGTTTTGGTGCGGCAGGCTGCGCAGGGGGCGACGATGATGCGTGGGCTGTCGGCGGTTTCGCGTCGGTATTCGGTGGGGTCGAGGTCGTGGACGGTATGGCATTCGTTGCATGGCAGCGGCTGGTCGGTGGGCGGGGCGGGGCCGTCGGTGAGGGCGCGGAGTTCGTCGAGAGCGTTGTTGGCCGCTCGCCGGGTCGGTGTCTTGGCGGGGCGCAGGGCGGCCCTGGCGGCGGCGGCGCCGCGGTGGGTTCGGTCCTGCTGGTCGGCAATCGCGACCACGGCCGCTTCGGCCTGGTGGTGCATCTCGGCCTGGTGGTCGGCGACGGCTCGTGGGTCTTCGCCCCAATCGTCGGAGTGTGAGCCGTTGCTCGACGGAGGGTGATTGCCATTGACGGGGGCGTCCGCGCCAGCGCCCAGCGCGTCAGCGCGGCGCGGTGCCCCCGTCCCCCCTTCCTCCGGAAGGAGGGGGGACGGGACGGGACGGGGTTCAAGCAAACGCGAAGCACCTGCTTCAAGCACTTGCTTAGCGTTTGCTTCGCCTTTGCTTCGCCTGGTCTGTCCTGAACGGACACCGCCGAGCCGGCCCGCCTTCGCCCTCTTCTCCTGCTCCGCCGCCGCCGCAGCCTTCGACGGCTGGTAATCCCAGTAGTCATGGATGACCCAGCCCTCCGTGACCGGCGGCGGGCACGTCGCATTCGGGCAGTCGTACCGGGGTCCGTGCCAGATCCTGCGGCTCACCAGGTCGGCAGCATCGGCCTTCGTGGCGTTGGTCCGGATCTGCGTCAGCTCGTCTGGGAGGATCCGCCCGTCGGTACGATTCCGCGACGACCAGAACAGCGCTTCGTTGGCCAGCCGGTACCGCCGATCGGTCAGCGGCGCGTACTTGCGGTGGATCGGATACTGGTCGTCGAAGCGCACCCACGTCATTTAGGCAGCCTCCTTGTTGAGGCTGTTGAGCCTCTTGAGTACGTCGTTGCGGTTCTTCCAGTAGCCGGCGGGCATTTCGCCGTGGCGGCTGGAGCGGGCCAGGGTGCGGCCGTCTGGCGCCCACACCTCGTGGCCGCAGTTGAGGCATTCGGCGCCGTGCCAGGTGAGATTCCTTCCCTCGTTGGTGCCTTGGTGGCTGGGTAGTGCTTTGAGGAGTCCGCCGCAGTAGGCCATCCGGCAGTTCCCGACGATGTCTTGGCGCTGGTAGGCCGCGGTCCAGCCGGTGAGGAAGCCTGAGGCGTCGATGAAGCGGCTGGCGATGCCGGACTTGAGCGGGTCGTTGCCGGGTGGCCTATCCACGGGTAGGCACCTTCCCGGGCGCATTGATGGCGAGGCCGTCCTTCGCGGCTTCTTCGGCGACCAGCTCGGCGAGACGATCGGGGTATTCGCGGCCGAGCCTGCGAAGCGCACGGTTACGGGCGCTGCTGCGGGCGAGCCGGCGTTGCTGGGAGAGGCGGAGTTCTTCGTCGGTGGGGTAGAGGCGGAAGTGCTCTGCCCGCGGTTTGCTGCCGCGGTATTGCTGGCTGTATTCGGAGTTGGCCCGTTTGCAGTCCGCGCAGGCTTCTTCGTTGCGCCGTTTGTGCGTCTGGTAGCCGGCGTAGGTTCCGCAGGGCTTCACCGCGGTACCTCGCTTTCGGCGAGCTGGTCGAGGGCGGCTTGCATGGCGGCCGCCTCGGCGCGCACCTTCTCCAGTTCGGCGAGGGCCGCGGTGTGGGCGACGGCGAGCCCGTCGTAGGCGTCGATGAGCGCGGGTAGTTCGGCCATGGCGTGCGCCGCGAGCGGCAAGTGGGTGAAGATGGTGTGGGTGGCGCGGTGTAGGGCGTCGCGGTAGGCGTCGGTGAGGGCGGTGAGCCGGGCGGTGTCGTAGAGGGTGGTGGCGGGTTGGGTGTGTTGCCAGATGACGCGGGTGGCGCCGCCGTGGCCGTGGACTTCGCCGACTTCGCGGATGTTGTTGAAGATGCTGATTTGGTGGACGTGGACGGGGCTGTTGCGCCATTGGGTGACGCATCGGCCGTCGGGGAATTGGATGCCCCAGGCGACTGCTCCCGTGCCGGATAGTCCGGTGTGGTCGGTGGTTCGTTGGAGGGTGAAGATGCGTGGTGGTTGTTCGGGTGTGGTGGCGGGTGGGCGGGGTCGGGCCCGCTGCGGGTTAGCCATGGGTGCTTCCCGCCGGGTTGGCGCGGTACCACAGGAACGCCGCACGCAAGGCGCGACGGTGTGGTGTCGGGTTCTTGAGTCGCTGGCGCTCCATCATCACGCCGCCTCCCGCCGGTCGAGCACCAGCGCCACGGCCGCCTCGGGCACCCGGAGCACGGCGGCGATCTGCCCGGCCGTCCAGTGGAACTTGGCCAGCCGCAGCACCTCCGGGTCTATCCGCTCGATGGTCGGGACGGGCGGGCGTGGGTCCGCGCAGTCGATGCACGGGTCGGTGTCGCAGTGCCGGTGACGGGGTAGTGGTGTGCCGTGCCGCCAGCCGGCGTGGCGTGGTGGTGGAGGCGACGGCAGCATGAGCCGTTCGACTTCCAGGAGTTCGATGAGCTTGGCGCGGCTCATGGGCTTGGTTCGGCGGATGTCTGGGGCGGTCATGGGCCGCCGCCGTCCGGTACGAAGGACACGCGCCGGGGCTGGGGCCGAAGGGTGTTGCAGGCGTCGCAGGCCAGGTTGACGAGTTGGCGGTTCGCGGAGTGGGTGAGCGCTGCCCCTTTAAGGAGCATGAGGGTCTGGTCTACGGCGGCGCGCAGCTGGGCGAGTTGGAGCGCCTCGCCGTTGGGGTCGGGGACGCGGGCGCGGCCGATCAGTCCTGCCATAACGCCGCCTCAAACGGTCGGTGGGTCGGACAGGGGCCGGCGTCGACGGGCTCACTGCACATGCCCTCCGGGGTGTTGGTGACCGGCTCCCCGCAGATCCAGCTGTCCCCGGTCCACACCTGCAGCTGCCCGTCGGGGGTCAGGCGGGTCTGGCCGGCTTTCATGACGGTGCCCCGGCGCGGCGCTCCTCGATGACCTTGCGCCATTCGTCGTCGAGCGCGTCGTACTCGGCCTCGATGGTGTTCGCCCGCTCGCCTGGTGTCGTCAGCCCGAAAACGATGGACGAGAGGGCAAGGAAGCCGAATTCGATGGCCTCTTTGTCCATCAGGGGTGTCTTGTAGAAGTCGCCGAACTCCTGGCCGGCGACGCATTGGCACGGCTCACGCATCAACAGTTCGTCGAGGTCGGTACGCTCCCACCAGCCGGGCCGGCGCTGGTCGAGCCAGTCACATCCCCGGGCGACGCGTTCGGCGATCCGCAGATCCTCCACTGTGGTGGTCGGCACGGGTCACGCTTCCCTTGCGCCGGGTGCGAACGGCTGACTGCCGAGCACGGTCAGGAGCCAGTCGGCCGCCCAGCCGTACATGCCCTCGCAGACGATCGATGACCTCCAACCTTCGTCGCAGGTGATGAAGTAGAGCTGCGTGGCCCCGCCGTCGTCATGGGGGACTTTGGCGTAGACGGGCCGCTCGGGGCTCGGGGTCACAGGCACAGCTCAGTCCCCCTCGGGGGTGTCGCTGTCGTCGGCCGACTCTGGCGGGGCTTGGAACGCGGGCCGGTCGGACGGCTTCCACGCGTCCGGGTCCGGTTCGCCCAGCCAACGGTCCGGCTCCTTCACCGAGCCCTGGTCGTCGGCGCCGTCGAGCGGCAGCTCACCCTGGAGCTCGGCGCGGTTGCCGGTGCGCTTGGCGTACGCCTCTAGCAGTAGGGTCTTCGCCGTCTCGGCGGCGTCCCCGTCGACCGGCTCGACCCGGTAGAGCTTGACGGTCGGTGTGGTCACGCCGCCTTCCTCGTAGTCGATTTTCCCGAACTTGGGGCCGATCTCGGCGATGATGTAGTGCCGTCGCAGCGGGTCGCCGACGAGCGCCTCTTCGATGGCGGTGAGGCCGTTGAGGATCTGGTCGTCGCGCTTGAACTTGGCGGACACGTTGACAGCCACGGTGGGTGGGTCCTCTCAGTGGGTGGGTTGCAGGATGATGTCGGCCGGCCAGTCCACCTTGGACGTGACGGCGGCTTGCCGGACGGTGACCGGGGCGAGTTGCTGTCCATACCGGAGCGCGGTGAGGGCGAGGAGCGTGAACGCGTCGGCTTCGTTGTTGTTCCGGACGGTGACGAGATCCCCGTACGCTCGCTCGACGGCCAGCAGCACGGCGTCTTTGTTCACGGCCACCTCTTCGCCCGTAGCGGGGTCCTTGTGTGTTGCACCCCAGCCGGTCGCGAACTGCTTGATGTGCGCGTTCTGGACGAGCACGTATGGGATGTTGTTGCCCCACAGCATTTGCTTGACCAGCCCGTGGAGCTCGGCGAGCAACAGGGCGGTTTTGCCGGTATCGCCGACCATGGGCAGATGCTCGATGGTGACCAGCGCGGGCCGGCTGCGGCAGACGGTGGCTATTTCGGTGAGGATGTCGGCGAGGCGCTGGTGTCCGGTGTGGCGGCTGGTGATGGTGCGGACGCCGAGGGCGGGTGTGCCGCGCCAGTCGTGGGTCCACGCCGCACCGGTCGCGGTGAGCGAGAGGTCTAATGAGGCCAGCCGCAGGTCGCTCATCAGCACTCCACCACCACGTGCCGGTGCGTGCCAGGAAACTGCTTGCAGGGCACCTCATCCTCGCCCTTGACGACGAGCCAGGTGTTGCCGCTAGTGCCCGGAGGCCGGACAGTTGTCAGCCACGCTGCGGCCTCTTCGGCGGTCTTGCGGGTGCATACCAGGGCGGTGATGATGCTTTCCCGGGCCAGCCGGTGGTCGTAGTCGCCGTTGTCGGGTACCTCGGTGACTTCATTGGCCGGGTAGCGGCGTAGCTGTTCGGCTACGTCGGCGATTAGCTTCTGGGTGGCGGGTGACAGGTCGCTCATTTCGCGTCCGCCGGCTGTGCGGTCTCGGGCCAGCCCTCGGCGTCGACCGGCTCATCTATAGCGGGCGGGGCCGAAGTCTTGGCCCCGGTGATCTCGGCCGCGGTCACGACCGGCGGCGGGAACTCGTCATCCACTGTGGTCTCCCGGCGCTGGATCGACGAGAACACGATCCGCAGATCCGCCACGTCGGCCGCCGTCCACTGCCCGCGCTTGCGGCCAATCCGGGTCTCAATCTGCGCCACGGTCACGCGAAGAGATGTCTTGAATGCAGCGGTCATCTCGGTGATTCGCTGGTCGAGCGGCTTCCCGTCGCCGTTCTCGACCGTCTTCCGGCACAGCTCCTGCGCCTCTGCGGCGAAGTCCGCGGGCAGGATGTTGAAGATGCACTCGCGGACCATGCGGGCACCGATGTTCTGGTTATTCAGGTAGACGTCGGTCAGGTCGCTGAGCGGCTTGCGTTCCTTGCCGGCCATGCGCTGGTGCGGCACCTGAATGGTGCGGGACTGGCGGACGTTGGTTTGCTGGTCCCAGGCGTACGCCCGGATCTCGGACTCGCCCTTGACGTCGTCGCGACGCAGTTCGTGCACGCCAGCGTCGGCGTTGCCCCAGATGCGAAGCAGCTCCCGGGCGAGGTGCACGGATGGTCCGGTGCCACGGTTGGGCACCTTGTAGAAGGCATGTTCGGCGAGGGCCAACCGGCTGCAAGCCTCGCGCATGTCCTCCCATGCTCGGCGCATATCGCGGGGGTTCATCTGGGCGACCTGGACGGCGGCGGCGACCTCGGCGACGGCGCGGGCCTGCTCGACGGCGGTGGCCTGGCTGATCTGGCCGGCGGAGGGTAGGACGATGTCGGTCACTGGGTGGGCTCCAGGTCGTAGTCGCCGCGTTGCGCGGCTGCCTCAAGTTGGTATCCGGCGTAGCCCGGCAGCGACAGGTAGACAACCTCATCGCTGTAGCCGGGCCACCGGTCTGTTTCCTTGCACCGGCGGTACACGTCGATGGCCTTGCGGTTGAGGCGCCGCCCCCACTGGAGGGCGTCGGCGTCGGGCTCGCAGATCGTGATCAGATAGGGCGGCGTCTTCTCCTGCGCCACAAGCACAAACGCCGCATCGCCGCGCAGGTCGAGGCCGAGCACCTTGACGGCGGTCTGGTACCAGTCGGCTTGCTGGTAGTAGCCGAAGTTGAGCATCGACCGGGCGAGGGCGTCAGGCTCGGCGCTGGCCGCCGTCTTGTAGTCGGCGACGATGAGCCGGCCAGGGCCGGGGTTGCGGAGCCAGTCCAGCCGGGCGCGGCGCCAGATGCCGGTCTGTTCGTCGACCCAGAACAGGGACTGCTCAGGCTTGCCGGTGCCCGGTTTGAACAGGGCGCCGGCGGTCGGGTGCTTGAACACGGCGGCGGCCATCTCTTCGGCCCGCTCATTCTCGGCGGCCAGGATCGGCACCTTCCCGGCCTCGTGGGCGGCGGCCTTCGCTGCCTTGGCGGCGTTGGTGCGCCAGTCCTTGGCGTCGACCACGACCAGCTCTTCGCCCTCGCCGAGCACCTTCAGGTGGGCGGCGTGCCCGAAGTCGTATTCACGCTTGGGTGGCTGCCCTTCGTCTGCCCAGTAGCGGAACAGGGCGGGGCAGGACGGGGGTAGGAGCATGCGGGCACCCGAGGATGACAGCGAGCCGCCGGGTACAGGATCGCAGTGATACGCGTCGTTGGGCATGCCGTCGTAGACGCCGGGTTGCTCGACCGTGCGGGCCATCAGTCCTCCACCGGGTGGTCGAAGAAGCCATGCGCGGCCAGGTAGTCAAAACGCGGTTCGCCCAGCATTCGACTGGCCCACTCACGGAAGCCGCTGGCGCCCATGTAGTCGCGGAGCTTCGCGAGCGCCTCGCGGCCGGCAGCGCTGAACTCGCACTGGTCGCCGAGCATGTTGACCGCGAACCGGAAGTAGTCGTGGGCGCCGGTGAGGACGATGGTGAGCCGCGGATCGCCGTGCTCCGTCGTGTCGAACTCCGAGCGCATCACCGGGCACCGACAAGCGGGTATTCGCCAGACGCCAGCCGCGCCCAGTTCCGGTCCACCTGCTCCAAACCCAACTGGCTCAGGGTCCGCTCAAACAGGGCGTTGAGCCGGTGCGTCATCACACGCACAGCCGCGTCGAGTCGCTCCACATCACGCCGGTTCTCAGCCTCCAGCGCATCAGCAATAGCCTTCAGCCGGGCCGTTTCCCGCTCCTCATCCTCGTTGAGCCAGCCTTGGCCGGGCACGACCGGCGGCGTCGTCACGGTGCCGTCGTCTCGTCCGCCGGCTACGAGCCGGTCTCCGGCGGCTTTGGCGAGGCGGAGCAGGCCGACCAGCCCGGCGACGACACCGACCGCTGCGGCGAGGATGTAGACGACGGTCACCGGATTGCCCCCGGGATCGGCGCGGCCTTCAGCGCTGCGATGAGGGACTCGGGCGTGGTGATTGTGTGCGGCGCCAGGTGGTAGCAGTCGCACGGGACAGCGGCGGCATCGAGAACGCCGGCCAGGTCGGCGCCGACCTGAATTGCCTCGGTAACCGTCACGGCGAAATCGGCGGGCTCCGGCATGGCAAGCCTCTCGAAGCGCCGGTCGATTTCCTCGGCCAATTCGGCCGGGATGCCGAAGAGCCGCTCCGCCTCCTTCCACCATCCCGTGCGGCCGACATAGAGGTCTGCTACCGAGACGCCTTGCTCGGCGGCCAGAACTTCGGCGGTGAGGCAGCCGTTGAAACAGCCCCGATAGCCGCGCGCCAATTCCGGGTCGCGCTCCAGGTAGCTGCCCTGGATGAAGGTGCCGGCCGCCCGGTGCGCCTTCATCCGCGCGACGGCATCAGCTTTCAGCGCCGCATCGCCGTGCCACGCCAGCAGCGGCTTGTCCACAATCGCGAAGGCGGTCACCGGGTCGCCCCCGCCGAGGGGTCGACCATCGCGGTGAAGAGGGCGATCGCGGAGTCCTGGAGCTGCTCGACGGTTGGGTTAAGGGCGTCCCGAGCGGCGGCCCGAGCGGCGGCCCGAGCGGCGTCCCAAGCGGCGGCCCGAGCGGCGGCCCGAGCGGCGTCCCAAGCGGCGTCCCAAGCGGCGTCCCAAGCGGCGTCCCAAGCGGCGGCCCCAGCGGCGGCCCAAGCGGCGTACGCCTTTTCCCTCGCAGCACGGACCACAGGGCCGGCATCCTGCGCGGCGACCAGATCCACGATCCGCCGCAGATCGCGTAGCGCCTGCGCCTCGGCGGTCAGCCCGGCCAGGTCCAGCCAGGCCGGCGTCCAGGTGCGGATCAGCCAGTCCAGCGCCATGTACGAGCGGGCCTCATCCTGGCCATCCTCGGCGGTACCGATCAGCCGGGGGATCAGTGGCTTGAGGGTCTGCCGTTTGGCGTCGGGCAGGACGTCGTTGAGGGAGGTGCCGAAGTTGCGCAGCACCGGTGAGACGCAGGCGGGCGCGTCGGAGTGTGGTTCGTCGGCGAAGTAGGCGACGGCCTCCAGGAGGCATAGGCCGTTGTCGCGGTCGCGGTGGCCGCCTTTGGCGAGGGTGAGGGTGTTGAGGTCGATGTGGTGCATGTCAGGCTCCTTCGCGTTGGGTGTCGTGCCGGTCGAGGCGGAGCGCGGTGACGGTGGTTCTGGCTGTCCGCCAACTGGCGAGCGCGTCCAGCAGTTCAGTGGTGAGGAGCGTGATCTCCTGGTCGATGGTCGCCATGACGTCACGCCGGCCAGAAGAGCAGGATCAGCGCGGCAAAGCCCGCGTACATCACGAGGCTGACCACAACACCAAGGCGACGACCAGGGCGATGCCACGCCGCTTTCAGGGACACCACTTCGGCGAGGATGCAGAGCCCGATCAGAACGACCACAACCCACTTGGCGATGAACGCGGCGGTCACGACGACCTCTTGGTCTGGCCGTAGTCGGGATCGCCGAGGACCCGCACGCCGGCGGGCACGTCGATGCATGGATGGCCGCGGGTGACCGGCTTATCCGCTAGCGCCGCGCGTATCGCCGCGGTGGCGTCCTTGAATGCCGCTAGGGCGACGGTGGCCGGGGCCGGCACCTTCCCACCGGCCCCGGCCGGGCGGGTGCCCTGCCCCTCACCCGCGCTGTGACCCGGGCCGCTATCGGGGGACTGGTCCCGTACCTGGGGAGAGCCACCGGTAGGTGGCGGGACCGCGGTAGCGGCCCGGGAGTTCGTGGCGTCCAGCTCGGCGCGCAGCCGGGCGATCTCGACGTCGCGCGGATCCGCCGGCGGACCGGTCCAGCAGTGCACTTTGACCCTGACCGCGCCGCCGATACGCTCGGCGACATACTCACCGTGGTGCTGGTCCATCGCCTTCAGGACGGGTGCAACGCCGAGAGCGAATGCGATTGTGTCAACCGCCGGGATGGTGCTCGGCGTGTCGGATTGCATGACGCTCAGGAGCAGGCTCACGTAGGCGTCGTGCGGTGCGTGTAGCCCGCGCCCGGCCAGGCCGGCGAAGGTGTCGGCGAGGTCGTGCAGTTCGGCGGCGAGGTCGGTGTAGAAGTCGTTCATCGGACGCCTGCCGTAGGATCCGCGTCGGCCAGCAACGGCCTGCACCGCCAGACGACGTCCTCAACCGTCTTGGTCACGGTGACCGTCGGCACGGCCGCGATCAGATCCGGATCGGGCACCGTCTCGGTCACCTCGCGGGTACCGAGCACCACCCGCTCGCACACCTCATCGCGGTGACAGATCACCATCATTTTCAGGCCACGGAAGGCGCCAATCAGATCGAAGTACTGGCCGCGGGGTTGCTTCTCCTTGCGGCCGGGAAGGACACGGGCCCACGCGGCGAGCTGCTCCCGCTGGTTATCGAAGGGGATGACGTTGATGGTGGTAGTAGTGCGGCCGGTGTAGGGCAGGGTCAGTTCGGGGTTGGTCTCTAGGGCGTCGGCGAGCATTCGCAGGCCGGCGATGTACTCGGCGCGCTCTTCGGGAGTGCTCATCGGGCACCTGTGATTCCGGTCGGAACGGCCAGCAGCACCAGCCGCGCACCATCGCGGAGCCGGCCATACGCCCGGACGGTCGCCTCGAACCGGGCCCACGCCTCAGCCGCGGTCAGATCCGGATGCCGGCTCGACACGGAGCTGACGTCGCCCGTCCTGGTGGTGATCCGGTACTGGATCGCCCAGGCCCGGCGGTGCTGGTCACGCTCGGCGTTGGCGTCCTCCATCCACCGCCGGCGGATGGCCGGGTCGATGAGGGCGTGGAGGCTGTAGGCGCTTGACGGGTCGGCGAACAGATACCGGTCGTCCATGTTCCCCACCCACTGCGGCCGGATCGGGTCTTCGCTGGCACCGGCGGCCGGCCACGTTTCGACGGTCATGACTCGCCGTCCTCGGTGTCGGCGGGCTGCGGCTCGCGGTGCACCAGCGTCAGCGGGCCGTTCAGCTTCAGCAGCGAACTGGCGTGGTCGCCCTGGCCGGTCGACCCGATCAGCCAGTGGTTATCGGCGTAGGGGCTGTTGGGCGTGTCGAACCACAAGTTCCCGGCCCGGTCCCGCCACAGGTCGCCGATCTGTGGTGGCCATTCGGCCGGCGCCACCCGCTCGACGGTGACTGTGTCCGATTCGGTGCAGACCGAAACGCGCCGCCATGCGCCCTCGTGGGCCGGGAGCCGGATGGTGTACTCGGCGGCCAGCACGCCGTCCACATCGCAGGGAAGCACTCGGGCGCCCCGGATGGTGATGTCGACCAGCTCGCCGGCCGCGTACGTGGGTGTCGGGTCGGTCATGACGGCACGCCCGTTCCGACCAGCTCAGCGGCGGTGGTTGTGGTGCTCTTCGCCTTCACCGCGTGACGCGGAAGTCCGCCCTCCGCAACGAGGTGAGCGGCGAGCCAGACAGCGTGCTCGCGGTCGTCACACGCAACCTCGACCAGCGCTCCCTGCGGGTTCGGCATGCGCTCTTGGAAGCGCTCAACGGGCTGGAGCGCCCGGAACAGGTACCACCACTCGTGACCCATCTGTGTGGCGTTGACCTTCGTCTCATTTACCTCGACGAAGTGACGGCGGCCGGTTGTGGTCGTCATCGCGCTGCGACCAGCTCGACGGCGGACGGGGCGGGGGTGCAGGTGCAGGTGCCGACGCGGTGCCGGGCCATCGTCGGGCAGCCCGGGGTTGCGCAGGCGCGGTGCTTGCCCTGGTAGTTCCGGCGGCGGAGTAGCTTGGTCATGGGTTTCGACTCCTTCGATTGGTCAGTCGGGCTCAGCGGGCCGCCCCTGGCGTGGGGCCGGCCCGCACTGCTGTTAGCGGTAGGGGCGTGTCGAGCCGCCCGGCTTGTTCGGCCGAGAAACCGGGCCGGGAGTGCGGGTCGGGGGCGGCGTGTGCGGGGGCGGCGGGAGGCTAGCCTTCGTCGGCCGGCCCGGCGCGGTCGTGCCGCCCGATCCGGTGCCCGCTCCCCCGCCCGGACCGCCGCCGGCCGGTCCGCCGGGGCCGTTGCCGGCGCCGCCGCCCGTTGTCGGGTTACCGTCGGCGGCCATCACGCCGCGTGCCGGCGCATCTCGATGTAGGCGATCAGGTCTTCGCGTGAGATCCGGCGTAGGAATCCGATCTTGAAAGAGCGGATCTCCCCCGTCTTGACCAGGCCCCACACGAACCTCTCCTTGAGATCCAGGACCTCGGCGGCGTGCTTGACCGTGTAGGCGATCTGCCCCGGGGGGATCCCATCTGTGGGCTTGCTATGGTCTGTGATCCCATGCATGGGACTACCGTACACAGTCCCTGCCGTGGGATCGACTCATACTTTCGGTTGATTTCGAGTGCACCCATTGCGAGGCACCATGTAACACATGCAGTGCATTGCAGAAGGGCGAGTCGTTCGGCTGAGGCCGCGTATCAGCCAATCCCGCGCATGGCATCGCAGCCGCCCGTGGGACAACAGACCCACGAATGGCACTTACCGTGACAACGTGGCCACAGCCCCGGACGTCAACACCGCGCGATTCGCCAAATGGGTGGCTCGCGTCCTCGACAGCGCGCACCGGCGGAACATGACCGACCAAGACATCCGGAAGGCAACCGGCGTCGGCACCTCCACCTTCCACCGCTGGAAGTCGCCGAACGCCCCCCTGCCGAAGGTCGACAAGGTCCGCGCATTCGCGCTCGGACTCGGCGAGTCGGTCGACGACGCCACGGCCGCCCTCGGCATCCGCACCGGCCGGGACAACCCTGAGCCTGAACCGCCACTCCCGCCCGAGGTCCGCATCATCCTGCGCAAGCTCTCCGACCCCCACACGTCCGCGCAGGACAGGTTGGTGATCAGGGAGATGCTGCGCATGCTCGCGCGCCAGGCCGGCGCCACCGATAGGGAGCTCGACGACGACCGAGAGGCGGCGAGCTGATGGCCCGTCGGAAGTACCCGAACATCAGCCAGCACGCCGACGGCATGTGGCACGCCTGGGTCACTACCGGCGCCAAGCGCGCCAACGGCCGACCCGTCCAGCGGCACATCAAGCGGGCCACCAAGGCCGAGGTCGAGGCGGAGATCGACCGGGTCCTTGATCGGAAGGAGACCGGCTCGCCCGTCAAGTCCGGCCGCAAGCCGACCTTCCAGCAGTGGATGGAAACCTACTTCACCACCGTGGCGCCCCGCCGGTGCGACCCCAGCACCATCGTTGGCTACCGCTCGCTCGTGAAGACGTGGGCGTACCCGGTGTGCGGGACCGAGCCCGCCGACCGGGTGACCCCCGAGCACCTCGACGAGATCTACACCAGCATGGCCGCCGCCGGGAAGGCGGACAGTAGCGTTCTCAAGCTCCATCGCATCCTCGTCCGCGCGCTGAAGATCGCCCACCGGCGCGGGGTGGTCACGCGCAACGTGGCCGACCTGATCGACCCGCCCACCGCGCAGAAGATCGAGATCGTGCCCCTAGATGAAGACGCCGCCAATGCCACCCTCGACGCCGCTGCGGGCAGGCGCAACTCGGCTCGCTGGTCGGTCGGGCTCGCGCTGGGCACCCGGCAGGGCGAGGCGCTCGGCCTGCGCTGGGACTATGTGGACCTGGAGACGGGTGAGCTCAAGATTTGGTGGCAGCTGCACCGGCGCGCCTTCGAGCACGGCTGCGGCGGGACGTGTGGCCGCAAGCGCGGCGGGAACTGTCCGGACCGACAGCACCCATTGCGGTCCGGAGAGATCGTCGTAGAGGGTGGCCTGATCCTGAAGCCGCCGAAGGGCAAGTCGAAGAGGACGATCCCGATCCCGGCCGAGTTGGTCGAGGTGCTCAAGGCGCACCGGGAGGTGCAGGGGCTGGAGAAGATGATGGCGGGCGGCGCCTACGCCGGGCACGGTTTCGTGTTCGCGGACGTCGACGGCAGCCCGATCGATCCCGGCCGCGACGATGACGAGTGGAAGGCGATCCTCAAGCTGGCGGGCGTGCCCGACGCGCGGGTCCACGACGGCCGGCATACCGCGGCCACCCTGCTCCTGGCCCAGGGCGTGCGGCTTGAGGTCGTCCAGGAGATCCTCGGGCATTCCAGCATCCAAGTCACCCGGGGGTACACGCACGTGGCCTCAGCGATGGCCCGGAAGGCTACGGACAGTATGGGCCAGGTGTTGTTCAAGAAGCGGCGTACACCCTGACGTACACCTTGGATCTTGACCGGGAGCAAGGCAAAGGCCCCATGACCTCGGCTCATCGCCTGGTCACGGGGCCTTTATCGCGCCGAGCCGCCTGACGGAATCGAACCGTCGACCTATTCATTACGAGTCACCCGTAGGTTACTGCAATACCATGCATGGCCTGCATTTCTGTATGTCATGCATGGTATTGCAACGTGGTGCAGTACACCCTTAGGTACACCCTTGATCTAGCACGGAGCGTTACTCCTGATCAAGTAGCCGGCGTGCGATACGACGGGCGGCCTCGATCACCTCCGGATCCAATCCCGACGCTTCCGGGTCACCTGACAACTTGGCGACCTGGCTGCAGAGTTCGGCCAGCGCCTCGGCCGTGTGTTGTTCGGCCTGACGCTGCCGCACCAGCTCCCGCACAATCGGCGCCCGCTCGGCATGGGCTACGGCGTCGGTGGCCCATACCAGGGTCAGCACGACAACGGCGGCGATTAGCACCACTTGCTGATCGAAGCGGACGCTGGGTCCGACGCCGGCCCATGTCAGAACGTCTATGGTCAGTGTGGACAATCCAATGACGGCGGCGAGAATGCCCGCCCCCCTGGTCAGGCATCGTTTGTAGTCGTGCCGCAATGCTCTGAGTTTTCCCCGATCCATTCGGGGATTCAGCGTCCGATATGCAGGATCAGTCAAGATCTCGACTGTCCGATTTGCGGATAGTGACGTGAACGGGTTCACGCCATAACCGGCCCCGGGGCGCTGTCGTTGATCTACCTAATCAAGGGTCAGCCGAGGGTGAGGCTTAGCGCCTGCTGGACGTCCTTCTCGCCGTACTGGACACGGCCCCGGTGCGAGATTTCGACACCGTAGAAGCCCAGCCCGGCCGGCGCCGTGACGCTGAAGGGGAGGGCACAGCCGTAGGCGATCGTCGCGCCAGGATCGGACATCGGCTCGCCGTCGCCGAGATGCCCGATGGCCACCGTCACACCCGCCGGATTCGTGACCACCACCTGAGCCCCACCGTGGATGTCGTCGTAGCCGTTCTGGCCGGTGCAGGTGCTGGTGGTGGAGTCCCAGACGAAGCCCGGCCGGGCGAGCGTGAGCGTTCCGCTGATGTTGATCGTGCGCGGTGCGGCCGTGGTGCGTACCACGGTGGCCGGGGCAGCTGGCGTCTTTCCGTCCAGGGTCACTGCGAAGATGCCGCCGGCGAGGGCAACGATGGCGAGGCCGATGACCGCGGGCACCAGCCAAGAGCGTCGTCGACGTGGCGGTGGAGGCGCGGGCGCGAGTTGGTCGAGGCGGAAGGGTTGATCGCTCATGGTCGGCAGGGTACGACCCGCCGTCACGCCCGCTGACGGATAATCGGCTATCCGTCAGCGGGCGGCGGGGGGCTTCGCGACCACCCGCATACCGAGACCAGGATCCGTCTCGATCAGGCCACGCTCCTTCAGGATGTCGAGCGTCTGCCGCAGCGGCATCTGGCTGACGGTGAACTCGATACGGAGCTGGGAGGCGGGCGGCAGTAACTCACCGACCGGATAGGTTCCGTCGGCGATCCGTTCGGTGAGGACGCGGAGCAGACGCTCCCGCTTGTTCTCGGTCGGCATGGTGAGACTCCCTGGAAGGTGTCCGAATTCCACCATGTCCGTCCCTCTCGGTCAAGATCTCAGGTGATTACATGTGGTGTCACCCTTGACGTGTTATCACATGTGATTCTACCCTTGCCTCGGGTGGAGATGGGCTCCCTGGAAGGTGCTTTCCCTCCACCCGGTTCCCCTCGGGTTGGCCTACGGACCGCCTGAGGATCGCGCGGCGGTCGGGGTGGAGGAGGTGCCTTCCCCCTTCCCGCGAACCGGAAGCTGGGAGGGTCCTGCCGGGCCCCGGCCGCCGCGCCCCGCCAGAGAGGAAGAGCCATGGACGGCATCATCTGGAAGACCACCATCACCGCTGCTGTCGCCGCGCTTAAGCTCGCCGCGCTGGCCATCGAGTTGGAGCAGCGAACGTACCGGGTCCCCGTGGTGGACCACACCGGCCGCACCGCCCAGTAGCCGTGAAGCACTACCCGCTGACACGCACCGGCCTACTCCGGCATTGGCTCCCACCACGCTGCTCCTGCGGCGCGAAGCGGTGGAGCAGGTGCATCGAGGCACGCCACGGGGTGGCCGCGAACTGGGAGCCGGGGATGGGAGTGAACCTCCGATGAGCCTGGTCACCTTCGACGTCAACAACCCGCCGCTGCGCGCGCCGGGCGAACTCCCGGACCGCCTGGTCTGGGCACTGGCCCGCCAGGTATGGCAGGACCACCAGCAGATGCCCGGTACCCCCTACTGCCGGACCTGCCCCCCGGCGACACGGTTCCCCTGCCACCCCCAGATTTTCGCCTTGTCCGGGCTGCGGATCGGGGCCAACCCCGACGCTGCCCCGACGACCGAGCACCCGCACCTGCCGGCCCGGCGCGGTGTCCCAGTCAACCCCCACCACAACGGCCCCGGCGGCAGACCCGACCAGTGGCCCGGCTACGTCGAAGAGGCCATTCCTCCGCTGAGGGATCGCTCATGAGCGACTGGTCACGGGACGTTGCACCGGAACCGCGCCGGCACTGGCCGTCGCCGTGGACCTGGCGGCCAACCCCCAATCCTCGATGGTCGGGCGGGGTCGCGGACTGGAGCCACGACGTTGCACCGGAGCCGCGCCGGGAAGACCCTGGGCCCTACGTTGACCGGGTCCGCCCGGCCAGCTCGATTCTCTGGCGGAACACTCCTTCTTGATCTGCGCGGCCCCAGGAAGCCCCCCCAAGCCGACCGGTACCCCGCGCCAGACAAGAAGGAAGGCCCCCGCACCCCCAGGAAGGTGGGGTGCGGGGGCCGCTTAGCGTTCAGCGTGCGGGGGTCAGGCGTTCTTGATGCCGTAGACGGCCAGGCCAGCCACCAGTGCGGCGCCGGCCGCGCCAGCCACCAGCGGCCAACCCAGCGAAGCGCCGTTGGTCATACCGGTGGTCACCGTCGCCACTGCGGCAGCAATCGCCGCCGTGAGGGCTTTGCGGAACTTGCTCATGTTCACCTCCTAGGCGAGCACTGGGAAGTAAGAGGTCAAGTCGTAGGGTGCGGCGGCTACGGTCCACCGCACAGCGCACTAGGCGGAGGCGGAACAGGGTGCGCCAGGCGCTCCTTATCCACCTCGACCTCAACGACCCGCCAGGCAACGAAGGCGGCCTGCAACTCCTTGAAGGCGGCCAGCACGGCCGGGTCGACCGGCTGGCCAGGCTCGCGGACAATTTTTGGCGACAGCCACAGGGCGGCGTTCGCCTCCGTGACCCGCCGCTCCGCCGCCCGTTCCCTCGCCGCGGCCTCCGTTAGCGCCCGGGTGCGCTCGTTGTTGTCCTCGTTGTACCGGGCCTGGCAGGCGACGAATGCCGCTCGCTCGCGCTCGGCGCGCTGCGTCTGTGCGGTCGCCCGGTACGACATGCCCACGGCCAGCATGGAGGCCAGAACCAGGAAGCCGCCAAGGACGCGGGCCCGGTTCCCGTGCAGCCAGTTCACCGCCGCCCCCGTGCGGCCGTCCACACCTGTATGGCTCGGACACCTGAGTAGGCCGTGAGTAGGCCGGTGATCAGGTAGACGGTCGCTTGGACGGCGTAGCTCATAGGTCGGAACCTTCCTCGTCGTCGTGGTCGGCGGGCCGCTTGGAGACCCGGTCGTCGGTGCGGAACGCCGCGAGGAGCGCGCCGACGCCGATCCCCAGCACCGCCCACAGTTCGGCGGGCACCTCGCCGGTACGCAGGGCCGTGGTGATCACCACGATGGCCCAGACCGCACCGAACAAAGCGAGAAGGACGTCACGGATCATGGCTCCCGCTTCTTGGATGGCGTCGTACATGGCCCGGCTCCGCGGTCGGCCGGGTTCAGCTTGGAACGATGTGGGAGCCGGCCAGCACGGCCGCGACGTCGGCCCGCACCGCGGCGTGGTCCGCGTCGGTCAGGCCGTTGGTTCCCGAGGCGATCAGCGCGGCGGCGATGTCCGCGGCGAGCTTGGCCTCATCGACGGGTGCGGCCAGCGCGGCCTTGACCGCGGCCAGATCCGCCGCGAGCGCCTTGATCTGCTTGACCAGCCACACCGGATCCTTGCGGGACTCGGTGACCTCCTGGCCGTCGCGCAGTGCGTCGGCCACCTCCCACGCGATGGACAGCGCGGTGTCTTGTGCTCCTGTCAGGGCCACGTCCTCTTCCTTTCCGGTGAGTAGCGCGGTCAGCTCGGCGAGCGTGCCGCGGTAGGCGTTGACGTCGGTGGCCGGGCTGGCGCCGGGAATGCGCGCCTGCGAGCCGAACTGCCACAGTGCCGGGGTGACGCCGCCGTAGGGCGTCCAGCCGGGGCCGGCGTCGCCGAGGCGCTGCCCGTAGAGGGTGCTGGGGCTGCCGGCCGCGTTGGGTCCGTAGTTGGAGGAGACGAGGGGCTCGCCGAGGCCGGTCAGGCTGGCCGATGCCATGGAGTCGGTCCATACCCAGCGTGGCAGGTATAGGGCGAGGGGCCGGCTGTCGACCTGCCGCCACCGGCTCACGAACTGCTGAACGTCGTCGAGGCGCGGCCACAGGTTGTTGGCCAGCAGCTCGGGGTAGCGCTCAATGTCGAGCATCGCCCAGTCGGCGGACACCGCGGCGAGCTGGCGGCGGAACAGGTCCACCTGCCGGTTGATCGACGCCTGGTCACCGGCGATCAGGTTGTGATAGCCGCCCCGCAGCGCGAAGCCGGCGTTGCGGGCGCCGGTGTGGAAGTCGGCGAAGTGGGGCGACGGCGGGTTGAAGGTGCTCGGGTCGCCGTAGCTGGCGCGGGCGCACATGACGGTGATCCCGGACCGGCGGATCGCCGCCCAGTCCAGGGGGCCGCCGTTGCGGTCCCAGTCGTGGTGGGAAACGTCCACAGTGAACAGTGTCATGCTGGAGCACCTACGCGTTCAGGGCGTCGTCGCGAGAGCACCCATGCTGATGGAACGTGTCGGGTGCGGTGATGGTGTCGTCGCAGGCAACCGCGTCGCGCCGCGCCGCAACGATCGCGCCCCCCGCCATCGCGTCGAGCTGGATGAGATCAGCGGACAAGAGCACACCGTCTGCGACAGTGAAGTTGCCGACCACGAGCGCGGGATGGCACGGCTCATCCGGGCCGGCGTAGTAGTGCACCGAAGTGCCGTTGGCGTGGTTGGGATAGGTGATGGTGGCCATACGTTCCCCCCTACAGGTTGGTGCCGGTCGCGCCCGGGTCGATGCCGAGGTTGACCACATAGAGCTGAATCGGGTTCGGCGCGTTGGTGCCGCCCTTGATGGTGATAGCCCCGGTGCCGCCCCCGCGAAGGGTCGACAGCAGCACCGAAAGCGTCTCGTTGGAGCCGGGTACGTAGTGGCCGGCGACTTGCTGGCACTCGTCGGCGGTGGTGCTGGTCACCTTGAGCTGCGCGGTGGCGATCTGGTTACTGGTGATCGTTGCCACGCCCGCGTTGTTCACCCGCAGCGACAGGCGGGGCACGTCGTTGGCGACGGACACGGAGCAGTACATGGGGCTGGTGTAGATGGAGTACAGGCAGCCGCCGATGAGTGGGATGTTGTCGATGCGGAGGATCGGCTGCTCGGTCCCGCCCGAGGTTGCCGTGGCGTTGCTGGTTCGCTCGTGCCTCGCCACGATCTTCTGTATGTCGAGGTTGTAGCCGTTGGAGGTGGCTTTTTGTAAGGGGGCGAGGGGCATTGTGGACCGTCCTCCTTCCTACAGTGCCAGGGGTCGCAGGCGCCAGCCCTTGACGGCGGCGCCAGCCTTGTGGGTTTTGACGACGCCGTTCACGGACCGGGCCGATGCGGTGAAGGTCTGCGGGCTCGCCGCGCCTGTGATGCCGGACAGGGTGATCCGTTCCCCGTCGATGTCGACGTCTACCGGGAAGTCGCCGCCGGCGGTCGTGAACAGTGCACTGCCGGCGGTAATCGTCACCGTCCAGGACAGGGCGGTCGCGGTGATGTCGGCGGCGAGGGTCGCGCCGTCGGTGTCGACTCGCCAGGCGGCGTCGCCGACGCCTTCCATTACGGCCACGTTGTACGGTTCGGCCGGTGAGCAGATCAGGGTGGCGGTCCACTCTTCGCTGGTGATGGTCTCGACGTAGCCCTCGACGCAGGCGTCTACCGTGGCGCCGGTGGGACCGTGCTGCTGCGGCAGGTTGATCGCCTGCACTCGCGCCCCGAGCCGCGTTGCCAGCCATGCAGCTTGTAGCTCGGGGCTCTTACGAAGGTTGATGCCCAACTGCGGGTAGCGCAGCCGCTTCATGCTGAGGCTGTTGGCCCGCCAGCCGGCGATCTCGTACAGGTGGCTGTCGTCATAAAGGCTGTAGGTCTGTTCGTCTGGCCGGGTGCCCTGACTGGTGTCCGCCGCGTAGGTGGCCGAGGATCCGCCAGACCGCTTCACTGTGGACACGGTGCGCAGGTTCGTTGAGTCGTACACCGGCTCAAAGCCCTTGGCTAGCTGCTCCCGCGCGTTGTCGACCACTAGGGTCGGTGCGGCGTTGTACCGGTCCGCGCGGGCCACGAGGGTCAGCACGCCGCCGGGGCTCGCGTCGTGCATCAGGTCTTGGTCGACGGCCTCGCATTCCCGGAGCAGATCAAGGAACTGCCCGACCGGCTGCGGACCCATCGGCAACCGTGTGCCGGCTTGGGAAAAGCTGCTAGACACCCCTTCCTCAATGCACAGGCGCTGGAACCTCGCCCACGGCCACTCATTCGCCTGGGCGTTGAGACCAGCGGACGCAAGGGGCGACGAGTCATTGATTGCGTCGAAGGCCGGGGCGGTATAGACGACAAGGTGCCCGACGGCTGTACCGGCCGTCACGGAGTTCGCGGCGACGAAGAGACCCAGCGCGTTGCCGCACGTGTTGGCCGTTAGTGTTCCGCTAGTTCCGAATCCGCTTCCCCCGGCGTTGACGAACATCGAGTAGTTGACGTTGGAACCGCTCTGCTTAGCGCTGATCGCGAACATGTGCCACGAGCCGTAGAAGGCTGCCTGGTCCGGCATTGGTACGGCGCTGTCGAGGATCTGGGTACCGGACTGGTCATAGGCCCTGATGTTCACCGAATGCGGCGTGCCGGGAACTAGCGTGATTGTCCAGTAGCGGGCGCTGCCGTTGGTGGTGATTGTGAGAATGTGGTTGGCCGCCGCCACAGCCGACGGCACCTTCTGCACCATCAGCATTCCCCATGCACCGGTCGCCGTATACGGTGGCACCGCGCCGCCTACAGACCCACTATCGGGCAGCGTCGGCAGAGGCCGCGAGCCCGCCAGGCTGGAGTCTGCGGCGAACGTCACCCCGCCGGATACACCGAGGGGTACAGCGCCGATTGTTGCTGCCGCGGCGGTTCGTGCGCCGGCATCGTCTTCCATGGGCCAGTAAGCGAAGGGCAAAGAACTCGTAGTCGGTGTCGGGCCGCGCAGTTCACGGGAGAGAACTGACCTAATCGGATGGTCTGTGTCCTGTAGTCGCTGCATGCGACCCTGCGCCTGAACATCCACCACCGAGTGGTTCACGCCCGAATCCCACCGCAGCCGGAAGGACATCACGTAGACGGTCGCCCGCTCGGTCGGCGGGGTATTCCCATAGGGCAGGCTCACCCGCAGGGGCGTGCCTATCAAGACGTTCGGCCAGAACGCCGACATCGGGTTGTCGGGTGTGAGGTCCCCAGGTGTCGGGTTGTTGAAGGACACATCTACGCGGGTCGACGACGACTGGCCGGAAGCGTCACCTTTGCCGGCCATGATTGTGATGCCGCTCGGTCGCACCCGACTGGACAGGTCGGTCCACACCCACGATGCCGGGTTGCCGTCAGGGTCGGCGCCAAACGCCATCTCCACGATCGGCTTTACGAGATCCGCTGGCCGGTAGCTGACGAACGTCATTGGCCATACGTTTTCTGCACCGAGCCGCCACCCTCGTGGATGACCTCATACCGGATCAGCTTGTTCAGCTCCCGGGCGAGCGCCGGACCATCCGAGGCGTGCGCCACCACAGTCACATTCACCACCGACCGGCCACCCCCGCCGCCGCCGGCCGCCACATATTGGGGTG
>Ga0137415_10001106_pt1 | contig 26591 bp, 21 predicted proteins | sample CZODoug3_1_1_16f_FD_183082 | JGI IMG/M metagenome (GOLD analysis project Ga0137415, IMG submission 183082) | Vadose zone soil fungal communities from Angelo Coast Range Reserve, California, USA - CZODoug3_1_1_16fungal (Hybrid Assembly) | ecosystem: Environmental > Terrestrial > Soil > Vadose...
GTCCATCGAGCTCACGATGATAGGACGCGACCACGTCCACGCGCTCCGCGGCCGCCGCGAGTCCGAGGGCGGACAGCACTCCGGGGTGAGGCGGAATGACGATCGTGCGCATGCCGAGCGCGTCGGCGAGCGCACAGCCGAACAGCGGGCCGGCGCCGCCGAACGGCACCAGGGCCATGCGCCGCGGGTCGAGCCCGCGTGCCACGCTCACGCGTCGCAGGGCCCGAGCCATCACGGCGGCCGCGACCGCCACGATACCGGCGGCGATCCCGGCGGGGTCGCTCCCGGCGGCATCGCCCAGCGTCGCGACGGCGCGCTCCGCCGCGCTCGGATCGAGCCGCAGCTCGTCGGCGAGCGGAGTGGCGGCATCGAGCCACCCGAGGACGAGGCAGGCGTCCGTGACCGTCGCCTGCGTGCCACCGCGCCCGTAGCACGCGGGCCCGGGAACTGCGCCGGCCGAGTCCGGCCCCACCTTGAGCGCGCCGCCCTCATCGAGGCGCGCGATGCTGCCTCCTCCCGCACTGACCGTCTCGATCAGAATCGCGGGAAGCGCCAGCGGGACCCCCGCGACCGCCCCGCTGCCCTCGTGCACCGCCGCGCCTCCCGTCACGAGGCTCGCGTCGGCGCTCGTGCCGCCCATGTCGAGGGTCAGGAGCTCCGACAGCCCGACCGCTTCGCCCACGAGCTGCGCGCCCACCACACCGCCCGCGGGGCCCGACAGCGCGAGCGCCGCCGCCCGGCGCGCCGCCGCGGACGGCGCCAGCGTGCCGCCGGCCGACGTCATGATGCGCAGCGTCCCCACGCGAGACCGGGCCTCGCCGTCGAGCCGTGCCAGATACGAGGATACCTTGGGCCGCAGGTACGCCTCGACCGTGGTGGTGCTGAGGCGCTCGAACTCGCGGAATACGGGAAGCACTTCGTGGCTGGCGGCGATCGGCACGTCCGCGAGCGCGCCTCGCAGCGCCGCCGCGATGCGGCGCTCGTGCTCGGGGTGTCGAAACGCGAACAACAGACCGACCGCCACCGATTCCGGAGCCAGCGCCTGCACCGCGGCGACGACGCGCGCCACCTCGGCGTCGCTGAGCGGCTCCTGCACCCCCGCCGGTCCCATGCGCTCGGCCACACCGACGACGCCGGTCCGGGCGACGAGCGGCAGCGGGTGATCGCGCGCCAAGTCGTACAGCGCGGCGCGGTCCTGTCGCCTGAGCCAGAGCAGGTCCTCGAAGCCGCGCGTGGTCACGAGCACGACGCGCGCCCCGCGCCGCTCGAGTAGCGCGTTGGTCGCGATCGTGGTGCCGTGGACCAGGAGCTCGACGGGGGCCGACATCTGCTCGATTGCCCGGAACATTCCCACGGCCGGATCTTCCGGCGTCGTCGCGACCTTGTGGACGGCGATCGCCCCGTCGGCCGCGATCGCGACGAGGTCGGTGAAGGTGCCGCCGACGTCGACGCCCACCCTCACGGCCCCACCGCCCCAACGCGGAAGCGCCTCGATCTCCATCCCGCGACCAACAGCGCGCCCGCGAACCCCAAGGTGGCCAGCACCGCCAGCGTCCCCACCCAGTCGCCGAGGCGGACGTAGGGCGTGATTACGTCGCTCGTGACCAGCCGGCTCGCGACGGCCGTCCGGACCTCGAGGCCGGTCGCATCGTGCACGTGGCCCAACGGATCGACCGTGGCCGAGATGCCGGAGTTCGCAGCACGGGCGATCCCCGCGCGCGTCTCGATCGCCCGCATCACCAGGTGCGACAAGTGTTGATAGGGCCCGGCCGTGCGGCCGTACCACGCGTCGTTGGTGACGTTGACGAGAAAGTCCGCCCCCTGGCGCCGGTAGTCGCGCGCCAGGTCGGCGAAGATCGACTCGTAACAGATCAACACCCCGAGCCGGCCGACCGCGGTCGGGTAGAGCGGCAACCCGCGTCCCTCGCCGAAGCCGCCGAACCATCGCAGATGGAACCAGCGGGGTGGCACAAACGGCACGCGCTCGACGATCGGGACGAGGTAGTGCTTGCGGTAAATTGGATACGCGGTCCGGTCACCGGTGGAGTCGTAGAAGAAAGCGGCATTGTAGGAATCGTATGAACGGTCGGGATATATCACGGCGTCGAGACCACCGGTGACGAGCGGTGTGCGGGTCGCGCGCACGCGCTGCGCGATCGCGGGGTCCCAGTCGGGGCGATTGACGAAGTAGTCTGGCACCGCGGCCTCGGGCCAAACCAGCAAGTCGATGTGCGTGCTGTCCTCGAGCCGCTGAGACAGTGCGAACAGATGGGCCATCACGCTGTCCTGGCGCGCCTTGTTCCATTTTTCGCGAAACCCTTCGTTGGGCTGGACGAGCCCGACTACCCCGACCGGGCGCACCGGTAGCGTGCGCTCGCGCCACGCCCCGTAGCCCCACGCCAGGACGACCGTGCCGAGCACCGCGACGAGCGGTCGCCACCCGATCCAACCGCTCCCCGCTCCCCGCTCGCGCCGCGGCAGCAGCGCGTCAACCAGCATCACGTTGCACCACGCCAGCCACAGGCTCACGCCCCGCGCGCCGGCAAGGTCCGCCCACTGCACGAGGATCGGCGCGTCGGCGAGTGACGTCCCAAGGCCCAGCCAAGGAAAGCGGATGTCCCCCTGGTGGCCGATGCCCCACTCCACCGCGGTCCAGACCAGGGGGAACACCACCCACAGGGGAGCGGTGGGAAAGCGGGTCCGGATCCGCACGAGGAGCCAGAAGCACCCCGCCGTCCAGAGTCCATAGATCGCGATCGTGGCGAGATAGCCGAGCGCCGATAGCGGCGTAAAGTGCCACAGCGCGACCACGAGCCAGTACAGCACGAGCCCCTGCGAGACCAAGCCGTACCAGAAGCCGAGGCGCAGCGCCCGGCGGAAGTCCGTCGCCGCCGCGAGCTCCCGCACCAGCAGCACGGCCGGCGCGAGGGCGAAGAAGCTCAGAAGAGGAAACCGGAACGGGGGATAGCTCAGCGCCAACAGCGCCGCGCCGAGCGCGATCAGCACGACCGCTCGGCGGGCCGGGCCGGTCACAGCAGCACGTCGCGCCCTTCGTCGGCCGAGCGGTACACGGCGTCGAGCACCCGGTGGAGGGCCAGCTGGTCGCGGGGCGGTGGCGCGTTGACGTCACCCTTGATGACGGCGAGGAAATACGTCCACTCGGCGCGATAGGATTGGGCGAACGGGGTCTCGCGCCCGGTCGCGCCCGTGGGTGTGGCGTCGACGACCGTCCCGTGCGCCTCCTTGAAGACGCGCAACGGCTGCACGGTAGCCGAGCCCTTCGTCCCGACGAGATCGAACCAGAACCGCTCGGCCGCGCCCAAATGTCGCCAGCTCACGTCCATCGAAATCGAGACGCCGTTCTCGCACACCACCAGCGCGGTCGCCATGCCTTCGACGCTGTCCTTCGACTGCCCCACCATGTGGGCGGCGACACGCTTGGGCGCCGGCCAGCCCGCGAGCCAGAGGCCCAAGTCCAGGAGCTGCAGCCCGAGGTCCAGGAACGCGCCGCCGCCCGCCTCCTGGCGCCGCAGCCGCCAGCCGAGCTGCTGCCGGCTGGGCTGAAACGTGTACCACCCGCTGCGGATCGCCTGCAGCACCCCGAGGTCGCCGCCAGCGAGAAACCCGCGCACCGCCTGGACATCCGAGCGAAAGCGGTGGTTCATGCCCACCATCACGCGCTTGCCGTACTTCTCGCTCGCCTGCAGTACGCGCTCCACGCCCGCGAGGGTGAGCGCGAGGGGGCGCTCGCACAGCACGTGACACCCCGCCGCGAGGGCGGCGACGGCGTGAATCTCGTGCAGGTGGTTCGGCGTGCAGATCGCGACGGCATCCGAGTGGCTATGGCGCAGCACTTCTTCGATGTCGTCGAACGTGTCCTTCACCTCGAAGCGCGCGGCGAGGGCCTGGGCCTTGCTCACGTCGTTGTCACAGATCGCGGAGACCTCGACGCCCGGCAGCTTGCGCAGGACGGGAAGGTGCGCCACCTGCGCGATCGCCCCCGCCCCTACCACCGCCACACGGACGGGCGGGCTCACCGGCCGGGCGATCTCCCGCCGCGGATCCCGGCCCAGCGATACATCACGCCGGTGCGCAGACTCACCGTGGAGAGACCGCTCGACAGCACGCCGCGCGCGTCCAGCGTGACGCGCCAGCGCTTCGCGCCGAATTCCGCGCCGAGCGTGCCGTTCAAGCCCGCGGTGATCTGATCGAGCGCGTCCTCCACGAACGTCCCGTTGATCGACGTCCCGCTGCCGTTGCGCAGGTGCACGCCGACACCGAGACCGATGTAGGTGGTGACGGCGTGTCCCTGCGGCATGACGTATTGCAGGTCCACATCGCCGGTCACATCGCTCCACGTGATGTTGCCGAGCTGGATCGTGTAGTTCGAGTCGGGGTCGTTCACCACGCGGCGCAGCCCGTCGGCGTAGCGCCGCAGGGCATCCGAGCTCAGGTCGGCATGGAAGTACGAGAGGCCGAGCAGCACGCGCACCCTGGGGGCGACGAAACCGTAGTCGAAGCGCACGCCACCGGTCAGGGTGCCCCGGATGTTGTTGCCGCCGAGCGGTCCCAGGTCGAACTGCACGGCACTGAGTCTCAGGTTCTCGGAGGAGAACTGGTTCAAGACGCCCTGGGCGGACACGGGGGCAAGCGGAATGGCGGACGCCAGGACGATGAGCGCCAGCAACCTGACGGCGCGCCCGCTCCTTCTAATAGAGTCGCTCAATGGTCGTTCCCGGGAAGTACGTGGTGAGGATCTTGCGATACTCCTGTCCCGCGCGGGCCCGACCGACCGCGCCCCATTGGCACAACCCCAGGCCGTGTCCCGCGCCCGCGCCCGTTGCAACGAGTCGCGTGACCCGTCCGTCCTGGCGCGTCACCGACAGCCGAAAGGCCGTGCTCTGCAACAGGCGACCGGCCTCGGGCCGCAACACGGCCCGGACGTCGGGGCCCGGGACGCGGACGTCGCCGTGCTCGAACACGACGCGCAGCTCGCCGACGCGCCCGGAGGGCCCGGTGTGGCTCACGGCGACGTCCGTGATACCCTGCAGACCATCGCCGCCGACGTGCATCACCGCCGGGAGCGTCCGCGACAATATAGCGCGCAGCGTGGTGCCGTCCCATTCCTCGCGCCACCGGAACCGCGGCGAGATGTCGCAATACGCGCGACCGCCGGCACTCGCGTCGGAGACCGGCCGCAAGTAGGGCCGGTCCTGTGCCGATTTGAACGCCTCCTCGACCGCCGCCGTGGAGCCGCCGCAGGTGGAGTGAAAGTAGGCCTCGATGATCGCGCCATCGTACGCGAGCACCTGACCGCCGGTGCGGCGAACGGCGCTCCACACTTCCGGCGTTTCCCCCGAGACGCCGTTGTACACCTGGTCGCGGACATCCGCCCACGCGTCGAACCCGAGGAGCTCCCAACGCCCGCGGTTCTTCAGGGCAAAGCTGCGCGATACGACCGCCTGGGCGAGCAGCGCCTGCTCCTCGTCGTTGCGCCGGATGCCGATCTCGGCGCCCAACACGCCCGCGAGATAGCTCTCTACAGGAACGCGGTTCAGCACCGTCAGCCCGGAGGAATCCCGGACCACGTTCACGCGGCCACGGTAGCGGCGGCCGCCCACCATCGCGAAGCGATGCTCGGTCACGTTGACGGCGGAGATCCCGGCATGTCGGGGACCGCGGGAGCCGTCCGGCTGGACGATCCGCAGCCCGCCCGTGTCCGGCACGACCGTCCAGGAAGCGCCGGCGGGGATGGAGCCGACCGGCTCGCCGTTTCCGTCGTCCGTGACGAACAGCTCGCCATCACCCCCCAGCGTGACGTTCGCCGCGGCGGCGCTGAGCCCGACGCGCAGCTCGGGCTCAGCGCCGGGAGTGAGGGGGGCCGGGGCGGCCTGCGGCCGCGGGCATGCCGCGGCCGCCAGGGCGAGCAGGCTAGCGAGCCCGCGCCTCGCCCAGGGCCGCGTCGAGTTGTGCGATGGTGAAGTCGATGTCCGCATCCGTGTGCGCGCTGGAGACGAAACCCGCCTCGAAGGCCGACGGCGCGAGGAACACACCCCGGGCGAGCGCCGCGCAGTGCCAGCGCGCGAACAGGCCCGTGTCCGAGCCCTTCGCCTGCGCGAACGTGCGCACGGGCCCGGCGGTCAGATAGACGCCCCACATCGAGCCGGCGTGACCACCGGTCGCTGCAACCCCTTGCCGACGCGCGGCGTCCCCTATACCCGCCACCAGGCGGGCGGTTCGCCGCTCCAGCACATCGTAGAAGCCGGGGCGCTCGGTCTCGCGCAGCGTCGCCAACCCGGCCGCCATCGCCACCGGGTTGCCCGACAGGGTCCCCGCCTGGTACACGGGTCCCTCGGGTGCAACCAGCCGCATCAGGTCCGCGCGCCCGCCGTACGCCCCCACGGGCAGCCCGCCCCCGATGATCTTCCCCAGGGTCGTCAGGTCCGCCCGCACGCCGAGCCGCTGCTGTGCGCCGCCCGGCGCCACGCGGAACCCCGTCATCACCTCGTCGAAGATCAGCAGCGCCCCATGCCGGTCGCACAGCGCGCGGAGCGCCTCGTGAAAGCCCGGCTCGGGCGCGATGAACCCGGCATTCCCGACGTACGGCTCGACGATGACCGCCGCGATTTCCTTGCCACGGCGCGTGAACACCTCCTGCACTGCCGCGACGTCGTTGAACGGCACGGTCAGGGTCAGCTCGGCGAGCGCCCCCGGAACGCCGGGGCTGTCCGGGAGCCCGAGCGTTGCGACGCCGCTCCCCGCCTTCACCAGGAAGCTGTCGGCATGCCCGTGATAGCAGCCCTCGAACTTGATGATGACGTCGCGGCGCGTGGCGGCCCGGGCGATCCGCACCGCCGCCATCGTCGCCTCGGTGCCCGAGTTCACGAACCGCACCATCTCGAGCGCGGGCATGCGCCGCCGCACCAGCTCCGCGAGGTCGACTTCGGCGGCGCAGGGGGCGCCGTAGGTCCACCCCCGCTCTGCCGCGCCGCGAATGGCGTCGAGCACCGCGGGGTGCGCGTGGCCCAAAATCAACGGGCCCCACGAGCACACGTAGTCGAGGTAAGTCTTGCCGTCGACGTCGGTGAGGCAGGCCCCGCGCGCGCGGTCGACGAAGAACGGCGTCCCGCCCACGGCGCGGAATGCCCGGACCGGCGAGTTGACTCCCCCGGGGAGCACAGCCTTCGCCCGGTCGAACAGCTCCGCCGAACGACTCACGTCAGGGCGATCGCCCGAAAGTCGTAGTCCTCGCTCGCGCTCAAGCGCACGCGCACGAAGCGCCCGGCCTCGGCCCAGCCACCCCGTTCCACGTAGGTGACCCCGTCCACGTCGTCGGCCTGCCACGCCACCCGCCCCACGTGGGTCGCGCCGGCCTCGTCCGGATCCGCCACGCGATCGCCCAGCACGTCCGCCTCCCGTCCCACGAACCGGGCGAGCCGCTCCGCCGAAATGGCCCGCTGGACCTCGAGCAGCTCCTCGAGACGGTCGCGTTTGACCTCATCGGGCACGTCGTCCGCGTACTGCATGGCGCGCGTGCCATCCTGCGGCGAGTACGCGAAGGCGCCGAGGCGGTCGAACTGCGCTTCCTCGAGGAAACCGAGCAGCTCGCGAAACTCCGCGTCGGTCTCCCCTGGAAAGCCCACGAGACAGGTGGTGCGAACCGCGAGATCGCGGATCGCGGACCTGAGCCAGCCGAGCTTGGCGCGCAACGACTGCTGCCGCTCTGGGCGCCGCATGCGCTCGAGCATGCGGTCGCTCGCGTGCTGGATCGGCATGTCGAGGTACGGCACGATGCGCGACTCGCGCGCGATCAATTGCACCAGCCGCTCGCTGAGCCCGGCCGAGTAGACGTACAGCAGGCGGTACCACGGCACCGCCGTCTCGCGCAGCAGCGCTTCCAGCAGGTCGGGAAGCTTGGCGCCGTCGGGCCCGAGATCGCGCCCGTAATGCCCCAGGTCCTGGGCCACCAGATTGATCTCCTGCGCCCCCTGTGCTTCGAGCGCCTGGGCCTCGCGCACCAGCCGCTCGAGCGGCTCCGAGCGATGCTTGCCCCGCATCAGTGGGATCGCGCAGAAGGCGCACGTGTGATCGCAGCCTTCGGAGATCTTGAGATAGCGGACGTGGGGTGCGTCGCCGAGGAACTGCCGGACGCCGGGGTGGGCGGCAACCGGATCCGCGATCAGCCCGCGTCGCGCCAATTCGGGGACCAGATGATGCAGGTCCGAAAAGCCGAGGAAGAGGTCCACCTCGGGGATCTCCTTCTCGAGCTCCTGCTTGTAGCGCTGGACGAGGCACCCGACCGCGACGACCGCCTTCACGTCGCCTTGCGCCTTGAGGCTTGCGGCTGACAAGATCGCGTCGATCGATTCTTGCTTGGCCGCGTCGATGAACCCGCAGGTGTTGACGAGGATCACGTCGGCGCGATGCAGGTCGGGCGTCACCACGGCGCCATGGCCCACGAGCTCGCCCACCAGCCGCTCGGAGTCGACGGTCGCCTTGTCACAGCCGAGTGAGACGACCCCCAGCTTCATCCGCGGTAGTTCCCGAACCTGAGCTCGATGCCCCAATCCTGCGAGCGCAGGAACGCGATCACTTCCTGCAGCTCGTCCTTGGAGGGTGCCTGCACGCGGATCTCTTCACCCTGGATCGACGCCTGCGCCTTCTTGAACTTCCGGTCCTTGATCGCCTTGACGATCGCCTTCGCCTTCTCCTGCGGGATCCCCTGCGTGAGCTTGATCTCGCGGCGCACCGTGTCGTTCGCCGCGGGGGTGACGGGGCCCGGGTCGAGGTTCTTCACGGGAACGCCGCGCTTGACGAGCTTCGACTGTAGCACGTCGAACAGGGCCTTCATTTTGAAGTCGTCGTCGGCGACGAGGGTGAGGGTCGCCTTGGGGCGGTCGAACGCGATCGACGCCTTGGAGCCCTTGAAGTCGTAGCGCTGGGCGACCTCTTTGGTCGCCTGATTCACGGCGTTATCGACCTCCTGGAGGTCGGCGCCGGTGGAGACGTCGAACGAGGCTAAGCCGGCCATAGGGCGGTAAATCTACCCGCCCTGGACCTAGAACAGGAAGCTTTCCAGCGCGCGGGCGCGCGATACGTGGCGCAGCCGCGCCAGGGCCTTTTCCTTGATCTGTCGCACCCGCTCCCGCGTGATCCCGAGCAACGACCCGATCTCCTCGAGGGTCATCGGCTCCTGACCCTCGAGGCCGAAATAGAGACGCAGGATCTTGGCCTCGCGCTCCTTCAGGGTCGCGAGCACTTCCTCGATCGACTCGGTGAGGGCGTGCTCGAAGATCTCATCGTCGGGACCGGGGTTCTGCGTGTCGGGGAGATAGTCGAGCAGCTTGTTGTCCTCGCCCGGCGTGAGGGGGGCGTCGAGCGAGAGGTGCGCCTGCGAGATCGAGAGGGTCTTCGCGACCTCTTCTTCGGAGATGTCCATCCCTTCGGCGATCTCCTCCACGGTCGGCTCCCGCCCTAGCTCCTGCAGCAGGGAGGCCGATCGTTTGCCGATCCGGTGGAGCGTTCCGGCCCGGTTCAGGGGCACGCGCACGATGCGCGACTGCTCGGCGAGCGCCTGGAGGATCGCCTGGCGGATCCACCATACGGCATACGAGATGAACTTGATGCCCTTCGTTTCGTCGAACTTGTGGGCGGCGCGGATCAAGCCGAGGTTGCCCTCGTTGATCAGATCCGAGAGCGAGACGCCCTGGTTCTGATACTTCTTCGCGACCGACACGACGAACCGCAGGTTGGAACGCACCAGCTTGTCGAGCGCCTCCGGGTCGCTCTGCTTGATTCGCTGAGCGAGCGCCACTTCCTCCTCGCGGGTGATCAGCGGATACTGGCTGATCTCGCGGAGGTACTGGTCGAGCGATCCCTCGTCGTACGAGGCTCGTTTGGCCGTGTTCAGTTGCATGGCGGTTTCACCCCTCCGGGCATGCACGACGCCGCACCATACCGGCCGGCCCGCCGCACCGACGGCGCGGAGCGTGGCGGGGGTTCCTCTTCACCGGTGGCTCAGTGGATCACCGAGCCGAGCCGGCGCCAGCGAATATCGGTCAGCCAGGGCAGCGCATCGTGCGCTTCGCGATCGTAGCTGAAGTACACGACGAGCGGCCGGCCCTTCACCGCGTTCGCGTCCACGAAGCCCCAGTAGCGGGAGTCGGCGGAGTTGTCGCGGTTGTCGCCCAGCACGAAAAACTTGCCCGACGGCACCAGCAGCGGCCCCCACGTATCGCGCGTGGGGTGATACGCCCGCAGCGCACCCGCGCCGCCCAGCAGATAATCCTTCTGCCAATTGAACTCCGGGTCGTACACGTCGTGCCCCGGATCGACGCGCTGGACGTAGGGCTCGGTTAGCGCATTGCCGTTCACCCGAACCTCGCCCAGGCGCATCTCGACCCGATCGCCGGGGACGCCAATGACGCGCTTGACGTAGTTCAACTCGGGGTTTTTCGGGTAGGCGAACACGATGATGTCGCCGCGGTGCGGCGACTCGAACCCGGGGAGCCGGGCGTTCGTGCCGGGAATTTGCGCCCCGTACACCGCCTTGTTCACAAACAAGAAGTCGCCGGCGAGCAACGTCCGCTCCATGCTGCCCGACGGGATCTGAAACGCTTCGATGAGAAAGGTGCGGATGATGAGGAACAGCACGAGCGCCATGCCCAGCGAACGCATCCAGTTATCGAACCAGCGGGCCAGCGTGGACCGGCGCTTCTCAGGGGGGGCGAAGGGTACAGGCACGGGTTGCGCGCCTGGATCCGGCCTGAGGGCCCCCAACTCATGCATGGCATTTACTTTAGCCACGGGGGCGGCCAGAAGCAACAGTCACGGCCCACCCCCGGGCCGCCCCCCACCGCCGGACCCGGTCCCGGAACGCGTCCGGCGGGTCGCTGTGGCGCACCCGTGCCGCGAGACACGCGGCGCTGCCCTCGCACTCGACCCGCACCCACACGACCGCCGCGTCCGCGAGCGCGCCGAGCGACCCGCCGTCGAGCGGCGAGCCACCGGCTGAGAGAACGATCACCAAAGATTCGTGATGCACCAGCCGCGAGCGTAACATCCTCGCGCGTGACGAGCATCACCGGTTTGTTGCCGGCAGGGTGCGATTGAATGCGTCGCCCGGGCGACGCTCAGGCTTCGGTGTCGATCTGCGCGCGCTGCAGCCTTCCGGAGAAGTCGACGTACACGACCTTGGTCTCGGAGTAGAAGTCGTACACCTCCCAGCCGCCTTCGCGGTGACCATTGCCGGTCTGCTTCACGCCCCCGAACGGCAGGTGCGCCTCGGCGCCGATCGTGGGCGCGTTCACGTACGTGATCCCGTTGTCCAGCTCCGTCATCGCTCGGAACGCGGCGTTCACGTCGCGGGTGTACAGCGAGCTCGAGAGACCGTATCGCACGTCGTTATTGACCCGGATCGCGTCGGTGAGCGAGTCGACCTTGATCACCGCGAGCACCGGCCCGAAGATCTCCTCCTGCTCGACGCGCATCCCCGGGCGGACACCCGCCAGCACCGTCGGCCGGTAGAACCAGCCACGCTCCAGCCGCTTGTCGGACGGCCGGGCGCCACCGATCAGGCGCCGCGCCCCCTCTTCCTCTCCCACGCCCACGTAGTACTCCACCTTCTTGCGGGCGTCCTCGTTGATGAGCGGCCCGACCTCGGTCGTCTCCTCCAGTCCCGGTCCCAGACGTAGCTTGTCCGCCCGGTCGCACAGCAGCTGGACGAACCTATCGTGCACGTTTTCGTGCACGATCAGGCGACTCGTGGCGGTGCAGCGCTGCCCCGTCGTCCCGAACGCGCCCCACAGCACGCCCTCGAGCGCCAGGTCGAGATCGGCGTCGTCCATCACGATCATCGCGTTCTTGCCGCCCATCTCGAGCGACAGGCGCTTGTGCATCCTGCCGCACGTGGCGCCGATGCTCGATCCCGTCTCGGTCGACCCGGTAAACGAGATGACGGAGATGTCGGGGTGCTCCACGATCGCTCGCCCGACGACGGAGCCCTCGCCGTGGACCAGCTGCACGACGTCCGGGGGGAGGCCCGCCTCCAGCAACACCTCCACGAGCAGGTGCGCTGTGAGCGGGACGTCCTCAGCCGGCTTGAAGATCACGGCGTTGCCGCACAGCAACGCCGGAAACATTTTCCACGTCGGGATGGCGAGCGGGAAGTTGAACGGCGTGATGAGTCCCGCGACGCCGATCGGCCGGCGGTAGCTCATCGCCCACTTGTTGCGGAGCTCGGACGGCACGGTGCGCCCGAACAGGCGCCGGCCTTCGGTATGCGCGTAATGCGCCGTGTCGATCCCCTCCTGTACGTCGCCCCGCGTCTCGGCCAGGACCTTCCCCATCTCGCGGGTCATGGCGCGTGCGATCTCGTCCTTGCGTTGGACGAGCAGGTCCCCGACGCGGTGCAGCACGTCACCGCGGATCGGCGCGGGCGTCTGCGACCATCGCGCGAAGCCCCGCTGCGCCGCCGCGACGGCGCGCGTCACGTCGTCGGGGCCGGAGCGCGGAAAGCAGCCGATCACCTCGTTCCAGTCGGCGGGGTTGCGGTTCTCGAAGTACACACCCGTGGTCGGGGCGACCCATTCGCCGGCGATGAAGTTCTTGAAGTTCTCGGGCATGAGCGTCAGTGCGGCTGTGGGATGTCGGGGCAGAGCCAGAGCGACGCGGTCGTGGCGTCGCCGACCCGGGGCAGGATCTCGCGCGTCATGAGCAGGACTCCCCAGACGATCAGGATCTGGGAGACGACGTGCGCGACCCCCATGCGCCGCCTCCACGTCGCGACGCTCGCCCACAGACCGGTGGCGATGACCGTGGCGACGCCGACCAGATAGAAGATCAGCCGCAGGCCGCAGCCGTGGGAGTACGGCCACACGCCCGGCGCGGTCCCGACGGCGACCAGCACGCCGAGTCCCACTTTCACCCAGGTCGCGAGCCAGCCGCCCCCGCTCGACCGGATCGCCGGCGCGGGCGCCGAGACGGGACCGCCGGCGACGGCCGGCCTCCGGACCGTCGGCTCACCGCCGCGGCCGAGCGTGGGATCGGCGTTCGGCAGTTTCTTGAGCAGCCGGTCGACCTCCGCCATCTCCTTGTCCCAGTCCCGATCCTTCTCGATCCCCGCCACTACGCCTCCCGGGTCAGCCCGTAGCGCTCGATCTTCTTGTAGAGGTTGCTGCGCGGCATCTCCAATGTGCGCGCGGTCTCCGAGACATTCCAGTCGTTCTCCTGGAGCTTCGCGAGCAGGTACGCCCGCTCGGCGGCCTGTTTGAACTGCTCGAAGGTGGCGGCGCGCGTCCACGGCGCCCCGGCGAGATCGGCGCTCCCGGTGCCCCGTCCCGGCCCGCCATCCGCCGTCGCCATCCCCGCCAGCCGCTCCACCTCCTCGACGCTCACCACGGGTCCGGCGGTGAGGATGAGGAGCCGCTCGACCGCGTTGCGCAGCTCGCGGATGTTGCCGGGCCAGTCGTGGGTCGCGAGCCGCTTCACGGCTTCCTGGTCGAGCTGCTTCGGCGGGAGCCCGCCGCGCCGCGTCAGCTGGTCCAGGAAATGCTCGAGCAGCTGCGGGATGTCGCTGCGCCGCGCACGCAGCGGCGGCACGTCGATCGGCACTACGTTGAGGCGGTAGAGCAGGTCGTCGCGAAATCGGCCCGCGGCGATTTCGGCCTTGAGATCCTTGTTGGTGGCCGCGATCACCCGCACGTCCACCTCGAGCGTCTTGCCCGACCCGACGCGCGAGATCACGCCCTCCTCGAGCGCACGCAGGACCTTCGCCTGGGCGGACAGACTCATGTCGCCGATTTCGTCCAGGAACAGCGTGCCGCCGTCCGCCAGCTCGAACTTTCCGGCGCGATCCGCGAACGCGCCGGTGAAGCTTCCCTTCATGTGCCCGAACAGCTCGCTCTCGATCAGTTCGGACGGGATCGCCGCGCAGTTCACCTCGACGAACGGCCCTCGGGCGCGCGGGCTCAGCGCATGGATCGCCCGCGCGACGAGCTCCTTGCCGGTGCCGTTCTCGCCCGTGATCAGCACGCGCGCCGCGGTCGGGGCGACCTTCTCGATCCGCTCGATCACCTGTTTGATCGCCTTGCTCGAGCCCACGATCTCGTACTGGGCGTGCACCTCCGCCTTGAGGCGCACGTTCTCACTTTCCAAATCCAGGTGCTGCAGGGCGTTGCGGAGTGTGAGCAGGATGCGGTCGGTGTCGAGCGGCTTCTCGAGGAAATCGTACGCGCCGAGCTGCGTCGCCTCCACCGCCGTCTGGATGGTGCCGTGACCGGAGATCATCACGACCTGCGCGCGGGTATCGAGCTCCCGCAGCTTGCGCAGCGTCTCGAGCCCGTCCATCCCCTGCATCTTCACATCCAGAAAGACGAGGTGCGGCCGGAACTCGGCGTACCGCTGCAGCGCCTCCCCGCCCGACGGACAGGTCTGCACCTCGATCGCTTCGTACTCGAGCACTTGTTGCAGCGCCTCGCGAATGCCCTTCTCGTCGTCCACCACGAGGACGCGCCGGCTCACGACTTGCTCCGCTTCACGCGGTACAGAATGATCCCCGTGGGATGGATCGCCACGTCGGTGAAGGAAGGCGAGACCCGCAGGGGAACGGCGCCCGCCGCATCGGCGCCCGCGATCCGCTGCGCGAGCTGCGTCACCATCGGACCAGGGAACGCGATGCCGCGGAGGCTCAACTCCTGCACCTTGAACCTGGCGATCCCGGGACGCTCGATACTGAGCGGTCCCGCGAAGCGCAACGGCTCCATCGGATGGAGGAACCCCGCCAGCGGACCGAGCGCGTCCGGCGGGATCACGCGCGTGTCCAGCCGGCAGTAGACCGCGACCGAGCCCTCCAGCAGCTCCACTCGTAACGAGTCAAAGCTCTTGCGTACGCTCCAGTCGATGCCGCTGCCGATCATCGCGGCCACTTCGTTGGCGGAGAGCACGACCGAATCTGGCGCGCTCGGCTGTTTCAGCCGATCCATTTTCGTCTGACTGCTGGAGAGCGCCTTCGGCGTCGGGGCGCCGACCGCCGTGTCGGCGACGGGAGGGAGCCGGGTGGAGCGCGGGCCGAACCAGCGCGCCGCCGTGTGCAGGATCGGCTCGCGGAACCACCACGCCGCGAGCGCCCCCACCAAGACGACGGCGAGGCAGCCGAGCCGCACGACGCCCTTAAGACAGCCGTTCACTGTGTGTCACGTGATACACCGCACCGGCTGATTCGAGCGTGCTCTGCATCAGATCGACCGCCTCGACCACGACCGCCGCCTCGAACTGCAGGGCGCCGAGCGCCGCCTCGAGCCCGGTGAAATCGCGCGGCCGGGCCTCCCGACCCGCCCGCCCGAGCGTCACATGGGGTCGAAACGGACGCGCCTCGGTGGGGAAACCGAGCGGTTCGAATTCCTGCTCGACGCGATGCTGCAGGATTTCGAGGCCCGAGTCCGCGGTGATGCCCGCCCAGACCACGCGCGGCCGCTGGAAATCGGGAAAGACGCCGAACTCACCCAGTGCGAGCGGGAGTGGGCGCGCCCCTCGGGCGGCGCGGCCCAGCGCGGCGCGCACGTCCGCCGCACGCTCTTCCGACACCTCCCCGAGGAACTTGAGCGTCACGTGGATGCCGTCGGGCCGCACCCATTTCACGGGCAGGCCGCGTTCTCGCACCGGCTCCACCGCCTGCCACAGAGCCTGTCGGACCGGCGAGGGGAGGTTCAGCGCGACGAAGAGCCTCAAACGCGCGGCCGCAGCGCCTGCACCAGACTGCCGCGGCGATAGCCGCGCGGGTCGACCTCCACGACGCCGAAGCCGAGCGCCCCGAGCCGCACGGTGACGGCGGCGAGGCGCGCCTCGAGCCAGGGAATCCAATGCGACTCGACTTCGATGCGGGCGCGCTCGCCGTGATGGCGGACCCGAAGATCTCCGGTCACGCCCAGGTCCCGCAGGTACGCTTCCGCCCGCTCCACCTGATCGAGCCGGCGCGGCGTGATGGCGAGTCCGTACGCGACGCGGCTCGACAGGCACGGCGCCGCGGGCGCGTCCCACGTCGGTAGCCCGAGGTCGCGCGATGCCGCGCGAATCTCCGCCTTCGTCATCCCGACTTCGGCAAGCGGCGAGCGGATGCCCGCGCGCTCCCCGGCGGCATAGCCCGGCCGGTGCTCCCCGCTCCCCAGGTCGTCGGCGTTGGTGCCGTCGCACACGACGGCGAGCCCCCGCGCCCGGGCCTCCGGGAGGAGTCGGCTCCACAGCTCCGTCTTACAGAAGAAACAGCGGTCGGTGGGATTGGCGAGGTAGTCCGGATCCTCGAGCTCGTGCGTGGCGATCTCGATCAACGGGACGTCGAACCCCTCTGCCACGGCACGGGCCGCCGCCCACTGGGCTTGCGGATACGATGCGCTGCGCCCGATGGCGGCGACCATGCGATCGGGCCCCAGCTCCTGGCGCAACACCACCGCCAGGTACGCCGAGTCGACCCCTCCCGAGTACCCCAGGAGCGCCGACGGAAAGGTGCGGACCAGCTCCCGCAGCGCCGCGACGGTGTCCGACATGGCGGAATAGTAACGACTTACGTTGTCCCTATCAAAGGACAATTCGACGACAAGAAACGGATAGATCGTAACCTCGGAACTGCGTATGCTTATGATGCGTTGAAGAAAGGCGTTAAGCGACTACGTATCGTAGGAGATCGTGAGATGGGGACTCCGAAATGACAACCCGACACGAGCTGGACGCCGTCGACCGCAAAATCCTGCGGATCCTCGGCACCGACGGGCGCGCCAGCTACCAGGCGATCGCCGACGAGGTCGGCCTGTCGCGGCCCGCGGTGATGGAACGCGTGAAGCGACTCGAGGAGTCGGGTCACATCGCCGGCTATCACGCCCGGGTGGATCGCGCGCGCGCCGGTTTCCCGGTCACGGCCTTCGTCGCCGTGCGCTATGCGAACTCCGACTACATCGGCGACGAGCCACGGATGCGCGAGCTGGAAAAGCACCCGGGCGTGCTCGAGTGTCATCACGTCGCGGGTGAAGACTGCTACATCCTCAAGGTGGCGGCACCCGATCTCGAGAGCCTGCAAGGCATCCTGCGGGACCTGCGCGGGCCTTCCGCGAAAATGCAGATGAGCACGCGTACCACGATCGTGCTCGGCACCGTGTTCGAAAAGCCGGGCTTCGTCCCGGTGGAGCTCGACTGATATGGCAGCCCTCCGCGGTAAGGCGCTCGTCGCGTACTTGGTCGTGTGCGTGTTCTGGGGATCCACCTACCTGGCCATCAAGGTCGGAGTTGGCGAGCTGCCGCCGTTCCTGTTCGCGGGGCTGCGCTTTCTTGTGGCCGGAGTGCTGTTGCTCGCGCTCGCCCTGGCGCTGGGCGATACGCTCCCACGGGAGCGTTCCGACTGGCGTACCCAGGCGATCGTCGGTGTGCTGTTGCTCGCCGGCGGCAACGCATTCGTGGTGTGGGCGGAGCAGTACACGTCGTCCGGCACGGCGAGCATCTTCGTCGTGACCGTGGCCCTGTGGATGGCGTTCTTCGATGCGGTCATCCCGGGAGGCTCGGGCGAGCTCGGCTGGCGGGTCATCGCCGGTCTCATCCTGGGCTTCCTCGGTACCGGCCTGCTGGTCGGGGCCAATCCCGCCGAGATTCTGCACGCCGACCTGCGCGGCCCGATCGCCCTGACGTGCGCCAGCGCGTCGTGGTCGCTCGGCTCCGTCTACGGCAAACGTCACAAGACGGCGACGAGCCCGTACGTCGGGGCCGCATTGCAGATGCTCGCGGGCGGCGGGGCGGTCGTACTGCTCGGCACGGCGCTGGGGGAATGGAGCCGCTGGCATTTGACGGCCAAGGGTGCGGGAGCGGCGGTCTACCTCGTCGTGTTCGGCTCGATCCTGGGCTACAGCGCCTACACGTACGCGCTGCGCCACGCGTCGCCCACGATAGTCGGGACGTACGCCTACGTGAACCCGGTGATCGCAGTGCTGCTCGGCTGGCTCATTTTGCGCGAGCCGGTGACGGCGCGGACGTTCGTCGCCATGGCGTTGATCGTCGGTGCCGTCGTGTGGATCCAGTTCTCACACAAGCTGCCAATCGCTCAGCGTGTCCCCGCCGGCCGGTCGGCCACACGGGTCGACCCGAGCGTCGCCGATGCGTAAGGAGAGCTCCATGGAGAGCGTGAATCTGGCCGCGAAGTTCCGCCTGTTCGACGACTACTGGAGCCCCAAGATCGCCGGCGAGCTGAACGATTCGTACGTCAAGCTCGTGAAATTGAAAGGCGAGTTCGTGTGGCATCATCACGACGCGGAAGACGAGCTCTTTCTCGTGGTGAAGGGGCGCTTGCTGCTCCGGCTGCGCGACCGGGACGTGTGGGTGAATGAAGGCGAGTTCGCCATCGTTCCGAAGGGCGTGGAGCATCTGCCCGTGGCACGCGACGAAGTTCAGGTAGTGCTGATCGAGCCGAAATCCACCCTCAACACCGGAAACGTCCGCAATGAGCGGACGGTCGAGAAGCTCGACCGCATCTGACCGATCGGCGCGCGACTCCCGTTACTCGTCGACGCGCTCGAGGCTATGCGGCGTCACCGCGGGAGCCCGCAAGGCCGGTTTCCCCTCATCGGTGTTCTTGAAACCCCGGACGGTGTGATACGCGAGATCGATGTCCGGGCAGGCGGCGAACTCCGTGAGAATGTCCTCCCAGATCGCGTGCTCGGTACCGCGCCGCTTGCGGGGCTCGATCAGGTAGCGGATGGTGAGCTGCACGCCGCTGTCCACCACCTTGGTGTATACGATCGGTGTCAGCTTGCGGTAGTTGATGAGGTACTGCTGGGAGGCCTCGAGCAGGTCGTGCTCCGCCTCCGCGGTGAGGTGCTCGGCGTGCTTGACGGCGATCTTCGTGAGAATCTGCTTCGCCTTGCGCCAGTCGCTCTCGAAGGTCACCAGCACCGGTACTTCGTTCCAGATGTACTTGAATCCCTTGTTGTAGTTGGCCACGGGATCGGTGAAGATCTTGCCGTTCGGCACGTGGATGATGCGCCCGCTCGATTGGTCCGCCTGCACCCAGGCGCCGATCTCGTTGATCGTGAACTGGAACAGGCCCAGGTCGATGACGTCTCCCGCGTGCGGGCCGATCTGAACACGGTCCCCCACCTCGAAGGGACGGCGCCAGAGAATGAAAGCCCAGCCGGCGAGGTTGGAGACCGGGTCCTTCAGGGCGATGGCGAGCCCCGCTGAGAGGAAGCCGACGATCGTTGTAAACGACTCTACCCAGGCGAACCACGTCGGGCCCACGATGACGATGCCGACTGCGTACACCAGGTACGTCAGCGTTTTGCGCCAGCGGTAGCGGCTCCGCGGGTCGCGCACGCGCCGGTACACCAGCGACAGGACGATGCGGTGCACCAACCAGAGCCCGACGATCGTCGCCAGGGTGGCGAACAGCCGCAACTGCAGCTCGGGACTGAGGCCGAGCCGGGTCTGCAACCAATCGATCATGGGAGGCCAAGCTAGGGAACCGGGCTGCGGCGCGCCAGCGGACTTGCCCGGTCACCACCCCACCATCTTGACGTCGCACAGCACGCCGTCCAGGTCGTTGAACTTGATGGCCTTGGGCTCCGCCGGCAGGAGCGGCAGCTCGATCTCCGAGCTGGGGCCGGTCACGTTCACCCGCACCCGGGCCACACGGTTGTTCCCCAGGTCGAGCGCGACGGGGACGTATGTCCGGAAATCGTCCGGCACGCCTTCCTGTGCCACCCGCAGCTTGACCCGGTACTGGCCGTTCCCAGCGGGCTCGGTCTTGTAAGCCACCCGATAGGTCGGAACGGCGGTGCCGTAGACCCACTGCTGGAAGAACCAGTCCATGCTCAGCCCCGTGTGCTGCTCGACGATACGCTCGAAGTCCTCGGTGGATGCCCGCCGGCCGTGGTACGTACGATAGAAATCCTGCATCGTCGCGGTGAAGCGGTCTTCATTCATCGTTTTCAAGTCGAGCATGAGAATGCGCAGCATGTGGAGGACCCACGCGCCCTTCTGGTAGACCAGGATCTGGTAGCCGACCTCGTCCTTCGAGGAGCTGATGCGGTAGCCCAACCAGATGGGGCTGGGCTCGTCCTTGTGCAGGAAGATGTTCGCCCGCCAGCGCCGCAGCACGCCGAAGTACTTCTCGTTGTCCTTGCGCGCGGCCTGGAGGTACCAGAGCCCTGAGAAGTCCGCGAACCCTTCGCTCATCCACTGATCGTGATAGGTCGCGAAGTCGACGCCGATGCCCCACCACTGATGCGCCACCTCGTGGGACCGGAACACCTCGTCCTCGCCCTGCTGGTCGGTCTGCTGAAACGTCACCCACGACAGATCCACCATGCCGGGGAAGGCGAGGCCCTCGTAGTACGGGATCTCCGTGGCGTAGACCTGCTTGACCGGGGCCGCGCCGTACACGTGCTGGAAGAACTTGAGGCTCTGCGCGACGTCGGCGCCAACCGTCTCCTTCATCTTGCGTTGCTGTACCAGCCCGTATCCACGCTCCCGCAGCCCCTTGGCCAGCTCACGGTGCGCCTGCTCCGACACCATGACCGTCACTGGAGGGACGCCCTCCTCTTTCACTTTGTAATCCTCGAACTGGCCCAGGTTGAAGGAGGCGTTGCGGATCGGCCCGGGGGTGACCCAGCGCGTCGTCAGCACACGGCCCGCCACGCCTGAGTCGGCGCGCTCGCCGACGCTCGCGATCAGGTACTGGCTGGGTGTGTGGTAGGTGATATCGAACGTGGCGTAGCTGCGCTCGTCGAGCGAGACCGGATACCAGGAGCTCGGCGACTTGATGAAAAAGAAGTCGCCGTAGCGATCGATCAGGTCACCGTGGTAGTACAGGAGTAAGGAGCGCGTCTCACCCGCCTGCAGGCGGCGGTCGAGCTTGACCCAGAGGAGCATCGCTTCTTTTCCGCGGAACACGGTCGCAGGGTCGCCGCCGTCCCAGCGCGCCGAATCGACCTGCAGCTTGTAAAACAGCTCGAAGGGGACCCAGGGGCCGCTTGCGACTGGCGTCGCGATCTCGAGCCGCGCGGCGGCGGCGAAGGTCAGGTCGCCGCTCCCGGTCTGCGTCAAGGTGTTATCCAGCCGATACGTCCGGATCGTCGGCGTGCCGCGGCGCTCGCCCGTGACGCTGTCCGGCGCGGCCCGCTGCCGCGGGAACCGGCAGATCACCTCGGGCTGGTGCGTCCAAAACCGGCGGGGCGCCCGATTCTCCAAGATGACCTCCTCGGATTCGAACGGATCCAGCATGAACATCAACGGACCGCCCCCGTCGCGGGTGATGTGGGCGTAGAACAGATCGTTCGACTCCTGGTTGTTGAGGAAAGCGGTCATCAGGTCGGGGTGGAACGATTTGCTGTCTTCATCGCCGAGGTACTCGAGGCTCTTCTTCACGACGGTGCGTATCTCACCTGGCACCTGGCCCTGGCCGAACTTGACCTTCCCCTCGAGCTCGGCGAGGGTGCTGTCGGCGAACAGCAGCACCAGCTCCGTGACCCGGGCGTCCAAGGCCCGAACCTTCTCGAAGCGGGCCAGCCGGTCCTGCTCGATCCGCGTGGGCGGAGCGAACGAGAACGTCGCTTCGCCCTGGAACACCGCGCCCATCGTGCGGCCGCCGATCGATGACAGCAGGTAGATGGTGCCGTTGGCGAGTGTGAACTGCGCCACGTCACGCTTCAAGACCAGGTTGGTCACTTGGGCGACGCGGTCGGCGCGTGGCGCCAGCGCCAACACCTCGGCGTAGCGCGCCTCGTACGAGGGGGCCGCCGCAGGCGTCGGGGTCGACGTTTGTGCCAGGAGCAGCACGGGCACGAGGGCGACGGGGAGGGACGGCAGGACGCGGAGGATCATCTGGGGCCGCACCGGTTCGGTTTCCCGTTGTGCAGCAGCAACACTCAGACCAGGGCCTGGCCAGCTTCGGCGTCGCGCCCTGGCGTGGCGTCGGCGCCACGCACCAACCCAGACCCGCTGCGGCACTCCTTGCGGGCGGCCGCTAGGGGTGCATATTGGAACACCTCAGATGCTATGAACCCCGAGGCGCGATGTCGTGCGGCTCGCCGATGCCTCGAGGGGAGCAAATCGCGAAACCGGCTGAGCAAGCCACACGCTCGGCCGGATTTTTTTGACGCGCTCTGAGGAGGGCATATGCGCCGTCGACTGCCTGCCATGTTGTCGCCAAGTGCCGTGGTATCACGCCTGATCCCTGTCCTCGCTCTGGGGGCTGTTCTCGCAGACTGTCAGAACGCAGAGCGATCCGTCGCCCCTGGGCTCGACGGACCGCAGTTCAGCCTGTCCGCGACTGAAGGGCTCAAGGGCAGGATCGCTTTCCACAGCAACCGCGACGGTGACTTTGACATCTATGTGATGAACGCCGACGGCAGCGGCGTCCGCCAGCTTACGCACACCACCGTCCACGAATTCGATCCCATCTGGTCTCCCAACGGCAAGCGGATCGCGTTCGCGAGACTAGACGAAACCGGCGACTTCGACGTTATCGTCATGAACGCGGATGGGAGCGGAGAGATCAACCTCACCAACAACGACGTCGTCAACGATTTCGCGGGCGCCTGGTCGCCTGACGGGAAGCGGATGGCAATCGCCAGTAATCGCGACGGCGACGACGAGGTCTTCATAATCAACCTCGACGGGAGCGGCGTGACCCAACTGACCCATAACGACGTCCGTGATTTTCCGACCGCCTGGTCACCCAACGGCACGCAGATCTTGTTCGAAAGCAACCGCGACGACGACGAAGAGCTCTACGTCATGAACGTGGATGGGAGTGGAGTCACCCGTCTCACCAACCACCCTGGCAGGGACGAGGGCGACCGCGCGGGCTGGTCGCCCAACGGCAAGCGAATCGTGTTTTCGAGCGACCGCGACGGCGGCCTGCTCCATGTCTTCGTCATGAATGCGGACGGGAGTGGCGTCACCCAGCTCACGTCTGGGAATTTCGTCGACGACGACCCCGTCTGGTCGCCCGACGGCAAGCAGATTGCTTTCCATAGCACCCGCGACGGCGGCGACGAAGACATTTTCGTCATGAATGCGGACGGGACCGGGGTGACCCAGCTGACGTTCAACGACGGTGTGTTCGATGCCGTGCCCGTGTGGACCGCTGGAGGACGTGAACAGGCCGCCGGTGGCCCCTGCCTCTCGCCGCCCACCGGCCTGAAGTCGTGGTGGCCGGGTGACGGGGATGTTGGTGACCTCATCGGTGGGAATCACGGCATAGGGACCTTCAACGTGTACGTCATGACACCGCGCGGCGCCGAGCAAACTCAGCTCACCGACGGCCTCGGGGGCCAGTCCCATCCCAAGTGGTCGCATGATGGACGTAGGATAACGTTCTCGACGTGTCGTCCGACTGATTTCAGTTGCGAAATCTACGTCATGAATGCCGACGGGTCGGGTCAGACCAAACTGACCAACAACTTCTCGGCCGACTACATGTCGGCGTGGTCCCCCGACGACCAGCGGATTGCCTTTGTGAGTGAGCGCGATGGGAGCCCGCAGATCTTCGTCATGAATGCCGATGGCTCGAATCCCACCCGTCTGAGCCCGGACGGCGCCAACGATTTCTTTCCCGCGTGGTCGCCCGACGGCACGAAGATCGCCTTCTATACGTTTCGCGACTTCAACGCCGAGGTATACGTGATGAACGCCGATGGGTCGAATGCGACCAATCTGACCCAGAGCCCCGCGACCGACCAGTTCCCCGCATGGTCGCCCGGCGGCAACCAGATCGCGTTCGCGAGCGATCGGGACGGCAATGGCGAGATCTACGTGATGAATGTGGACGGCTCGCGGCCGATTCGCCTGACCCACACCCCGGCGAACGAATACTATCCCGCGTGGTCTCCCACGGGGAGCAGGATCGCCTTCGTCAGCAATCGTGACGGAAACTACGAAATCTACGTGATGAAGGCGGACGGCTCGGCGCAGCAGCGCCTCACGAACAATCCGGCCTGGGATGCAGACCCGTCATGGGCAATCGACAGAGCGGACGATCAAGTACTCGCGTTCGTCAGCGGGGACGCGAAGTTCGCACCGGCCAAAGTTGGCGAGGGATTCAGTTTTGGTAGCGTGGGCAATACAGTTTTCTCGTTCGGAACAGGGATCAACGATTTGCAGCAGCTAACCATCGATGCCTGGGTAAAGCATAATTCCCTGCCGTTTGGCCAAATCGAGCGGTATGTGACTCTGCTCGGGGAGAAGGCGGTCCTCCGTTACGATGGAATAAACGGCCCGGGGCAGCTGCACTTCTTCATGCGGATTGATGGGCAGCTGCAGCACGTCCGCGTCAACAACGTCCTGCAAGTCGGCGTTTTTCATCATGTCGCTGGATCGTATGACGGCGCCGTCATGCGCTTGTATCTGGATGGCGTTGAGGTTGGCAGCCAACCGGTAACTGGTACGGTCGATCCTGGATTTGGGGTGGTCTTCAGCTCCCGCGACGAGCCTCTGGACGGCGTGCTGGACGAAATCGAGATCTTCGATCGCGCGTTGGGTGCCTCGGATGTTCGCGCGATCTTTGAGGCGGACGCCGCAGGCAAGTGTAAGAAGGCGTCCGGAACCTGAGCGCGGCGGCCACGCCTGCGTCGCAGCCCGCTACAGCAGATCCCCGAACATCTGCTTGTAGTGGCGGTACCAGTCGCTCTGGAATCGCTCCTGGGGATCGTAGCGCCGCTTGGCGCGGAGAAACTCGGGGAATTGCGGGTAGCACGCCTCCACCTGCTGGCGCGTGGCGAACCGATGGTAGGTCAGGTAATAGCTCCCGCCGTAGCGGATCCCCGCATCGATGAGCTGCCGGAATTCCGCAGCCGCGCGCTCGAGGCCCGCGGGGCTGTGGACGACGTGGAGGTTGAAGATCACGCACGCGTACGGCTGCTTGGCCCAGGCAAGGAAGCTCTCGTCGTCCCGCTCGATGAGACGGATGGTGCCGTAGATGAGGGCGGTGCGCTGCGCGCGGAACCGCTCGCGCACGTCCGTGAGAAAGCGGGCCAGCGCATCCCGCGGCGCGTAAATCTCGGTGATCAGCTCCGTGGCCGGCTCGGACGCCCCGAGCCGGCGGTCCAGCGCCCGATGGTAATCGTCGAGGTACGGACCGAGCTGGTGTGTGTCCGACCAGTACACCTGTCCCGAGGTCGAGAGGTAGTAGCGTGAGTAGGCCTGAAACGCCCGCGTGCGGTCGGCGTGCGCGAGGTAGATGAGTTCGTTCCAATCGTTGGCGGACAGCTCCTTCTGTCCCTCTCGTATCGGCGTGCTGGCGGCGACGGGGCGATAACACGAGAACACGCCCTTCCGAAGAAAATCGGGGGAGTCGGGGTCCGTGTGGTACTGGAAGTCGCCGTAGGTGAACCCCGCGGCGATGCGCTGCTCGAACGCCGGCATGAGCTCGTCGATCTCCAAGATTTGCACCTGGCGCTGCACCTTCACTCTCGGCGCGAGGCGCAGCCGGACGGACGTGATTACGCCGAACAGCCCGTACCCGCCGATCGCGAGTCGAAACAGCTCGGCGTTCTCCTCGCGGCTGCAGGTGCGGGGGATCCCGTCGGCGTCGACCAACACGAACGACTCGACGTCTCCGATGAACGGCTTGAACCTGAGGCCGCGGCCGTGGGCGTTCGCCGCTACTGCCCCCCCGATACTCAAACGGTCTGCTCCGGTCTGCTTCTGCCGGATGCCCCACGCCCGCGCCGCCCCTTGCTGCGCGTCCACCAGGTGGCGCATCAGCTCGGGCCACTCGATTCCCGCCTCGACGTCGATCAGACCGCGGGCAGCGTCGAGTCCGAGCACCCGCCGCATCGACCCCATATCGACGAGCGTCGTGTCACTGCCAAACTGCTGCCCTCCCATGGCGTGCCGGCCGCCCGCGATACTCAGTGGGCGGCCCTCCTGCCTGGCGCTCTGCACGAGCTGCACGACCGCGTCAGCGGAGGCGGGCTGCACGACCCGATGCACCCGCGTGGCATTGAGCTGCGAGTGGATGTCGTTGACGACGACGCCGGGCGCGGACCGTTCCCCGGCGCAGCCGTAGGGAGCCAGGGCGACGCCAGCGCCGGCGGCGGTGGCCTCGAGGAACTCACGTCGCGTCAGCATGGAGCCTCCGCAAGCCGAGAAAGAGGAGCCACAGGGCCACCGCCTGGATGAGATGGTACAGCGCGTTGTGATTGAAGTACCTGGGATGCAGCGCGATCCTCGCCTGTTGCACCGCGGCCGCGACGAACATGAGGCCGAGCCCTGCAACGGCGACCAGGATGGCCCGCTGCCGCGCGCGGGCATACGCGACGGACAACGCGACCAGCAGGAATAGGACGGCCGGGAGGTAGAACACCACCGCCGCGCGGAAATCCTGCGTGACGAACACCGTGACGACGCAGTACGCCGCCAACGCCGCCGCCGCGGCGATGCTGATGCGCCGCGCCGTGGGCGCGGGGAACAGCACCCTCGCGCCGATCGCCCAGGCGCTCGCCGCCGTGACGCCGATCGCGATCAAGGTGAGGCGCCACAGGACCGCGTTCCCCAACGTGCGGGCATCCAGGAAGAATCCGTGGACCGTGCCTCCGGCGAGCGACGCGACGGCGGCC
>Ga0137415_10001107_pt1 | contig 26581 bp, 24 predicted proteins | sample CZODoug3_1_1_16f_FD_183082 | JGI IMG/M metagenome (GOLD analysis project Ga0137415, IMG submission 183082) | Vadose zone soil fungal communities from Angelo Coast Range Reserve, California, USA - CZODoug3_1_1_16fungal (Hybrid Assembly) | ecosystem: Environmental > Terrestrial > Soil > Vadose...
CTGATGCGCCAGGCCAAGGTCCAGTACGGCGACGTGGCCGCGTGGATTCGTCGCCAGGGCGTCGAGGGAGCGCTGGCGGAGCTCTACGACGCGGGCGTATACGTGACGCTGGACGAGTTCAAGGGACGCCGGCCGATCCGCCGCCCGGGGTTCGAGCTGTTCGTTCGAGATCGGGACTTCGACAACCCGCTGCTCACAGCACACTACGAGGGCCGGTCCGGCGGCACCCGGGGCGTGGGGACCCGGACAAGCGTGGACCTTGGTCTGCTCGCCCATGAAGCCGCGTCGGAACTCGTTGCCCTCACGACGCTCGACGCCCTCGGCCGACCAATGGCAATCTGGCGGCCGGCGCTGCCGGTTTGCGCCGCGATGAAGAGCTTGCTCCGCCACGCCAGGGTCGGGATCTTGGCCGAGCGCTGGTTCAGCCAGAGCGAGTTCAGGTTCTCGCGCGAGCTCTGGAAGCACTGGTTCTTCACCAGCTACGCCGTGGCCACGAGCCGGCGACGGGGGCGGCCCTTCCCGATGCCCGAATACGCGCCGCTGGCCCACGCTGTGGTGGTGGCTCGCTGGCTGGCTCAGAAGAAAGCCCAGGGCACGCCGGGCTACCTGGACGTTGCCGTGAGCTCGGCGGTGCGCGTGTGCCTGGCGGCCCGGCAGCACGGCCTGGATATCGCCGGGACGTTGTTCCGTGTCGGCAGCGAACCCTTCACGGAGGCGCGGGCTCGGATCATCGCGGAGGCGGGTTGCCGGGCGCTGTGCCACTACCACTTGGCGGAGGTCGGCCGTCTCGGCGTGGCGTGTACCGCGCCAGCGGCCGTGGACGAAGTCCACGTGGTCACCGACTCGATCGCCCTGCTCCAGCGGGAGCGGTCCGTGGGCGGCGCGACGGTCGGCGCATTGTTCTGCTCCACCCTGCACCCGGCCGTTCCCAAGGTCATGGTGAATGTGGAGCTCGGGGACGCCGGTGTCCTGAGCGAGCGCGCGTGCGGTTGCCCGTTCGATCATCTCGGATTCCGCCAACATCTGCACACCATCCGGAGCTACGAGAAGCTGACGACTGAGGGGATGCATTTCGTGGGGAGCGACCTGTTGCGGCTGGTGGAGGAGGTCCTGCCTGACCGCTTCGGCGGGCATCCGACGGATTATCAACTTCTCGAAGAGGAGGAAGGGGGGCTGGCGAAAGTCAGCCTCGTGGTGAGCCCGCGCGTGGGCGAGATCGATGAGGCACAGGTCGTCTGCACGGCTCTGGAGGTGCTGGGCTCCGCCCCCCACGGCAACAGCGGGGCTGCCATGATGGCAGGTTACTGGCGCGACGCGCAGACCTTGCGCGTAGTTCGCCGGGAGCCACATGCGACCAGGGCGGCGAAGATCCTCCCGCTCCACGTCATCAAGCAGGGGGATCGAGTCTCTTGAAGCATCGCATGGGACGTGTCAAGCCCGAGGACTGGGACGCGCTGGCGAGGAGGGAGCGAGACGGTTTCGCCGAGGAGTTCGACTTTATGGCCCGGACGACTGCAGGCGTCCGCTATGATCTGCTGCTCAATCTCATGCCACAGGGTACCGACCGAGCGTTAGACGCCGGGTGTGGAACAGGTCTGCTCACCATGCATCTCGCAAGGCGCGTCCGTCAGGTAGTTGGACTCGACATTTCGCGTTCCATGATCGCCGTGGCCAAGAAACATCAGCTCGAGCAGGAGCACCACAACATCACCTTCGTGTTCGCGGACCTCGAAGCTCTCCCATTCGCGGAACATTCGTTTGACTTTGTGGTTGCTGCTTCCTCCGTTCAGCGAACCCATTTGAATGTCACTCTTCTTGGCCTTCGTCGGTTGGTCAGGCCAGGTGGGCGATTGGCATTATACGTAAACGTCTCCTCTTTTCCGCGGTTGCGTGATTGGTGGCTGGCACGCGTCCTCATGACTATTCCTGGGGCTTTCGGGTACTTGAAATCCTACGGTGTCCGAACAATGTGGCGTCTGATACGCTTCCAAACCAGCCGAGCATGGCTCCAACAAGGCAACGACGTCGAGTTCCTTCGGGCTCGTCGCGAAGAAGTCCACGATCGAGCGCTCCACTCGCGCGGTCAAGGCGCCACGATCGGAGCCAGCATCGTCGCGGCGAGTCCGCCATGCTCGGATCTGGCCGAGTATCACCGTGGACTCGGCCTCGGCCCTGAGCGGCTGTACTGTCCCCGCGTCCTCTCCCCCGGGATCCCTCTGGCTCGACTGATCCTCGACGACAGATGAACGTGGGGATCGATCTGACCGCGCTGTTGCCGGAAGCGACCGGCGTGGACAACTACATGCTGAACCTCGTTCTCCACCTCGCGCGGCTCGACCACGCCAACCGCTACATGATCTTCGTGAACCGCGCGGATCGTGATCGCTTCGCCGGGGTGCTTCCACGCAACTTCGCCCTCGTCCCCATCTGTTTCCGGCCCCGCCCCGCCCGGCTCACCTTCCAGCAGGTGATCCTCCCGGCGGCGGCAACCGCGCTCGGCCTGGACGTCGTCCATTCCCCGTCCTTCATCATGCCCCTCTATCGGGGTAGACAGCGCCATCTCCTGACCGTGCACGACATGACGATCTTTTCGCTCCCTCACTATCACATCCCGTTGCGACGGAGCGCCCTGTTCCGGCGTGTGGTGGCGTGGAGCATCCGCCACGCCGATCTGGTGAGCGTCCCGTCCCGGTCAGTTCAGCAGGATATCTCTCGGCTCCTGTACAGCGTGCCGCCCGAGCGCATCCGCGTGATCCCCCAGGGGATCCGGGACGTGTTCAGGCCGCGCCCGGCGGAACAGGCACACGCTCGGGCTCGACGCCTGGGAATCTCCGCTCCCTACATTCTCCATGTCGGCACGATCGAGCCGCGAAAGAACCTGCTGCGGCTGGTGGAGAGTTATCGACAACTCATCACGCGGGACCGGGTGGTCGAACACCTTGTGCTGGCCGGCCGGTTGGGTTGGGACTACGACGGCCTCTTGTCGCAGCTGTCCTCGCCCGAACTGCGAGACCGCGTGCACCTCACCAGTTATGTCCACCAGGATGATCTACCCTGGCTCTACGCTGGCGCCCGCCTGTTCGTCTACCCGTCGTGGCACGAGGGGTTCGGCTTTCCCCCCCTTGAGGCGATGGCGAGCGGAGTCCCAACCATTGCATCCCGGTCATCGGCGCTCGCCGAGAACCTGGAGGGCGCCGCTGAGCTGGTGGCACCGGGCGACGTGGAGGCGCTCACCGCGGCGATGCGACGACTTCTCCACGACGATCGGCTGCGCCTGGAGCGAACCGAACAGGGACTGCGGCGCGCGGCCCAGTTCCGGTGGGACCAGGCCGCGCGACAGGTCATCGGCTGCTACGAGGAGCTCGCCCGCAGCCGTTGAACAGGTCAGCGGAGACGCTCGGGGCTGGGGCCCGGCCCCGCCAGATACCCGACGAACTCTCCCGCCGCATGGCAGCAAAGTAGGATGACGATGAAGGGGAGGCTCAGAACGGCGCGGCCGACATAGCGCCGCTTACTGAAGACGATGCGAAGCGTGCGCCAGAGCATCACCCCAGGCAGAACGAAGCACCCGGCCAGCCGCAACGCCCGTTCTGCGAGCGGCATGCGCTGGAGCCGGAAGCCGGCAATCGAGCGCCCATTGTGGAAGTGCGCGGCACACGTGCCCAGCACGCCCAGTGATTGTACGTGCTCCACGACGATCCGCTCGTCGGCCACGAGGGTCTCTCCTCGGTCGTGAAGCGCTTGGTTGTAGAGCATCTCCATCATGCCGAGGGGCGGGAGCGGGCGGGCAAGTGCCCGTCGCTTGTACGAAATGTTGGCTTGGAGAGAGATGCGAGCGCATTCGCCACTCCGGAGCGGGAGCATAAATGGGCCGTTCACGATGAAGTACCCAGCCCAGTCGATCAGATGCTTCGTCGCACCATTCTCGACGGCACCGCCAATGGCGGACGCCATGGGGTGCTTCTTGTGGGCAGCAAGGGTCCGCTCGCACCAGTCCGGACGGACGCGGCAGTGATCCTCGGTCAGCGCGACCACCTCCCCCCGCGCACTGGTGATCCCGAGCGCCCGCAGACGAAATACGGAGAAGCCCGGCGCCTTGAGCCATGTGACCTCCGGATATAGGTCGTGGTCGCCGGGCAGTCCCTGCCCGGACGCATCCGCCACGATGACCTCGGCCCGGGCCGTCCGGACCTGGTCTCTGAGCGAGTCGAGGCAAGCGCGCACCTCGGGCCAAGGCCTCGTGGTCGCAATGACGATGGACAGCGGCGGAGTCGCCTCGTCGATGGGGGCCCGCATCCCTGTGCCTCGAGCCACCATATCTCGTCCTCCCTCGGCTCGCCAGCGCGGGGCATGCGGAGGAAGAAACCCGTCGTGAGTGTGAACGCCGCCCCAGCGGGAGCGTCGCCGGTTGCGACGGCGTGAGCACTGACGGGTTGCGGTGGGTTTCAATGTGCGCTGGCGTCGTCTTGTTCGTCACGCGCGAGAACTCATCCAGCGAGGGATCTTGGTCGGGAACCACACTGATTCCTGCGATGGTGGGAGAGGTTGCGCGCCTGCAGCAGCACCGCGGAGGGCGTCACCCTCGTCGCGATGGAGAGCACCGGAGTCTCCTGGAAACCCGTGTTCAACGTCCTTGAGTCGAGATAACGGAGCAGACGCAATCCCCGGTCACACCATCCTTGATCCAGTCGAACGAAGCTTGTTCAGCTCCTCGGGAGACGGACCGTCGTAATACGGGGCATCCGCGGGAACCCACGGGCAATCGCCGATGCCCTTATTCTCGATGACATCCAACGCTTCGAGTATGACGTCTGGGTAGAGCTCGTGGGCCAGGACGCAGTTGTCCATGAAACTATATGCCCTCGAGGTCCTAAACTCCTGTTGGCATACGATGGCCCCTTTGTCGATCGCCTTGATCATCGTATGGGCTGTCACACCGATCGTGTCGTCGCCATTACACATCGCCGCCACGATCGGCCACATCCCTCGATACTTCGGTAGTTTTGCGGGATGGCAGTTTACGCACGCAATCCTCGGGACCTGGAGTAATTCCTCAGAGAATATCTGACCTTGACATGACACGATGATGTCAAGCTTCAAATCCGACAAGCGGGCTATGAACTTCGGATCGTTAACGTCACGCACATATTCATAGGGCACTGTGAAAAACGAGCAAACATTTCTAGTGCTCAGTCTGCTCTTGATGAATGAGGGCAGTGGCAGATATTGAAGCACCCTTAACGAATAATCACATAATCCCAAGATGAGGCGACCTTTTATGCCCATGAGCCGCTTCTGTGTCATATAGTCAGGCCTTCGAGTCTTTCGTGGGCTCTTACGCCTGATTTCTGCAACACCGCAGACGTCGGTGCCGCGCCGTTGCAGTAATCTATAAAGAACGCGCGGCTTCAATATGATGTCGTCAGACACCATAATGTATATCCTCATGCGACACTCTCCTTGGGAGCTGTCCTACCTTCGCTGCTGGACATCTCATGTAGGGCGCGCGGGTCGAACGCTCGGCCATCCGTGAGGTCAAGCAGGACAGTCTGGGCTGGGCGCTCCTTGGGATTCTGCCAGCCGGACGTCGCTGCAAGATAGAGCCGCCGCAAGCCCGGTATCCAGACGGAGCGGTGGATCTTGCTCACCTCAGCCTGCGCTATCGGCCTGTCACGCTCAATCAGGCACAGGGCGGATAAGCCATCCTCATCACGGAATATCAGCGGAACGTTCGAGTGAAACGCAAGTACTGGCCTGGTAAGTCGGTTCCAGTGCACCAGCAAGTCGTAGCGCGCATCCTGCTTGTCAACGAGCGTCACGCCCCATTTGCGCTTATAGCGCAGCACACCATCGTTAAGGAAAGGGCGCGACCCGCCGAAGTCAATCAGGGTACAGCCGAGCCTCTTTGCGTGTTCCAGAACGAAGAGATCTGTGGCAATGTTGGCGCCCTCGCGCACAAATCTGTCTTCGCCGCGAGCGGTGCCGATTGCAACGGAGTACAGCACCTGACCTCGCCGTCGGAAGAGGAGGCCGGCGACGCGCTGACCGTCCTGCAGTATCCACATGAGCCCGCCGCGCCGGAATGCCCGACGCATCCAGTAATCATTGCGAATGAAAGCGTGCTGAGCGTGCCGCCGACGGACGAATGGAAGATACATCGTCTGATAAAACTGCGTGAAGTCAGCGTCGGCCTCGACAACCTCGTGTTTCAGGCTGTTGCGTCGCACGATCCGCAAGTCAGACCTCAAGCTGCGATTGCCGCAAGTGAGTGCTTCGAGATTGTCCGGCACCGTCAGAACTGAGCCGACCCAGTCAGGAACCGCGAGGTAATCCGTGCCGAAGAAAAGCCCGGCGGAAACACGATCTAACCGCACTATGGTCAGGTCTCCCGATGGCCTCAGTCGTCTAAGAGTCGAAGGGAGGGTCCATAGCTGCACCTTGCCCAGTGCTTCTCGCCTCGGCTCGGCTTCAAGGAAACGGTGAATGACATGGTCAACGTGGTGTGCATCACCGGCGACAATGATGGTCGCTGGCTGGCTATCTGAGCGAGTAGAGCCGCGCACGATCGTAATAGGTACCCGGAGATGGCTGAACGGCAAGGCATAACGAAAACACGACCCTAAAAACATCTCTGCCACCGTAGGCAGGTGTTCGTACACGTGCCAGGCCAGTCTCGTCCACCACTGCAGTTTCGGGTCCGACTGGATCATAGCTTATCTTGATGACAGGTAGCGGCGATCCAGTAGCGGCGTCCCAACCGGTCGGCGAGCTTGACCGTTCGCCGTGCGCGCTGCGTAACCAGGGACTTGCGATGTGGACGCACGTCTCGTCTCCCTCGTGGCGTTGAACGCGCAGATTCCCGTCGCTCGGCGCGTTCATGCTTTCCGGCAGGTGAGGGGACGATCGGCTTATGATCATGGGACATCAGAACCTCGTGCCCTCTCGGGAGTGCTGGGTGCGGGATTCCAGTTTCATGCTCCGAAGACCGTGACGCGGAGCGTTTGGTCGGCATCGTGGCAGTCCTCGTGCTCAAGGAATAGCGCATCGGCGCCTGTGCGCAAGGTCTTTTCGACCTCGGCGCATATCGGAAATCCCGGCCTTAGTTGGACGGTCGAGTGCGGCCACGTAGAATTACCACCCACGTGTTAGGGAACTTGGGCTCGCGCATCCCGCTTGGCGACTTGGTTGTCGGGTGGCGTCTCCTCTCGCGGCTGCCCGGTTTTCTGCGCCATCCGATCGACCCGGAGCAGGCGCGCAGCATCTTGCGCGGGCGCCTGGAGCGCCGGGAGGCCGACTTCCTCGCGCTCATCCGTCGAGCCGTCTATGCGAATCGATCCAGTCCCTATCGGCAGCTGCTTCAGCATACGGGCTGTGAGTACGGCGACGTGGAGCGGCTTGTGTCGCAGGAGGGGATCGAGGCCGCGCTGAGGGCCCTCTATCGGAATGGAGTCTACTTGACGGTCGACGAGTTCAAGGGCCGCCGACCCGCGGTGCGGGGAAGTGCCACGATCATGGTGGAGCCGCATCAGGTGCGCAATCCGGCGTTGACCGCTCACTTGCTAGCCCTGACCAGCGGCAGCCGCGGCGGCCGCACCGCGGTGCCGATCGACCTCAGGGCCATCCGCGATCGGTCGGTGAATATTTGTTTGAGCTTCGAGGCCCGCGGCGGCCGTAACTGGCTCTATGCCCTCTGGGGAGTCCCCGGCTCTAACGCGGTGAACCTTCTCGAGCTCAGCGGCTCTGGCACCCCCACCGGTTCGCTGCTTTTCACCGGTCGATCCGGGCGCGGCCGGCTTGAGTCCGCGCTACCGCTGGAGCGCGCGGGGGCTGCGCTGGGGAAGCCTTCTGGCGAGGGCCCTGTTGCCCCAGCCCGAGTACGTTCCCCTCGACGACCCACTACCAATCGCCCGCTGGATGGCCTCGGTGCTGCGAGCAGGACGCCCCCCCTCACCTTCACACGTTTCGAGTCCCGCCGTGCGCCTCTGTCAGGCCGCGCTCGAGGCCGGGCTCGACATTCGTGGAGCTCGGTTCAATATCACCGGCGAACCAGTCACCGCCGCGCGCCTTGCGGTGATCCGCCGGACCGGTGCAGAGGCCGCGCCGAGCTACGGGAGCATCGAGTGCACCCCCATTGGCCGCGGCTGTCTCAGGCCGGAGGCGCCGGACGACGTCCATCTCTTCCACGATCTATACCCGCTGATCCAGGCTGGCGCCGGTGGGCGCAACGATCTTCCGCCGAGAAGCCTCCTTGTCTTTTCGCTCCGGCTGACCGCACCCGTGAACGTGCTGAACGTCGCGCTAGGCGATCAGGCGGAGCTCGTGCAGCGGGCGTGCGGCTGCCCTCTCGAGGCGCTCGGTTGGGTCACGCACCTTCACACGATCCGCAGCTTCGAGAAGCTGACCGCAGGCGGATGACGTTTCTGGATACTGACGTGATCCGCGTGCTCGACGAGGTGCTGCCGGCTCGCTTCGGGGGCGCACCAAGCCACTGTCAGCTACTCGAGGAAGAGGGTGACGACGGCCGACCGTCCCTCCGCCTATTGGTGCACCCCGCGGTCGGCCCGCTCAAGTCGGAGCGCGTGGTGGACGCTTTCCTTACGGCAATCGGCACGGGGCCGGGTGCGGAGCGAGTCATGGAACTCCAGTGGCGCCAAGCCGGCCTCCTCAAAGTGGAGCGAAGGGCGCCGCTGGCCGGAAGGACCGGGAAGATCCTTCACTTGCACCAGCAGCGACGTGGCGCGTTGGACTGACTGGGTCGATAACCCAGCATATTGCCTTTCCACTCTCCTACGAGTATCACGCGTGCCTCCTGGCAAATCGCGCGGGTGCTCGACCGACAAGCCGATGCTTCGTCACGGGCCCTCTGTGTTCTCCCGAGGACATTCTGTATCGAAACTGGGAATTGCCCGAGTTGAAAGAAGGGGATCTTCTCGCGGTGATGGATGCCAGCGCCTACTTCACATCGTTTGCGAGCAATTTCTCCTTTCCCAGACCAGCGGTCGTGATGGTTTCGAATGGTGCGCCTGCGCTCGTCAGGCAACGCGATTCGGCTCGCGGCGCACGAGGAAGTTCTAATGCGCTCCTGATCTCGTCCCTGAGCCAGAAGGCGCGGTTCACGCTTCTCAACGTGGCGCTGGGCGATCAGGCCACTCTTGGGCAAAGAGCTTGCGGCTGCCCGCTCGAGTCCCTCGGGTGGACGACGCATCTCCACACCATTCGCGGCTACGAGAAGCTGATCGGCGGGGGCATGACATTTCTCGGCGCGGACGTCATCGCGGTGCTTGACGAGGTGCTACCGTCCCGCTTCGGCAGTGGCCCGACCGATTACCAACTCGTGGAGAAGGAGGCGGAGGACGGCAAGCCGCGCATCCGGCTCCTGGTCCATCCGCGGTTAGGAATATCGGACGAGGCGGAGTACGGCAGACCTTCCTCGACGCGATCGGGCATGGCTCGGGCGGAGAGCGCATAATGGGTCTGATGTTGCGCGCCATCGTCCCACGGTCTGGCGCGTCACCCGGTCGCCGCGCGCCACGTGATTGTTCGGTCGCCCTTCCGCGCAGGCCCAAATCATCCGCGCTCGCTGCGCGAGCAGTTGCGCCGTCGTCGGCCGGCGCCGCGCGGCATCGGCGGCCTTTCTACTACACGAAGAACGCACAATCCCGATGAACTGTTCCAACATTTCTGGGTCAGCGCAATAGGCTGGAAGGAGCCATACCAGTGACGTCAAACGCGGGAGGCGGATGATGCGATACGACGCGAGAAGTCTCAACCTTTTACGGGAGCTGACGGTTGCCCAGCAGAAGCTCAAGGATCAGAGTACGTTTTTGGGGTTCCTCTGGAGCTTTCTCAACCCGCTCTTCATGGTCGCCGTGCTCTTCATCTTTTTTCGGGGCTGGCTCGCTGGGACCGTGGAGCATTACGGTATCTATCTTCTCGTAGGCCTCATCCAGTACACCCACTTCGCGAACACGACGAGCGCGTCAATGCGTGTGCTTGTGACGATGAAGCCACTCACGAAAGAGGCCGTGCTTCCAAAGGAGCTGCTGGTCGTGAGCTCAGCCATTTCGCACACCAGCGATTTCGCCATCGCCATGGGCTTCTGCGTCATCGTCGCGTATGGCTTCGGCGTCAGGCCATCGTGGAGCTTGCTTTTTTTGCCTTGTGTTCTGATCCTGCAGTTTCTCCTCGTCTTAGGGGTCTCGCTGCTGCTGTCCTGCGCGTTCCTGATCGCACGGGACATCGAACACATTTATCAGGTGTTTCTGCGGGCGTTGCTCTTCCTGACACCCGTCTTTTACACCCGGCCCTTTCTTGGTGACGGATTGGCGCACCAACTCGTCCGCGTGAATCCCCTCGCGGAACTGATCGACCTCTCCCGGGCCATTATCCTTGACGGCACATCGCCGTCTCCGGAACGGCTTCTCGGCTTACTGCTGGTCAATGGGATGCTCGTTGGCGCCGCCTTCCGGCTGTTCAAGGCATTCGAACCGAGGCTGGCCGAATATGTCTGAGGAGCTTATCATCCTCACCACGCGCGGCCTCGTGAAGGAGTTCGCCGCCGAAGGCCATCGGCCTACGCTCTACCGGGTCGTCCGCGGACTTCTCGGTAACGCTGGTGCCACCAATGGGACGCGGCGCCGCTCCCTTGACGATGTCAACATCGAAGTGTGCGCCGGGGAGATGATGGCGGTCGTCGGGGAGAACGGGGCGGGCAAAACTACTTTGCTCAAGACGATCGCCGGCTTGTACGCGCCGACGCGTGGACACGTTGAAGTTCGGGGCGAGTGCGCGTTGCTCGCAGGGCTCGGTGTCGGCATGATCGACGATTTGTCGGTCGCCGACAATGTCTACCTCTACGGAGCGGTGTGCGGTCTCCATCGCCGAATGATTACGGCGCGGTTCGACGACATCGTGAAATGGGCGGAGCTCGAGGGCTTCGTCCGCGCCGAGCTCCGAACGTTGTCGACGGGCATGCGCGCGCGGCTGGCGTTCGCGATTGCGATGCACATCGGCAGCGACGTGATTCTGATGGATGAGGCGTTCAGCGCCGGCGACCAACGCTTCCAGGAGAAGTGCGGTCGGTTCTTTCGTGACTCAGGGACTCTGCGGCGAACCACCCTCGTCGCGACGCACAACCTCGAGTTCGTGAGGGAATTCTGCGCTCGAACACTGTGGCTACACAAGGGACGGCAGATGGCGTTCGGCCCCACCCATGTGGTGCTGCCACAGTATCTCGAGTTCGCGGCGAAATAGCAGGCTCGGGTAAGCGAATGGAGAACGCGGCGGTACTCATCCGGGGCCAGAACAGTGCGGGGTACATCGACAGCACGCTCCGAAGCGTGCTTCGCCAGACCGGCGTCGACGTGAACGTGCTCGCGATCGATGACGCGTCGACCGACGGCACCGTTGACGACGTCCGATCGATTCGTGATCCCCGCGTCACGCTCGTCGAAAGTCCGTCCGCCGTAGGGGAGGCCCGCTGTCTGAACGTTCTCCTCGAGCGGGCGCGCGCGCCGTGGGTCGTCACAGTACCGGACGACGCTGTGCTGCTCCCAGGGGCTCTGCTCAGGATCGTCGAGGTGCTCACCCGGTCCCCGAGGGTCGGACTGGCGTATGCCGGCGCGTTCCCCCTCGACGCGGATGGCAGCGCCACGCGGGAGATGGTGTACCGGCGCGCGCGGATCTACGCCCGCCGGACCGCACAATACGGTGGCGTCGATTACCTCTTGGCGTTCGGCGACCAAGCCCTCGGCCTGGTGGCGTACCGGCGGGCGGCGCTCGACGAGGTCGGCAAGTTCGCCGAGGCGCTTGAAGGCGAGGCACGGCTCGATGCGGCATTCCGGATCGCGCGGAGATATGACGCGGAGCAGGTTGCCGAACTGGTCTGCGCGCGGGGCCGTGGGGAGTCGTGCCGCCTCACGGCGACGCTGTTCGATCTGGCCTCCCTGCGCCGCCGCATGCGCCTCTATCGGCGCTCGGCGCTGGCCACGAAGGGGCGGAACAAGCGTGCCGTCGCCGCGTGGGGCCGCGTGGTCGTGGCGGTCGGGGTCGAGCAGGCGCGGGCGCTCGGATCGGCATCGATCCAGGCCGTTCGGACACGTCTTGTCTGGAGCGTCGTCGTGCCGTTGGGCGGGAGGCTCTACGATTGGGTGCTCGCCCATTTCGCGAACTGGCCCATTGGGGCGATGCGCCGGAAGCGCACGACGCCGCGACCCCGGAAGCGCATCGCCTATTACCTGTGGCGCTACCCGGTGCTCAGCGAGACGTTCATCGCGCGCGAGCTCGCGGCGCTCGAAGGCGCTGGTGTCGACGTGCAGGTGATTGCGGACGCCCCGGACTACGGCCCCCCTGTGAGCGCGGATCATCTCCCGCGAATCCGATCGACGGAATATCTCGCACCGGTTCCGGCGGGATCGCTTGTCCGGGACCTGACGCGTGTTGTCATCCGCCGGCCACTGCGGATGGCCAATCTACTGGCCTACATCGTCTTCCGAGCCTACCGGCGGCCGAAATCGATTCGCGACGACGCTCAGGTCTTCGTCAGGGCCGTTCGGCTGGCGAGCGCCCTGCAGAAACGGGGAATCGAGCATGTTCACTCCCCCTGGGGGAACGCGAGCGCGTTCATCGCCATGGTCGCGGCACGACTCGCCGGCGTCGGATACAGTGTTCAGTTCCGAGCCCACGACATACACCGGCGAACGGCGGCGTTTCTTCTGCCCGAGAAGATACGAAATGCGGAGTTCGTCGTCACGAACTCGTCGTTCAACGAAGCGCATCTGCGATCTCTCGTGTCTGCGCAGGATCGAGAAAAGATTCATCGGATCTACAACGGTCTGGATCTCAGCTCCTTCCGCGGCGCCCGCCCGCCCTCGGATGAGCGGGCCGGGGTGCGGATCCTGTCGGTCGCGCGATTGATCGAGGCAAAAGGACTCGTGTACTTACTGGAGGCCTGCTGGGCGCTGCGCGAGCGCGGGCACCGCTTTCGATGCGAGGTCGTGGGGGCCCCCGAGCTGCCCCTGTACGTCAACGACTACATCGAGATCAAGTCGCGGCACCGCCGCCTGGACCTCGGCGACTGCGTCCAGTTTCTGGGACCGTTGCCGTTCGCTCGTGTGCTGGAGTGCTATGGGCGGGCGGACATCTTCGTGCTTCCGTGCGTGGTCGCCAAGGACGGCAGCAACGACATAACGCCGAACTCCCTGCTCGAAGCGATGGCCATGGGCCTGCCGGTGGTATCGACCAGGATCACGGCCATCCCCGAGATTGTCGAGGACGGCCGCAGTGGCATTCTCGTGCCGCCGAAGGACTCGGACGCGCTTCGCGACCAGATCGCTCGCCTCATCGACGATCCGGGTCTGCGACGGTGGTTGGGGGCTAACGCCCGCAAGCAGGTCGAGGAGCGCTTCGACATCGAGACGAACATTCGCGCCTATGTGGACCTGTTCCGCGCGTCATGACGCGGCGGATCCTTCTCGCGTCGTACGAGGTTCCCGGTCTCGGAGGTGCGAGCACGAGTGCGTATGCGCTGTTTCGGAAGATGCAACGCGACCGCGTGGACACTCATTTCGTGAATCTGATCGCGGAGTGGGACGTTCCGTATATGCAGTACATGCTGGGCGAGAGTTATGGCAACCCCAACGGGCTGCCGGACGTGCAGAACTGTATCGTGGCGGGATCGCTGTACGGGCGGCACGAACCGCTGGTCGGGCTTATCGAACGCATCGGCCCGGACGTGATGGTCGGGTACGGAGACATCGCGGCCGGCCTCCTCAAACGCGCCGCACCGGATGTGCCGGTCGTCTTCTTCGCGGCCGGGTGTGAGCAGATGAAGTTTCACCTGTCGCGCGATCGCGCACGCTCTGGCGTGACCATGCTCGATCGGCCCGTGGGGACCGCTCGCGCCTCGGCGGTGGTCGAGGGGCGGGAAAGCGGCGCGCTCCGGTGCGCGGATCTCATCGTGGCCGGGTCGGAGCTCACGAAGGCTCTCCTCGAACGGTTCTTTCCCTACCAGCACACGTGCAAGCTCTGGCCCAACGCGATCTCGAACGCGGAATGGATCGACGAGGCCGTCAACGCCCTGGGTGCGGTGGCGAAGCCCTTCGCCGAGCGCGGCATGGACCTGCTGTTCGTCGCCAGCTCGTGGTCGCGAGTCGAAAAGAATCTGAGCATGGTCAAACGCATCGCGGCAAGAGTTCCGAATGCGCGCATCTGTATCGTGGGCGAGTGTGCGGTTCACGTGCAGGGCGCGACGTCGTATGGGTTTGTCGGGAATGCCCGGCGAGTTCTCGACCTCATGGGCGACGCCAAGGCGCTCGTCTGCCCCTCCTTGTTCGATGCGAGCCCCGGTGTCCTCTTCGAAGGCTCGGCGATGGGGTGCAACGTCGTGGCGTCGAAGAACTGTGGCAACTGGATGATCTGTCATGATGAGCTCCTGGTCGATCCATTCACGGAAGACCGGTTCGTGGAGGCCGTGACGCGCGCTATCCGTACGAAGTACCCGGACAACATGCGCTCCTTTCTCGAGCGAGGCTCGTATGCGAGGCTCCTCGAAATCCTCGCCGTGCTATGACTGACGCCCCCGGAGTGACGGCGGTCGTGCTGTCCGTCGGTGAGACTACGACGGCGCGGGCCATCGACAGTGTCGCCCGACAAAACGTGGCGGTGAATGACATCGTGCTCGTAGAGGGCGTCAGTCCCTTCCATCGGGCGCTGAACGAGGGCGTCACGCGCGTCCGCACGCCGTTCTTCATCCAAGTGGACGCGGATATGGTTCTCGATGCCGACTGTATCGAGAGGCTTACCGCATGTCTGGCTGACACCGTCGGTCTGGTGGTGGGACATCTCAGGGATCGGCTCTATGGACGCGTGGTAGGGATCAAGCTGTTTCGCACCGAATGTGTTCGACGCGACCCGTTTCGCGACTCGATCGCTCATGATACCGACTTCGCCAACGAGATCGGACGCCAGGGATGGGCGACGGTCTACGCGCTTCGGTACCACGACCGGCTACAGTCCGAGTGGCACACGCTTGGCGAGCACCACCCGGAGTACACGCCGCTCTACACGTACGCGAAGCACGCGGTGGAGGGGCGACGCTTGCGGTACCGCCAGGACGCTGGCGCGGTGCGATATCACATGCAAGCCCTTCACAAGAGCGTGCATGCCGCGGCCTTGATCGCACAAATCGCGCTGGGCCACGGCCTATTCCTGGACTACGAAGGGGATCTTCAGGGCCGGTATCGCGAGGACCGCCGGTATCGCGACGATCCCGATTTCGTTCGCCTCAGTGACTTCCTCGGATGCCGGGGTTCAAACAATGAGAGGAATCGGGCGCCCGCGGCTCCGCCGGCGCCCTTCCCAAAGACCGCATTCCGGCGAGGCTATCGGATCGGGATTTCGCTGGCGCGGGCGAAACGCGCGGACCGGTTCGAGCACATCCTGGCCAGTCTCCATGACAGCGGTCATCCTTGGTCGTGGCTGATGGCGGTCGGGCTCTGCCACGGCATCTTCGCCGACGGATACGATTCCGAGGTGTTTGAAGCGGAGTGGGCGAAGCTTCGCCTGATACGTCTCGACTCCGCGTTCACAGAACTCGCGCGCTACTTGGCGCGCGCACTCAGAATGCAAGTGCATCACCAATTCAGCTGGCGGCGAGGCACCGGCTGATGCGGGCGCTCATGGGTGCCGACGAGCTGCCAGCAGTCTCCGTGATCGTGGCCGTCTACAATGCCCAGGACACGATCCGGGACTGCATCGAATCGCTTCTCCATCTCGACTATCCAGGCCCGCAACACGAGTTGATCGTGGTTGACAATGGATCGCGCGATGCGACGCGAAGCATCCTGGAGACGTACGGGGCGAAGCTCACGATCCTTCACGAGCCGACTCGAGGCCCGGCGGCGGCCAGGAACACGGGGCTGCGCGGCGCGGGGGGGGCGCTGATCGCCTTCACCGATGCCGATTGTGTCGTCGACCGGCAGTGGTTACACCGGCTCGTCACACCGCTCCGTGATCCAACGGTCGGTGTCGTTGGCGGGAGGAATCTGGCTCGCCGGCCATGCAACAGGATCGCGGAGTTCGGCGAACGCATCCACGACCACCGCCGGGCGATTCAAGACCTCGTCCCTCCGTACGCAATCACGATGAACTGGGCGTCCCGACGCACCGTCCTCGACGAAGTCGGGGCGTTCAACCCGAGCTTACTGCGCTGCTCGGATGTCGATCTGGCTTATCGACTGCTCCAGCGGGGCTATCGGCTGGTCTACGAGCCCACCGCCGTCATTTATCACCGCAATCGGAGTACGGTGTGGACGCTCGTGCACGAGGGATACCGGCACGGCTACTATGGCGTGCGCGTCCACAAGCTCCACGCCAAGTTTCTCTCGACCTTCCGACCTCGCTGTGCGGCTCGAGGGCCCCACTACGTCGTGTCCGTCCTGCGCCGGGGCGTCGGGTACCCATTTCGGTTCCCGAGCCGTACGGGCGTGGCGGAGCATCACGAGCTGCCCTGGGCGTGGCTCTTCGATCTCGGGAAGAGTGCGGGGCGGCTGCACGGCACGCTGGCCGCCCTCGCTCGACCGCGCCGTGGCGAGGCGAAGGCCGACCCGGCCCAGCGTCCTCCGACGGGAGCCTGAGGCGTCTACGGATGTGCGGGCTCGTCGCACTGTGGAATCGTGACGGGGCCGGGGTGGATCTAGACGCCCTGAGGGATGCCGTTCACTGCCTCCGCCATCGCGGCCCTGACGACGAGGGCTATGTCCTGATCAACACCCGGACGGGACGCGTCGTCGAGTGCGCCGGGACCGATACCAACTCCGCACAGCGACTTTCGCACCTCAGTGACCAGCGGGGCGAGGACTTCGATCTGGCCCTCGGCCATCGCCGGCTGGCCGTCGTGGATCTGTCGAATGCCGGTCATCAGCCGATGGGCTCAGCCGGTGACTCGCGTTGGATCGTCTTCAACGGCATGATCCACAACTTCTTGGAAGTCAGACAGCGGCTGGAAGCTCATGGCTATCGCTTTCAAAGCCAGACCGACACGGAGGTCATTCTGCGCGCGCACGAGCAGTGGGGCGAGGGGTGCGTGGTCCCATTCAACGGCATGTGGGCGTTTGCGCTCTGGGATCAGGGAGCGCAGCAGTTGTTCGCGTCGCGCGATCGCCTCGGGATCAAACCGCTGGTCTTCTATGCGGACGGCCGGATGGCCGCATTCAGCTCCGAGCTCAAGGCTCTGGTGCGGCTACCGAGGGTCCCACGGGAGCTGGATCCGGAAGCGGTGCATCACTATCTGTCGCTCATGAAGGTGCCGGCACCGTTCACCATCTACCGCGCGATTCACAAGGTCCGGCCGGGGCACTCCCTGGTGATCACCCGGAGCTCGGTCGTTGATCGCTGCTATTGGAGCGCCGACGTTCATCCCGTGCAGTGCGCGGAGCACGATGCGATCGAGCAGTTGGACTGGCTGTTGCGAGACAGTGTGCGCCTGCGCCTCCTCGCCGATGTGCCGGTGGGATCGTTCCTCAGTGGCGGTCTCGACTCGAGTCTCGTGACGGCCGTCGCGGCAGGCCGCACCCGCGAGCCCCTCAAGACGTTCAACGTCAGCTTTCGCGCGCTGCCGGAATTCGATGAGTCGCCGTGGGCCGAGCGAGTGGCGTCGCATGTCAATGCCGAGCATCGATCCGTCGAGCTGTCGTTCGACTTTCTCGCCCACCTACCACAGATGATCGACCTCTTCGACGAGCCGTTCGCCGTGTCCTCGGTGATGGGCGTCTATCTGCTGGCCCGCGAGGCGGCGCGGGAGGTCAAGGTCGTGCTCACCGGAGACGGCGGCGATGAGCTCTTCGCAGGCTACCTGGACCGGTACGTCGGCGTCGACGAGCTCTGGGAGCGGACGGGCAGGCGCGTGCTCGCCAGGTTCGGCGTGGAGCGCACGCGCGCGTCGGCTGAATGGGTGCGATGGCAGGGACCGGGAATCGTCACCAAGGCCAGAGGCGCGGTGCGGGCGCTCGGGCGCTCGGACCAACGGAGGCGCGACGACTGCTTCAATCTCATGCGCATCATCTTCAATGATGCGGAGAAGCGTGCGCTCTATACGCCGGAGTGGCGCGCGCGGACGCGAGGTCTCAATACGCTCACGTGGCTGCGCTCGACGCTGCCGGCGCTGATGCCGGACAGGTTGAGCCGGTGGCAAGTGCACGACATCCGTACGGCACTCCACGATGAGATGCTCGCGAAAATTGATAAGGCTACCATGGCATGGGGTGTCGAAGCGCGCGTGCCGTTTCTGGATCATCGCGTGGTCGACTTCGCCGTCGGTCTGCCGAGGCAGCTCAAGGTGGTTGATGGGCAGGGGAAATGGGTCCTGCGAAAGCTGAGCGAGCGGTATCTGCCCGCCGCCATCGTGAACCGAACGAAGCAGGGATTCACCATCCCGCTCTCGGCATGGTTGGGCGGGGAGTTGCACGGATTCGTGCGCGACGTCCTCAGTGCATCCGCGCTCCGACGCTCCGGTGTGTTTCGACCCGAAGCCATCGCGCAGGCGCTCGCCTACTACGACGCGCACCCGCGCTTTCATACCGCCCACATGATCTTCACGCTTGTGTGTTTTCAGATGTGGCATGAGCGGGCAGGGCGGGGCATGTTGTGACTGGCGGCTGCTGACGATGAGGATCCTGTATGTGGCACCCCGCGTTCCCTATCCTCCCACCAAGGGGGACAAGATCCGAGCCTTTCACCAGATCCGCGAGCTGGCGAAACAGCACGCGGTGCACCTGATCTGCGGAATCGACCCGAAGGACGACGGCGCCGGACTGGAGGCGCTGAGAAGGTATTGCACTTCGATCGAGGCCGTCTCCACGACGAGGACGGCCATTCGATTGCGGGTGGCCGGCGCGCTCTTCAGGGGCCGACCGCAGTGGGCATTCTCTCACCGAGAGAAAGGGCTCGGAGAAAGGGTGTGGCAAAAGCTTCGAGCCGAGAAGTTCGATGCAATCCTTGGTTCATCGGTCGCCGTGGCCGAGTGCCTGCGAGGGGTCAACGATGTCCCGAAGGCCCTCGACTTCGTGGACACGGTATCCGAGCTCTGGCGGGCGGCTGCAGAGTACCGTCGGTTTCCTGCCTCTTCATTCTACCGTGTCGAGGCACGGCGGCTCGCCCGGTACGAACAGGAAATCGCCCGCAGCTTCGACTGCTCCATCTTCGTGTCGGAGGCGGAAGCGCGACTGTTCCGGCGGCGAGGATTCGACCTTCCAGTGTCAGTAGTCGGCAACGGGGTCGACTTAGAATACTTCTCGCCGAGCGGGGAGTCGTCTCGCCGCGGGGAATCGCCCACCGTGGTTTTTACCGGGACCATGGACTACTTTCCCAATGCCGACGCCGTGCGACACTTCTGCCGATCGATCTTTCCGACGGTGAGAGCCGCAGTACCGGGCGTCCATTTCTACGTGGTCGGCCGGGATCCGACACGGCCGGTGCGAGCCCTCGCGCGGGAGCGGCAGGTGACAGTAACGGCAGAGGTGGCAGACGTCCGCGTGTATCTGGCGCACGCCACCGTCGCCGTGGCTCCGTTTCGCGTAGCGCGCGGAGTCCAGAACAAGGTTCTTGAAGCCATGGCGATGGGCGTTCCGGTGGTGGGTACCTCCCAGGCCTTTGAAGGTCTCGAGCTGATCGAAGGGGATGGTGCTCGGCGGGCAGACGATCCTCACCTGTTCTCCGAAGAGCTTGCGGCCCTCCTTACCGATGCCAGTTGGCGACGACGGTGTTCGCGGCAGGCACGTCGCTATGTGGAGCAGTACCACCGCTGGGATGTTCAGGGCGCCCGCCTGAATGAGGTTCTCAACGCCATCGTGGGAACGGAACGCAAACAGCACGGCTGAGTCTGCCCGAACGGTGGCCAACGTTGAGCGTGGCACAGAGATGACCGATGCGCGACTCGTCACGGTTGTGATTCCCACGCGCGACCGAGGCTGCACGGTCATTAGGACGTTGCAGACGTTACTCGGAAATGTTCATCCGGCGTTCGAAGTCCGCGTTATAGATCAGAGCGAGAGCGACTCCACCCAGGTCGCCGTCACACGCTTGATCGGAGATCCGCGGGTGTACTACATCCGAAGCCGAACGCGAGGCCTTTCCGCGGCACTCAACGTCGGGATTGCCGGCGCAGTCGGCGATCTCATCGCGATCACCGGTGACGACTGCGAAGTGGGAACGGAGTGGTTGGGGAAGCTCACTGCTCCCTTCGAATCAGACCATCGGATTGGTCTCGTCTTCGGCAGTGTGCGACCTGGGCCACACGACCCGACTTTAGGGTTCGTGCCGGGCTCCGTGCGGCAGCGCCCGATGCTCGCGCGCTCCCTTGGCGACGCGCACCTGGTGGCCGGTACCTCGGCCTCCATGGCGCTCCGAAAGAGCGTCTGGGAGCGGCTCCACGGGTTCGACGAAATGCTCGGCGTGGGGGCGCCACTGGGGGCGGCAGAAGACACGGACCTGACGCTTCGCGCGCTCCTTCGCGGGTACTTTGTTTACGAGACGCCCGAGGCGGAGGTCGTTCATCATGGATTCGTCCGGTGGGACCAAGGGTCGCACCTCATCCAGCGCAATTGGTATGGTACGGGAGCGGCGTTCGCAAAGGCATTGAGACAAGGCAAAGGGGTTGTCCTGCTGGTCCTGGCGCGACTGGCGTGGCGTTGGACTACCGGAGGCGTGTCACCAGTAGCCGCAAGCCTCGGCCAGCACCTTCATCGGTGGTCGAAACTCGTGGCATTCGCGCGAGGGATGGCGGCGGGAGCGGTGACGCCCATCGATCAAGTCTCGGGTCACTACCGACCCCGGCCGAAATAGCGGCCGGACGAGCGTTGGGCGCACTATCTCGATGAAAGATCCGGCAGGAGGTGAAGCGCCGGGACCCCAGTCATCGTCGCGGACGTCGGGCTTGGCTCGGAAACACATCGCCGGTGTCTGGCTCGGGTGCCTCATGACCGTCGTCTATGCCTGTTCGGCACCCCTGCCCACTACTTGCTCGCCTTTGGAATGGGATGTCAGCTGGTATCCCGCGGGCTACCGGTTTGCTTTTACGATCGTCCACGACGCTGACAACGCGTACAGCACGAGGCTGGCGCCGCTGTTCGAGGTGTTCGATGAGCTGGGGCTCAAGATTACCGTGACGCTCTTCGCCTTCTGGCCGGATTGGGCGAAGAACGGCGCAGTCTGGTCTAAGTGGCGAGCCGCGGGGAATGTCGAGACGGCGTTCCGTGCCCCGCAGGCGGTGCCGCTGGTTGACCAGACGGAGCGGAGTTTCTATCGAACGCTGGCGGCGAGAGGGCATGAGATCGGACTGCACAGCGCGAGTGAGTCTTCCGACACGCGAGCTGCAACGATACGAGCCTTTGAGTATTTCAAGGAAGTGTTTGGATACTATCCGGCTGTATACGTCGAGCATTCGAGCCGGAACAACCGGGAAGCCCAAATCAACGAAGGCTCCGACGCGCGGAGTATCTATTACAACACCGATCTCTTGAACCGCTATGGCCCGTGGGTCTGGGTTGACGGACCCGGCGCGCTGCCAGACCCGCGCCGGAAGTTCTATGATCTCGTGGCCTCCAATGGGACGCCTTTCAGCCAGTGGGCGGCCGGCCGGTTCGGTATTGCAAAGGCGTTCATCCGCAGCGGCAGATGGGACAAAGCGGACGGTAGCGGATTCCTTGAGGTGTACTCTACGCAGAACCTTGATGCGCTGGAACGCGATAGAGGCCTGGCGCTCGTCTACACGCATCTGGATTCCAAATGGTTGGATCCGGAAACGAGGAGGATGCACGGAGCAATCGAGGATCGTCTGCGATATCTGGCGGCGAAGAAGGGCTGGTTCGCTCCCGCAGGCACGATTCTCGATCGGGTGCAAGCAGTCAGTGCGGTTCGACTGATCTGTACGGCGAACTCGATCAAGATCACCAATGGTAGCGCACGGAGAATCGAGCAGCTCGAGGTCGCCTCACATGGAAGGATGCCAAAGGCGATCGTCATTGACTCGATCGGACCGTCGGAGACAAAATCAATTGTGCTTCCAGAATAGGTACGGCTCACGATCTTTCACGCGCCGACTCGAGGCTCGGGCGTGACATTTCCTGCACCGCCTGCGAGATCTACCTTGGCACGAAGGCCAGGGGCACCTGGTTCACGGTGACGCCCCCCGGTCCGCGGTGGTCCCAACGGGTTCTGTGGTGGCGATCGCCGCCGCCTGCATCACCGCCGCCGCTCGCTCGGGTCTCCCGGTTTCGCGAGGTCACTCCCAACCGGCTGGACGAGTTTCTCCGGAAAGGATTCCACCAGCGACACTTCTTTCCCCACCGGCTGTATTACCTACCCACATGCGGCTCGGACGGGATGAAGCTCGCGCGATGGATCTATGGCGTCTCCGAGGCCGACCGCCTGCGCCAGCTCGTCATCCTCGCGACGGGCTCAGCGCTCGATGGGATTCCAGCCGAGCTGTTCTTCGATGACGACCTCGTCTGGCATCGGCAGCAACTGGGTCTGCCCGGCCACGTCGCCGCCGCCAATCTCATCGTCCGCGGGCGCGCGCTGCTGACGACGGCCCGCTTCTCCGACATCGTGCAGCGCATCTCGCGGCGCCGCGTCTATCTGACGCGCGTCGAGAAGCGGTTCCGCGGCTGGGACCACATGCTGCTCAACGGGATCCTGAGCTTTGCCGTCGAGCACGGCCTCGAGGCGATCCACTTGCCCACGGCCGACACCGCTCTGGCCCACACCGACCCCGCGCGGACCGTCCACCCCCCGCTCTTCGAACGTCTCTACGATCAGGACGTTGGCGAGCGATTCGAGGCGGAGCGGCGCGGTGGGCAGTGGGTGGTGGACGTCGCCAGGAATCGGCATCGGCTGGTCAGCCCGGCGCGGGGTGAAGAGACCCTGCCCGCCGAGAAGACGATCTCCATCTGTCACGACATCGAACGCGAGCTCGGCCACGTCGGCGTCGCGCCGCAATTCGCGGCGGTCGCCGCGCGAGTCTCCCGAGAGAACCTGCTCCGGATGCTGCACATCGAGACGCGGCGGGGAGTTCGTGGGACCTACAACATCGTCGGATGCCTCATGAACGAGGTCCGACGCGACATCGAGCAGTGCGGCAACGAGATCGCGTTTCACTCGTACGACCACACGAAAGAGCTGAACCAGCTGGGTTTGTGTCGAGGGGTCGATTACCGTGTCAAGGGATATCGGCCACCCAATTCCCGAATGACTCGCGAGCTCACGCATGATTACCTGGCCTTCCACAACTTCGAGTGGCTCGCAAGCGCGCCGCGGTCGATCGGGACGCACGACCCGGCGCTCCGGGCTGGTATTGCGTATGTTCCGATCCGCTTTGACGATTTCCCGCTGTACCGCGCGGGAATAAGCTTCGACGTGTGGGAACAACGTGCCCTGCAAACGATCAGGGAGAACGAGTTTACAGCGTTCGGTCTTCACGATTGTTACGGGCAGTATTGGCTCAACCGCTTCGAGGAGTTCCTCGCGAAGGTCCAGGACCTGGGCCGCCTCGCGACTGTCGGCGAGGTAGCGAATCGCGCCGTGCTGGCCTCCGCCGAGTGAGACACATGGCGACTCTCGACGGTGGGCGAGACCGGGACGCGCCGGTGACCGCGGTCGTTCCATTGAAACATTACAAGGAGAGCTTCCTGCGCGAGGCTTTCGACTCCCTGGCCGTCCAGAGCTGCCCCGCCTGGCGAGCCGTCGTCGTGGTCGAGCCCTCGGATGTTGACGCGTTCGCAGCGGTGCTCGAGCGTGAGCTGGCCGACCCGCGCATCATCATGGTGACGAACGAGGGGCGGAAGCTCGCGGGCGCGATCAACACGGGCATCCGGCGCGCCCGGACCGAGTTCGTCGCGCTGCTTCTCGGCGATGACCTGTGGGCGCCGGACGCGGTCGAGGTCTTGAACCGCTATATCGTTCGACATCCCGAGGTCGACTTTTTCCACACGTCTCGCCGGGTCATCGACGACGCCGGTAAGCGAGGCAGTGTGATGCGAAGTCACGACACCTTCCGACTCGAAGACTTCGTGTGGGGGTCGCCGGTCAAGCACCTGCTCTGCTTTCGGCGAGCGAAGGCGCTCGCGGTAGGAGGCCTCGATGAATCGCTGAACTCGGTGGGGCCCGACGACTACGACTTTCCCTGGACGATGGTCGAACGGGGAGCCCGCTTTCAGGCCGTGCCCGAGTGCCTGTACTACTACCGCGATCACCGCGAGGCGTATCGGCTCACGACGCATCTCCCGCGCAGCGTGCACTCTCGCGAGATCGCGCGAATCCTCAGAAAGCACGGGGTCGGATGGTGGACGGTCGCCCGCAGCGTGCTGCGCGCGAGGCGCGGCTATCTCCGACAGTGCCTCTATCGAAACGCCCTCGACAAGTGGCTCAAGGAGCGAATCGGCTTCGATCCACACCGCGGCTGGAGACAGCCATACCCTTGAGCGACGCAACGCGGTGATGCCTTACGCCAGGCGAAGCCTCAACCTGCTGAGAGAGCTGACTGGCGCCCCGTGGAGGGGTGCGGCCGCTCCGGAGCGGATCGCATCTGCGGCAGGAAGCGCGTGGTAAGGAAGAACGGGTGACGGGGGAGTTTGGCGACGAAGCTCACCGTCACCGCTGACGCCACCTCAGCCTGAGGCCGGCGAGCGACGTGGCGTGGCCCTTCAAGAACCCCGAGAGGCGACAGGCGACGTCTTTACGCTTGGCATTCCCGTACCCGCGCCTGATACGTTAGCCGCGCCTGATATAGTATCCGGGCGATCCGGAGGCGTGATGCGATCGGCATTCGGTTTACCACCAGGCACCTTAGGGGTTCCCGTCACCGCCGACCGGATCTCTGCCGGCGCGCTCGAATAGCACGCTGCGTCTCTCCAGCGCACTTTTCGGCAACGCGGTGGTGGGCCTACATCTCCCCGGACAGCGCTGCGTTCCGTATCTCCCGGAGGACCGGTTGCGCACGAGCCGCGACAGGCGTCTCAGGCACATCGTGAGCTATGCGGCCGACAGCGTCCCCTACTACCGCGACCTCTTCCGGCGCGAGCGAATCGATCCCCGCGAGATCCGGTCCGCCGAAGACCTCAAGCGTCTGCCCCTCATCGACAGGGAGGTGGTCCGGCGGGACCCGAGACGCTTCGTCTCCACGTCGCGACGGGGTCGGCGGTCCATCATGTTCCTCACGAGCGGCTCCTCGGGGACCCCCCTGCCGGTGTTCCATGATCCCTACTCGCTCCTCGCCAACATCGCCCACGGCGAGAGAGAGCGTTCGGTTGTGGCTCGACTCTGCGGAAAATCGCTCGGCTACCGGGAGCTCTACATCCTTTATCGAGGGTCCACGACCGAGCACGTCTGGGAGTTCTACCGGCAACACACCTTCATCCCGGTCCGGCCCAAGCGTCTCCTGCTCTCCATTCTGGAGCCGATCGACCGGGTAGTGGACGCCTTGAACCGCTTCAGACCGGAGGTGGTGATCAGCTACGGGTCCTATCTCGACAATCTCTTTCGGCTCCTGTCCGCCCGGGGAATCCGCCCTCACCCCCCACGCATGCTCATCTATTCAGGCGACGCGATGACGGATGACGGAAAGCGCCTCATCGAGGACGGGTTCGGCATTCCGGTCCACTCGATCTACAACGCCGTGGAAGCGTTCAAGATCGGATTCTCCTGCGAGGAGGGGACCGGGTTCCACCTCCACGAAGACCTCTGCCACGTGAGGGTCGTCACGCCGAGCGGCAGGACGGCGGACAGCGGCGAGCCGGGGGGAGGTGGTGATCTCGAATCTGGTCAACAGGGGCAGCGTGCTCCTGAACTACCGCCTCGGAGACGTCGCGTCGATGCGGGGGCGCGGCTGCGCGTGCGGCCGAACCCTCCAGCTGCTCTCGGAGCTCGAGGGGCGTCTCGAGGACACGATATTCCTCCCGGACGGCCGCTTCATCCATCCGAGGGCCGTTTGGATGGTCTTCAAGCGGACGCACGACGTGCTGAAGTACCAGCTGATCCAGCATGAGTTCGAGCGCTTCGAGCTCAGGCTCGTCACGGTCGACCGCCAGGCCTACTCAGGTGTCCTCCGAGCGATCACCAGCGCCCTCCGCGACCTGCTGGGACACTCCGCCACGATCGATTGCGAGCGCTACGACGACCTGGACACCCCCAGGGGCGGCAAGTTCAAAACCGTCGTATCGTTGTGCGGGCCTGGACGACCGACGGATGACCCCTGAGAGCGCGCTCCACGCTCCCGAGACCGGGAGCCCGCCCTGGGCCCAGCCGGGCATTACCGCCGTCGCCGACGCGCGGGCCTTGATCGACACGCTCCGCAGCCGAGACACCCTCGTCTTGAACTCGGCCGACGGTGACATCGGCTATCCACTCACGCCGCAGACGCTCCGCTCGCGCGGTCAAGGCGCCACGATCGGAGCCAGCATCGCTGCGGCGAGTCCGCCATGCTCGGATCTGGCCGAGTATCACCGTGGACTCGGCCTCGGCCCTGAGCGGCTGTACTGTCCCCGCGTCCTCTCCCCCGGGATCCCTCTGGCTCGACTGATCCTCGACGACA
>Ga0137415_10001108_pt1 | contig 26577 bp, 22 predicted proteins | sample CZODoug3_1_1_16f_FD_183082 | JGI IMG/M metagenome (GOLD analysis project Ga0137415, IMG submission 183082) | Vadose zone soil fungal communities from Angelo Coast Range Reserve, California, USA - CZODoug3_1_1_16fungal (Hybrid Assembly) | ecosystem: Environmental > Terrestrial > Soil > Vadose...
CTGGTTGACAATATCGATCGCCAGCCGCTGCGCCGCGGCGGGACCGTCAATTGCAGTGACCTTCCCCGTGCCAAGGAGCATGCCCGTTTTCGGGTTAATCATTTTGAAAATCCAGTCGTATGTCAGGAAGGGCCGCGTGACATCAATATAGATATCGGCCCCGTTGCGGTCGTCGACGACGCGGATGCCCCACTCCCGCATCTCGGGACGCGTGTAAAGCGCATCCTGGAGCAAATCGCCCTTCATCCAGATCGTGTGGGATTCCACAAATATCGATCGAGCAGAGCGAAGAATTCCTGCCGGATCGTTTCCTGATTCACGAATCGCCGTGTCGTTCGCCGCCGATGTTCCAGTCGGTTTGTCCAGCTGTTCGCGGGGCAACTGCACGGCGGTGGCGAGCTGCTCCACAATTACTGCCGCCAGCTTCGGACCGGCGTCGAATTCATCGGTCGCTTCAACCATGCCCGAAGCGAGTGTCAAGGACTTCGGCTGATAAACCAGCGTGTAGGTCCAGTCAAACGTCATAGCCGGGCGGTCGACCGTGATCGCAATATCGGCAGTTTGCCCGTAATCGGCGAAGCGCAATCCCAACCGCGGGAACATCGCTGTTTTATGAATATCGTCCAGCAGGCGCTCGCGGCGGATGTAAATAGTCTTAGAGTGGACCGACACAGTCCTTGCTTGCAGTTGGTCGGGGCGTGGCAACTCCGCCGCGGGACTCTGGGGTAGGTTGCGAGCCGCCATGCCCGGTGCGGGGGCGTTTCCAATCGGGGAGGCAGACGGCAACTGCAGCCGCGAGCCGGAGGCGAAAGGCGTACCACCCGATACCGACGCCAAGCCGGCGATGCTGTCCACCGGGACAGCGAAGTTGACGTTCTGTCCCGGCGTGATGAATCCGACTACGATACCGAGTGCACGCGCTTGCGCATCGACCAGCACGCCTCCGCTGGACCCTGGGGAAAGCGGCGCGGTGAACTGGAGGAGGCGGTAGCCGCTGCCCGCCCTTGGCACATCCTCCGCCTGACGCGTGGCGCTAAGCACACCGGAGGAGGCCGTCCAGGGCAGACCGGCACCGTTCGAAACCACATAGACCGGAGAGCCTGCGCGGACCTCGACAGAATTGGCCATGGGCAGCACCGGCAAACCAGTGGCGGGGATGCGAAGGGCAGCGACGTCGCGGCGCTCATCGGCCGAAACCAATTCGACGTGATCGTAGACGTCGCCGCTTTTGAGGCGTACCTGCACCTCGCGCATGCCCTTAACCACGTGGTTGGCGGTGAGTACAATTCCATCAGAGCGGATGATGAGACCTGAGCCGATGCCCGACACCTGACCGTTGCCTGAGGAAACGAGGATAAGGACAACCGCGGGGGAGACCTGATCAACGACTTGGTCGCCGAACAGGGCTGGAACGGTTGTCTGCGCGCTCGCTCTGGAAAGAGCGATTGCGAGAAGAGTGACCGTGGCTATGATTTTCGGGGAGCGCATAAAGTCCTCCTTGGAGTGCATTCCCAATCGCCAAACTACCTGGCACCGTCCGTGGCACTTTTCAGTCCATAACTTTGAGAACCAATGTGGCGGCGTCCTGCCGCGGTGGCTGCCGGGCCTACAACGCCCCTTGGGATACCGCGCGGCGCGGTCAGCGCGCTGCTCATGCTCATTCAACTCGGGTACCTGGCGATGTACGCGCTCGCACTCTACAAGTTTCACGACGTGCTCCGCGTCAGCCACGAGCTATACGCGTCGGTTACAATGGGCAGCGTGTTGCTGATGGCTGCCGTGATCGGCGTTCCAGTGCGTCTTTACCAGTTCACTGCCCTAGCCTTTGATTACCCCGACCTTGGCCTGAAGTTCCGCTGGTTGTTTCCGGCCGTATTGTTGCTCGACGCGGTCTGGGCCGCGACACCGCTACTCCTCCTCGTTCAGCTCCATGGGCTTGTCCTGTTATGTGCTGCTGCGCTTGCCTACCTCCCATTCTGCCAGCGCACGCTGCTCTACGCTGCTTATGACCATGCCGGTGGCCGCTCCTCCGCCATCCAGATGCCGAGCTCTGACTGACTTGGCTAACAGGTGGAGGTCACATCTTTGCTTTTTGTGTTAGCAATGTAGACGTTTTTCTAAATGTGCTGAAACAGCCGGTGGGATCAAGCATCGACCTTGAGGTTAGCGTCTGATGAGAGTCGGATGTGTTGAAATGGAGCGAATCTCTGTAAGGTAAGCAAAGAGATAGATTGTTTGGAGACTACGAACACCCGAAGAGGCTTGTGATGAGGAATTTAAGACTGCAGTTATTTGTTCCATTATTGCTGCTTACCAGTAGCCTGGCATTCGCGGAGCAACCTCGGAAAGTCGTCATCAACCAGGACTGTTCGGGGCCCGGCGGCAGCAATATGCAAACGCTGTTGACCTTAATTCAATCTCCCCAGGTGGAAGTGCTGGGCATAACCGTCGTCAGCGGAAACCAATGGCGCGACGAAGAGGTCGCGCATACTCTGCGACTGCTGGAGCTAATTGGCCGCACCGATATTCCGGTCGTGCCCGGAGCTGTATTTCCGCTCGTGCATCGTCGTAAGGAAGCACTTTTGTGGCAGGCAAGGTATGGAAAAGTCGCCTTTGCCGGCGCCTGGGATGATCGCTGGTGGCACGAACATGACGAAATTCCGACGCTGCCTGAAGGGCAGCCCACTACCCGCCCGGCCGATGAGGACGCCGCGCACTTCCTGATCCGCATGGTCCACAAATATCCGCATGAAGTGACGATCTACGAAGGCGGCCCCATGACGAACCTGGCGCTCGCCAACGCCATCGATCCACATTTTGCCGAACTGGCCGAAGGCCTGGTCTTTATGGGCGGAAGCTTGAGCCCGCGGACTGACGATCCGGAGTTCATCAGCAGCCCACGCCACGAATTTAATTTCTGGTTCGATCCAGAGGCCGCGAAGAGCGTGTTACAGGCGCCGTGGAAGAAGATCGTCTGCACGCCGGTTGACATCTCCGTCAAAACCAGAATCACTGACGAAATGGTTGCCGAAATCAAAAAGAGCAAAAGCGCCGCAGCGCTATACGTAGTCAAGTTCTTTATGGCAGAGGAGGGCGGTTCCTATATGTGGGATGAACTGGCGGCCGCTTCATGGATTGACCCGACGCTGATCACCAGAAAGGAAACCCGCTATATGAGTGTGGACATCGACCACGGCGCGGCCTACGGAAACACACTGACGTGGACAGACAAAGACAACCCGAAGCTTGGCGCACAACCGGTCGAAATCCAGATGGATTTGGATCTGGCAAGATTTAACAAGATGTTTGTGGAATTGATGAAGGCGCCTACCCCCCAGGCCCATTGAGCCGCGTATTGGTGTTGTGCATCGTCACTAACGCGGGACTAATCCGGACACCTTCAGTGCTTTGTCCCTGCCGTCCAGAAACAGCGTTGTGGGCAGTGAAAATCGGGATTCTGGGCGAATTGCCGGCCACACGGAAGCTAGGGTTCAGTTCTACATGGCCGTAAAGACGGCTTACGAAAAACTGACCAACTGCACAGAGGCGGGCGCGCTTGCGGGATGTGCAGCGGGTTCGTATACTGGCGGCCCGGCCAATTGGCAGGTCTGACGGGTGGGTAGCCCGCCGAATGCCGCACCTTCCTTGGCTTTTCCAATCGCGCCTGTGATTGCCGGAGTTTGAATGACAGGCCGGATTGCGCAATGAAGTCTGGCTCCGATAGAGTCGCGTAGCCTTTCCGTTGACCCGGCGGTGATGGGCTCTTCACGCGGGCGCAGACGTAGCCTGGGCGCGAACGAAGGAATGCCGCGCCGAACCAAAGGAGAATTTCGCATGTCGCAAGTTCCGATGCCGGAAGAAATGAACGTCTACCAGAACGCGGAGGCGCGCTTCGAAGTCGCCGCGAGCAAACTGGGTCTCGAGCAGGGCCTTTACCGCTATCTCAAATATCCCAGCAAGGAAATCACCCTCTATATTCCCATCGGAATGGATAACGGAACTCTGGAGGTGTTCACCGGATACCGCGTGCTGCATTCCACGGTGCGCGGGCCGGGCAAGGGCGGTATCCGCTTTGCGCCCGATGTTTCCATCGACGAAGTGCGCGCGCTGGCCACCTGGATGACCTGGAAGTGCGCGGTGGTAAATATTCCGTTTGGCGGCGCGAAGGGCGGAGTGATCTGCGATCCGCGGAAGATGTCGCGCGGAGAACTCGAGCGGCTCACCCGCCGCTATACCGCGGAGCTTTCGAACTGGCTGGGTCCCGAACGCGACGTCCCGGCCCCCGACGTCGGCACAAACGAGCAGACCATGGCCTGGGTCATGGACACTTACGCGATGCACCTCGGCCAGGCAACCACGGCGGTGGTAACCGGCAAGCCCATCGAGCTGGGCGGCTCGCGGGGAAGGCGCGAAGCCACGGGGCGCGGCGTGATGATTTGCTGCGACAAAGCTCTCGCGAAACTCGGCATCAAGAAAGAGGGCTGCCGCGTCGTCGTTCAGGGTTTTGGCAACGTGGGCTCCCTGGCCGCGGAACTCATGCAGAAAGCCGGTTACAAAATTGTGGGACTGGCAGACATCGGCGGCGGACTCTACAACGAAAAAGGCTTTGATGTCCCGACGGTCATCGACTGGGTTTACAAACAGAAAAAACCGCTCCAGGATTTTCCCGGCGGTGGCACGAAGATGTCCGCGCGCGACGTGCTCTTCCAGCCGTGCGAGATCGCCATTCCCGCGGCCATCGAAAACCAAATCACCGAGAAAAATGCCCATCAGGTGCAGGCTAAAATTCTCTGCGAGGGCGCCAACGGCCCCACCACCTGGCAGGCCGACGCCATTATCGATGCCAAGGGCATCTTCACCGTGCCGGACATTCTCGGCAACGCCGGCGGCGTCACCGTCAGTTATTTCGAATGGGTCCAGGACCGCCAGGGGTTCTTCTGGCGGGAGAGCGAAGTGAACGAGCGCCTCTTCGACATAATGGACAATGCCTTCGATGAAGTGGTGCGCTTTGCGGAATTGCACAAAGTCAACAACCGCATCGCCGCCTATATGCTGGCCATCGACCGGGTCGCCAGCGCCCTCAAGCTCCGCGGGATTTATGCCTAGCGCCAGCGCAACTTGAAGAGCGTGCACATTCACTGCTCGCTTCGCGTTGCAAGTTTTGCGCGTAATCGCTAGACTGAAGAGGCCTAGAAACTGACAAATTCGCTTTCGGGAATCAGCTTTTTGTGAGGGGGGCTGCTGGGTGTCTCTTCGGTCGCTTTATCTACCGCGCGTATGGATGGGCAGCCAACTGTCGGCGAAACTCTTGCCCTCCTCCATCAGGCCATTATCCGCTCATATCAAGCTGACTGAAAATTGCCAGGCCGGCTGCATCAGCTGTGATTACTGGAAGTCGCGATGGCAAGACCGGATCAGCACCGATCGCGCCGTCGAACTCCTGAACGAGATAAGCGCTGCCGGAATCGGCACGCTGCGTTTTACCGGGGGCGAGCCTTTACTCAGGCAGGACTTCTTTGACGTTTTGCAGAAGACGAACACTTCCAAGTTCAAACACATCATCCTCCAAACCAACGGGCTGCTCCTGAAGAAGCTCCATAAGGACATCAACGCCTCGCCCATCACGAAAGTCGCCGTGTCCATCGATGGTCTGAAGGAGTCAAATGACCTGATCCGCGGGATTCGGGGCTATTTTGATTTGGGCATAGAAGGAATTAAGCTGCTCCGGAATAAGCAGATCGCCATCTCCGTCACCCTCAATCGAATTTCCGCAGGGGAACTTGGCAAGCTCGCGGATCTGGTGCACGGGCTGGGTGCAGACGTTGAGGTCAATATTTTGAGCCGGAGCCTCTCTTTTCTCAAGGATGCGGACTACGCTTCCATGTGGCCGGAGCGCGGCGACGTGGCCGAAATTGTGAAGTTCCTGCGCGACAAACTTAAGCGCCCCGCTTACGAGGTGGATTACGCCACGCGGTATTACAACAATGAGAAAATCGACGAGCCCGCTTGTGTGCTCGGTTATCTTCAGGTATTTGTCTTATCCAATGGCGATGTGTTGACGGGCTGCTACCCGCTGAAACCTGTCGGAAATATTTTGCGGGACAGCCTCGCAACTATCCTGGCTTCGGAGGCTTACTCGCGCCAGTGCGAGGCCATGATCCGCCGGGAATGTCCGGGTTGTACTTGTGGCATTGAAAGTTCCCTGGCCATGAAGCATGCCGCTTCCAGTGCGTTATTCGAGATTAAGCGTCTGATGCCCCATCAGAACGCCGGCGACAAGGCTCTCCCCGTCGGGGTGACGCAGGCGGAAAATACATCGCGTACATAGTTTGCCAAGCAGAACGTCCCCAAAAGGGCCGCTTTCCGACGGACCCCATCGGCTTCTTAAACAAGCATCAGATGGAATCGCTCTTGTCCAGCGTTGCGTTTGGGATGGCACGGCCGGCGCATGGAGCGAAGGTTGAAAATCTGATCACTTGCGTCTTGCCAGGGACAGCACCCTCCCGTTCCCCTCAAACACGACGCCAAACTGACGCCAACTGGGGCCCCATGTAAATATTTGGAATGGGACTAGCTTCTGGGGCAAAGTTGTATTAGTTTCTTCTTCGTTCCTGCCGCTCTAAAGGGGGTAGGCATGAGCCAGTCCGTAACTCCGCTACGGACTGTGCCAGGTTCAACTCAATCTGATCGGCTCGGAAAACGTTCTGAGCCAGGAAGGAGTCCGCCCGTGACCTCGGACTCACTCTTGTCAGGCCACGCAAAAAGCGAAGAGCAGCACCGACGCGACATCTGTGTTGCCGGGCGCTGGATGTATGAACGCGGACATATCGTCGCCTGCGAAGGAAACATTTCCGTGCGGCTGGATGACGGCAGCGTGCTCACGACTCCTACCTGCATGAATAAAGGGATGCTCGCCCCCGAGGATCTGGTGATTACCGATCTGCACGGACGGCAGCTTGCCGGCGACCGTAAATTTTCCTCCGAACTGGCCATGCATCTCCTGTTCTACCGCATGCGGCCGGATGTAATGGCCATCTGCCATGGGCATCCGCCCACGGCCACGGGATTTGCGGTCGCCGGGCGCGCGCTGAATCGTGCCTTGCTTCCAGAGGTGGTCGTGGGACTGGGACAGATTCCGCTGGTGCAATATGCCACCCCGGGAACTCCGGAGTTGAGCGAGGCCATCGAGCCGTTTGTGCCGCACTACGATGCGCTCCTTCTTGCCAACCACGGCGCGGTAACCTGCGGCCCGGATCTGCTCACGGCGTTCTTTCGAATGGAGACCATCGAGCACAGCGCGAAGATCACCCTGGCTGCGGAAATGGCCGGCGAGCCGGCGTTGCTCTCCAGCCGGGAAGTTTCCAAGCTGATGGCGGCGCGTCCGCGCTACTTTGTCGCGCCGCCGCCGGGCGGAGGCGCGGAGTTGCCCATCACCCGCGACAGCGGAGAAAACGCGGGCGACGACGTGACGCTGACGCGCAGCGAACTCGATGCGCTGATCGACGAGGCCGTACGCAAGGACCGCACGCGGCGCTAATTCCCTGCATCCCGGATCTTCGATATCAGCCGCGCCCAACGCACCAAGGAGCTTCTGCGTGAGCGACATCGCTGCATTCTTTCACGCCGTTCAATCCGGAAACGCAAGCAAAGTGCAAGCGCTGCTCGATGCGGATGCTTCGCTGGCGCACGCCAAGAACGAGAAGGGCCAGTCCGCCGTACTAATGGCCGTGTACACCGGCAGAAATGAGATTCGCGACCTGCTGCTTGCGCGCGAAGCTGCGCTGGAGCTGCATGAAGCCGCGGCGGCGGGACAGCTTGCGCGCGTGAAGCAAATCGTCGAAGAGGATCCGCAGCTCGCGAAGAGTTTTTCGCCGGACGGATTTCCCGTCTTCGCCCTGCCTGCGGTCTTCGGCCATTTGGAAGTTGCCCAGTACCTGCTCGGGAAAGGTGCGGACGTGAACGCCGTCGCCACCAATGGAACGGGCTACAACGCGCTGACGGGCGCCGTAGCCAGCGGCCACACTTCCATTGTGGCGTGGCTTCTGGCGAACGGCGCCGACCCGAATTACCGCTATGGAGCTGGCTATTCGCCGCTCCTCACTGCCGCGGCCAATGGCCACCTGGGAATCGTGAGCCTGCTGCTGGCGAGCGGCGCGGATTTGCACGCCAAGGCCAACGATGGAAAGACGGCTCTTCGTTTCGCGCAGGAGCGAGGCCACGCGGAAGTCACCGAGTTTTTGAGCAGCCACGGGGCTGCCTGAAACCTCGCGACTCCTGCCATCTCAGCTCCGCGTTGACGGGCGAAGGAAAAGCGGCAATACTGGCAAACGATGATTGGCCAGCTTCGCGGACGGCTCGCCGAAAAAAGACCGAATCAAGTGCTCGTGGACGTGGGCGGCGTGGGCTACGTCGTCCAGGTGCCGCTCTCGACATACGCTGCGCTCGGCGACCTGCACGCCGAAGTGACTCTCCTGATCCACACACACGTTCGGGAAGATGCGCTGGCGCTGTACGGGTTTGTCTCCGCGCGGGAAAAACATTTTTTTGAGATGCTGCTTTCAGCGTCAGGCGTGGGGCCGGCGCTGGCTTTGAAAATTTTGAGCGGGATGAGCGTCGAGGAACTCGTGCCCGCAATTCGCGGTAGCGACCTGGCGCGGCTGACGAGAATTCCCGGCGTGGGGCGCAAAACGGCGGAGCGCATGGTGGTCGAGTTGAAAGACAAACTGGAAGCCGTGACCGTGGCGACGGAGAAACCGGCGGCGTCTTCGCCTCCTGGAATCGAGGCGGACGTCATTTCGGCGCTGGTGAACCTGGGGTACGACGGCCGCGCCGCGGAAACCGCGGTGGCCGAAGCGAAGAATGAGGCCGGCGCATCGAATTTTGAGAAGTTGTTGCGCGGGGCGTTGCAGTCGATGAGCGCGCCGAAAGGTCGAGCGGCGCGCGGTATGTGAGAAAAGAAACGAACAGAAGAAGATAACGCAGAGAGGCAGAGTGCGCTGAGGAAACGCAGAGAAGAATGACGGATGGAACGGCAAAGCGGATGATGCAACAGCGGCAGCCAGAGCGCATTGTGTCCGGGCAGGCGTTTGACGACGACGCGCGGACCGATGTGAGCGTGCGGCCAAAGCGGCTGGACGAATACATTGGGCAGAAACGAGTCAAAGAAAATATCCAGATTGCCATCGACGCGGCGCGCAGCCGCGGCGAGGCGCTGGACCACGTACTGCTCTACGGACCGCCCGGCCTCGGGAAAACCACCCTGGCGCAGATCATCGCCAACGAACTGGATGTGCCGATCAAGACCAGCGCCGGGCCGCTGCTGGAGCGCAAAGGCGACCTCACGGCGATTCTGACCTCGCTCGAAAAAAAAGAAGTTTTCTTTCTGGATGAAATTCACCGCTTGCAGCCGGCCGTGGAGGAAGTGCTGTATCCGGCGATGGAGGACTTCCGCGTGGACCTGATCATCGGGCAGGGGCCGGGGGCGCGCATCCATCCCTTTCCGCTGGGCCATTTTACGTTGATCGGCGCGACCACCCGCGCGGGATTGATTACCGCGCCACTGCGCTCGCGCTTTGGCATCGTGCACCGGCTGGATTTTTACGAGCCGGCGGATTTGCTGATTATCATTCACCGCTCTGCGAAAATTCTGAACATCCCCATGGACGAAGGCGGCGCCGAAGAAATCGCGGGCCGCTGCCGCGGCACCCCGCGCATCGCCAACCGCCTGCTGCGGCGCTCCCGCGATTTTGCGGAAGTGCGCGCGGCGGGCCGCATCACCCGCACCGTCGCGCAGGAAGCTTTGCAAATGCTGGGCGTGGACGAAAGCGGCCTGGACGAAGTGGACCGCAACCTGATGATCGCCCTCCTCGATAAGTACGCCGGTGGACCCGTCGGTCTTGGGACTCTGGCCGCAGTCCTCTCCGAAGAAGAAGACGCCATCGAAGAAATCTACGAACCCTACCTCATGCAGATCGGCATGATCGACCGCACCCCCCGCGGCCGCGTCGCCACCCCCCGCGCCTACGAGTATTTTGGACGGGAACTCCCTCGGCGCCAGCCGCGACTTTTCTAGAGGAGTCGCGTTGGTTCTTCTACGGTTCGCGCCCAGCGTGCACCTCTAGAGGTTGCACGTCCCGAGCGACCTTGGCGGCTATCTCGTCTTCGGCAACTTCCAGGTCGTAACGCGTTTGGAGATTCATCCAGAAAGTTGGGCTATTGTTGAAGTAGCGGGCAAAGCGCAGCGCCGTGTCTGCCGTTATGCTGCGTCGTTCGTTCACGATATCCGCGATGCGCGTCACGGGCACGCGCAGAGCCATGGCCACCTTGTTCATGCTCAGTCCGAGAGGGCTCATGAACTCCTCGCGCAGAATCTCTCCCGGATGCACCGGCTTCAGTTTCTTTGCCATTTGCTTCCCCTAGTGATAATCCACGATTTCAACATCATAGGCGTGCCCTTCGTGCCAGGAAAAATAGATCCGCCATTGGTCATTGATGCGGACGCTGTAATGGCCCTCTCGATCGCCTTTCAGTCGCTCCAATCGGTTTCCCGGCAATGTCGAGAGCGTCCGGAGATCCGGCGCAGCATCGAGCATGTCCAGTTTCCGGAGAGCTTGGCGCTCGATGGCCTTGAACCGGCGCACGGCTTCCCGGCGGAACAAGCGCTCGGTGTCAGCGCACCGGAAGGACCGGATCATCTCTGAAAGCTATACTGCGATACGGTAAATGTCAAGCAGTACAGTACGGTAGTCCTTATTTGTGCTTGGTTTTCTTGCGGGTGCGGGCGTACTTGAGGGCGATCAGGCCTTTCGAGAAGGTTTTGTTTTCGAGCAGGGCAAATTCGCGCTGGGGGAAGCCGCTGGGGAAGAGCGGGAGGCCTTCGCCGATCAGGACGGGAACGATGCCGATATATAGTTCGTCGACCAGGTCGTCTTTGAGGAAGTCGCGGGCGAGCTCGCCGCCGCCCATCAGCCAGATGTTTTTTCCGGGGCGCTTGCGGAGCTTCTCGAGGAAATTTTTCGGGGATTCGTTGATGAAGGTGACGCCGCCGCGCTCGCCAGGCGGCTGGGAATGGGAGAAGACGTAGTTCTTCATTTTTGAGTCGCCGAATCCTCCTCCGCCCATTTTGAGGGCCACGTCGTAGGTTTTGCGCCCCATGAGCGCCGTATCAATGGTGGCGAAAAACGGGCCCATCGAATAGTCCTTGGGCATGAAGAGGAAATCGACCGCTCCATCGGGGCGGGCGATGTAGCCGTCGAGGCTGATGCCGAGGCCCAGAACGACCTTGCGCATGGAGGCATTCTAAACGACGGATTGGAAATTCTTCAACGGTCGGGACCGACGGGTCGGCCGCGAGTGAGGGAAGCACGCGGCCGGTGCAAAAAGGATTGCGCGGGAGTTTCGACTTGGGCTAACGTGCGCCTCGACGGGAATGCGTGGAGAGCCCAGATGGGAGGAATTCGCCATGAGAAAGCTGATTCTTGCAGCGGCCGGTACCGCTTTGCTGTCGTGCGGAACTTACTGCCAGAATGCGCCCTCCGGAACACAATCTTGCGAGAGCCTGGCGCAACTCAAACTGCCAGGAGCGAAGATCCTTTCGGCTCAGACGGTCGCGGCCGGAGCGTTCACGCCGCCACCGAATATGAGTCCTTGGATGGTGGGAGACCCCTCTTTCTACAAAACGCTCGGTGCGTTTTGCCGCGTAGTGGTGGAGGCGACACCGAGTGCGGACTCCTCGATCAAAATCGAGGTGTGGATGCCCGTAAATGATCAGAAGGGGAGTGGGTGGAATGGAAAGCTGCACGGCCAGGCCAATGGAGGTTTCGCGGGAGAGATTGTCTATCACGGGTTGGGGATCGCGGTGCAACAAGGTTATGCAACAGCAGGCACAGATACCGGCCACTCTGGAGAAGCGACTCGCGCGAGTTGGGCGCTGGGACATCCCGAGAAAGTGACGGACTTCGGCTACCGCGGAATCCACTAGATGACGCGGGTCGCCAAAGCGTTGGTAAGGACGTTTTATGGCAACGACCCGCAGCACTCGTATTTCGCGGGCTGCTCGAACGGCGGGCGGCAAGCCTTGATGGAGGCGCAGCGCTTCCCGGAAGATTACGACGGCATCCTCGCGGGAGCGCCGGCCAACTTCTGGACGCACCTGTTGACCAAGGGGCTTGCCGATGCACAGGCGACGACATTGGATCCAGCGAGTTACATCCCGTCGAGCAAGCTGCCGGCACTCGCTCGCGCGGTGAACGCTGCTTGCGACGCGCAGGACGGAGTGACCGACGGCATATTGAATGACCCGAGGCAATGTCCCTTCGATCCGGGCACGATGCTTTGCAAAGAAGGCGATTCGGAGAAGTGCCTGACGTCGGCGCAGATAACAGCATTGAAAAAGTTGTATCAGGGGCCGCAAGACACAAAGGGGCAGAAGATTTTTCCCGGCTACCTGGCGGGAGCGGAAGAGGGACCGGGAGGTTGGTCAACTTGGATTACGGGAGCGGCACCAGGCAAGAGCCTGTTGTTCGCTTTCAGTGGCGGATATTTCTCCAACATGGTCTATGAGAAGGCGGATTGGAATTATAAGGATGCCAGCGTAGATGAAGCAATGACAGCGGCGGACAAAAAGAACGCGCAAGTCCTGAACGCGACGGAGGCAAACCTGGTGGCCTTCAAAACACGGGGCGGAAAACTAATTCTCTACCATGGCTGGAACGATCCGGCAATTTCGGCGCTCAACACCATTGACTATTACAATGATGTGCTAAACAGGATGCGTGGGCAGGGGCCAGAGGAGTTCGTGAGGCTCTACATGGTGCCGGGGATGCAGCACTGCGGCGGTGGTCCCGGACCTGACGCGTTTGGACAGGGCGGCGCGGGCGCGAAGGATGCACAGCACAACATCGAGCTGGCGCTCGAACAGTGGGTGGAGATGGGGATTGCGCCTAATGCGATCGTCGCGACGAAGTACGAAGGTGGCGCCCCGGCGAAAGGCGCAAGGATGACCCGGCCGCTCTGCCCGTATCCGCAGATTGCCAAGTACAAGGGCCAAGGAGAAACGAATGATGCAAGCAATTTCGTTTGCGTGGCGGAGAGCAAGTAAGTGAAAAGGATCGCGCGGGAGTTTCAAGGTAGTCTGAGGCGGATTGCAGGACGTGCCGGCGACAGGCGGTGAAGCAGGCGCCCCGATGACAGAGTATGGCTGAAAAGACGGTTTATCTTTCGTTGGGATCAAACGTGGGGGACAGAGAGGCGAATCTGCGTGCGGCGATTGATGAGTTGCCCCATGCAGGTGTGCAGGTGACAAGAGCGTCGTCGTTCTATGAAACCGAGCCTGTGGATTTGCGGGAGCAGCCATGGTTTTTGAATTGCGCGGTGGAAGTGGAAACGCATTTTGACGCGGCCATGTTGTTGCGGGCTTTGCGGGAGATCGAAACGAAGATGGGGAGCAAGAAGCTGGTGGCGAAAGGGCCGCGACTGATTGATATGGACATCTTGCTTTACGGCGGAGACAGGATAGACACACCGGAATTGCAGGTGCCGCATCCGCGGATGCATCTTCGCCGATTCGTGCTGGTGCCGCTGGCGGAGATTGCGCCGCAGGCGTTGCACCCAAGGTTGAAAAGGACAGTAAAACAGTTGCTCGAAGAGATTGCAGATCGCAGCACAGTGCGTCGCTTTGATCCCGCCGAGTAGGGACGCAGCAGGCTGCGTCCCTACAAGCGCGGCATCCCGATCGCGTCAACTGGTGCGATGCAAGAGCAAACGGTGAAGGGTCATGGGTTTGGGCTGGAGGGCGTCGAGCTCGATTTGGGCGAGATGGCCTTCCTTGATTTCGCGCCAGCGGTAGACGCCGGGCTCGGTTTCCTGAGTTTCGCGGCCGTTCAATCGGCGCAAGAACTCACTGGCGTTGTCGCGCGAGGCCGCCTCTCGGTACGTCGGACGGGTGAGGGCTTCGACGGCGTAACTGCGCAGAAGTTTGCGCCAGTAGTGATCGAATAGATCGCCGGAGGCGAAGATGTCGCTCCAGGCGACTTCGCCGCCATAAGCGACTACTACACCGACGACACGTTCACCCTTTAGACTGGAGGTGGCACTCGCGAAACGGCGCTGCACTTGGTCAACGAAATCATCGATGGATACGCCAACGGCGTGCGATTCGTAAATCTTTTCGTAGGCTTCGGTGCGTCCATTACCGGCGATGGCCATTTGGAGATTCTCGGAGGAAATTTGAGGGGGAGGAGCCGCTGCTCGCGCCTTCGAGTTAGTGCCGTTGCGAACGGACTCCCAGACTTTGGTCTGCGCCTGATCGACGGCGGCACTTTCGCGAACGCTGGGGTGGACGATGGTATTAGCGGCGGCGAATTGCGCGCTACCGGTCCAACGACCGTGCTCGACGCAGAAGACATCGAGGGAGAGCGGAGGTGCACCGACGGGGACGATGCGATCCTTGCCGATGACGCGATCCTGCTTGCCGCCGCTGACGAGTTCGCCGGCGAGGAGCAACAGTGGGCGCTTGCTGCGGTTGATGAGGACCAGCTGATTCACGGACGCAGCGACGCGCTCGGTAGGACCGAGGTACCGTGGATCTCTGTTACGGACAATACCGACCGCACCCTGTTCGCTGACCATGACTTCGCCGGCAGCGAGACCTTCCTCCAGGGTGAGGAAGGGGCTGGTGTCCTGACTGTAGGAGCTGACGACAGGAAAGACGGAGATATTCTCGTAGGTGACGGGATCGAGGAGCCGCCACTCGCCTTCAGGTCGAGAAGCGGGAGCGGCGGGCGAACCGGGCACCGAGCCGACAAAAGCCAGTCCGCCGAACGCGGTCATGCCGAGAAGTCCGCCGATGAGGGCGGCGAAAATGGAACGTTCCATGAAAGCCTCCTTTGTGTGAACCCCAATCCGGTCAGAGCGAACCGGCGAGGACACGACTCAGGGTTAGAACGGGGAGGCGGAAAATCCTTGCAGGTGAAAGCAGTCGTTAGTTGCTACTTTTTGGTTCTTAGCCGGAAAGGAGGAGTGGCGGAACGAACCAGGCAAAGGCAGAGAGGCAAGTCAGAGTACGAGACTGCCTTCTAAGCGACTGAGAACTAACGATCAAGAACCTTCGATCACCAACCAGAAACCCGGGACTAAGGACGAAGAAATAAGAACTTCCCGCGGCACGATTAGCGGTTAGGGTCGCCTAAATTGACGCGGGGCTTATTGCGCCTGGACTTGGAGGTTTCGCTTTCCTGTTTCTCGTATTCGGCGAGCTCCTCGTCGGTGTAGGAAAAAGAGTCGCGCGAGGCGAACATGGAGTTCGAACGGCTGGCCAGTTTCTTCTTCTTGCGCAGGGCGCCGAATTCGTGGCGGACCTGACGGATGGGACCCTCGATGGCCTTCACTTCGACGAGCAGATCGCTGACTTTTTCCAGAAAATCGTGGAGATGGTAGGGGCGAAGCACATACGGGAGGCGCGCGGCTTCCAAGTGGACGACGTAGGAGCCGTTGTTTAACTCCGGTATAAGGAACAAGACGCGGACGCGGCCCCCATCGGCGGCAGAGACGCTGGCAAGCTCGCGCAGGGTGACGAAGGCGGGGCCTTCGACTCCCGTAAGTGCCACATCGGCGATCACGAGGGACCATTCCCCGGTTTTCAACTCGGCCAGTAACATCTGGGGGTCAGGGACGATGCGGACGCGCCACCCCTCGGAGTCCAGAATCTGTTTGACCGCACTCCCACCCGGGGCATTGTCGTCGAGGACAAGAATGCCGACCTGCTGAGGGGTGGGGATAGGACTAGTACTCACGATACTGAGTATAGCGCCAAATGGCAGCGAGAGGCTAGGAATTACGAGGCTGCGACGTATCGGGTAGGGGTGGCCCGAGGCCCCGGCACAATCGGGGAACAGGCTACTGCCCGACGACATAGCTGCTGCCGGTGAGAGAACGCTGCAAGCCTGTGGCGTCCCAAAAAATTCGATAGATGGATGGACGGTGCGAGGGATCACTCCCATTGAAGAAAACCTGGAGGCCGTCGCGCGACCACTCCGCAGCGCGACTCCACTGGTCAGGCGGGCTGAGATTTGCCCGGCGCTTCGAACGAAGTTCGTAAAGGAAGAAACCACCAGCAAAGCCCATGGAATCGACGGGAACTCCCGCGGGCGCAGCCAGATAATTGGCGGAGATGAGCAGCAAATCTGGATTGACGGGGTTCACACGAATCGTGTCTGAACTCATGATTTGAAAAGTGGAACCGTAAATGTCTTTGAGGGCCACGGCTTGCGGGATAGTCTCTTCGCTGAGCCAATAGGCGTTTTGCATATCTGTCGCCAGAAGTGTGTGGTTGTCGATCCAGCCATGCAAAGCACTTACGGGTTGTGGAGAAAAGGAGACGGCCGACTCCGGGCTGCTTGCGAGGAACGACCAGACCTGCCACGACTGATCCAGAGCTTTGAGAATAGCGATGCGGGAGTCATCGGGCGACCAGAAAGCCTGCCGCACCACGCCGTGTACCAGATCCAGCGACTTGCCGGAGTCAAAATCGTACTGAACGATGGTGCGGTCGGGACTGCTTGTTGAATCGGAGCGAGTGTAAAGAAGTTTCTTGCCGTCGTGGGAAAGGGCCAGATCGGCGCCGGCCGGCGCTGCAATCTTCTTCGTCTTGCCGCGACTAAGAACGACGCTTCCCGCCGAATTCAGGTAGGCGACGGCAACGGGAGGCTTGAAGTTGGTGATGGTTGGTGCAGGGGGCTTCTTTTTGTCGGGGTCTTCCTCGTCGTCGGGTTGGTTGTTGATCTTGGGGAAGAGTTCGGCGGCGATGCGGGCGCAGCCTTTCAGCGAGCCGACCTGTGCGTGTTCGAGGGCGGCTCGAAAGGGGTACTTTCCCGAGGGTGGCAGCGTCGGAGTCAGCGTATCGTTAGTGGCGTCGGTACATGCTTCTCGCGTGAGGTGCAGGGCAACGACCGCGCCGGTGGCGGAGTCCTTGGCGTGATAGGTCCAGGAATCGGCGGCGGCCTCATGGGTAACCTCAGCGGGCTCCAGAGGGATCGGTGGGTACCCGGGGCGATCCAGGCGCTCCGGGCCTTTCTGGCCAATGCGCAGGCTCCAGTTTGGTTCGTTGCCAAAGGCCAGGATGAGAATGGGATAGTGGGTCGATTGAGGGGCTGCGGGACCTGCTGGCAGCTTCTTTGCGGGAGGAGGATTCTGGCCGAAGGATAGCGCGGGCAAGCCTGCAAGAAGCAGAGATGCCACGAGCAGAACCTGTTTGGGTCTCTCCGACATTGAGACTGCGTTTCTCCCGGGGATTGAGAATACCCTGCGAGAGCAATAGAGGCAATTGCCTGCGGGGCTTCGCGAAGAGGGCTTGTATCCAGGGAGGTACGGCAGAAAGTGGAGTGCGAGAGCGCACCGCTTAATGAATAAAAAGTGAAAATAGTGCTTGACTAAGCGAACAAAAAGCGAAATACTTGGCGGGCTTCGAGGTGGGCCATGTCTCCAGTTCACTCCCCATCGACGCCGAGTTTTCGGATTCAGCGCCGCCGCGCTTCACAAACCACAGCAGGACTCTTTCCTGAGTGCCCTGATGTCATGAGCCCAATGAAAGCGGTCAGCAGCCCTGCCCCAGTTGCGGACCAACGCGGCAGCACTTCGAATCGAGCGACGGCGGATTGCCCCCCGGCGTCCACGACCGAGCACGGAACCCAAGACCGTGAACCAGGTCCGATTCGAAAGGATGCCGCGAAGCCCCCAGAACGCGCTCCCGCGCGACTGGTTGGCATTGCCCGCCTCGCAGCATCTTCTCCGCCGGCGGAGACGCGGCGGAAGTCCGCGGAGAAACCGGAGTATTTCGTGCTGCCGGTGAAGTCGATCCTGAACCGCTGCGATTCGAAACGCGTGCCGTTCGAATGGACCATCAATCCGTATCGGGGATGCGAGTTTGCCTGCAAGTATTGCTACGCGCGTTACACGCATGAATACATGGAGCTGGACGGATCGGAGTTCGAGAAAAAAATTTATGTGAAGAAGGATGCGGCCCCGTTGCTGGCGTGGGATGTGGCGCACAAATACTCGTACTCGTCGACAGCATCGGGCGGCGCGCGGCCGGACCACATTGCGATTGGGACGGCGACGGATCCGTATCAGCCGGCGGAGCGGGAGTACGGAGTGACGCGGTCTTGCCTGGAAGAGCTGGCGACCCGGGAAGGGCTGAGCGTTTCGATCATCACCAAGTCGAACCAGATCGTGCGCGATATTGACGTGCTGCAGCGGATTGCGGAGCGGTCCAATCTGGGGATCGACATTACGATTACGACGTTGCGCGCTGGATTGACGCGGCTGCTGGAACCGCGCGCGCCACGGCCGGACTTGCGGCTGGCAGCGGTGAAGCAGTTGCGCGAGGCGGGGCTGGCGGTGGGGGTTTCCGCTTCGCCGCTGATACCCGGGGTCACGGACCGTGATGGAGATTTGGAAGCAGTCGCGGCGGCGGCGCTGGTGGCGGGAGCGCAGTGGTTCTTCTCAGGCGTATTGTTCCTGATGCCTTCATCGGCGAAGCAGTTTCTGCCGTTTGTGGGGGAGAAATTTCCGCGCCTGGCGAAGCAGTATGAACAGTGGTATGCGAAGAATGGCTACGCTCCGGAAGAGTACCGCCGCAGAGCTTCGGAGCGCGTGGCGCGAATCCGCGAAAAGTATGGATTTCGGTCGCGGCCGTGGGTGGAGAACAAGCATACGACGCCGTGCGCGCAGTTGCCCTTGAGCTGGGATGGAGCGGCAGTGGAGCAGCAAGTGGAACGCGGGCAATCTTGCACGGCGGGATAGAGAATTAGATCGCACAACGAGTCGATCGGCTTGAAGGGCAGGCTGACGTTTAGGGGGCCGGGAACTTTGCTCCCGCTCTTTCGGTTCCAGTATCGCTGCACCCGCAAAAGTGGCAGCAAGCTGCCGCACTCCAAAAAGTTCAAGGGACGATGATGCGGGATTCTTCGCGCTTGAGTTCGGGGGTCTGGGGGAATTGGCTGCGCAGGAATTCGATGAAGCGGCGGGAGCGCGGGCGGCCGTTGGTGCGAAGCAAACCCATCCGGTAGAGAAAAACCCATAGATAGAATAGGTCCATGTCCTTGAGGGCAGTGGAGTTGGCACGTTCGGCTTGCTGCTTCTTGACTTCAGAAATGAAAGTGATCAATGCGGCGTAGAGTTCGCGCGGCAGCGGCGCGTGCGGCGGTTTTTCGTAGATGATGCCGGAGCTCAGCGTCTTGTAGGTCTGCGCGAGGGCCTGAATGGCGGTGAGGACGTCAGCGTCCACGGCGACGGGCTGAACGGCACAGAACTTGGCGATGGAGAAGGCCAGCGCGGCCATGAGTTGTTGGTGGGTGTAGACGATATCCTGGGGGATTTTTTCGTCGAGCAATGGTATGTCCGCGGGAAGGGAGCGCTGGTGCCCGTCTTCGTAACGGTGTGCCGCGACGAGATAGGAGCAATCGGAGGGGCAATCGATGGAGACTTCGCGCTCGGTGCCGCAGCAGACTGCGCAGATTTTTTCACCCTTGGCGGGGCAGAAGCGGGCGGGTTTGCGCTTTTCGCAGATGGGGCAGGACACGGAATCTCCTCAGAACGCCAGGACAATGCAGCAGAATACGCGCTCCGGCAACAAAAGACAAAATCAGCCAGGCGGAGGTGGTGGGTGAATTTGATGCGAACGAGCCATTTCCCAGAAATCGGATTTCGGGGGAGTCAAGGAGACTCCGCTGGTCTGGTAAGCGCCCGTATATCAGGCAATGGGTTCACTAGACATGGCTAGACTGCTCGCCAGAGTCTTACAAGCAACCCTCGTTCGATTCGAGGAATCTGTCGAGGGTAGGACTCGTTGACGAATCCTGGGTGTAACTGCGCGTTACATCAGGCCAATTGGGGCGCAGATGAAACGAGGCAGGCGGAGCGTTTGCAGCGTGATTTTGTTTTGCGGATTGGTGGCGGGCCAACTTCTGGTAAGGAAGCTTGCCGGACGAACAACTGTTCGAGCGTGCCGCGTTTTTTTCCCGGACGATGGAGAAGGCGGTGAGGAAAGTGGTGAAGTTCAGCAGGAGAATGCCCAGAGTGCCGAGTGGGGATAAAAACACGAACACCCCGGTTTAAACCGGGGTGTCTTGGAGGCAGATGGCGGATTTCTGACTACTTACTTGTGGGTTGCGGCGTCCGAGGTGTTTTTCGGAGACTTCTGGTTTAGATAAGCAATCATTTTTTGGGCCGCGGACGGGACGGCAACGGCACCCTTGAACACGATGGACTCCGCTTCGACCTTTTTGCCGTAAATGCGTTCATTCCCATCATTGTCAGGTCGAACGGTGGAACCTTCCAGAGAGAGGCCGGCGAAAAGACCACGGTTGCGGGAGTAGCTCAGCACTTCCGCACGCATGGTCACATCGGTGGATGCATTGGCCGTGCGCCCGACTGGCCCAGCGGCTACGGAGGCATCGCCGCCAAGCTTTACCTTGCTGCTCAGGATGGAGTGAGCGCCGCGCGGATTCAGGACCAGCAGGACGAAATCGGTGGCCTGGCCGCCGAGTTGTAGGCCAAAGCTGCCGCCCTCCAAAGCCATCATGGTGGGGGCGCTCCACGGGCCGGTGAAATGCTCACCAGAGCGGCAAGTCATGGCGCCGCGGCCGTAGCTGCCGCCAACAATAAAAGCAGCCTTGAGCACGGAGGGGAAGACGATGATGCAGTCCGCTTTATCAATGAGATCCTCGGGGATATTATCTGGAATATCCATAACTTCCTTGATTACCACGCCGCAATTCTCCAGGCGATCGACTTCCTTCTTATCTCCGGAGGCCAGGAGCGGGAGCGCAACAAGCAGCAACGCCGTCAGGGAAGAAATCAAGCGCTTGATCACAATTCACCTCGTCGTAGTTTTCTGGGCTAGAGCCATCATAGAGTGCCCGCAGGCTGGGCGCAACCATGGTTCTTGGGAACGGGCTTGATGCAAGGGTTGGTTCGTTAAATAAGACGCGCGGGAGACGGAAAGCGTTGCCTTTCGACTATACTTTTGCAGAACGACTTAGGCGCGAGTGAAAAATGAGAATCGAGAAAATGCTGCAGCGATGTACGGCAGTGACGGTGGCCAGCGCAGTGTGGGCCTTAGGGTTGGGCGCGCCACGCCTGGGCGCGCAAACGAAGGCAAAGACTGAGGCTGCGTGCTGCGGCGCAAAGAAACGGAGCGCAGCTTCGAAGAAGGCCACCGCGAGATTCGCCGCGCGCGCCGGAGACTTGCTTGGAACAATGCCCGCGAACAAGGGCGAGTGGGGACTGCTGATTGTGGATGCCGAGAGCGGCGAGACGCTTTACGAGCAGAACGCGGACAAGTATTTCGTGCCGGCTTCGAATATGAAGCTGTTCACCACGGCGCTGGCGCTGGCGAAACTGGGGCCAGAGTACCGCTTCCGTACCACGTTGGAGACGCAGGGCACCATTTCGAGCGAGGGAGTGCTGAGGGGTGACGTCGTGCTCGTGGGGCGCGGCGATCCGAATCTTTCGAACCGAAAATTTCCGTATGAGCTGAAGGAAGAATTTGATGGGCCGCAGGAAAAAGCACTTGTGGAGCTTGCGGACGCGCTGGTGGCCAAGGGAGTAAAGGAAATTTCCGGGGATGTGATCGGCGACGACAGCTACTTTCCGCGGGAGCGTTATCCGAATGGCTGGGAGATCGACGACATGGTGTGGGAGTACGGCGCGGCGATCTCCGCGATCGTCGTGGACGACAATACGGTGGCACTCTCGCTTACGCCTGGTGAACAGGCTGGCAATGCTGTGCAGGCCGCGGTGACTCCCGCGACGCCGGATTTCACGGTTGAAAATGATGTGGTCACTTCAGCGGCGGACGTGAAGCCGGATTTGACGCTCACGCGGGAGCCGGGCTCCCATCTGGTGGTGGTGAAGGGCAGTCTGCCGGCGAAGAGCGCGCCACGGAAACTGGTTCTATCGATTGAAGAGCCCGCGCAGCATGCGGCGGCGTTACTGAAGCGGCTGCTGGAGGAGCGCGGAGTAAAGATAGCAGGCGTCGCCAGAGCCCGGCACGATCATGCGGAACCCGGTGGTGATCCAGTTGTCCTGGCGGAGCACGCTTCAGTGCCGCTGGGCGACTCGGTGAAACTGATCAACAAAATCAGTCAGAACCTGCACACGGAAATGCTGTTGCGGACGGTGGCGCGGCAGAATGGAGTGTGGGCCAAGCCGGAGGATCTGGCTAAAGTCGCGTCGGATTTTTACTCGGTAGCGGGGATTGCGCCCGACGATGTGATTCAATCGGATGCCTCGGGATTGTCGCGGCGCGATTTGGTGACTCCGCGGGCCATTGTGACCTTGCTGATCTTTGCGCAGAAGCAATCCTGGTTCGCGACCTACTATGCGTCGCTGCCGGTGGCGGGAGTGGACGGCACATTGGAAGATCGCATGAAGAACACTCCGGCGGCAGGACGGATTCACGCGAAGACGGGCTCGGTCGAACACGTCAGGACGCTTTCCGGTTTTGCGGAGACGGCGAGCGGGCGGCGGGTGATCTTTTCGTTCTTGAGCAACAATCAGGGCGGGAGGAGCCACGAAGCGGCGGATGCGTTGACCGGACTGTGCGTGGCGATGCTCGAGGAGTTCAATGTGTCGCCGCCGAAGCACGGGTCGAAACGCAAGCATCCGCAGTGAAATCGGGGATGGTACATGGGGCAAGAGCTCATCGTGACGGTGTTCGGGAGTTCGCGGCCTCGCGAGGGAGACGCGGAGTACGAAGACGCCAGGATCCTGGGGCGCGCCTTGGTGAAGCACGGGTTCTCGGTTTGCAGCGGCGGTTACGGCGGGGTGATGGAAGCGGTGTCGCGCGGCGCGAAAGAAGCCGGCGGGAAAACCGTCGGGGTAACCGCGGATTTTTTCAAGACGGCAAAGCTCAATTCCTGGATTGACGAGGAAGTGCGCATGAAAACCTGGGAAGAGCGCTTATTTGAGCTTATCCGGCGCGCGGATGGTTTTGTAGCGTGCAAAGGCGGGACGGGAACGCTCGTGGAGCTTGCGGTTGTGTGGGAGATGATGAACAAGTCGGTGATGCCGGGGAAACCGTTCGCGGTGCTCGGTAATTTCTGGCAGCCCGTGCTGGATCGCGTGCGGGAAGTGGAATTGGGACATCCGGCGCCGTGGGGAGAAGCCAACGGGCGGCTCGTCTATATCGCGACGACGCCGGGCGACGTTGCAAGTCATCTAACCACAAAGTTGAAGCGAACCTAACGATGTCAAGAACGGCGCAAGATGTATTGGAATTCGACCAGCTCCGGGAATTGCTGCGGCTGAGGACGACGTGCGCGCCGGGGCGGCGAGCGGTGAATGCGCTGGAGCCGGGGATGGAGCGCGCGGCGCTGGAATCGGCGTTCGCGCTGATACGCGAAGCTGGCGAGTGGCTGCGCGCGGGGCGCGAGCTGGGATTTGGCGCGCTGGCCGATCCGCAAGGCTGGCTCGAACGCATCGAGGGACCAGGTATGGCGCTTGAACCGGGCGAATTCCTGGATGCGGCGTCGTTGCTGGAAACGGCCGGATGGCTGCGGCAGCAGTTCCGCGAAGAAGCGGCGAAGTTTCCCTTGCTGGCGGCGCGGGCCGCCGCAGTTGGTGATTTTCGAGATGTGCACACGGCGATCCGGCGGTGCGTGCTGCCGAACGGAGAGATCAGCGACGATGCGTCGTCGGCGCTGCGGCGAATCCGGGCGAGCATCACGGAGACGCGCGACACGATCCAGAGGAATCTGAAGCAGATTTTGCGCGCGCGGAATGCCGAAGCGGGAGAAGACTACGTCACGTTGCGGAACGACCGCTTCGTGATTCCCGTGCGGGCAGAACATCGCCGGACAATTCCAGGCGTGGTGCACGGAGCGAGCGCGACGGGGCAAACGGTGTTCATGGAGCCTTTCGAGACCGTGGAGTCCAACAATCAACTGGTGCAACTTGCGGAAGACGAAGCCGCGGAAATCCTGCGGATTCTGAGGGAGCTCACCGAAAAACTGCAAATGATCCGGGGGCCGCTCCTGGCGGCGGCCGGGACGATTGCGGAACTCGACAGCGTGTTCGCGCGCGCGCGATTCGCGCGGGATTTTGACGCCGCGATGCCGGAATTCTCCGCAACCGATGAATTGCGGCTGGAGGGCGCGCGCCATCCGGTGTTGGAGGACAAGCTCCGCAAAGAAAATCGTGCCGTCATTCCGATGACCTTGGCTCTCGGCGGAGAAGAGCGCGTGCTGGTGATCAGCGGACCAAACACCGGCGGCAAGACGGTGGCGCTGAAAACGACGGGAATGGCGGCGCTCTCGGCGCAGTCTGGAATTCCGGTAGCCGCACAGTGGGCCATTCTGCCGTTGTTTGACCGCGTGCTGGTGGACATCGGCGACGAACAATCCATCGCCGCGGATCTGTCCACGTTCTCGGCGCACATGTTGAACTTGAAGACTATGCTGGAAGAGGCGACGCCGCATTCTCTCGTGCTGGTGGATGAAATGGGCACGGGAACCGCGCCGGAAGACGGCGCCGCGCTGGCGGTGGCGCTGCTGGACGAATTTCGCGCCAAGAACTGCATCGTGCTGGCAACCACACATCACGACCGGCTGAAGACGTACGCATCGACGACGCCCGGCGTGGTGAACGCCGCCGTGGAATTCGACGACGTGAATCTGCGGCCCACGTATCGGTTGATGGTGGGCGTGCCCGGCGGCTCGAGCGGGATCGCCATCGCCAAGAGGCTGGGGCTGGCCGCAGGAATCATCGAACGCGCCAGATCGCTGCTGACGCCGGAATCTCGCGAAGCCGCGGACCTGATCGCCTATCTGCATCGCAGCCGCGACGAACTGGATCGCATGCAACGGCAGATGACCGCCGAGCGGCATGCGCTGGAAGAAGAACGCAAAAAGCTGCGCACGGAGTGGATCGATCGGCAGCAGAAGCGCATCCAGCAACTGGAAGCGCAATTCGCGGAGATGCAGAAGCGCTTTGATGAAAACGTCGCGCGCGTCCTGGAAGCGGTGAAAGAGCGAGAGCTTCGCGCGCAGTTGGAGAAAACGTTGCGGCGGAAGATGCAGGGCGCCCGCGGCGAAGCCCGCGAAGAGCTGAATGCCGCGGTGGTGCAGACCATCTCGGAATCGCAATCCGATCTTGGCGTACATTCGGCTTCATTGGAAGCGGTCAGCGCGGACCGGCTGCAGCCTGGCGCGAAAATTCGCGTGCGCGGGTTCAGCAAGCCGGTGGTGTTGCGGCGGATGGACGGATCTTCTGCGGAAATCGAAGCCGGGCCGCTGCGGATGAAAGTGGCGTTGGACGAAATTACCGGCGTGGAAGGAGCGGCGCCCGCGGCGAAAGCAAGTTCGCCGGCGGCGCGGCCGCTGAACGTGACGGTGACTTCTCAGCGCGGGGAAGCCGGCGCCTCCGACGAAATCAACGTAATCGGCATGACCGTGGAAGAAGCCACGGACCGCCTGGACAAATTTCTGGATGATGCCGCGCTGGCGAACAAGGCGCGAATCAGGATCATTCACGGGCACGGGACGGGCGCGCTCCGCAAAGGGATTGGCGCGTTTCTCGATTCGCACCCGTTGGTGGAGAAACATTCGTTTGAGACCGAGGAACATGGCGGTAAGGCGATTACCATCGTTGAGTTGCAGAGATAGAAAATGGAAATCAGGAAATAGAAAATAGGGCGGTGTCCAAAATCTGTGCCTCCAGAGATTCAGCCGCAGTGCTTTGCTATACTCGCCGCGTCCCGTAAGCCAATTCACAACGAGGTGCCTGGATGAGCGGTTTGAAGAATTCATTGTTGCCTGCAGGAGCGCGGCGAGAAATCAGGCGATGGGGAGTGGTTTTCGCCGTGGTTCTGGCCACGCTGGCTGGGACGGCGATCACGGCCAGCGCACAGTCGCCCGCGCCGAAGCGGACCGTGATTCGCGCGGGGCGCGTGCTCAACGTGCGCACGGGAGAATTGCGTGCCAACCAGGCCATCGTCATTGAAGGCGACAAGATTGCGCAGATAGCGCCCTCCAGCGAAGTCGCGGCGGCTCCCGGCGACACGACGATCGATTTGCCGAATGCCACGTTGCTGCCCGGTTTGATCGACATGCACACGCACCTGACATTTGAACTAAGTTCGCTCTCCTACGAGGGGCTGGGGATTTCGACGGCGCGAGAAGCGCTGCATGGCGCGAGGAACGCTCGGCGCACTCTCGAAGCGGGTTTTACAACGGTGCGGAACTTGGGCGCGTTTGATTACGCAGACATCGCTCTGCGCGACGCGATCAATGACGGCGACGTCATCGGGCCGCGCGTCGTCGCTTCCGGGCCGGCGCTTGGAATTACCGGCGGGCATTGCGACGAAAACCTGCTGCCTCCTGCTTTCCATTTTCAGGGAGGCGGAGTGGCCGACGGCGTCGAGGCCGTGCAGCACAAAGTTCGCGAGGTCATCAAATATGGGGCGGGCGTGATCAAGGTCTGCGCCACAGGCGGCGTCTTATCGAAAGGCGATGACCCGAACGCTTCGCAGTATACGCTTGAAGAAATGAAGGCGATTGTGGCGGACGCGCACCGGCTCGG
>Ga0137415_10001109_pt1 | contig 26561 bp, 18 predicted proteins | sample CZODoug3_1_1_16f_FD_183082 | JGI IMG/M metagenome (GOLD analysis project Ga0137415, IMG submission 183082) | Vadose zone soil fungal communities from Angelo Coast Range Reserve, California, USA - CZODoug3_1_1_16fungal (Hybrid Assembly) | ecosystem: Environmental > Terrestrial > Soil > Vadose...
CGGCTTCTGCCCGTTTCACTTCGGCCTGTGCTTCTGCAATAGGCCCTTTGCGCCGGTCCCACAACGGCAAAGGCACGCTTACGCCGAAGCGGTAGAAACTAAGGTCGGGCTGCCGTTCGTACTCGCCATAGAAATTTGGTTGTGGGATACGCAATGCTCGTTGATTCGCAACCAGTGTTTCGCTACGGGTGGTTTGCTCTTTTGCTTCCGCCAAGGCTGGATGTTGCGCCAGCACACGTTGACGCAGCTCATCGAGAGGCCCAAGCTGCACACGGCTTTCTAACGTTCCCTGAGGATCGAAGTTCGCTCCGGTCGGCGCTCCAATTACTGCCTTGAGGAGCGCTTGCGACCTGGCCAGTTCTATTTCCGCACTGCTCACCAGAGTTCGAGCGCGTGCCAATTCGGCCTCGGCGCGTGTCAACTCCAGGCGGCCTTTCTCACCCACCTGCACTTCCACACCTACGCGGCGCCGAAGTTCTTCTACCAGACCGAGATTTTGCTTCGCATATTCGATTCGCTCCTTGCTGTGCAAAACATCGAAGAAGGTATGTTTTACCTCGGCAATGACAGATAAACGTATGCCTGACTGTGAGTATTCACTGCTAGTGAGATCAAGTTTGGACGCCTGAATGCGAGTCCGGCGCTCGGAAGGTATCTCTATTGTCTGACCGGCACTCCAATGTTGAAGCAAACCGGGAACGCCTGGGGTCGCAATCGGCCGGGCGCTTTGCTGGCCTGCCAGATATTCAAATGAGGGGTTTGTGTAGGCCCGCGCGCTGCGGATTCCCGCTGTGGCGCGTTCTACCCCGGCTTTGGCCTCGCTCAGTTGCGGATTATTCTTTTCGGCAAGCGCGAGCGCCTGTTCCACTGTCAGAACTTGCGCGGGGAGATCTGCATTCACAGCAGCCGCAGAAACAGAAGCGCTAAGACTTTGGTTACTCTGTGTTGCAGGCAGAGCTGCCGCAGCAAATAAAGCTATCGTCAATAGGTGCACGTCTGCTTTTCTGCATGCGGCATGCCAATTGGTTTTGGCCGCTTTTGCAGTCAAAAAGACGTTTAAGCTGTCCCATAACGTTCACTTTGGCGGAGCATACTGTTCCAAATGGGACAATCTGTGCCCTATCCTAACGGAGAGTAAAGGAATCAGAATGGAATGCGAATTGCAGCCTGTGTGATCCATGTCGCTCTCATCCAGCGCGGATCAGGTTTTCGTTCGCTACCCGCTTACCATGACGTATAGCTCAAAATCCGTGCTGAAACGTCCAGCGGTCCAAGCGACCTTGATTGCCTTGTTTCTATTGCTACTCGGCATTGCATCTCTGCTCGTTCCCGGTTCCGAGCTGGAGATTCATAACGTTCTGCATCACCTTAATTTCCTGCCGCTCATGCTCGCCGGAATGCTCTTTGGTTGGCGTGGCGCTGCCATAGCCAGTCTTTTCGGCGCGCTGGTCGATGCGCCCATGATCGCCTCTCACTGGAAGTTGTGGCGGCTAGATGCTCAAGACCAGATACTGGAACTCTCAATTTTCAGTGCTGCTGGACTCATTGCAGGCTATCTCTCAGACCGCGAGCGTGCGCAACGGCACAATCTTGAAAACACGCAGAAGGAACTCGAAAAGGTCTATATAGAGCTGCGCGAGAACATCGCCAATATGAAAAAGGCTGAGCGTCTTTCAGCGGCAGGCCAGCTTGCCGCAAGTCTTGCGCATGAGATCAGGAACCCGCTCGCCAGCATCTCCGGAGCGGCTGGCATTCTTCGCCGCGGCACTGCGTCTAATGAGTACATGCACGATTGCCTCGGCATCATCGACAAGGAGTCGCAGCGGCTGAATAAGCTGCTTACTGGATTTCTGAACTTCGCGAAGCCGCGCCTGCCTCGTCTACAACGAACAGATCCGAATGCGATGCTGTCCTCCGTCACTTCACTTGCGCTGCATACCGCGCAGACCAGTAATGTCTCACTGGTGCATGAGCCGCTGCTCTCTTGTCCGGAGATTGAATGCGATGCGGAACAACTCAAGCAAGTCCTGCTGAATCTGCTTATCAATGCCATCGAAGCATCGCCCGAAGGCTCTACCGTCTGGCTGAGAACGAAAGCAGTCAATGGCACGCTAGCACTGGAGGTGCAGGACCAAGGCAGCGGCATTGCGAAAGAGCATCTTGACCATATCTTCGATCCTTTCTTCACTACGAAATCCAAGGGAACCGGCCTGGGACTGGCTATCTCATCTATGATCGTTGCGCAGCACGGCGGCTCGCTCACCTTCAGAAACAATCAAGACAACGGCACAACCTTTCGCATTGAGTTGCCCATCGAGCAGGAGGCCGTGCGTGCGTAGCGATCTCATCCTCGTCGTCGACGATGACAGCAGCCTGCGCCGCGTGATGCAGATGCAGCTTATTGAAGCCGGCTATCAGGTGGAGCTTGCAGCAGCAGGTCTCGATGCTCATCGCATTCTAGTCGAACGCCAGCCGAAACTTGTCATCACCGATCTCCGCATGCCCGACCTGGATGGGATCGAGCTGCTACGCCGCATCGCGGAAGAAGAAATTCAGACCACAGTCATCATGATTACTGCCTTCGGCAGCATCGAAACTGCCGTACAGGCGATGAAGCTAGGCGCTTATGACTACATCACCAAGCCCATCGATTACGAGGCTCTGGTGCTGGCCGTACATCGAGCAATGGAGCGGCAAAATCTTATTGAAGAAGTCCGCAGTCTTCGCTCCGCTCTCGATCAACGCTATGGGTTTGAAAACATCATCGGACGCTCGAAGAGTCTGCTGCGTGTGCTCGATATGGCTTCGCGCGTCGCCCAGCACGACACCACTGTGCTCATCAACGGAGAAACAGGAACAGGCAAAGAGCTGCTTGCCCGCGCTATTCATCACAACAGCCGCCGCAAGAACCAGCCATTTGTCACCATCAACTGTGCAGCTATTCCAAAAGACCTGATCGAAGCCGAACTTTTTGGTTTCTCGCGTGGAGCGTTTACCGGAGCGCACGCGAACAAGCTTGGCAAAGTTGAGATGGCTGACGGTGGAACGCTCTTCCTTGATGAAATAGGAGAGCTGCCACTCGATGCACAGGTCAAGCTGCTTCGCCTGATTCAGCAAGGTGAGATCGAGAAGCTGGGTACATCCACGCCAAAAACAGTGAATGTACGTATCGTTGCTGCAACCCATCGAAACCTTGCAGCAATGGCGGAAGACGGAACCTTTCGCGAGGATCTCTATTACCGGCTGGCCGTTGTGCCGCTCTTTCTTCCACCGTTGCGCGAGCGCAAAGAAGACATATCCGAGTTAGTCGAACATCTTTTTCATAAAGCGAAGGAGCGCCATGGGATGCACAACGTGCGAGTGTCCCCTTCCCTCACTTCTTACTTCACTGGATATCGCTGGCCGGGTAATATTCGAGAGCTTGAGAACGTAGTTGAACGAATGCTCGTGCTTTCGAATGGAGCACAGGTTTCAGAAGACGATCTTCCTGACGAACTGCGCCGTGTTACTGCGACAAAGCCTGCTTCCCTTCTGCTGGAATTGCCGGAGGAAGGCATTAGCCTTGAGGGGATTGAGCGCGAGCTATTGCTGCGGGCGCTGGAAAAATTCAAAGGCAATCAGACACAAGCAGCACAATATCTCGACATCAGCCGCCGCACGCTTATCTACCGGATGGAAAAACATGGATTACGTTCAGACTAAGAGTTTTATCTAGCGAGCCACAAGCCAGCTAGAAATCCTTCACCATGCGGAGCAACTCAGTGCCGTGTGGATTCGACGTTTCTCCGGTAAAGCGGAACCCAGCGGTCTGATATAGCTTGATCGCTCCTTGAAGAAATCCCGTTGTATACAGACAAAGGCGTTCATAGCCTTGTGTCCGTGCAAATATTTCCGTTAGACGCAGCAGTTCTCTGCCTACTCCGAGGCCGCGTGCAGAAGGCGCGACGGCCATTCCACGCACCATGATGAAATCAGGCATACGGATGGCAGCTACTGTTCCGATCAACTCCGATTGGTTCTCCGCCACCCAGACTGGGCCTTCGTCCATGCGGGTAAGGACTCCGGCTTCAGATAAGACGGTAGCGGCAAATGCTTCCGGAGTGTAGAGCGGCTCAAACTCAACGAAAGCGGATTGCAGAAGAACGGAGATGGCACGAGCATCTGCCTGTATTCCTTCTCTGGTTGAGAATGCTCCCTGCATAGGATGTTCGCCCGGACGGGATTGAGAATAGTTCATGGAAAAGCTCAATAAATTTATATTTGCCTAAAGCAACTAATTATGAGACTATAGCACATATATGGCTTCGACACGTATTGCTGAAGCGACAGCCCAGGAAATTGCATTGGTGCGAGAGTTTAACCGCTTCTACACACAGCAGATCGGCGTGCTTCAGGAAGGCCTGCTGGCGAGCCCCTATTCCCTGACCGAAGTACGCGTAATGTTTGAGATTTCGCAGCGAGGCAGTACCACTGCTTCCGAACTCGCGAACATTCTGGGACTTGACCATGGCTATCTCAGCCGTTTACTCCAGCATCTGCAATCGCTGAAACTGCTCGGGAAAAAACGTTCTTCTAGCGATGGCCGCCAGTTGTTGTTGACACTCACGAACAAAGGGCAGAAAGCGTATGAGGCGCTCGATCTTCGCGCCAGCTCTGAGATCCAGCTTCTGCTGAAAGATTTTTCTGCAGAAGAGATTCAGAGGCTGCTGGCCTCCATGGATACCATTCGAGACCTGCTCAGTCCGAAGAAAGACGAACCTTGCGCATACGTCCTGCGCCCGCCTAAGCCTGGCGACTATGGGTGGATCGTTGCTGCTCATGGCGATCTGTATGCTCGCGAATATGGATGGAATGAAGAGATCGAGATGCTGGCTGCGGAGATTGTTGCCGGGTTTATGAAGAATTTCGATCCAAAGTACGATCGTTGCTGGATTGCGGAGAGACAAGGAAGCCCCGTGGGTTGCGTATTTGTTGCGAAAGAGTCCCAAACCGTTGCCAAGCTACGTCTTCTGCTTGTTACATCTCGCGCAAGAGGGTTCGGTATTGGTTCTCGCTTGATTGACGAATGTGTTCGCTTCGCAAAGCAGGCGGGTTATCAGAAATTGACGTTGTGGACACAGAGCAATTTGAAAGACGCCAGGAAGCTATATGAAAAAGCCGGCTTCCAATTGGTTCATGAGCAAGCCCATCATAGCTTTGGGCATGATCTGGTGGGTGAACACTGGGAGATGCGCTTAACCTGAGATCCCTTCACCTCGTGCAATTGCTATAGGTATTTCATCGCCAGGCTCATTGGTGTTGGCACTTCTGCCATCTTTACAGGTTGGTTCAAATGGCCGCTAATGGGATCAACAAACATGCGGACGATACTGCTCTTGTCCATGGCAAACAGGCTGGTGCCATCGGGAACAATCGTCATCGCCGATGGAAAATGCAATCCGTCCACCATGTGCTGTATTGGCGTCAGCGCGCCGCTGCTAGTGTCGATACTCCACATTGCAACGCTATTTGTCTTGCCGTAACCAGACGCATAGAGAAATCGGCCCGAGGGATGGATCACTAGAATATCTGCGCTCGCCTGTTCTTGAGAATCGCTGGAAAACGTCGGTACGTGATGCAGCCTTTCCAGCATTCTGCCGTTGGCTGCATCGTAGCCATAGCACGCAATAGAAGCATCCAGCTTGTTCAACACATACAGCAAATGCCCAGAAGGGTGCATCGCTAAATGAGCCGGTCCACTGCCAGATGTTGTTGTGCTGCGATGCCTAAGAATCAGCTTGCCGTCTGTCCACGAGAAAACGTTCAAGCGATCACTTCCCAAATCTGAGCTCAGAACGTAACGCCCCGTGGTGTCGAAAATCACCGTGTGCGGATGGGCTGCTTCCTGCCATTGCCGGTCTGGCCCTGAGCCTGTTTCCTTTACGATTCCCGATACTCTTTCTAAATGGCCGTCTGCTCTGATCGGCAACACGTTGTAAGCGCCGCCTCCATGTATCGCAACTACGACATTACGTCCGTCGGGCGAGATTGCGAGATGCTTTGGCATGATTCCAGACAACGAGAGCGGCTGGCGATTCAGGAGTGTCAAGATGCCTTTTTGAGGGTCAATGCTATAAGCCTCAATTGTGCCAGCGGGCAGGCTTCTGTACGTGTCGATTGCATTGACTGCATACAAAAATTGCTGATTCGGGTGCAAGGCGAGAGACAAAGGGCGATTACTGGCGATGATTTGCCTCAAAGTCCAGCGTTCGCCATGAATGGAGAATACATAGATGCCCTGCGTCTTACCTAAACAACCTATATAAGCAAACCGCGGCGTGGCCCGCTTCACGGTTGCCGGCGTTTTTTCTGATCCGGCTCCAGGCAGCCAGGGAGCAAGCGCACGTACTGAGCCGAATGCCGAAGAAGAGCTTATCAGTTGGACAAATTGTCTACGACTCCAGAATGTGCGCGCGCTCATGACTATTCTCCTCAGACTTCGCGATAAGCCTGGCTAAGGCCGTATCGACATTGCGTGATGGAACACATTATTAGGATCGTAGCGCCGCTTCACGTCTTGCAGAAACGGATATAACCCCTGGTCGCCGTAGTACAACTGCGGCCAGAAAGCGTGAGCGAGCATGTCCCGGTCTGGATAGTTGATATAGCAGCCCTCATAGTACTCGCCTGGATATGGCGTTGATCGATAGCGCAAATCGATGTGCGGACCGGAATATACATCGCTATAAAAATCACTTAGCCAGCTGAGATGACCAGCATCGTCTTTGTCATTCATCCAGTAGCTCAGAAACTGCAGCTTCATGATCGATGACCGTTGTGGTACTGCGGTTTCGGCTATCAATTCTTTGCGATTGATAGCCCCTCCATAGGAATCGACGATCACCATCGAACCTCTGAGATCAATGCCTGGTATGGTCCGCGTCAGATGTTTGTATATGCTCTGCGTTTCGGAGGTGGTGAAATTGCGCTTCATATAAGTGGACTTGTATTTAGCCCGACGCGAGTCACCTCTATCGTTTGTGGCGCTCAACCAGTTATCGCGAGTGATTCTATGCGGAGCAGAAGCGCATGCCTGCTGTCCAGAATCCGGGCGCGGCACCGGAACATGGCCGGGCACATGAGGTGCAGGTGTTGGAGAAGCTGAGGCAGGTTTGCAGGCCTGGAAGCGGTCTAAAAATTCATTGAGTACGCTCAGATCCCGGCAGGTACCATCTGGGTTGCAGAACTGTGTAGAGATGCCGAAATGTCCACCTGCCTGATGTGACAGCACGAGTTGCGAGAACATTCCCCACGTATCGGGATCTTTGCCGCGCGTCTCCCAGTATTCGCCGAAGGTGTGCAGGATGGCCGCAAAGCGTTCGGGCGTTGTGTCTGCCCAATCAAATGAGACGTGTGCAAGCATCACTTCCTGCGGCGCCTGCGGCAGCGTATCAAAGGTGAATTTTGTGATGACACCGAAGTTTCCTCCACCCGCTCCGCGGCATGCGCGGAATAGATCAGGATCATGCGTACGATCCACTGTTCGCGCGATGACCTTACCGCTGGCATCGACGGTCAAAATATCTACTGCAGATAGCCAGTCAGCGGTCAATCCGTGCAAGCGCGATAACAAACCGTAACCACCGCCACTGATATGCCCACCTGCTCCTACTGAGCCGCATGTGCCAGCAGGAAGTGTTACTCCGTAGCGCTTGTACAGCTCGAGATAGCCGTTCCAAAGCTGCGTACCTGAACCCATATGATATGGCCCGCCACTTTTGGCAGCCCTCACTTCGTTGAGCGGACTTATATCCAGGATCACGCCACCTGGATTGTTGGCGACAAAGTCTTCATAGCAATGTCCACCACTTCGCACGGTTGGCCGCAACCCCTCGCTCACGGCGCGCTGAAGGGCATCTGCGGTGTCGCCGTCAGTTTCACATACTTCAATACGGCTCACGGCTTCCGCTTCAGTTGCAGGCCAGCGCAGATTGTGACCCAGCTTGAGTGTGTTGTAGCGCGCGTCCTGCCGTCCTACGGTGATTGCCATATAGCTCCTGATCGCAGTTAAACATTATTTACGTAAAGCTACCCAATTCTGTTGCAATCTCGCGTCTCTCTTTCAGAGACGCCAGTGCCACTGCCGCCTGCACCGACAATTTGGCGGTTGACAGATGACCAATTCGTCGTTGAGATGAATTTCTAATGGCTCCTCATGACACAGGCAAATCTTCCGAGCGCATTCTCGGAATGCAGGAGAATATTTCCCGCCGCGACTTTCTCAACTCAGCCTTACTTGCTTCCGGTGCGGCACTTGCTTCGGGCGCCTGTCCGATACAATTGATGGCCGCGCCTGACTGGAACGGCTACGGCGGTGTTGGAGATTATGTTAACTCCAACGGCAACACACATGACGTGATGGCTGCTGGCCATCAGATTCGCGACAACGTTTTCCAGCGTAATCCTAATCCTGATGTGACAGAAACAGGCGAAACTTTTGACTGCGTCGTTCTAGGAGCGGGCATCAGCGGTCTTGCTGCCGCGCTCTTCCTCAAGCGCCAAGCTGGCAAATCACGTACCTGCCTTATTCTCGATAACCATGCGATCTTTGGCGGCGAAGCCAAGCGTAACGAATTCCCGATTCCAGGCCAGCACCTCATAGCGCATCAGGCTTCTGCCATGTGGTTCCCGCCGCTTGCTGGCAGTTTCCTCAAGCGCTTCTATGATTCTGTCGGCATTGATTTGCGCCAATTTCACTATCAGCAATCGAGCGGCGTTCCCACAGGTAACACGCCCTATGCCGATACCGGCCAGAATTTCGGCTTCTTTTTCGGATCGCAGTTTGGACATCCCGAAGGCCTTTGGCTTACCGATCCCTTCGGCAAAAAACTCGACGGTGCTCCCATTCCTGCAGCTACAAAAGCCGAGCTGCTCAATATGCAACTGTCTGGCGCGCGTAAAACACCTGAGCGGCACGGTGACTCTCTATCGCGTCACCTTGACTCCATTACTCTTGAAGACGATCTCATCGAACAGCATGGCCTTAGCCGTCAGACTATCCGTACTTTTCTTGCCGATGCGGGCAGTGGCTCTGGACTTGGAGCTGATGCGCTCTCCGCCTACTGCGATTACGCAGCCGATGTCCTATTTCCCTGGGATAAAAGTCATGGGCCTCAGATGTTTCCTGATGGGAATTCTGGCATTGCACGGCACATCGTCAAGGCGCTGATCCCGAATGCGATGCAGGGCGATAGCACTCTTGCTGGCATCTGCCAGTCATCCGTAAATTTTGCAGAACTGGACCGCTCCGGGCAGTCGATGCGCATCCGATTGCAATCCACGGTGATCGCGGTTCAGCACGACGGCGAGCCAGCCAGATCCCACCGCGTTCGCATCGTCTATTCGCGAGCAAGCAAACTTTATTCTGTTTATGCGCGCAGCGTCATTATGGCTGGCGGCAGTTGGACTGTGAACTCCATTGTCCGTGACCTGCCTTCCAATTACCGGCATGCGTATGCGCAATTCTTCCGCGCTCCCTGCCTGGTTGCCAATGTTGCGGTGCGCAATTGGCGCTTTCTCGCGCGCCTGGGTATCAGTCAGTGCCAGTGGTTCGGTGGGATTGGCAACTCGATGGCGGTGCGCCGTGTCGCTACTTTCGGTGGAGCTGCGCCCGTTCTCTCGCCAGATTCACCAACTGTGCTCACGCTGAAGATTCTTTATCGAAATCCTGGCAAGCCCTTAGTAGAACAAGTCAACACTGGCCGATGGCAGATGATGACGACTCCCTTCAGCACTTATGAGAAGCAGATTCGCGAGCAGCTCACCGCCATGTTCGCGCGCACAGGTTTCGATGCACGACGCGATATTGCGGGAATTATCCTTAATCGTTGGGGCCATGCTTATCTCAGTCCGCAACCTGGTTTCTTCTTCGGTCGTGACGGTAAACCTGCACCCGCAGAACTAATGCGCAAACAGCCGTTTGGCCGCATTGCCTTTGCCAATACCGATCTCTCCGGAATCATGGACCATCGGGCGTCCATCACGGAAGCTCGCCGCGCGGTCCGCCAGATTATGGGTCATGCTCTTCGGTGATGGTTTAGATTTTGACGCAAAACTTCATAAGATATTTTTATTCAATGTAGAAATATCCAAAATAACGATTGTTTTGTCGCAATCCGCACTATATTCTCAAACATAACGTTTACCTAACGTTAATAAAACTTCATCGAACGTTCACCCATATAAGAACTGCTGTCGCGGGAGAGATCAGTTGTCTTGACGCCGAAGGAGCAACCGCCCCGGAAACTCTCAGGCAAAAGGACCATGACAGCAATAGCTTCTGGAGAGAGGCTCGCACGTTGAGCCCGCCGACGGGATAACACTCTCAGGCGGAAGGACAGAGGGGCACACTAAATTTTTCGGCATTACTAGCGATGCCTTGAAGTGTGTCTATGCTCATTTGGCATGTAATCCGTGGCTTTTCTTTCACAATCTTTTTGTTGCCCGGTTATGCCTGGGCTGGCCTGAAAAGGCTCAACCTTGTATCGCCGGCCATTTCCCATCTAACACAATTTCTCCATCAACTTATTACAGCTATGCCGTTTAAGAAAGCTCTATACGGCCCTTGTTGTACCCGTCTGCGGATTTCGTAGCGGGCGTTCGTAGCATTGCAAGCACTTTCCCCGGTTGCAACTCATTCCTGTTCGTTGAAATTTCTGGAGGTAATTTGCTGTGACAAGTTCAAAATTCCGATCTGTATTGTTGTTGATTCTTTTTGTCCTTTCCTGCGTGGCTGCTCCTTATATAAGAGCGCAGGCGTCCGGTGGTGTTTCAGGTACGGTGCAAGACGCCACCAAAGCAGTAGTACAAGGAGCCAAAGTAACGGCTCTCAACGTAAATACTGGCGCGACGGCCACCACTGTTGCAAACGGTGAAGGTTTCTATACTTTCCCGAATCTCTCTGTTGGTACCTACAGTGTCACGGCGGAATATTCTGGCTTTACAACAAAGACGCAAAAAAATGTCGCTGTCAGTGTTGCTACTCCAATCAGGCTTGACTTCACGCTTACGGCAGGCAGTGTGAGCGAAAGTGTGGAAGTATCTACGCAATCCCTTGCTATTGATACAACATCTGCAGCTTTGGGCAATACGCTCGATACACACCAGATTGATACTCTGCCCATCAATGGGCGCGACTATGCTCGCCTCAGCCTGTTGACTCCAGGCGCTGTGGCGCGCAGCCGTTACATCGCAGACCTCAGCTTCGACGGCCTGCATTCCGTGCACAATCAGTTTTCGATTGACGGCATCGATGCCTCGCGTGTTGACCAGCCATACATGGCAAATGGTTACGAACGCGGAGCACGGTTGTTGACAGGCAGTATGGAAACCATCGCGGAGTTTCGTGTGCAGACCAGCGGATATGAGGCTGAGTATGGCCGCGCAGCTGGTTCACTCGTCAACATCGTAACCAAAACAGGTGGCAATCACTGGCACGGCACATTGTATGACTACTTCCGTAACGATGCGCTCGACGCGCGCAACTACTTCGCACGCACCTTCAAACCAGAATTTCGCTTCAATGACTTTGGCGCAAATCTGAGCGGTCCTATTATCAAGGACAAAACATTCTTCTTCGCGAACTACGAAGGTTCCCGTCAGATCATCGGCATCATCGGCGCTGGCACAGTGTTAAGCTCTTCAGCACGTGCTCAGGCTCTTTCACTGCACCCAGAGCTTGCGCCAGTTCTCAACAATATGCCTACTGGCACTGATTCTGCTACCAACTCACAGTTGGCCAGCTACAGCACGGTCTCAAACACCAATGTCTCCGAAAATACCGGGAGCATTCGCGTCGATCATCGCTTCAGCGAAAAAGACTCTATCTTTGCTCGTGTGAATGTGAATGATTCGTTGACCTTCGGTCCGCTCTTTGGCGTAACGACAACGGCACTTGGCATCAACGATCATCAGAATGTCCCGCTACGTACTACCAATATTGCGATCCACGAACAGCACGTCTTTAGTCCGAAGTTTCTCAATGATGCGCTGATTGGTATGCAGCGTTGGACCAGCCGTCTCGATTCTTACGAAGACCTTCCGCAGGTGTCGATTACAGGTGTGGACGCTGCTGTCGGTTCGCGCGGCAATTCGCAATCCAATAACACCAGCTTTCAATACGGTGACACCATGACGCTGGTACGTGGAAATCATACGATCAAGTGGGGAGCGACAGCCTATCGCATTCAGATCAACCGCAACAGTGTGAATACTGTGTCCATGCTTTACACGTCAGCAACAAATTTCATTAACAACAGTGCCACGCAGGTGACGCAAACTGCCGGAGATCCGGGACATGGAACACGTGCGACGCAGGTGGCCACATTCGTGCAGGATGGATGGCAGTTCCGTCCGAACCTGACCGTGAACTATGGCTTGCGTTGGGACTTTGCTACCGACCCACATGACAAGAATTACGCCACGCAGACTTACAATCCAGAAACCGGTGAATTGAAAAGCCCAGGCGGCGAGTACTTCCACAAAAACTTTGCCAACTTTGCTCCTCGCCTTGGCGTTGCCTGGTCGCCCACAAATAAAACCGTTGTACGTGCCAGCAGCGGCATGTTTTATCAGGCATACCCGGTAGGTTTTGGAACGTACAACGTTCCGATGAACAATATAGCGGGCAATATCACGCTGACGTCGTCAACCATACCAGGCCTGGGCTATCCAAACTATCAGGATGCTCTTTCGTCTGGAACTGCGTTACCTCCATCCAATGTGTACGGATTCCCTGTTCACAAGCCGGATATTTATTCGATCCAATGGAACTTCAGCGTAGCGCAAGAACTAGCGCGTGGTACATCGATACAACTTGCTTATGTCGGCAACCACGGCGTAAATCTCTGGCGTGAAATTGATGTCAATCTGTTTAAGCAGGGTACGACGACTCGCCCAAATAGCAACTTTGGCGATATCTATCTTGAGACCAATACAGGCTTCACTGGCTATAGCGGGTTCCAGGCATCATTGAAGCAGCGGTTTGGGTCATACTTCAGCCTGGATGCGAACTATACGTGGGGCCACACCATCGATGACGTGCAGGACCAAGGTCTCTATGCCAGCGAGCCGCAGGATAACAACAACATTCGTGCCGAACGTGGTAACGGTTCCGGCGATGTGCGTCATAACTTCAACTTCAGCCTGCTTTATCAACTTCCGATGGGCGAAGGGCACAGTTTTCTGGGTACCGCTGCGCGTCCTGTGAAGGTGCTGGTTTCCGGCTGGAGCGTCAATGGCATTGGCATCTTCCGCACAGGTGTTGCTGCCAACGTACAGATGGGCTACAACAGCTACGGCAATGGTAACTACATAAATCAGCGGCCAGACAGAGTTTGGAGCCAGTCACAGTATGTTGGCCGATCATTGGACTCCAACGGCTATGTGACCTTCTTAAACCCTGCAGGTTGGGCTTATCCGGAAACAGGAACCTTTGGTGATTCACCACGTAACAGCGTATACGGTCCAGGTTTTGCGCAAGTAGATAGCTCACTGGTGAAGGATACGAAACTCACCGAAACTCAGTCCTTGCAATTCCGTGCGGAACTCTTCGACATCTTCAACCATCCGAACTTCGGATTTCCGAATACGTCGTATTCGCCAACTTCCGCGAGCTTTGGAAAAATCACCAGCACTTACGGCAATACCATTGGCTTTGGAACCGCGAGACAGATCCAGTTCGCTGTGAAATATCGCTTCTAAAGCTGAACCACTACGTATAGAACAGTAGTTGCCCTAAACGCGGCGAAACATCTCAACAATGTTTCGCCGCGTATCGTCCTACCAAGGGACATATTCTTTTGTCTGCATTCATCTTCGCCACTTGATTTGAAGGGTTATATGCGAACTGCCTTGTCGATCGTATTGTCTTGCCTGATAGCGAGTTCCTCGTTTCAACCTGCGAAAAGCCAAACACCAGCAGCGAATGCACCTCCGTCGAGCAAGCCCGAAAACTTGAATGCCGGGTTGCCGCTCAAGACCACGCGCACTGTTGAATACACGACTGATGAAGGCACATGGATGTCTCTCGATCTATCGCCCGACGGGAAGACGATCCTGTTCGATCTGGTGGGACGTCTGTATACGATGCCTGCGACTGGCGGAGAGGCAAAGGCCATTACTTCGGGCCTTCCGTTCGATAAGACACCTCGCTACTCTCCCGATGGAAAAAAGATTGTCTTTGTCAGTGATCGTTCTGGCGCCGACAACTTATGGATTGCAAACTCAGACGGCTCTGATGCGAGAGCGCTCACGGCCGAGGAGAATACCGGCTACACATCACCAAGCTGGACGCCGGATGGCGCGTACATCCTTGTCTCGAAAAAAACTCCGCAATACTACGACTCAGGTTTTGAGCTATGGATGTATGACGTCAATGGAGGAGCAGGTGTTCGCGTCACGAAGACGAAATCATCGGACAGCGCTCCTCCAGATACCTGGCACAACGCACTGGGCGCCGTTGCGTCCCCCGATGGGCGCTACATCTATTACGCAAGAAAGTTCGGATACTTTTCCGATGATGTAAAGTTTCCTCTGTGGCAGATAGCGCGGCGCGATCTGCAGACTGGCGAGGAAGACGTCATCACTGCCAATCAGGGCAGTGCGATTCGCCCCATCTTGTCGCCGGATGGAACGAAGCTTGTCTATGGAACGCGTCACGATGGTGGCACCGAGCTCCGTATCCGCAACCTTGCAACAGGTGATGATCGCTCATTGAAATTTCCCATTCAGCGCGACGACCAGGAGTCCTATTTCTCCAGCCGCGACCTGCTTCCTGGCTACGTGTTCACGCCGAACGGGAAAGATTTGTTGATTTCCTATGGAGGAAAGATTCATCGTCTCAACACTGAGACGAGTGAGGACACGATCATCCCTTTCCAGGCAAAGATCGTACGGGAGCTTGGCCCGCAATTGAACTTTCCCGCCCGTGTGGATGAAGGGCCAGTGCAGGCGCGTGTCATTCAAGGCGCTGTCGAATCTCCCGATGGGAAGCAAATAGCCTTCTCTGCCCTGACTCATTTATATGCGGCAAACTTACCAGGTGCTGAGCCTAGGCATCTTACGGCAGGTGATGCCAAAGAGTATGAGCCTGCGTGGTCTCCTGATGGCAAATGGCTGGCTTATGTGACATGGAACCATGGCGAAGGATATCTCTGGAAAGCGCCTACCGATGGCAAAGGCAAGCCTGTCCAACTTACATCGGTTGCAGCTTACTACTCCGATCCAATCTGGTCTCCTGATGGCACGCGCATCGTCGTATTGCGCACCTCGCAGGAGATGGCGATGGAGCAGATCGATCAATGGGGACGCCCAATGGCTGGGCTGGAATTAGTGTCTGTCCCTGCCGGTGGAGGCCTGGCTACCAGCATCGCTTTCGCCGCGAGCTACAGCTATCCGCAATTTGCGGGCGCGAGTGACCGCCTCTTTGTTACGGAGACGCATAAATCCGGTCTGCTCAAGAAAGAATATGCACTCGTCTCGATGCGTCTTGATGGAACGGACCGCCGCACGCTGCTGACGCTGAAGGGTAAAGATATTTGGGGAGCGGACTTCTCCCCCAATGTGCAAGTGCTTATATCGCCAGACCAGACACAGGCGCTAGCTCTCTATCGCAGCCAGTTGTATCTCTTCGATGTTCCACGCGTTGGCGGCGAGGCTCCCACCATCGATCTCAGTTCTCCAGCCGTAGCGATACGGAGGCTGACCAATGCTGGCGCCGATTTCGCAAGCTGGACCAAGGATGGTAAGACAATTACGTGGTCGTTAGGGGCAAGCTACTTCCGTCTGTCACGCAGCACAGCGAACGCAGGTATCGCGGAGACACCTGCTGATGCTCCCGGAAAACAAAATGCCCAACAGAGCAATACACCAGCAGCGGCCAAGAATTTCCATCCGGAAGAAACACACATCACTCTCAGCGTTGCGCGTAACACGCCTCAAGGAACAGTCGTGCTCAAAGGCGCAAAGGTAATCACTATGCGCGGCGACGAAGTGCTTCCTGCGGCTGATATTGTTGTCCGCGATAATCGAATCGTCAGTGTTGCTGCAACTGGCTCAACGCCTCTACCCAGCGGCGCAAAGGTGATCGATGTTTCCGGCAAAACAATCGTTCCAGGCTTCATTGATGTGCATGCGCATTGGTTCCATATCCGCCGCGGCGTGCTCGATCCGGAAAACTGGGATTTCATGGCGTCGCTGGCATATGGCATCACTGCAGGACGCGATCCGCAGACATTCACCAATGACATCTTCGCCTATCAAGATCTCGTCGATGCCGGAGAAATTCTCGGCCCACGCGCTTATTCCACAGGGCCAGGAATTTTCTGGGTCAGCGACTTTCATTCTGAAGAAGAAGCCGAAGACGTTATTAAGCGGTACAAGGACTACTATCGCACCAATACCATCAAGTCATACATGGTCGGGAACCGGCGTCAGCGCGAGTTTGTCGTTGAAGCGAGCAATAAGCTGCACATGATGCCTACGACGGAGGGCGCAGCCGATTTGCCTCTGGACATCACGCATGCTATCGACGGCTTTGGCGGGAATGAACATCAATTCCCTATGGCGTTGCACCAGGACCTCGTCGAGTTAGCAGCAAAATCTGGAATCTATTACGACCCAACGTTCGTGATTGGATATGGCGGACCTGCCTCAGAGAATTACTATTTCGAGAATACAGAGATACATGATGATTCCAAGGTGCGCCGCTTTATTCCCCACAATGTGATCGATTCAAAGACATCCCGCATGACGTGGTATCGCAAAGATGAATATGCTTATTCCGACTTTGCTAAGTCAGCCGCAGACATCGTGAAGGCTGGCGGAAAAGTCTGCGTCGGCGGCCATGGCGAGTTCGAAGGCCTAAGTTATCACTGGGAGCTATGGTCCTTGCAATCCGGCGGCATGAGCAACCTGGAGGCGCTGCGAGCTGCAACATTGACTGGAGCCGAGGCGATTGGTTTCGCACAGGATCTCGGCAGTATTGAATCAGGTAAATTAGCAGATCTGGTGATACTCGATGCCGATCCTCTTCAGGACATTCACAACACAACTTCGATTCACTATGTCATGAAGAATGGCGAGATCTTTGAAGGGGATACCTTAAACGAAGTTTGGCCCGCGCGGAAACAGCTTGTTCCTATGTATTGGCAGAAATCAGGAAACTGAGAGATTTGTAGCAACTAGAACTGATTTCATGAAATCATGATGAGCCCAGACGAGCATCAAATAGGATGCTCGTCTGGGCACTTGTTCTCTAGCTTCATTTTGCTCACTGTAACGTTCTGGGAAAGATCATCTCCACTCTCAAGCCACCATCGGGATCGTTCATGGCAGAAATGCTGCCTCCATGAAGACGCACAATTCTTTCCGTGATAGCCAGTCCAAGCCCAGCTCCTCCCGTATCGCGACTGCGCGAATCTGCAACACGATAGAACGGTTTGAAGATGTTCGTCAGTTCATTCTCAGGCACACCGGCGCCGTGATCCCGAATAATGACAATTGCCTCGCTGTCGCCGATTACAGAACTGGTCTGCAGAGATACTTCGACCACCGTTCCTGGCTCGGTGAAGCGGACCGCGTTGCGTAGAACATTCTCAATCGCACTCCGCAGAAGACTCGGATCGCCAAGCACAACGAGATCGGCTGTTTGCACAATGTCAACGCGGCTTCCCTTTTCCTGTGCTTCGAAGGTGGCATCACTGGCAACGCTCGAAACAAGCTCAGATAAATCAACCTGCGCGGGGGCTTGAAGCGTAGAGACAGCTTCGAGCTTTGCAACGGTCAGCAATCTGCCAATCATCTCGTTCAAGCGCTGCAGATCGATCTCAATACGGTCCAAGGCAGGATCTTCGTGAACCCGGCCACGCAACAAATCCAAGGCAACGTTCATGCGGGCAAGCGGAGATCGAAGCTCATGAGACACGTCATATAAAAGCTGCCGCTGACTGGAAATAACATGCTCTGTCTGATCTGCCATTCGGTTGAAATCCCGCACCAGATCTCCAAGCTCGTCTCTGCGCGATTCCATTTTGGACTCGGCGCGCACGCTTAGTTGCCCTGCGGCAATTTGCCGGGCAACAGAGCTGAGCCGAAGGATAGGCGTAGTCAGATAATGTGTCAGGAAATAGCAAATGAGACCAGAGATTATTAACGCCACGCTTGCACGCAACAAGACTGCCTTCGGGCCCGGACCAGATGCGGCACGAGGGCCAGCCATTAGGTCTGTTGTGTAAATATATGTGCGTCCATCGGAACCTTTTATGGGAACGGCCATCCTCGCCAGGCCATGTGGCATGGAGAAATCCGATGACTCGCCTTTGACGACGTGCTCAGCCATACCGATGAACTCCAAACAATACTCCCCGGCTAACGCATTGCCCGAGCTATCGAAGATGCAAGCGTGTATATGCGCATCCTCCGAAAGCCTGTGAATATACTCTGAAGCAGCAGCAGCGCCACCTTGCTCAAATGTGCCAACGGCTGCAGTTCCAAAATACCGTGCCGTAACAGCGAGGCCAGCATGCCAACTGGAAGGCACACTCTGAGGCTGCAGCACCCAGGCCAACACAAGGGAGATTCCAATCAAGATGACGGTCGCCCAGAACCAGAGAAATATCTTGAGGAACAGACGCCGCATACTCAGCGCTCCTCGTTTGGACGGTGTGGTGCAAGAAGATAGCCGCTACCGCGAATCGTCTTGATATGTTCGGTTTCCCGATGCGCATCCAGTTTCTTCCTTAGATTGCTGATATGGACATCGATTGTTCGATCAAATGCCCCCAGGCTTCTTCCCAATGCGATGTCGGTCAGATATTCGCGTGTGAGTACATGCCCTGCATTGCGCACCAGGATCTCAAGCAGAGAAAACTCAATCGTCGTGAGATGCAATGGGCGGCTACCGACTGAGGCTTCTCTCATAGCAATGTCAATCGTGATGTCACCGGCTATGAAGCGATTTTGCCCTACTCGCCGCTCGTCGAATCGGCGCAGGATTGCTTTGATACGGGCGATGAGTTCCCGTGGATTGAATGGCTTCGGCAGATAGTCATCTGCTCCCACTTCAAGGCCGATGATGCGGTCAATGTCGTCTCCGCGGGCTGTCAACATCAAGACGGGAACCGAGGACCGCGAGCGCAATTCTTTGAGGAGCTCCATTCCTCCCATGCCTGGCAGCATCACGTCCAGGATCACCAGCGAATAAGCGCCAGAGCTTGCCATCTCTAACCCGGTTTTCCCATCGTGAGCTGCATGCAAAGCGAATTCATCGGCTCGAAGACGTTCGGCAAGCAGAGTGCAAAGCTCAGTATCGTCATCGACAATCAGCAATTGGTTCATGGCAATCTGATTAATTCGTATCCCCTATGATGTTAGTCGTGCCGCTCACTATGTGCGCAATCTTTACCTACCTTTACATTTCCTCACCAATCTTTATCGCACACGTCTTTTCCCGGTGCTGTACTTAAGGAGAAGTTTTAGGAGGTATCCCAATGAAACGTACAACTCTCTGGATAGCGATTGGAATAGCAGTGGTAGCCGTTACCGTAATTGCGGCTCGGGCAGATTTGAGAGGAGGACATGGTTGGTGTGGCCGTGGTTGGCATCGTGGAGGACCACTGGGGTATGTGGCTCATGAACTCAACCTGAGCGATACGCAGAAAGCGCAGATCAAGTCCATTTGGCAAGCTGAACGGCCTACTATCTCATCTCTTGTTCGCGAATTATCTGCTGAGAACAAAGAAATGGATACAACCACAGCAACAGGAAGTTTGGAAGAAAGCAAGGTGCAGGAGATTGCCAGCCGCCAAGGCACAACCGTAGCAAAACTACTGGTTGAAAAAGAACAGTTGAAATCGAAGATTTATTCGACTGTTCTAAACCCCGAACAGCGTACCAAGGCTGACGAACTCCAAAAGCATTGGCACTCCCGGCTGGATTGGATTGCCGACAGGATCGAACGCGGGGATAATAACAGCCTTAATCATTGATCGCGATGAATCTCTGGAGCACAAAGGGTGACGTCATGAACATTTCACAGAGACGCAGCACTTCCCGATGGCTGAAAACAGGTTTCTGGATATGTATTGCGATTGCAGTCGCAGTGGTCTTGCGGCGACTGGTTGCATTTACGCATCCAGCGCAGGGCGGACCACCGCAGATGGCAGCCCTTGATGCCACATTTGCATCACATGCTGCGCTCACGCTTGCGCACATACTTCCGGCGATGGCATTTGTTCTGCTGACACCCTTTGTCTTCCTGCGTCGAACCCGTTGGATATGGCCAGAGCGATTGCTCTATCCATTGGGAGCAGTCGTCGGAATCACCGCTTATGCCATGAGCACCTACTCCATTGGAGGATGGATGGAACGCTCTGCGGTCATTGTCTTCAACAGCCTCTTCCTGCTTTCACTTGCACAGTCCTATTGGCATATGCGCCGGGAAGAACAGGTGCTGAAGCGGCGGTGGATGACACGCGCGGTTGGAATACTTCTTGGCATTGCGACGACTCGGCCAGTGATGGGCTTATTTTTCGCTACCAGCTCACTGACACATCTCGAACCGAAGCAATTCTTCGGCATTGCCTTCTGGATTGGTTTTTCGATCAACACGATCATTGTCGAACTTTATCTGCACTCGACGGAGCATTCATCTCAACCTGAAAGGATGGCAATGCATCTGGGAATTTGATTACGAACCGATGCTAGCCAGAGAAGATCATGCATACGCGACCCAATACAGATACACGAACGTTACGGAATTATATCTGGATAAGATATACAGGCATTTTGCTTGCGATGCTCTTTCCATTCATTGTATATCCACTACTAGCTCAGACAACCCCGGAGCAAAGACTTGTTCATGCATATACATTGGAAAGGGAAAACAAGCTGTCACCAGCTATTGCTGAACTCCAGGAGCTCCTGGATTCTAAATCTCTAAACCCTCTCATTGCTGGTCAAGCTTGGAACATCCTGGGTCTCGCTTTTGAAGATCAGGGCGATTTTCCCCTTTCTCAACATGCCTATGAACAATCTATTCGCATATTAGAGGGCTTACCGAACAACACACGAGACTATGCAATGGTTCTGGACGATTTTGGAGGACTTTATGTGTCGATTAGTCAATTCAAGATCGCAGACGGACTGAGGGTAAAGGCTCTACACCTTTATGAAGAAGTTCAAGATCATGCAGGCATTACCAGGGCCTCAATTGATCTTGCAGGGACTGTGTTTAGCCAAAAGAAAATTCATGAAGGCAGGAAGTACCTTGAGCGTGCAGTGAAAGAAGCACGATTAGCGAACGATCTTGAGGACGACGATCATGCCGCAATTGCCTCTATGCGAGGCTGGCTGGCGCATTTTGATAGCGACCCAGTTGCCAGCATATCTAATTATCAACAGGCTCTCAATCTATGGAGAAAGAGCCATGGTGAAGAGCATCCATTTACCGGATGGGGCTACGCTCTCTTGGGAGAAGCACATGCTGAGGCGGGCGAGTTTACAACAGCACTCACAGAGATGAAACAAGGCATTGCGATCCTCGGCCGTACACTGGGTGGTCAGAATCCTCGATACCTCGTGGCAGAAATAACGTATTCTCGCGTACTCGACGAAACGGGAGCGCATACCGAGGCAAAGCTGATAAAGACAAATGCAGAGCGGCAATTGAAAGAGTTCGATAGCAGACAGTGCACCAACTGCATCATCAGCGCAGCTGCATTTCAATAAGATCAGTGCCTGCTTTCCTGGCACTCGGTACGAAGCAGTGAGATTATCAGCAGAAAGGCGGCTTCACCGATGCCGCTTTTCTGCACGATGTATAGAAATCAGCAGCATCATTTATTAGCTTTATGATTAGAAGCGATCATGTGAGAACAATTCGGATCGTGACCACAGTGTTTTGGGCTAGCGATCAACTCCTCTACTGACAGAGTTGCTTGCGTGATGCCGTGATCGCCATGGAATGAACTTTGGTGCGCAAAATGAATCCACTCATGAATCAGCACATGGGAAATGGCCTGGCTCATTGCCTGTAGCCTTTGCTCCCGGTTCATACCACGTACTGCAGGGCCAATCACCTGCACAATGCGAGTGCAGTCAATGGAAACAAATGGCTGAATCTGTGTTGAGACTCGGAGAACCCAGCCAAGTGGTCCTGTTGACATGGGGCGATTTGCCTGTGGGAGTATATCGCAGCGTCCTATCAGTTTGACCTCAATAACATCCGTATAAGGAATGCCCCGCGAAAGATCGGCGCTGCGAAAAAAGGCAGGATTCCGATCTGGAATTGATCCATCCGGCAATTCACCAGTATCGGCGGCCAGGTCTTCCCCCAGCGATGCGTACAGTACGGTCCAAAAGCGGTCATTCACTGGATGATCTGTGAAGAACACAATCGCCGTGCGATCTTGCGGGACAGGAACCGTTTGCGCAGCCGCTACTAAATTGCTCATGACACAAAAAAAGATGACGAGGTAGATCGAATCGCAGCAGATGAATGCAGCTGTTTTACCCGTATTTCCGGAGAGACGATCATCTGCAAAGAGTGTTCGATTCCTAGACATAGTTCTCTCGCTTTCAAAGGCACTGGCGGCTGTTCGAACATTGGGCCATCCCTGCTCCTGCCAACGAATACAAGCACGGATCTCGATTACCGCTGACAGACACAGGTACACTGTATGCAGCCGAAGCCCAGTGCTGTTGGTCAGCTTCTGGACTGCCGGCTATCTTTGTATGCTCTCTGAAGATTTCAGGAAATTCAGTTCATCTGCTCACCGGGTATATCCGGCGAGTGCTGCTCTGTATCGCGTTGAATCACTGTCAAACTGACATCATCGTAAAGAAGGCCACCATTCGCAAAATCCTGTAAGGCGGCGAGGAGCATCATCAGCGTGGCGTGAGCCGATTGTTGTTTAGCATGCTGGAGTGTTTCTAGTATTCGGTCTAATCCAAACTCTTCTCCAGCAGGATTGCGGCATTCGAGTACGCCATCGGAGTAGGTAACAAGCGTGTCGCCCGGCTCGAGAACCAGTTCGCCGGAGCTGAAGTTCGCATACTCAACGGCGCCAAGCAGCGGGCCACCTGTCTCGAGCAGATCGGTTTTCCCATTTGCGCGAAGCAATATCGGAGGAAAGTGTCCGGCATTGCAATAGGTCAGTTCTCCACGCTGGCAGTCAATCTGCGCAAGAAATGCCGTCACAAACGGCGCAACCGGCCGCAGATAGCAGAGGTGACGATTCACCTCCGAAGCGATCCTTGCCGGATCGGAATCTGGACGCCCGTAGCTTTGCAACAGACCTGCCAGATTCGTGAACCACATTCCAGCAGCAACGCCTTTGCCGGCAATGTCTCCATGAGCAGTAAAAACTCTGGAGTCATTCTGCAAAAACATGGTGAAGTCCCCAGAAAGAAACCGCGCCGCAAAAACTTCGCTCGCGAATTGTAAACAGCCGTGGTGCGATTTGCGTGCTCCGCTTAGTTTGCGCTGGATCTGCGCAGCCTCAAATAGCTGTGCATGCAGATCGAGTTTCTCCCGCCGGAGTGCGTCCACTTCCATCTGAAGGGATACGTCTGAAGACGCGAGCGGAAAATCGAGTACGTTGAAGCCTTGGTGTTTGCTACGCGTCTGCAACTCATCTTCATTTTTAAGGAATACCGGTGTTCCACTCAAAATCCACCTCTTTTCGAGTCTGATCGTTGCTCTTTAACCGACAAACCGGTAACCGGTTCCATGCACTGTAAGAAAGTACTGTGGTTGTTCAGGTTCGGGTTCGAGTTTTTGGCGCAGACGCACCAGGTGCGTATCCACTGTCCGTGTCGTTGGGTAATTCTCATATCCCCAAACGTCTTCCAGAAGACGATCTCGACTCAGAGTCTCACCGGAATGACAGATGAAGTACTTCAATAGCTCGAATTCTTTGGAAGAAATATCGAGAGCCTTGCCGGACCTGAGAACTCGATGACGGCGAAGATCCACTTCCACATCACCGAAGGAATGTTGATCCTGCTGTTTAGGAACGACCGCCGTACGCCGCAGGATGGCCTTGACGCGCGCCAGCAACTCGCGAATCGAGAATGGCTTGGTCACGTAGTCATCGGCTCCGAGTTCGAGGCCTACTACTTTATCTACTTCCTGGCCGCGAGCAGTAAGCATGATGATCGGAATGGAAGCACGTTTGGCGCGTAGCTGCTTGCATACTTCCAGCCCGCTCATGCGCGGCATCATCACATCCAGGATCACCACATCCGGAGACTCTTCCAGCGCCCGTTGAAGTCCCTCGATACCATCGCTCGCTGTGATGACTTCGTACCCTTCGAACTCGAAGTTGTCGCGGAGTCCAGCCACCATATTAGGCTCATCCTCCACCACAAGAATCTTCGCCTGCCCCGATGCTCCGTTTGACTTCGTCTTCTCTTGTTGTTTCATGCTGACACCCCGTTTCCTTGCTGAGCTGCGGAATTTTGTAATGGCAAAGTGATGGTGAACTTGCTGCCCCGTCCAGGAGCGCTCACCACCGCAACTTCGCCGCGATGAGCCTGCACGATATGACGGACCAGAGACAATCCCAAACCGCTCCCCTTGGTGTTGTGCACCAGCGGATCGCCCACGCGATAGAACTTCTCAAATATCTTGGATTGCTCTTTGGTGGGAATTCCAATTCCGTGATCGACGACTTCAAGATTGACGCCGCCATTATGACGGTAAAGATGCACGCCAAGATATTTCTCTGCCCCTGAATATTTCACCGCGTTATTCACCAGATTCAGCAATGAGCGGGCAATAGCCTCGCGGTCCACCAACAGCTGCGGCAGATCATTGTCAATCTTCTGCTCGAACTGAAATCCGTTCTGCTCAATTTCAAAGCGATACGATTCCAGAGTACTTCGTACCAGATCAGCAACATCAGTCTCACGGAAGTTGTACTCTTTCTTGCCCGACTCGATACGAGAGAAATCAAGAATATTGTTGATCAGCGAAGTCAGACGTTCGCTCTCTTTGCGGATGATCTCAAAATATTCCTGCTGCTTTCCAGAGTTGGGAAGGCGTCCCAGCTCCAGCGTCTCTGCATAGAGGCGGATGAGCGCAAGTGGTGTTCTCAGTTCGTGAGAAACGTTGGAGACGAAATCGGATTTCAGTTTCGCCAGCGCAAGCTCACGCGACACGTTGCGATAAGTAAGCAGCATGCCCACGCCCATCAGCAATGAAAGGCCTCCAAGAATCAGGAAGCTGTTGCGCATAATATGGTCGCTGATGTTCGCAATCGTAGTCCCGCGCAGCTTAATCCCTAGAATCAAGCCAGGAAAACCACTATCAAAGGGGCGCTCAACCTCGGGAGCCCCTCCATCCCAATAAGACGAAGCAGCCAGGGGCTCCTTCTCCTTTTCTTTCTCTGACCGAACCATGATCGCTTTTTGAGGATGGGCCATATCATTCTGATTCTCGCTCGGCAAAACTTCGTTCAGCGCCTGCGGGAAAAATGTGTTCTTTAAATAGTCTGTGTCATAGATGAAGCCCGCCAGAGCCGGTTGTTCCCGAGTCGAACCACGAAGCAGAAACAGCACCAAAGATTGATACAGCATCTTGTCGCCCTTGGTGAACCAATGATAGGTAATATAGATATGCCGCCCTTCCATAGCTTCAAGTCTCTTCACTTTGCCGATGTAGTCTTTGGCATCCATGTCCCACCAGGCTTCTTTGAAGTCCGATGAAATCAACTTGCTCTGGGCACAAAACTGCGGATCTTTCATCCGGCTGGGCTGAGATTGAAATGTAGTCTGGCCTTTTCCAGTCCACAGAAATGCATATGCAATTTCGGGATGCGCCGTCAGAAAAACACTGATCTCTTCGGGGTGCTGTGCATCAGGGAATGTTTTCCTTGCATCGCCTGCAATTGCATAGGCGCGGTCTACAATCCGCTTCTCCGCGATCGCAAGAAACTGTTGATGGTCTCTTTGGATGACAGCCTCAATCTGTTTATCGCGCTGTATGCTTCTGAGGTGATACACCCCCCATACAATGAGCGATATAGCAGGCAACATGACTGCCAGCATAAGCACCAAAATGCGTGACCGTTCGGACCAGCGTCGAATTTGAGGCATCCGCATATGTCGATCTTCTACTCTTACCGAACTGAAGCATAGAGCAGGGGACCCCGCAATATGTCACAGTGGCGCAACAAGTTGCAAAAAGTTGTGAACTGAATCACCCATATAAGGCACTTCACGAAATGGCAGGTTGAAGCGATTGAACGAATCTGCGAGGTAACTGAACAGGGCGTCCGGATGACTGCCGTGTAGCGTTGAAGACTCCACCTGGACTCAAGTGCTTGGCCAAAATCTGAATGATCAAGGTGGTTACCATGCTAAATGATTGATTCTATTTGGCGTCCCTGACGGGATTCGAACCCCTGTTGCTGCTATGAAAGGCTGCCCGCAACTCATACCTACAAGAAAACAATCGAAAGAGGCGGTGAAGGTGGGATTCAGTACCGCAGTGTCACCAGTGTACCGTGGACGCGACCGCA
>Ga0137415_10001110_pt1 | contig 26560 bp, 19 predicted proteins | sample CZODoug3_1_1_16f_FD_183082 | JGI IMG/M metagenome (GOLD analysis project Ga0137415, IMG submission 183082) | Vadose zone soil fungal communities from Angelo Coast Range Reserve, California, USA - CZODoug3_1_1_16fungal (Hybrid Assembly) | ecosystem: Environmental > Terrestrial > Soil > Vadose...
TCCTAGCGTCGCGTCTGCGATTCCGCCACGCACCACGAGTCCACCTGGAGCCTTGACCCCCGCGCGCGCCGTTCACTTCCGCCGGATCTCCGACCTGCGTTTTTCACCGGACGGATTGCACCTCGCCTGCGTCGTCTCCGAACCGTCGGATCCCGCGCCCGAGTCGCACATCTGGGTCGGCGATGTTCGCCGCAACGAGCTGCGCCGGTTCACCTCGTCCTCGAAGTCCGAGCGTATCCCGCGCTGGTCACCCGACGGACGCTCGCTCGCCTTCCTCTCGTCGCGGAGCGGGGACATGCAGGTCCACATCCTCCCGATCGATGGTGGGGAAGCCACTGCGCTCACCTCGATCGACGGTGGCGTCAGCGATTACACGTGGTCTCCGGATGGATCTCGGATCGCCATCCTCGCCCGCGCGCCCCGGACCGCGGACGCACCCTCGGACGACGGTGTGTCCGATCGAGAGGGAGCGCTGGAGCGTCTCTGGCTCATCGTCCGCGCCTCCGGCGAGCTGAAACAGCTGACGAACGGACCCTATCGGATCGACCAGATTGCATGGCCGAAAGCGGATCACTTGCTCGCGATTGCGACGGATCATCCGCGCCGCGAAGCGTGGGATACCGCCATCTATCGCGTCGGCGTCGCGGACGGACGATTCACCCCGATCGCGCATCCTCCGCAACCGTTCGAGGCTATCACGCCGTCGCGCGATGGCAGCGACTTCGCTTACATCGCCACCGCGACGAAGGGGCCCATGGCCCACGACCTTTTCTTGCAAAGCGCGGCGGGCGGTGACGCTCACGATGTCTCCAAGCCTGTCGATCGTGCCGTGCTCGATGCCCGCTGGCAGGACGATACGAACGTGGTCGCACTCGTCGCCGACGGCTTCCACTACGTCTTGGTTCGGTTCGCGAAGCAAAGTCGCAGACCTCCGGTTGCGCCCAGGCGCATTGATCTGCCGCTATCCGCCCGGGCATTCGACGTTGCGCGCGACGGCACGATTGCCTTCGTCGGGGTCGGGTTCGATCGTCTGCCCGAGCTCTACATCGATTCGCCCAAAGGTGTCGTGCGGCAGATGGGGCGCGTGCAGGACGAATCGTGGAGCGCGATCGCTCTTGCCGATGCGTCGTTGTTCCGCCTCGCGAGTTTCGACGGAACGGAGATCGAAGCTGCGTTGCTGAAGCCTTCGTCGGCCACCCCGATGCCGGCGAGTGGCCGGCCGCTCGTGCTCCTGGTGCACGGTGGTCCCAACGCGAATTTCACGGCCGAATATTTTTGGTTCAATGCCTGGGCGCAGCTCCTGGTGGCTCGCGGATACGACGTGCTCCTCGTGAACCCGCGCGGCTCCACGGGATACGGAGAGGCCTTCCTGAAGGCAAACCGCGCCGACTGGGGTGGAGGAGACTTCAAGGACCTGATGGCCGCGCTCGATCACGTCATCGCGGGCGGCGGTGTGGATGCCAATCGGTTGGGAATCGGCGGCTGGTCGTATGGCGCCGAGATGAGTGGCTGGGCCATCGGTCATACGAACCGCTTCAAGGCCGCGGTGGCGGGAGGCGGTGTTTACGATCAGACGGCGGAGTTCGAAACCGAGGATCGCCCCATGGGCGACGAGTGGCACTTCGGCACGCCGTGGGACAACCCCGATGTCTTCGCGCGAAACTCTCCGATGACCTTCATCCGAAACGCGAAGACGCCGACGCTCCTCTTCCACGGCGACGCGGATCGCAACAACCCCATGGGGCAATCCCTCGGGCTCTATCGCGCCCTCAGGCACCTCGGTGTCGAGACTGAGCTCGTCATTTACCCGGGCGAGCCACACGTGCCGCGGCGAGCAAAGCACCAGATCGATATCATGGAACGGATGCTCCGCTGGTACGACGAGCACCTCCGATAGCTACGCGTATACTCTCTCATCAGATATTGCGCGTGGCCACGGCGGGTGAAATGCGCGAGCCGCGCATGGCGGGCGCGATCGCGGAGCCGAGCCCCACCGTCCAGAGCAAAACCATGCTAAATGTCAGCAGAGGCACATTCAGCTTCGTGCCCGAGAACACGGTCACCGCGACGACGTTGAGCCCCACGGCGAGCGCAACGCCGAGGATGAGCCCTACCGTCGTCAATAGCCAATTTTCCATGAGGAAATAGCGAATGATCGTGCCCGTCGTGGCCCCCAGCGCGCGGCGCGTGCCGATCTGGCGCGTGCGTTCGGTCACCGAAAACGACGTGAGCCCGGCGACGCCGAGCGACGTCACGAGCACGAGGAGGACGATCACGATTCCCATCAACGTCGCCACCAAGCGCTGCGGACCAAAATGCCTCGTGCGCACCTCTGGGATCCCCTCCACCTTGATCTCGAGCAGGTCTTCCGAGCCCTGCAGTCGCTCCTCGATCTTACGGGCCACGGTCGCGGCCTGCCCTGGCTCGGTTCGAACGAGGGCACGAAACCCTCGCTGGTACGATTCGTCGCGATCGGCCATGAACATGACGTATTCGTCGACCCGCTGTTGGTGCGCGGGCTTGTAAAAGCGATCGATGACGCCGACCACGTGAAAGTACGAGCCGCCGTCGCTATCGAACCATTTGCCTACGTAGGGCCCGTCGCCGAATGCGAGCTTGGCAAATGCGAGGGAAATGATCACATCTTGCTCGAAGGATTTGGCCAACTGCGCGTCCGTGCCGCGTCCCGGCGTGGGTTCGTTGACGGCGACGGATCGCTCGGTATCCCGATCCACGTCTTCGCGCGTAAATTCGCGGCCCTCGACGAGGTTCACGCCCAAGGCCGACGTGAGGCCCTCGCCGATGTTGTAGTCCTGCGTGGGCAGTTCCACATTCGTCCCCTTGACTCGAATCTCCGTCGAGCTGTCGCTGTCGGACCAGGGAGCAAACCGTGTCTCCAGCATGGAGCGAACTCCCGGCGCAGCGCGCACGATGTCGCGATCTCGTCGAAACATGGCCGCGAGCGCTCCCGGCTGTCGCATGGCCACGTCCAGAGGGCGCGCGGAGACCGCGAGGAGATTCTCGTCGTCGAAACCGGATGGCCGATTGACCTCGTTGCGCGCCTTCGAGATCATGGCCGCGCAATTGGCCATGACCGCCAAGGTCAGCGCGATCTCGGCCACGATGAGGCCGAACTTGACCTTGTTCCGAAGCATTGCGCGAAAAATGGGACCGAATTCTTCCATGATGATCGCCCGCTCGATTATTGGAGTTTGAGATACACCGAAGGGGATACGCGGCACACGCGATAAGCTGGATAGAGACCGGCCATCAAACCAGCTACCAGCGAAGCGACGACGGCAAAGAGCACCATCGTCCAATCCATTTGAAAGAGATCCGCGCGACGAAACATCGATTTGACGTAATTGTTGACTCCAAAAAGAGCTCCCCACGCCAACACGAAGCCGATGGCCCCACCGGTAAGTGCGACGATTTCGCACTCGAGCAGATGCAGAACGAAGATATCCCAGCGCTGGGCCCCGAGCGCGCGCAGCACGCCGATTCGAGGCGCGCGCGCGAGGAACTTCGCCATGAGCAGGCCCATGAGATTCATCGCGCACACCGAGAGAAAGAGGAGTGCCACGATCATCATGACGGTGGTCTCTGGCGGAACGCTGTGGCGCTCGGCCATCCAATCGAGGAGCGGCGTCACCTGATTGTTCGCCGGTCTTCGAAGGCGCCCGACCTTCTTTTGATCGATCACGTACGCGTCGAGGAAACTGCGAAATGCAACGACCTTGTCCGCGGTCGGAAGCTCGACCCACATCTGAAGCCAGATCTTCTCGCCCGTGAACATCTCGGGCTCGTACCCCGGCCCCGACGGAGGCTTCCAACTGCTTTGGCTGCCAACGGGGCGGATCTGCATCGGTCCAGCGAAGTTGAACGGTACGAACATCGATTCGGGCGGCGATTGCGAGCGCCCGCTCACGAGATCGTAATATCGAATCGACGGCGACCATCGGGCCAGCACCCCGACGACGCGGAAGTCGCGATCCTCGATGTGCAGGAGCTTCCCGACGCTGTTCGAACCACCGAAGATGCGATCGTTGAGTTCCTTGCTCAAAACCACGACCGGGTCGCGCGCTTCGTCGGCGCTTCGATCCCACCCCTTTCCGTATTCGAATGGCACGTTGAACATCGTGAAGAAGTCACCGAAACAAAGCCGCGCGGCTTCTCTGCTTGCCGTGGTCTTGCCGGGCTCGGGCACCACGTTCAGCTCGGCCCGAAACATTGCCGACTTCCGCACCGGGATATCCGACCGCATGATGGCCATCGCATCGATGTAGGTGAGCTGTGAAGGGACCGTCTCCCAGTAGGAGCTGAGATCCCAACTGTCGATGCGAACGTAATGAAGAGTGCTCGATTTTTCCGGAATCGGATCCTTGGCAAATGAATGCCGGATGGCCGAAAAAGCCGTGGCCACCGCCACGCCGAGCGCAATGCCAAGGACGATGAGCATCGCGTGAGTTGGCCGCTGGCGCAGACTCCTGCCGATCAATTTGAGATGATATCCGAGCATGGCTACGCCGTCGCCGCCTCGAACGAAATGTCGTGGACCGCGGTCGGGCTCGATATCGGCTCCGCCGCGACGACGCGGCCGTCGAGAATGTGAATCCGCCGGTGTGCGCGCGCCGCGCATTCGACGCCGTGTGTGACCATGACGATGGTCGCACCCTGTTCGTTGGCCCGCTCGAGCAAATCCAGAATCTCGCCGGTCATCAGTGAGTCGAGGTTCCCGGTCGGTTCGTCGGCCAGAATGAGCTTGGGATCCCCGGCAAGCACGCGCGCGATGGCCACGCGCTGCTGCTGCCCGCCCGAGAGCTGCGACGGCAAATGATGCATGCGCGACTGCAATCCCACCTCCTCCAGCGAGCGCTCGATGCGATCCTTGCGCTCGGCCCGTGGCAAGCGGCGGTAGCGCAGCGGAACGTCGACGTTGTCGAATACGTCGAGGTCGGGGATCAGATTGAAGCTCTGGAAAACGAAGCCGATCTTTTCGTTGCGAATGCGCGACATCTCCGCGTCTGAAAGGTGGCTCACGTCGCGACCATCGAGTAGGTATTGGCCTTCGCTGAACGTGTCGAGAAGTCCGGCGATGTTGAGAAAGGACGTTTTTCCCGAGCCGGAAGGTCCCATGACGGCGACGAACTCCCCCGCCTCGATGTGCAAGGTCAAATCGGAGATCGCATGCGTCTCGACCAGAGAAGTTCGATATATCTTCTTCACCCGACTCATCTTCAGCATGGTGCTCGATCTCCTATTCACCGAATGAGAACTGTCTGCGCGCTCTGAAAGGCCGTCGTATCGGAGATGACGACGCGTTCACCGACCTCGAGCCCTTTGACCACCTCCACCTCACCGATGCTCACGGCGCCGAGCTGCACCGTCCGCTGCGTGGCGATTCCGCCTTGAACCACGTATGCTTGGCGGCCGCCGCCACTCTCGAGAAATGGGCCGCGCGGCAGCTTCCGAACGCCATCGTGACGATCGAGAATCAGCCGCGTTTGCAGCCGCTCACTCTGTCGCAGCCCGGTCGGGGTCTCACCATCGAACACCACGGTCGCGCGCACCAAGCCGTCTTTGACTTGTGGGGAAACGACCGTCGCGTGCCCGGCGTACGTCTTTCCTTGATGCAGCAGATCGGCGCGCGTGCCCATCGTCACGTCGCCCGCGTAGTTCTCGGGGAGGTCCAACTCGATCTCGAAGGTCGTCAAATTCACCAGCGCCAAGAGGGCCTGGCCTTTGTTGACCGCGTCCCGATCCTGCACGCTGACCGCAGCGACCATTCCATCGAAGGGCGCGGCCACGGTCAGATCGGAGACCTGTCGCGCCACGTCGTCGGCAATCGATTGCTGCCGCTCGACCAAGAGCCGGCGATTGCGGACTTCGAAAGAGAGCGTCTCGTGCTCGAGTATCGTCGTCTCATAGGCGTTCTTCAATTCGAGCACTGCAATCGCGGCGTCGTCCTGCGCCTTCTCGAACATGGGATCGGTGATGAGCGCCTCGTCATGCAAAATGGTGGACCGGCGCAGCGCGCGCTTCGATGTCTCCTGCTTCAAGGTAAGCATCCCGACCGTTTGCTTCGCCTTCACCGCACCCTGCCGCAAAGCAATTTCGCGCAGAGACAACTCGGCCTCGAGCGATCCCAATGTCGAGCGCTCTTGCGCCAATCGACTCGTGAGTTCCGGACTCTCGAGTCGGCAGAGGGGCTCGCCCTTCTTGACTCCGATGCCGGGGCGTACCAAGAGCGTCACCGTCCCTTGCACGGGGCTAAACAGCGTCGGGTGGAGCGCAGCAACGACCCTTCCCTGCACAGAGATATCGCGCTCCAGATCGCCGTGAACCACCTCTCCGATGCGAAGTTGCCCTGCGTCGACGACGAACTCCGCGCGCGCCCAACGCCTCACCATCGGCATGGCCAACGCCACGCTTCCCGCGAGCGCCGCGGTGCCGATCAGGGCGAGTACGCGCTTTCGTCTCCACCCACGCGGGCCCGGCGGAATGGGCCGATCCATCGTTGTTTGCTGGATCATGAGGTTACCTTCGCTAAAAGAACATCGTCGTTCGCGGATAGGGCAGGACGTCGATGGGATCGACCTTCAGCCACGCGCAACTATTCTGCTTCCGATCCTTTCGCTCGGTGACATGCACCAAGGTAAAACGACTGCTTCTGACGATGTCCGCGAGGCGATGGCGCTGCTCGTCGGGAAGAGATTCGGTCATCAGCCGCGGAAGCTTTCCCTGATTCAACATGCCGACCAAGTGCTCGATGAAGACATACGAATGGAACTCCGTCGAGACGCCGTCCATGAAGATGGACGCGCCCGGGGAGAGCCGCGGAAGAAACGTCACGAGCAATCTCATGATCTCCACCGCCGAATGCTTGAAATCGTAAAACAGAAGGTCGACAGCCTTGTCGATATTCGGATACGGAGGCATATCTTGCTCCAGCAGAGTAACTGCCTTCGACAATCCTAGCTTTTCCGCATGACTTTCGATGAATCGTGCAAAGCCGAGACTTCGCTCCTCGTCGCGCAGCCGGTAACGGTCTGCCTGTTCCTGGGCAATCTGCCAGTGCGAGCCGTTGTCCACCGTCCAGATGTGTCCTTCGCCGTTCTCGACGACCGCCCGCGCCAACCAAAACGTCGTAACTCCGAAACCCGTTCCGAGCTCCAGAATGACTTTTGGTCTCTGCATTTTCGCTAGACCATATAGAAAAATGCAAAAATCTTCCGTCCCGTAGAAGGTGCCAAAACGATTGGCGTACTCCTTGAGCAACGCAAAGGAGTCATTCATGACCGAACCTCGTAACACTCTGGTGTGACTCGAGCCATCGATTGAAAAGGGGCACGAAATCACCATGACTCGATGCGGTCTTCAAGTAAGGTGAAAATGCATGAAATCGTATATTCTCGTCCTCTCCGACATAGATGAGAAACTCGCCGATGGCCGATGCGAACTTCGTCGCCAGAAGCTTTGCAAGTGTCAGCATCTTGTCCATCGGAATCGATACCGGATCACGCAGGGGAACGACTGCCAACCCATCCTCACCCAGGCGGTCGATATCGAAGAAGTAGCACAACACCGGCGATCCGGTCGGTTTCTGCACGAAGAAACGGTGCCATGCAGCCTCCCCGGCCGGCAGGTGACGCTCCTGACGCCAATCAAAAAGGGACCAAACGGATTTTTGAATGGGATTGTCAATTGCATCCAGCTCGACCAGTTCACCGCCAAAGTTGTAGACATAGGCGGGTGTCGAAATGGCATGCTCGAGATCATTCACCATGAGCCATTGCGAGTTGAGCGGCAATAGGGTCCGTGATACGCCCCTGGGGCCCGTGTCATGAACGAGTCGGGCACTCTCGGCCAAAAGCTCCGAAAGGAGGAAGTGGACCCAGAGCTCGTGAAAGCCCCACGATTGCAGCAAAGCGCCCAATTTGGTGCTTTGAAGATTAAAAATACGATTGAGCACCACCCGCCCATGAAATCGCGAACGAATGCGATCGGGCGCCGAGAATGTGGGGACGGCCCAGCGTTCGTCCTTGCGAAAGAATGACGCCAACTCATCGACATGGATCTTGTGGACCCTCGTGTCCGACGGTATGGCGAGCGCCAAAGGATCTTCGACATCGGAATACAAAATCGTGACCTTGTCCATGGCTAGTCGACTCCTTGGCACCGTTCGAGATAAAAAGCTCGCGTGCGTCGTTGCATCAAGTCCAAGACCTCCTGTAATTCGGCGCCTATTGGACTGCTGTCCACGAAGAGCTTCGACAACGGTTGCGATATCAGAAAGCCCGCGGCAAAATGCTGGATCTTTGCCCTCATTTCGGACTTTACGACGTCGAAAAGCGGCGAGTCGCTCGATGCGCCGATATTGAAAAGCCGGTGGCAGGCGTAATAAATGAATATTGCATGCGACAATGACGAGTTGGGTATCAAATTGCCGGACCACGGGGAGACGGGCCGGGTAGCACGTTGGCGCGATGTGAAACTACTCGTGAAGTGCTCATAGCTGGCGAGCATCACATGCAGGGATTCGTGTAGCAGGGACTCGGTGCAGGCACCCGCGCTTTTCTCGGGAAAGTGAAAATTGAGAAGCTTGATGACTCCGCGTTGATTGGAGGAGTGTTCGGAACTGAACCGGCGTCCGTTGGCCGCCGCTCGAGCGAGAGTTTCCGCACTCTTGCGGACGATGATACGCCGAGTGAAATTTCGTATGAGGACGCCATATGTCGGCTCGATGGCATCGATCATGTCGAGGGCCGCGTCGAGTTTGCACTGCAAGGTCGACCGTTCCTCGTGGTCCATGACCAAGCGGGGCTGGCTCATGACGCCGCTCGTTGGATCCGTACGAGTGGCCAAGGGGCTATCGAAGTCCAGCGTGATGCATCCCCCGACATTCATCGAGCGGATTACCTGCCACGATCCATCGATATATTTTGCCACCCTGTCCGCGAGCGGGCTCCAGATATCCGGACGGCTCTCACCATCCAGATACGGTGTATGCCGTCCCAGCTCTAGCTGGGCGATTGCGTGTTCGCCCGCAACGAGAGCGTAGAGTCGTGGAGCGGAAGCAGCCACATTCTCCGCATATGTCCGATTCGGTTCGCCCAGACCTGCGAAGATCTCCCCTAATTCTGCACTCAGCAGAACGCGAGCTCGGCTCAGGTCGTCGAGCTCATTGTATATCGAGAGGGTGTTTTGGCGCAAAGATTCATCCGCTGCTGCCAACACCAATTGCAACAGTCCTCGATTTCTCTCCAAGAACCGATGTTGTATGTCCTCCATATGTGACGTCGCGACGGATTTGCAGTCGACGATGTCGAGAATGTCCATTAATGACATGAGCATTGGATGTGCCTTCTTCGTAAATAAAAATAGGAAGGGCCCGAGCATCGCTACCTCGGGCCCTTCCACGGACCCGATTTGGTTAGATCTCTAGGCAGATTTCCAACCGTTTATAATCAAACGTCGAACGTACCGCCAAGATGGCCGTCAGATTCAGTCGAGCCATCGAACTTGACGTTGTCGTGGTCGTGATTGTGGTCCGGCAGCGCAAGGGCAGCCGACAGGTCGCTACTAAGCAAATTGCCGAGTTGATCTGCGCTGATAGGAGCAAGGACGTTTGCCTTGGCCTCGCCGGAATCCAACTGCGCGGCTTGGGCCGCACCGGTGGACAGAGCCAGCGTCAGCGCAGAAACGGTAACAACGATGTAAGGCTTGGCTTTATTCATGATATTCCTCCTCGTGACACACACGCAAGCACAAACTGTATGCGGAATTGCAACAGCCCGAGTTTATCGTGCGAATACAAGCTCTGAATGTCAGGTTGACATATTCAAGAAGAGATTGAGAGAATTCACGAGAAGACGGGAAGTGAAGAGAGAGATTGAGTCTCAGATCATTCTCCGAACCTTCCCGTCTTCCCGCCTTCCTGTAAACTCTCTCTCCATTCATCCCTCTAGCGACGACTTCGTCGTGGGTCGTGAATGCACCGTGTTGGTCACCTCGGAGTTAAAGAGAAGAAAAGGGGCGCCTTGAATCTCTAAACTCAAAAAAAGATCATAAAATTATCCTACCTCCGACCCCACTGTAGGAAGAGCGGTCGCGCGCGAGGCGGAACGTCGGTCTCGGACGATGTCAATACGGGCGAAAAAGCCGTCGTCGTCATCCGATCGGCGTACTTGATATTTGAGCCGTATCGCCGCATGGTGATCATTTCCAATGGCCTTGCCACGACCATTTGCTCGTGGCAGGGTGCCCGGACGCCTGGCCGCGGCGGGGGAGTTACATGCCTTGATCTCAGGGTCTGGGAACGCGAAAGGGGAGCTCTCGACGCCTCAGGAGGCGGGCATCGGGATCTGCCTCGGGCAACGATCCAGCCATCGTTGCGTTTTCGCGTGCTCGCGAGGCACCGCGTGAGCACGGTGACACCGGTAGCCGTCGTCCCGGCGAGAGACAGCCGTGGAGCGGACGCAGACGGCAAGACGCTTGCCGACGAGCTCAAGGCCGACGATCGTATCCTGGCGGACGTCCGACTGGTTCGGGTGCTCGAGCGCGGCGACGGATGGACCGTTTACCTTGCGGACAACGAGAAGCGACACGAAATCGTCCTACTGGTAGTTGCCGCATCCGAAGAGGCCCTCGCGCGCTGCTTGTGCGGCTCGTCGAGAGGTACCGTCGTTCGACGGACGACGCTCGAGTCGTCGTACGTCGCAGAAGTGATGATCAGTGAGCACATCTTCTCTCGGTTCCAAGAACCGCTCATGGCCCTGCAGCGCCCACCGCAAGAAGGGACGGAGAATCCCACGCTGGCCTCTCCGAGCGGACCCGTTCAAGCGCGGCTCGCCAACGGCGCCATGTTCGCCAAGCGATATCGCATCGATCACCTGTTCGGTCGCGGGGGAATGGGCGAGGTTTATCGAGCGTACGACGACACCCTTCAGCGTAGCGTCGCGCTCAAGATCCTTGGCGTGGATAGCTCGGGTTGCGGCACGACGGACCATCGCGAGGAGTCGAAGCGGCGTCTCTTGCGTGAAGCGCGCGTCGTTTCTTCGCTGAAGCACCCGCACATCGTCGAGATCTACGATTTCGGCGAGAGTGCGGGCCTTCCATACTTGGTCTTGGAACTCTGCGAGGGCGGTAGCCTCCGCAAAGTGATGGCAGCGGGCGCGAGCCGAGCGGACCGATTGCGCTGGCTCCGCGAGATCGCGGAAGGGCTCGCGCACGCTCACGACCAGGGAATCGTCCATCGCGACACCAAGCCAGAGAACGTGCTCCTCATGCGGGATGGCGTTGCCAAGGTCGCAGACTTCGGGATAGCCAAAGCACTGAATCACGACCAGTCCGGAAATAAGTCGTTGTTCGAGATCATCGGCACGCCGCGCTACATGGCTCCCGAGCAGCGCCTCGGCGGCGTGATTGATGCGCGCGTCGATCAGTATGCGTGGAGCTTGGTCGCGTACGAGCTCCTGACCAATTCGCTCCCGCCATGGAGCACCATCCACGGACTTCGGTCGCCCCGCCTCGCGGCCAGCGCGCCGGCGGTACCAACCCACTTGCGTCGCGTGTTGGAGCGGGCGATGGCAAGTGATCCCGAAGAGCGCTATGCGAACATGCGCGAGCTGATTGCGGATTTGAGTCCGCCTCGTCGACGTCTGCGGCGCTCCGTGATCCCGGTCGTAGCGGTGGCAGCTCTGGGAGCTGCAGCCGCGGGGGGCTTTCGTGTGATTGAGCGAACCACGGTGATGGCGCCGTCGGTCGCATCCACGAAAGCGCGGCCGCTATTCGATGCCGAAAAAGTCGACGCCGAAATGGTCAGTCGATGCGCCCCGGCGGCTCGATCTGCATTCACGGTGGCACTACAACTTTGGCGCGACGCGGCCCAATGGGAGGCGGTCCCGAAGTTCGATGAAGCCACCAAGTCCGACCCTGAGTGCGCGCCCGCAAGCTTGTACTACCTGATCGCGGCGACCCACACATTCCCAAGGCGACGAGAACAATTCCGACTTGCGCGCGATCGACGCGCGAAGCTGAACGAGCGCGAACGCCGCCTCCTCGAAGCCCTCGAACCGACCGTGGCCGATCGACACGATTTCGACGAGGAGCTTCGTCGCGCCGGGGCTTTGGCCGAGCAAATGCCGGTCGACCCGGATGCTCAACGCATCTACGGGCGCGCGCTCTACCGTGTCGACAAGCTCGACGAGGCTCTTGCGGTCGTCGACCGATTCGCTGCGCTGTACCCGAATCCGATTCCGGGCAATGAGTACCTGGCGGCGACCATACAAATTGCACGAGGCGATACGGCCGCGGCCCTCGAGCGATTCGGTAGGTGCCTCCAGATCGCACCTGATTCGGGCGATTGCCTCTTGTGGAAAGGGCGTTTTCTGGCGGCGCAAGGAAAATGCGGCGAAGCGGAGAGTACATTTCGCCATCTCACGTCGGTCGTACCCGAGAGCGAGCCTGCACATTTCAATCTCGCGAATGTGCTGCTGATTTCGACGCATGACCCGTCGGCGGCGCGCGGTGTCTTCGAGGAGCGGTGGCGCTATCTATCTCCCAACAGCTACGGGCCTGATCTCAATCCCGAATTGGCCCGGCTTGCCGACGAATATCGAATGGCTATCGTAGGCGGGGACCTCGAGCGCGCACTCCCTCTCGTGCGGAAATGGAGCGAAGGTACCCGCTCCTCGAACAATGCTCGATTCCGTGGCGAGCCCCTGGTGGAGCTCATCGAGCTTCTGCGGGAACTTGGCTACGCCCAGGAAGCCCGCGACCTTTCGCGAGAGGGCCTCCGCGAGCAGCACTCGTGGACGGCGGACGACGTATTCGATGCGAAGATCGAACTGGCTCGCTCGAGCTACCTCACGGGCGTCATCGACGCCGCACGATTCCGGGAGCTTCGCGACGAATGGATCGCGCTGCACCCTCACCTCACCTTGGCGGAGCGGTGGTTCGGAGGCTTCGCGGGGCTTCCGATTGTAGGAGCAGACATGGATCCTCCCGTAGCAGTCGGGCAATACGTTGCCGATTGGTCGATGATGACCCCCGAGGCATTCGCCCGTGCGGCTACCGAGCTTCTTCGCGCGGGGCGCGTAAGCGATGCAGTCCAACACGCCGAAGCGGCCGCCAAGTCTTGCTCCGTGTTTTCTGCGAGGGGGTATTTCCACGCTCAGATCGCTCTGGCGAAAGCCCACGATGCGGCGCACGACGTCGCCTATGCGTGCAAGCAGTACGGCGCATTGCAGGATGCCCTCGCAAAGAGTCACCGAAGCAGCACGCTGCGCTTCGCGACCACGCGCATGAAAGAACTCTCTTGCCAGGAGCACACCACGCCGCCCAGGTAAGCAAAAGAACCGACTGGATACCTAAACAAATCGGATAATGGAGAATGACCAATGTCGACAACCAAGAAACGCCCGACGTCCAAAGATCCCTCGATTCGCTCTGCCAATCGCGAACACACGACACACGAACCATCGCCCGACGCCGTTCTCCGCTTCGATCGCCGTAGTCTCGAGATCGAGATGATTCGCGTGCGCAGCGCGCTTCGAGCGGGAGATGAACCGAACCGTTGTGGCGGACACTCTGGCGGCCCCTGAGGAGCGCGATGAGATACCGAAGTTCGACTCCCCCGAGTCTCCCTGGTGCCGCCATCGTCCTATTCGCATTGTCTTGCGGTGGTCCGACGCAGATCACCTCACATCCCGCCGTGAGAGGTTACCCCGTGGTTGCACCCAACCAAGACGAGCCATCAGAGACACGTGCGTCCACGCAAGGCGCCGATCCATTCGCTTCGTTCGAGACATCGGGTCCCGAAACAGTCTGGGAGCAGGAGCAAACGCGCAAGTCGGTGGAATTCCTCCACGCGCGGCGCAACTTCGATGAAATGGTGCGGCGTGTACGCGAATACAGGAATCAAGCTCTGCCTCCCAAACAGGTCGAACTCCGCGGTCGAATCATCTTCTCCTTGGAAGAAGCCACGCCATCCAGCGGTATGGCGATTCTACGTCGCGACGGCAAGTCGGCGCCAACCGTGCTTTTTCGAATCGAGAACGATCCGGCGTCCCGTCGTATGGAGATCGACTTCATGGCGGTCTCGCGCTCGGGGAACCTCGTTGCGGTAGGCATTTCCGAAGCGGGGACCGAGGAAACCCTCGTGCGTGTTTTCGATGCCCGTACTGGAAAGGAACTGGGCGATCGGTCGCATGACGTTCAGCTTCAGCAGCTCGCCTGGCTGCCCGATGATTCGGGGTACATCTACCTCCGTGGTCGCGGGAGCAAGAACGTCTCGGTGCAGGATCGGATCCGGGACATCAGCGTCGCGCTGCACACGCTCGGCCAACCGGAGGAGCACGACGTCGAGGTGGTCGGGGCGCGCGCACCAGGAAAGCGTATCCACGGCGACTTCCAGGATCCGTATCCGTATCTATCGCCCGACGGGCGTGACGTCTTCGTGAGGGTGAAGCGCGGTGTAAATCCAGACTCGACTGTCTTTTGGAAGAAGCGGGATGGTCTTCTCGATGGCAAATCGGAGTGGCAACGTCTTTACGATGAATTCGATCGCGTGAAAAATGTTGCCGTCCGCAATGGCCGTATCGTCGTGATTCGAAGCACCACCGACGACGAGTACGTTCTAGAAGAATTGACGCTGGGTCCCATGATCTCTCGCCGCGTTCTCTACACTTCGAAAAATCCTCTCGAAGACGTCGTTTGCGCGGGAGCGAATACCTACTTTGTCGAAAGACAAATAGCCACGAAGCATCTCTTCGTCGTGGGCGAGAATGGTCAGGTTGCACCGGTGGCATTGCCTGCCGGCACGTCCGTCTGGCCCGAGGGTCTTCGCGTCGATCCATCGACCAACAAGCTCGTCGTAGACCTACGGTCATGGAGTGGCCCGCCCACGTGGTGGACAGTCGCGGAGGGACGTAAAATCGTCGATCCCATATGGCCGTCCAGGTCGACGAGCAAAACGGACGCTTACGACGTCCGAATTCTCGAAGCGACTGCGCGCGACGGTGAGCGAATACCGTTGACCGTCGTCGGGCCGAAAGGCGTCGCGCCCAGGTTCGTATGGGTCGTCGTATACGGAGCTTATGGGACCGTCTACGGTCCGAGCTTCACCCCCGTGCGCCACGTATTTTTCGAATCGGGCGGGACATTCGTTTTTGCGCACGTGCGCGGGGGAGGAGAGAAGGGCCGCCTGTGGCACGAGCAGGGCCGCGGACCCAATAAGATCAAAACGGTCGAGGACACGATAGATTCCGTGAAGTTCCTTCGCAGCGCCGGTTTCGGCAAAGATGGGGGTATCATCCTCAGCGGCGGAAGCGCGGGGGGGATTCCCGCAGGTGGACTGCTCGTGCGCGAGCCGGACATCGTGGATGCAGTCTTCATCGATATTGGCATCGTCAACGTATCGCGGATGGAGGCCGCGGCCAGTGCCACCGGCGCGATCCATCGGCAAGAGTTCGGCTCGGATGACACGCCTGAAGGGGCGCGCCAACTACGGCCAATCGATGCCTATTTGAATATTCGAGATGGACGACCATATCCGGCGACGCTTCTTCGGGCAGGTGTGAACGACGTGCGTGTCCCCCGTTGGCAGTCGAGTAAATTCGTCGCAAGACTTCAGCAGGCCACGGCGTCTACGAAGCCCATCCTACTTCGTCTTACGGGTGGTGGTCACGGCGCCGGGAATACGCGTGACGAGGGAATCGAGACCGACGCAGAACTCCTGACTTTCGCTTTATCGAACTTGAGGCACCCGGAATTCCAATGACCGCTCTGGTCGCGGCTCAGCGTGTCATCGTTTTCGTCGGGCCATCGTTCCCGACAGCGCGCGTGCGCGAGCTGGTGCCATCGGCGGAGGTTCGACCCCCCATTCGTCGAGGCGATCTGAGCACCATCGAAGCCCCGGCGGTGGTCGCGATGATCGACGGCACCCAGGACACCGAATCGGTCATTACGACTCGGGAGATCCGGACGGCCATCGCACGCGGTGTCCGTATCGCCGGCTCGTCGAGTATTGGTGCACTCCGTGCGGTCGAAGTGCCCGAGATGGTCGGTGTGGGCCGCATCTACGAGATGTACCGAAGTAGCTTGCTTCAGCGCGACGACGAGGTAGCGGTACTGTTCGACGCGGACAGCGGAACAGCGCTGACCGATGCGCTGGTAAATATTCGGTTCGCGGTCGACGCCGTCGTGCGTGCGGGCACACTCGATGGGCAAATGGGCCTCTCGATCGTGAGTGCAGCTTCCACGCTCCATTTCCACGAACGTACGTACAGTAACATTCTGGACAGAGCAGGCCTCGCCGGGTTGAAGGACGCGCAACATCTCGTCTCGATTCTTCGATCGTTCGATCTGAAACGAGAAGATGCGCAGACGCTATTGGAACGGCTCACGGATCTCGGATCGGACACCCGGTGGTCGCGTCCCTACCTGACGAACGAAACCGAGGACCCATCTCGTGACCACGACGAATCGGACCCTTTTCGAATGAACGAAGCGGCCGACGCCCCTCTGTGCATATGGGAATTCGGCGAGCAAATATCATGGAATGACCTATTCGTCTTTTTGGGAGCGACGGGACGCTTGGACGACCACGTGAGGCGCGTGTTTGCGCGAATGCGTCTCGACGATCGAAACCAAACGGAGATGCAGGATGAGTCTCCGCTCCCCTCCGTTCAAGAGCTGTTCAGAACGACGATGAGCGAATGGGATTGGAACGCAGCAGATGAAGTGTATCTCACGTTGAAAGATCTCGGGATAGGATTCGAGGATCTCCAGGCACAACTGCAAAATGAGAGGGTAATGCGCAGGAGCCTACTCGCGCTATCTGGAGCGCGGGACGACGCCTTCATGCGCGCCCTGAGATGCGAGCTTTTCATCACCGATCTCGCGCTCAAGCGGGAGGCCATGCGCCTCGGATCCCTGCAGGTATTGGCGCAAGCCGCACCTGGCGCCCCCGCGCTCGGCGAAACCGAGTTGCACGACGCCAAACGTGCATTGCTTTGCGAGAGGCCCGAACTGACGTGGGAGGGGCTGCTCAGCGAGTCAGGGCTGCACGATGTGGACACGCGTGGGATTGTTGCTCTCGTCGCCTCGGCTCGGCGTGTCGGCGGCGCCATCATCGATGCTATGAAAAATGCGCCGACAAGCGAGGGCACGGCGAGCGCGGAGGCGATATTGCTTCCTCTGGCGACACATGCCAACGGACCATCGTCGCGTTCGATGGGGGACGTCGCGGCGTCTGTCACTGCGCGGCGACTCGGTGACGTCATCGGTGTAACGCGTGTCGCTCGACTCGGAGAACTGGGACGATTCGGAATGCACGTCGCGGCGGCCTATCGGCCCTCTACGTGGTCATCGACGATCGGGAGCGGCAAAAGTGAGTCGCTCGAAGGTGCGGTCATCGGGGCATTGATGGAGGAGCTCGAGAAATATTGTCAAGAGCACTTTGTGCCGGACCTCGTCGTCAGTGCTCCTTTCTTGGATATCGGTCCCGAGCGTGCCGTCGATCCTCGACAATGCGCCTTGCCGTTCGATTCGAGCTACGCGGCGACGGCGTCCATCGATTGGTCCTGGATGTTGGATCTGGTCACGGCGAAACGGGTTCTCGTCCCCACGGCACTCCTGTCGATGCGCCGAGAGCGAAACGACGTGCTCTATTCGCCTCGGCGAGGGGCACGGGTCTTCAGCACGAACGGTCTCGCGTCGAGTTTCACCATTACGGAAGCTCTGGTTCACGCACTTTGCGAACGTGTCGAACGGCACGCGGTGAAGCTGGCGGAGCAAGCCGTGAGCAATCCAGGGGAGATGGGGGGTCCCAGTCGATGGCCTTTCACCTTTATCGATCTCGAGCGCTGTCCGGAGTCTACTCGAACCATCGTGTCAGGGATTCGTCGGGCAGGCTACGAAGCACGCGCCATGGACATCACGTGTGAAGTAGGGGTGCCGACATTCTCGGTGCGCCTGTTCCGACCTTCGGCGATTCACGGTATCGCAGGGAAGTACGGTAGCGGCTCTTGCGCCCACCCGGATCCCGAGCATGCAATGAATCGTGCCTTGCTGGAGGCGGTCCAGACGTGTATCTCGGCGCTTTCCGGCGCCCGCGAAGACGTGGGCGTCCAGGCTCGAAGTCTTGGTCGGCATGAACGCCCGCGCCCTCTCTCTCGCGGAGACGCGTACTGGATTCGCCCTCACGTACCGAAAAAACCGCTTTCGAACGTGATTGGCCTGGCCGCGCCCAACGCGCGCGACGAGCTCGAATTCATTGTTCGCCGTATTACCGCGGCAGGTTTTGACCGCGTGCTCTACCGCGACTTGTCTCGCGACGAGACCGCCCCTGCGCACGTGGTTCGTGCATTCGTTCCCGGAATGGAGGACACGAATCCTTTCCACACGGGACTCCGAGCCCGAGCGCTCATGGTTCAAGACCTCTTGCAACAGCACGAATGGTGAGTCAATGCATCTTACGGCCCGGTCCCAGCTCGTCACCCAACTGCTTCCAGTCATTCGCGCCGGCATCAGTCCAGTGTGCTTACGAGCCGCTTATGCGGACGAGGCCCTGCAAGAGACCTTGATTGCGCTGGTGCCGCAGATCGACCTGCTCGCCGGCCTACCCGAGCACCGACGTCGAGCCTATGCGTTCACCGTCGCCTCGCGCACCGCCATGGCCGTGCGACGAAGAGTCGGATTGGAGAACGCGCGCGCCTCGAGCGCGGAGGTGTACGCGTGGGAGTGCAGCGTCATCCGCCGGAGCGTGACGCCGGAAGAAATATTGAGAGCCACCCAAGGTGCAGACGCAGCGGAAGGAATACTCCGCGAAATGAGCACCCGAGATCGAAACGTCGTATTGGCAATCAACGAAGATGGACTACCTGAGCGAGAGGTCGCCCGCAAACTCGGAATGACCCACGGAGAGGTCGCGTACCGCCTACGGCGCGCCCGCGCCGCCCTCGCCCGTGCCTGGGTTGAAACGACGTCTTGGATGACGCGTAAGCGGCGCAGTTGATCTCCACGATATTTATTTTCCATTTCGCGGGAGCACTTTCATGAAGAACATCCTGCCGTCGAGCGTCGGATTTCGACTTCGCCGCACCGAAGGTGCCCCTTCTCGGCTGTTGTCGGCGCTCGAACTCTTCGCCGGAGAAGGGATGCCATTTTCCAAGTTGGAATTGGATACAGATTACCATTCCGCAATACAATCGGCCTGGCAAAAAGGATGCTTGGAGATATTCGACGATCTCGTTTCACCAAATCTTGCCGGCCACACCTCGTGTTCGAATAGTGTTTTGGACTTGTCGCCCCTCGAACCGTCGTCGCGCTGGCGATGGTCACGATTTGCTCTCATGTACCGCGAATCGGGGGACAACTTGGTGTTGGAGAGTGCACGGACCGGCGGTAAGGTAGCCATGCACGGTTCGGTGGCGATTCGGGCCTACTGTGAGCTCAGTCGAGCGCTCACGTTCGAGGACTTGGATCGGAGAGTTACCGATCTTCGTGGGAACGGAGCCGGCTTTTTATTCGTTCTGAGGGCTACGGGGATTATCGTTCCCTTCGATGAGAATGGCGATTTGGAGGAACGGGACGACCTATTGGCACAGTGGGAACTACACGACATGCTCTTCCACACTCGGTCGCGCCTCGCTCGAGCAGACGACCGCGTCATGTACCGATTCCGTGGCCGCCGTGCGCCGCAACCAGCGCTCAAGTCCAATTCTTGGGAAGGCAAGTCGCTCGAATTACCTCGGGTCGACTTGCAAGCCCTTCGCGTCCGGGATTCATCGTTTACCAGCGTCCTCGAAGATCGACGATCCGTTCGCGTGGGAACGACGGATCAGCCTATTTCACTCGAACAGGTTTCCGAGTTCTTGTTTCGGACGGCGCGCATCCGCGACGTGTCGACGACATCGTCTGGCGAGTTCACCACGCGGCCCTATCCGACGGGTGGTGCGTGCTACGAGCTCGAATTGTACATTGCAATCAATAACTGCCGCGGCCTCGCCCGCGGTTTATACTATTATGACGCATTTCGCCACGCCTTGTCGACCATCTCTGCTCCCACCAGCGGGTTGAACGAGTTGCTCACCGAAGCGTGGAGGGCCTCTGGACAGCAATACGTACCACAGGTTCTAGTCATCATAGCCAGCCGGTTCCAGCGTGTTGCTTGGAAGTACAGCGGGACGGCTTACGCAACCCAGCTCAAAGACGCGGGTGTGCTGATGCAGACGATGTATTTGGTAGCGACAGCCATGGGACTTGCGCCATGTGCGCTGGGGACCGCGGATGCCACGCTCTTCGGTCGACTCACCCAGTTGGATCTCTATCGAGAGGGCTCCATCGGAGAGTTCCTGCTTGGGGTAGGATAGGTACCGCGTGCCGACCCCGATATGAATCGCCGCCTGCGTCTCGTCAAGCCGGGTGAGCGCAGCAGATCAGGTTTCGTGATGGTCGCGGCGTAGCGAATATTCGTAAGAGGGCTCGCAAAAGGCGCGTCCCCTCAGCTCGAGCCGACCAGCCGCGCTTTCAATTCATGAAGAAGGGCGGCCCCGTCGCCGCGATATGCGCTGCCGTGCATACACGCGAGAAGGCGCGGCCGGCACGTCGCGAGTTTGTCGAGGAGCTCACCGCTGTTCGGAGCGTGCGCGTAATAGTCGAGTGCTTTGCGCATCGCCTCGCTCGGCTCGAGGACATCGTCGGAGGTCGTCGGCGGGCAGTCGGTGCCGGCTTGCGTGAAGAGGTCCCCACAAAAGAGGGTCCCGGTTTTCTGCTCGAACAGATATCCGCATTCCCATGCGTGCGGCAGGTGCGGGGCGTCGAGCCAAACGAGGGTGCGCTTGCCCAGCGACACCGACTCCGAATCGCGCAGCGCACGCGGCGGACGATCGAACGCGTCCGCATTGACCATCGCGTTGATCCAACCGCACAAAGGAAGGGCATCCTTCGCCAGGGCGAGAAAGGCGTTGAGCGCGCCGCATTCGTCGTTTTCGTAGTGGGAAAAAGCGATGTGGCGCAATCGCGCGACGGGCAGAATGCTGGAGACGGCGCCGGCGGTGAGCTCGAACATGCCGCGCGGGCCGGTATGAAAGAGGCACGGCTCGTCGTCGACGATGAGATACTGATTGAAGCTGAATGGCGGTGCGCCGCCAGTGGCCGGTAAAGGCGTGCTGATCCGATAGATACCCGACTCGACTTCGTCGATTCGGGTGCCCGTGACGGCGTTGGTAATCATCGTTTGTCTATACCACCTCGCCGTGGCCAATCAATCTCGGGCTATCACGGCGTCGGACGAAGCACGCCGTTCTTGTCGCGTTTCAGCGGAAATTGTTGCTTGGGCAACGGTGCACCGGGTGCCTGGGCGATGGTGACGCCCTCCGGCCAATCGGGGGGCGCGATGGCCACGAAGCGCGCGTAGCCACCGGTGCCGCCTTCCGGCTTGGCGTAGCCGATGGAGACGAGCGCGCCCGCCTCGGGAACTTTGTCGAGATTGGCGACACCTTCGGCCTGTGCGAAATGATTGTGCATCAACCATGCCTCGCCCTCGAGGGAGGGTGTGGTGTCGGTATCGAGTGCTTCGTGGCCGTGAAATAAGATTTTGCGCTGGAGATGCAGAAACTTCAACGCGTCGAGCTTGATGCCCGGGAACGGTGCGACGGCGAAGCGTTCCGGTTCGTTCCATCTCTTGTACCAATCGGAGCGGATCATCACCACCGCGCCCGCGGGGATGGTGCCGTGGCGGCGCTCCCATGATTGGATATCCTCGACTGTGCAGTGATAACCGGGATCGCGCGCCGCCTTCTCGTGGATGTCGATCACGACCAACGGTCGCACGGCGAAGGTCGGTGGCAAATCGCTGATGGTCGCGCCGTATTCATCCCAGTGCGCGGGGGGGTCGAGCTGCGTTCCGTATTGGTCGGTGCTGAACTCGTAGGAGGACGCCACGAATCCGTGCTTCTTGTATGTGAATTCATCGCCGCTCTTCACGAAATCGGGAATGTCGTGGCCGGCGACGCTCGCTTTGAACTTGGCCGGTCCAAATCCTGGCCACACGGGGATGGTCGGACTGAAGGCGTGGGTGAGGTCGATGTATTTCGCCCGCGAGAGCGTGGCCTGGTAGACGTCCCAGAGGCCGGCCGGCTGGCTCGCCTGCGGACTCTCCGCGCTTTTTTGGCAGGAGGGCCCGAATGCGATGAGCGACACGACGAGGATCACGGGTGCAGAAAGTGCCGAATTTTCCATGATGTCTCCGCTTGCTTGAACCGCTGGTCCGGATGTGGATACGCAGAATAGCCGGTTCGCGTTCAGAAGATCATCTGACCATCGTGGGCGACGAAGATGGGGCCGTCATAAGGTCCGCGGCAGGATGCGATCCACTCTTGGTCGCTCACCGCTCCGAACGACACCAGATGAGACAGAACGAGGTGCTTAACCTCGGCCTCTCGCGCGACGCGTCCCACTTGTTCATTGGTCGTATGGGATGCGAGCAAGTGTGCACGCAGTTTCGTCTCCGTGTGCCGTTCCCGGAGCAGCGCCTCCAGCGATGGCAGATACAGCACCTCGTGAACCAGCCAATCGGCCCCGCGTGCGAGACCCGTCAGGGATGGTGTCGGCGTGGTGTCGCCGGAGAACACGATCGAACCGTGGCGGGTGTCGAAGCGGAAGGCGTAGCTCTGCGCGATCGGCGGATGGTTCACGCGAGCTGCCGAGACGCGGACACGCGCATCTTGGAAAATCGGACCGGTCTCGGTGATCTCGCGGGCGACCACGAGATTGCGTAGATCCGGCAATCCCTGGTCGGCGATCCGGGTGTCGATGTCGAATGCGTTCAGCTCGAGGTAGCTGCGAAGCATCGCTACCATCGGCGGCGGGCCGTAGAACGTCATGGGCTCGGTGAGGTTGGCATTCCAGGCGGAGAGCGCGAGGTTGCCGAACTCCAGATTGTGGTCGGAGTGCTGGTGGGTAATGAAGACAATCCGGCAGTCGGAAAGGGCCACACCCGCCTTCACGAGTTGTCGGGTCACGCCCAGGCCGCAGTCGATCACGTACGGCTGACCATCGACGACCAGCAGATTGCAGGGCTGGATACGGTCGACGCGAACCGTCGGCCCTCCTTTGGTTCCCAGCGTCACCAGATGCATTCCCTGCTTGGGAATCGCTCCGCCATCATTTGGCGAGATCGCGCGCGCCTTGGGGGGAGCGCCTCCGCACCCCGCGAGGCCCTCGACCAACATGGGACCGAGGATCCACGATAGGCCACCCTCGAGCAGATTGCGACGCGTCACCATCGAGACGGGAACGATACTCGATCCCAAGCTCGAGGTGAACAAGCGGACCGTCCTGGCCTTCTACGAGGCCGGCCTGAAAGGGTGAGCTTGGCTGTGCTTCGTCAGCGTGAAGCCGTCCAGTGTGGCGCCACCGGCATACAGCCTGGGGAAATCGCCATACGCGATGACGTGCCGTTGGCGTTCCGCGGCCCTTTCCGTGAGAGTGCATCACGTGCTCGGACAAAAAAAAGCTCCCCGAACCGCTGCGACGGCCCGGGGAGCGAGGGTTCCGCAAGGCCAACGGGGAGGAAGGCCCTGCGGAACAATTTCTAATTAACATGCAAGGAAGCTGTTGTCGAATTCTAGATTGTAAGATTACGTGAAGCCAAGTGGATATCAAAAGATCAAAAACTGCCGCGTACGCCAAAGCGAAATTGGCGTGGTTCTTGGTACAGATTCGGTTTCCCGAAGTTGGGATTGATTTGGGACGCGGTGAGGAGCTTGTTGTCCGGGCTGGTCGTCAGCTTCGTCAAAGAACGTCGAAAGGATCGCAATCGCATCGTCCTTGCCATGATCCTGCTCAGCCCGTGGAGCGAGCCGGGCTGTGAAGAAATCTCACATATGCGATTTGTAAAGAAATCTCATTAGTGCGCCGAAGTGGGGAACTAAATTCGATGTTAGCTTTCGGCTCGGTAAGATTTCGTCCTTGTTACGTAATGTGCGAGCTCCACTGACCGGAACGATCGAAAAGTCGAGCGGCCGCGCAGGTCATCGCAGAGAGAAGACCGCGTTCACGAAACCCAAACTAGATATGGAGTCCAGACTCCAGAACATCGCATCACGCGATGGTTCGGCGATACAGCGCTCGGGCTGCGAGGACAGTCTTGCCCGCTCCACGGGATCGACCTCGCCGCGCGGACTCCAATGTAGTATGAACCGCGCATGGAATCGCGAGACATCGTCGTGCGACCCGTGGCACCCGCCGATCTGGCGTCCCTCATCACGCTGAACAACGACCACCCGATCGAATTGAGCATTGTCGATGCCGACAGGCTTCGCGCGTTGCTCTCGGCTGCGGCGTTGGCCACCGCGATCGGACGAATCAGCGAGCCCGATGCGTTCCTCATCGCCTTCGACGACGCCGCACCGCCACAGGGACCGAACCACGCCTGGTTCCTCGAGCGCCGCACGCACTTCCTTTACGTCGACCGCGTCTGCGTCGCTCCGCGGGTGCGAAAGCGGGGACTGGCACGCGCGCTTTACGTTGACGCGCTGGCGGCAGCCGCCCGGCGCGGCGCGACCACGCTCTGCTGCGAGGTGAACAGCGATCCGCCCAATCTCGCGTCCGACGCATTCCACGCTGCACTGGGGTTTCACGAGGTGGGTAGCGCCTTTCTCGCCGATCGTGGAAAGACCGTTCGGTATCTCGAGCGAGCGGTCTAAGGATGCAGCGTTGACAAAAAGTTATCCGAGTGGATAATTCATCGTCTCATCGAAGGTTGCTCCTGTTTGATCCGCTCCAAGGCACGAGGAGATCACCATGCAGAATGATTCCGGGGTTACGGGCCGATCCAGGCGCCAGCACCACCAGCACCAGCACCAGCACCAGTTGATGGATGCGGCCGAGCGCCTGGCGCCGAGACTGCGGGAGGCCAATGCGGCGATCGAAAGCCAGCGCTTTTTGCCGCAGGATATCGCGACCGAGTTGGCGGCCGCGGGGCTCTACCGCATGCTCACCCCGGCCGCGCTCGGCGGCTACGAAGTCGATGTGCATACCTTCATCATCGTCATCGAGCGGCTGGCCCGCGCCGACGCCTCGGCTGCCTGGTGCACGTTCATCTCCTGCACGTCGGCGATCATCGGCGCCTATCTGCCGGAGGCCGAAGCACGCGTGGTGTTTGCCAACCCGGAGGTCAAGTGCGCGGGGGTGTTTGCGCCCAAAGGGAAGGCCAGTCGCACCCTACGCAACGGTGTCGAGGGCTTCATCGTCAGCGGGCGCTGGCCCTGGGGTTCCGGCTGTCGCAACGCCGACTTCCTCACCGGCGGCTGTCTGGTGCTGGATGCGGACGGCAAACCCGAAACCCTGCCGGGTGGCATACCCAATGTGTACTCCATGCTGTTCAGCGCGGAGCAGGTGGAGATTCACGACACCTGGCACGCGCTCGGGCTGAGAGGAACCGGTAGCAACGAATTCGCCGTGCGCGAGCTGTTCGTGCCGGCGACGCGCTCGGCGGCGCTGATGACCGATACGCCGCTGCCCGGCCCCCTGTACCGGTTTCCCCTGTTTGGCCTACTCGGCGTGGGCATTGCGGCGGTCGCCTTGGGCGTGGCCCGTCTGGCCATCGACAGCCTCATCGAGTTGGCGACGCAGAAAACCCGGCAGGGCAGCGCCCGCGTATTGGCCGAACGCGCCTCGACGCAAGAACATGTGGCGCGCTCGGAGGCGCGCTGGCAGGCGGCGCGCGCGTTCCTGCTGCATGCGGTGGACGCGGCATGGATCGCGGCCGTCGAAACCGGGCAGATCTCCATCACGCACAAACGGGATATTCGTCTGGCCACGACCTTCGCCACCGAGGAGGCCGCGGTCGTGGTGAACCGCATGCACACCACGGCGGGCGGCAGCTCGGTATTCGACGCATCGCCGATCCAGCGCTGCCTGCGCGACGTGCACGTGGCGACGCAGCACATGATGGTCGGCGAATCCACGTACGAGCTCACCGGGCGCCTGCTGTTGGGTCTGCCCACCAATGTTGCGATGCTCTAATCGCATAGCGGCTAGGTGCGCAGGATGCTGTAGATCAAGCGCTCCACCGCCGGCGCGAAGATTTCCGCTTCGAACTTTCTGCGCGGCAGCGCGGACTGCCCTAGGACCAATCCGGCGATCGCGTACAGCACGAAGGCATAGTCCTTCTCGGGCGCCTTCGAGCCCAGGGCGATGAACGCCTTGCGGCACAGGGCCGCGTGAACCTTGCCCCATTTGAGCAGCGCTGGACGCAGCTCCGGTTCGCGGATCGCCGCCAGGTTGATCTCGTACAGCGCCAGGCCGATATCGGGATGATTGACCACGTGATCGATGTTGTAGCGAACCAGCACGGCGGCAAATCTGGGCGGATCGGGGGCAGCCGCCTCCAGATCGGGGATGATGGCGCCGAAGGTGGCGGCGATGTGACTGCACACCATTTCGACCGCGGCGACCATCAGGGCCGCGCGGGTTCCGAAATAGTAGGCGACCAGGCCATGGCTCGCCTCCGCTTCCTTGGCGACCGTGCGCAAGCTGACCGCGCCCGGTC